>WNGF01014268.1_pt1 | contig 14664 bp, 9 predicted proteins | sample 5400641 | NCBI WGS metagenome assembly WNGF01 (sample SAMN13153371, study PRJNA577476) | soil metagenome | isolation source: 80 cm soil or saprolite under grassland replicate 2 | place: USA:California | collected 2016-06-15
GCCTGAACGCCGAGCAAGGTGCAGGACTTGACGGACTCCCCGTTCAGCAGGACGGTGCACGCGCCGCACGAGGACGTGTCGCAGCCGACGTTCGTACCGGTCAGTCCGAGCCGCTCGCGCAACACATACACGAGCAACTCACGCGGGTCGAGGTCGAGCGTGTGCTCTGCCCCGTTGACCGTGATCGAGACGCGCCTCACTCCGCCTCCTTTCGGCCGTTGGGAAATGCGCGGCGAGCATACGCCCTGACCAAGATTCTTGCGACGGCCCCGGGAGCCACGTACGGACCGCGACATCGCCGCGAGGGCGCCCCTCGGCTCGGGCAGCCGGGCGGTCGGCTTTCGCGCCTTGACTCGCGCGCATCGCAGTGCAACATTTTCATTAGCGCATTTTCATTAGCGCGCCCATAGTTACCGGGGTCAGGTCGCGGAAGGGGGACAGCCAGGTGAAGCGGCCTGCGGCAACTGACGACTCCGTCCGCGGAGTCGTGAGTGGTGATGTCGCCTTGACGGCCAGCGAATCCCTCGCGGACCGTCCCGAGCCCGACACTGCGCCGCTCGAAGGCGAAGGAGCTTTCGCAGAGGCAACTCGGGCCGCCCCCCGCCCACGTGTCAGCGGCAAGTTCGTCTTCGCCGGTGACGCGAAGTTGTACGTCCGCGGTGTGACGTACGGAACATTTGCGCCGGACGCAGACGGCAACGAGTTTCCGGACCTCGCCGTCGTTGAGCGCGATTTCAGTCGGATGGCGGCGAATGGACTCAACGCTGTCCGCGTTTTCACCACACCGCCTCGTCCACTGCTCGACGCTGCGCAGAGGCACGGGCTTCGCGTCATGGTCGGCCTCTCGGCCGAGCGATACGTCGGCTTTCTCGTCGACAAGAAGGGCGCCCCTGATCTCGAAGAGCAGGTGCGCGCACAGGTGCGGGCGTGTGCCGGTCACCCGGCTCTGCTCTGCTACGCCGTCGGCAACGAGATCCCGGCTTCCATGGTCCGCTGGCTCGGCCGCGACCGTGTGGAGCAGTATCTCGAGAGACTGTTCTGGGCTGCCAAGGCAGAGGATCCAGACGGCCTCATCACGTACGCGAACTACCCCTCCACGGAGTATCTCCAGTTGCCGTTTCTCGATCTCGTCTGCTTCAACGTCTATCTCGAGTCCCAGGAGCGGTTCGAGGCCTATCTCGCCCGTCTGCAGAACCTCGCAGGAGACCGCCCGCTGCTCATGGGCGAGATCGGACTGGACAGCCGGAGCCATGGCGAGGACACGCAGTCGCGCGTGCTCGACTGGCAGATCCGGACCGCCTTCGCGGCAGGTTGTGCCGGCACTTTCGTCTTCGGCTGGACCGACGAATGGCACACGGGCGGCGCCGATGTCGAAGATTGGGAGTTCGGACTCATGACGCGCGACCGGCGTCCGAAACCGGCCCTGGCGAGTGTTCGCGAAGCGTACGGCCAGGTTCCGTTCCCGGCCGATCTCGACTGGCCGCGGATCTCCGTCATCGTCTGCAGCTGCAACGGCGAACGCACCCTCCGAGACTGCTTCGAAGGGCTGTCGCGGCTCGAGTATCCGAACTTCGAGGTGATCGTCGTCGATGACGGATCGAGCGACGGAACGGCAGCCCTCGGTCACGAATACGGCTTCCGCGTGATCAGCACCGCCGGGCAAGGTCTCGGAAGCGCCCGCAATGTAGGCCTCGAGGCGGCGACGGGCGAGATCGTCGCGTACCTCGACGACGACGCCTACCCCGACCCGCACTGGCTTACCTACCTCGGAGCCGCCTTCCTGAAGAGGGATGTGCCGTGCGCCGGCGTGGGCGGCCCGAACATCGCCCCGCCCGGCGACGGTCCCATCGCTGCCTGTGTTGCCAACGCCCCCGGCGGACCGATCCATGTCCTCCTTTCCGACGACGAGGCCGAGCACGTTCCGGGCTGCAACGCGGCCTTCCGCAAGGACGCGCTCCTGGCGATCGGCGGCTTCGATCCCCGTTTCCGCATCGCGGGCGACGACGTCGACGTCTGCTGACAATTGCGGGAACGAGGCTCGAGGCTCGCTTTCAGCCCGTCCGCCGTGGTCTGGCACCACAGGCGCAACTCGGTCCGTGCCTACTGGAAGCAGCAATGCGGCTACGGCGAGGCCGAGGCACTACTCGAGCGCAAGTGGCCGGAGAAGTACAACGCCGCCGGCCATGTCCACTGGTCCGGGCGCGTCTACGGTCCGGACCGGTTGAGGCGGATCCAGGGCCGAGGCGAGCGGATCTATCACGGCATGTGGGGCAGTGCGCCGTTTCAGGCGCTCTACCAGCCGGCGCCGCGCGTCGTCTGGTCGCTTCCGGCCCTGCCTGACTGGTACCTGTTCGTCGCGGCCCTCGCTGCGCTCTCGGGAGTCGGCCTGCTCTGGGCGCCGCTCCTCTATCTCCTCCCTGCGTTCGGGCTGGGAGTCGCCCTCTCGCTCGTGCACGCCTGGCTCAACTCCGCCTCGGCCTCTTCCGACAACTTCCGCCTGCGTGCGCTCACGGCATTCCTGAGCTTCCTGCAGCCGCCGGCGCGCCTCTGGGGTCGCCTGCGGGGCGGCCTCCTGCCTTGGCGCCGCTACGGCTCGCGCGGCTCACTGCCCCGGCGGCGCTCGGCCGCCGTCTGGAGCGAGCGCTGGCGCTCGCAGGAAGACCGGTTACGAGCGGTCGAATCGTCGCTCCGCGGGGGCGGCATCCTCGTGCTTCGGGGCGGCGCACACGACCGCTGGGATCTCGACGTGCGGAGCGGGACGCTGGGGTCCGCACGTCTGATCATGGGCGTCGAAGACCACGCCCTGGGCAAACAGCTCGTCCGCTTTCGCTGGTGGCCCCGCTGCTCCTGGGCGGGGCTCGGGCCGGCCGTTGTGTTCGCCGCGATCGGCGCCGGGGCGGCGCTCGACGGCGCCTGGCCGGCGTTTGCGGTTCTTGCCGCCGTCCCGGTCGCGCTGGCGCTTCGCGCGTTGCAGGAGTGCAGCACCGCGACGGGCGCCGTTGCGCGGGCGATCGAGAGCGAGACGTAAGCCATGGGCGGCGAGCGCGCGCACTCTGGATTCCGGCTCTATCCCCGGCTGCTGCTCGAGGCGAAGTCCTACTGGCGCCACATCGGCGGGCTGTTCGCGCTCAGCCTGCTCTCGAGCGTCTTCGCGCTGCTGACGCCGCTCCCGCTCAAGATCGCCGTCGACAGCGTCGTCGGCTCGCACCCGTTGCCCGGCTTCGTCGCCTTCTTCGTTCCCGCCTCGGCGAGGCACTCGCAGACGGGTGTCCTGCTGGTCGCGGCGGGGCTCTTCGTGCTCATCTCTCTTCTCAAGCAGCTGCAGGAGTTCGGCAGGCTGCTCCTGTCCACCGTCGCCGGGGAGAAGCTGCTGCTCCAGTTCCGCAGCCGCCTGTTCCGTCACGCGGAGCGTCTTTCGCTCACGTATCACGACTCGAGAGGGACGGCCGACTCCACGTACCGGATCCAGTACGACGCGACCGCCATCCCGAGCGTCGCCGTCACCGGCCTGATCCCGTTCTTCACAGCCACTGTGACCGTCGCGGGGATGATCTACGTCACCGCGCGAATCGACTGGGAGCTCGCGCTCGTCTCGCTTGGCGTCGCCCCGGTTCTCTTCGTCTGCATGAGGCTCTACCGCAAGCGTCTGCGCGCCCAGTGGCACGACGCGAAGCGGCTCGAGAGCTCGGCGGTGTCGGTCCTCCAGGAGTCGCTCGAAGCGCCCCGGGTCGTGAAGGCGTTCGGGCGCGAGGACCATGCCCGCGTTTCGCGGACCGCTCGGCTGCGAGCGTGCGCGCCAAGATCAGCCTCTCGGTGGTCGAAGGGCGCTTCGGCATCGTCGTCGGCGCGACGATCGGCCTCGGCTCCAGCAGCTCTACGATCCGCTGAAGACGGCCAGCAAGAAGGTGGGCAGCCTCCAGTCCTCGCTCGCGAGCGCGGAGCGCGTCTACTCGCTCCTCGACGAGGCGCCGGACTTCGTCGATCCACCGGGCGCGCGCCCGCTCGTGCGCGCGGCCGGCGCGGTCGCCTTCCGAAACGTCTCGTTCGCCTACGAGCCCGCGCATGGCGTCCTCGACGACGTCTCGTTCGAGGTCGCACCCGGGACGCGCCTCGGGATCGCCGGCACGACCGGAGCCGGAAAGACGACGCTCGTGAGCCTCCTGACGCGCTTCTACGACCCGACGAGCGGCCAGATCCTGCTCGACGGCGTCGATCTCCGCGAATACAGGCTCGCCGATCTCCGCAACCAGTTCGCGATCGTGCTCCAGGAGCCGGTGCTGTTCTCGACGACCATCGCCGAGAACATCGCCTACGCGCGTCCCGGCGCAGAGGACGCCGACGTGGTCGCCGCCGCGCAGGCGGCCGATGCGCACGACTTCATCTGCGCGCTGCCGGAGGGCTACGGCACCCCGGTGGGCGAGCACGGCGTACGCCTGTCAGGCGGCGAGCGCCAGCGGATCGCGCTCGCCCGAGCGTTCCTGAAGGATGCGCCGATCCTGATCCTGGACGAGCCGACGAGCTCGGTCGACGTGCGAACCGAGGCGCAGATCCTCCAAGCGATGGAGCGGCTCATGACCGGCCGCACGGCGTTCATGATCGCGCACCGCGCGAGCACGCTCGAGATCTGCGATGCGCGGCTCGACCTCGAGCACGGCCGCGTGGTCGCCACCACGGCCCGCGACGCCACGGGCGCTCGACGGCGCCGCAGGAAGCGCATCCCGTCATCGCGAAGCGCGCGCGCCGCGACGCGCTCCTCATCGAGCGAACGATCTACGAAAGCGTGCTCCCCCGGCTGCCGTCGTCCGCACTCCGCTACCTCGGGTTCGTCGGCCACGAGGACGACGAGTTCGCATGGCTCTTCATCGAGGACGCCGGCGACGATCCGTGCTCGTTTGCACGCCATGGACCACTGGCCGCGCGCTGGCTCGGCACGCTGCACGGCGCAGCCGCCGAGCTCGACCTCGGGCCGTCCCTGCCCGAGCGCGGCCCGGGCCACTACCTCGAGCACCTACGCGCCGGCCAAACGAGGATCCTCGACAACCTCGACAACCCTAGGCTCACTGTCAGCGACAAGAGCACCTTGCGAGCACTCGTCTCGACCTGCGAGCTGATCGAGTCGACCTGGGGCAGCGTCGAGGCGATCTGCAGGGACCTACCGCGCACGCTCGTCCACGGCGATCTCGCCGGAAGGAACGTGCGACTGCGGCGGGACGACACAGGCCCCGCGGTCGTTGCCTACGACTGGGAGTGCTCGGGCTTCGGGGTCCCTGCGTCGGACGTCTACACGTTCGCCGTCAAGGCAACGCGAAGCGACCTCTCCCGCTACAGGGAAACGATCTCCGAGTACGCGCGCGGCGTCGGCGAGGAAGAGCTGCGCGCGCTGGTGCTCGTGGGGAACGGCTTCCGACTCCTTGCCTCCGTGGACTGGGCGACCACGCATCTCCCGTCCCCTCGGCCGGAGAAAGGCGTCTCGTTCCTGCGCGTGTACGAGCGGCCGCTGCGGGACTGGAGGGCGGCGCTCGCGGCCGCGGCGTAGGTCGAGCGATGAACGGCGTCGACGTGACCGGCACCGACGAGGAGGAGGAGCTCCGGCAGAGTGTCGAGCTCGCCCTGACAAGGGCGGGCTGCAGCGGATCGCCCCTCGCCGCGATCCGTCGCCGCGTGTTTCCGGGTCGACGTCGTACCCGATCCAGATCGTGACCGCCGAGCTCGCAACCGGCGACGCGATCGAGATCTTCCTCAAGGATTACGGCAGGTCGCGGCTCCCGAAGGACGCCGCCGCCGCGAGGCGCGAGCGCGAGCGACGCGTCTACGAGGACCTCCTCGAGCACCGGGAGCTCGGAACCGCCCGGTTCTATGGGGCCCGCTGGGACGAAGCCGCTGCCCGCTACTGGCTCATGCTCGAGCTCGTCGAAGGCGAGTTGCTCCGCGACTGCACCTACGAGTACTGGCCGGCGGCCGCCGCGTGGCTCGGGCGTCTGCACGGACGCTTCATCGATCAACGCGAACGGCTGCAGGCGTGCGGATTCCTCGTCCGCCACGATGCCGACTTCTTCGTCCACGCGACCGAACGCGCTCTCCAGACGATGTCCGGGTTCTCGGCTGCCCTCGCTCGGCGCCTCGCCGCCGTCCTGGACGGCTACGACGCCGTCCTCGCGGTGCTGGCCCGCGAGCCCGAGACGCTCGTCCACGGCTCGTACCGGCCGCAGAACGTGCTCGTCGACCGGTCGTCGCAGCCGCCGCGCATCTGCCCGACGGACTGGGAGCGCGCCGCGTTCGGTCGCTCGACGTTCGACCTCGCCTTCGTCTGCGACGGGTTCCGCTCACCACGGCTCGACGAGCTGCTCGACGCCTACGAGCGTGAGGCGGCGACGAAGGTCGTGGCCACCGCCGAAGAGATCGCCGCCATGCTTGCATGACGCCCGCCTCGAGCTCCCTGCGCGGTTCGGCGCTCCCGGCGCTGGAGGTGCTCGTGCGCCAGATCGTCGGAGCCACCGCAAGCGTCGACGTGCGCGAGCAGAGGGTCAATTCGCGCGTCTACCGCCTTCGCTGCACGATCGACGGGACAATCCGGTCGTTCGTCGGCAAGCGCCTCGACCCGGACATCGCGCGCCGGAACGAGCTCGTCGTTCGACGCTGGCTCCCCGCGATCGGCCTCGGCGACTCGGCCCCTTCGCTGCTCGCCGTCGCGGCCGAGCCGGACGCCTCGTCGGTATGGCACCTCTACCAGGACGTCGGCGAGCACGGCCTCGATGCCGACCGGCCCGACCTCGGCCGCATCACGGACGCGGTCGCCGCGATCGCGCGGATCCACACCCGCTTCGCGGGTCACGCGCTGATCCCGGAGTGCCGCCTCTGGGGAGGCGATCTGGGAATCTCCTTCTACGTCACGAGTGTCCGCGACGCGATCGCGTCGCTCGAGTCCCTACGAGTGCGCAGACCGCACCTCGGCGTCGAGCGCTCGTCGCTGTGCCGCCGGCTGCTCGCCCGTCTGGCGAAGCTGCTCGACGAGCGCGGCCCTCGCGCCGAGATGCTCGCACGGTCCGGCGGCCCGGAGACGCTGCTCCACGGCGACCTCTGGCCGATGAACGTGATGGTCGGCTCGAGCGGGGGCACGACGTGGGTCCGGCTGATCGACTGGGACCATGCCGCGGTCGGACCGGTGTCCTACGACCTGTCGACCTTCCTCTCTCGCTTCCCCGCGTCCGAGCGAGCGTCGATCCTCCGGGTCTACGAGTGCGAGGTCGCCCGCGCGGGCTGGCACCTGCCCTCCGTGGCGGAGCTGAACCACATGTTCGAAACGGCCGAGCTCGCGCGCATCGCGAATCGCGTCATCTGGCCTGCGCTGGCGGCGTGGGAAGACGACGCCGGTTGGGCATTCGACGCGCTGGAGGAGGTGGAGCGCTGGTTCGAGCAGCTGACGCCCATCCTGCCGCCGGCTCACACATGCGCGCCGTCGTAGCAACCCGCGGCGTGAGTGGCCTGCCCCAACTCGCGGGGAACACGTGGGCCTTCCTCCAGTACGTCGTCGGGCTCGGCCGGCTCGGCGTCGAAACCTACTGGGTCGACCACCAGCCAAAGCTCGATCCTCGCCAGTCGGCAGAAAACGGCCGCTCCCGGCCGCACGCCGATTGCCACAGCGTCGATTACGCGCGCGCCCGCTTCCACGATCTGGCACAGGCCTTCGGGTTCGAAGGACGCTACTGCATCCTCTACGACGGCAGGTCGACCGGATTCGGGATGAGTGCCGCCGACCTCGGCGAGCTCGCAGGCGAGGCGGATCTGCTCCTCAACTTCGCGGGGCCGCTGCCGCCGAGCTCGCCCTTGCTCGCGATCGACCGCCGCGCGTATCTCGACCTCGATCCAGGCTTCACGCAGATCTGGGCCCAACAACTGGACCTGGGCCTGGACCGCTACCAGTTCTTCTTCACGGTCGGTCAAAACGTCGGCCGAACGGAGTTCACGATCTCGACTCTCGGAATCGCGTGGGAGGCGATCTTCCCGCCGGTCGTCCTCGACCTCTGGCCGGCACGAATCGACATGTCGTGTGAGCGACTGTCAACGATCGGCGACTGGCACGGTTCGCAGTACGCGCAGTTCGAGGGGGAGCTGTATGCGGGCAAGCGGGAGGAGTTCATGAAATTTCTCGAGCTGCCGAAGCGGGCGCGGCGGCCCATCGAGCTCGCCCTCACCATGTTCCAGGACGACTACGACGACCTCGGCCTGCTCCTACGAAACGACTGGATCGTTCGCGATCCCTTCCTCTACGCAGGCGACCTCGAGAGCTACCGCGAGTTCATCCAGTTCTCACGCGCCGAGGTCAGCGTCGCCAAAGCCGGGTACGTCAGGTCGCGGAGCGGCTGGTTCAGCGATCGCACGGCCTGCTACCTCGCTTCCGGCAAGCCGGCCGTTGTGCAGTCAACTCGACTCGAATGGCGCCTCCCAACCGGAACGGGGTTGCTGACGTTTGAGACGATCGACGAGGCGTGTGCCGCCCTCGATGCGCTCGACGAGGCCTATCTCGACCACTGCGAGGCGGCGCGGCGGCTCGCCGAGACGCACTTCGACGCGCGAATCGTCCTCGGGTCGATTCTCGATCGTGTCGGGCTGTGACGTCTGAGGGAATTCGCAACGGCGGCCAAGGAAACGGTCTGATAGGGCACAGACTGGCGCCGGCCTCTCGAGCGCTGGCTCGAAGACGCCGCGCATACGATCCCCGCTGGAACCCCAGCGGGAAAAGGCGCAACAGGCACCAGGAGACATGGCCACACACGAGCCGCGCGACTCGGATTTCAAGGAACGTGTGCAGCTCAGTTTCGGGCGGCAGCGTTCATGCGGACGCTTGGCGCCCACTTGACTGCGGTCGCCGCCGGAGTGGTCGAGATCGAGCTGCCCCACCGCGAGGAGCTCACGCAGCAACACGGCTACTTACACGCGGGCGCGGTCGCAGCCGTGTTGGACAGTGCCTGTGGCTATGCGGCGTACTCACTCGCCGACGCAACCACCGCCGTGCTGACCGTTGAGTACAAGATCAACTTGGTCGCGCCGGCGATCACGACCGTGAAAGCACGCGGCTACGTGCTGAAAAGAGGCAACACGCTGACGGTTTGCCGCGCCGAAGCTGTCTCCACAGGCGAGGAGCGCGAACGGCTGTTTGCGGCAATGACGGCGACGATCATGGAGATCAGGAACAGCGACGTCACTGCTTGAAGCGTCGTGGGCAGACGGCGCGGTAGCGGCGGTCGGGGAGGAACTGCTGCCACTCTTCGCGGGTGAGGTTGCGCCCGGCGACCGAGCAGGCGTGGCGCTTCCACGCGCCCGGCTCGACGTTCCAGACGAACGCGCGGCCGTCGACGTAGCCCACGACGACGCGCTTCCCGTCCTTGGAGAAGACGGCGTTCATGCGCCCGCCTTCGTCCGGCGCCTGCAGCGGCGTGCCGATCTCCGTTCCGGAAGCGACGTCGTACAGGCGGGCGCCGCCATCTGCGCCGCCGACGAGGAGCGTCTTCCCGTCGGCGCTGAACTGGAGCGAGTCGATGGCCCCCCGATTCGCCTGCAGGATCGGCCGGCCGGCCGGTCGCCCGCTCGCGGTGTCCCAGAACTTGACGTTCTCGGCGCTAGAGGTCGCGAGCAGCCGGCCGTCGGGAGAGTAGGCGAGCGGACCGCCGTGGTCCATCGTCAGCCGGTGCAGGACGTGACGGTCGGAAACGCGGTAGATCCTCACGACCTGGATCGGGGGGCCTCCGAAGCTGACGGCGAGCGAGCTGCCGTCGGGGCTGAACGCGAGGCCAGCCCCGTACGTGCCCGGCGGGCCCACCAGCGGCGAGCCGACGGCTCGGCGCGTTGCGGCGTTCCAGAGGAAGATCGCATTGGTGTCGTAGCCGCCCGCGATCAGCTCGCCGTCCGGGCTGAAGGCGAGCGTCTCGACGTCCGCGCAAGGCCCGCCCCGCTTCGACGCCTGAGGCGGGATCGGCAGTCGGCCGAGCAGGCTGCCGGAGCGGGCATTCCACACGAGCGTTCGCGCACCGCCGCAGTTCGGTCCCGCTCCGAGGTGGGTCTCGGTGGCGAGGAGGCGGGAGTCGGGGCCGAACGCGAACGTGTTGACGCCGCCGTTGCCGGTGTCGAGCGTCCTCAGCCTGCGCATCGAGGCAGCGTCGCGGATCACCACCTTGCCGTCGGCCTGGCTGAACGCGAGCAGCCGGCCGTCCCGCGACCCGACCATCGGCCGTTGCGCGACCTCGACGCCGCCGGCGTCGGCCAGGTAAGCGCGCATGAGCGTTCGCTCGCCCGACAAATCCCACACGATCACGCTGCCGTCGACGCCGTCGCTGTAGAGCGTCTTGCCGTCGGGACTGAAGGCGGAGGAATAGACCCGCCCCTGGTGGCCAGTCAGCACCGCGCCCACGCCGCCGCTGCCGACGTCCCACACGAGCACCTGCCCGTCGTCACCCGTCGAGACGACGGTGCGATCGTCGGGGCTGAAGGCGACGCTGTCGACGAAGCCGTCGTGGCGCCCGTTGAAGGCGCGGCGCACGCCCGTCCGCAAATCGTAGACGGCGACGGAGCCTTCAGAGCCGCCGACCGCAAATAGCCCGCCGTCGTGGCTCAGCGCAGCGGTCGAGATGTCGCCGCGGAAGACGCGCACCGGCGTGCGGAACTGGCCCAAGCGCCAGACGGAGACGACGCCGCGAGCGACGGGCGTGGTCGGCGGCTCGCCGGCGATCAGGTAGTGCGAGTCGGAACTGAAGTACACCCAGATGTACGGCTGAGTTGCCTCGACCAGCGGCAGCCGTGCGATCAGGCGCACGGGCGACGTCGAGAAGAGGAGCAGTCCTCCGACCTTCTGGCCGGGGCTGCTGCCGACCGGAAGCGCAAGCGTCTTCAGGTCCGGGCTGAACGACACCCACGCGGTGAGGGCCGCGTCATGGAGTGTCTGGAGAGCCGGCGCGGACAGGCGTCCGGGTGCTCGAACCGTCTTGCCCGTGCCGACGTCCAGGAATTGGAGCGTCCCGTCGGGCCCGCAGGTGTTGAAGCGGGTGCATGTTCCCCGCTGCTGCGCAAGAAGGACGACACGCCTGCCATCGGGGCTGAGTGCCGCGCGCGCCGCGGTGAACGTGCGGATCACCCGCCGGGTGGTCGAGTCGATCACCGCGTACCGGCCCCTGTCGTCACTGACGAGGAGCCGCCCGCCGTCGCGCGAGATGCCGACAGCCCCGACGAGCCGCTCGCGAAGCGGCCGGATGATTCCGATTGCATTCGGGCTCTTCAGCAGCGCCGCGAGCAGATTGCTGCGCGTGGCGACGGAGTCGTCGAGGTCGACGCCCTCGCGGGCGAGCAGCAGCGAGCGGTCGAGGTCGTTCTGAACGAGCGCCTGCGCCCCGAGCCGCTGCGCCTCCGCGCGCGTCGCCGATCGCTGCGCATGTGACCGCAGCACGAGAGCGAGCGCGCCCGCGACGACGGCGGCAAGGAGGAGCACGGCGACGCCGGCGAGCAGGATGCGCAGGCGGCGGTTCACACGCCGCTGCCGCTCGACCTCGAGCTCGGATTGGCGCCGGCTCTCGTCGAGGTACTCCCGCTCGAGCTCGTTCAGCTCCTGCGCTCGGGTCGAGGCCCAGTCGAGGGTCGCGGACAGCCGTGCGCCGCGATAGAGCTCCGAGTCGTCCCTCCCCGACTCCTGCCAGCGCTGCGCGCTCTCGGTCAGATGCTCGCGCAGCTCGCGGCCGTGCGCATCTTCCGCAAGCCACTCTTGCACGCGCGGCCATTCCCGCAACAGCGCCTCGTGCGCGACTTCCACGCTTGCCCCCTGCGCCGTCAACAGGCGGTCCTCCGTCAGCCGATCGACCACCGACGCGAGCAGCGGATCCCGTTCGAGATCCAGCTCCGACCGAGCCACCCGCCGCCGCGCAACAACCCCGTCCTCGCCGCTCGTGACGAGTCGCAGGAACAGACGATGAACCGCGGCGCGTTCCGGCTCGGCGAGATTCTCGTATGAGCCCTCCGCCAAGCGTGCGACTGCGCCGCGGACGCCCCCGAGCCGTTCGTGCGTGTCGAGCCGGAGCCAGCCGTCGCTCCGCGCCACCCATAACTCGACCAGCGCGGTCGAAAGCAACGGCAGCCCGCCCGGCTCGTACGCAACCTCCTCGACGAGCGTTTCCGCGAGCGCGGACTCGACGCGGACGCCCGCGCGGCGCGCCGGCAGCTCGATCGCGCGGCGAAGCTCGTCTGCGCTCATCGGTCCGACGAGCACCTGGTTCGCAGCCACGAGCGTCGCCAGCTCCGGATACATGCCGCAGTGGCCGTAGTAGTCGCCGCGCACGCCGATCACGACGACTGCGCTTTCCGCGTCGCCGGCGATCGACACGAGCCTCTCGACGAAGCGCGCCCGCTCCTCCTCGTCGCGGCACGCGGTGAAGACCTCCTCGAACTGGTCGACGACGAGAACGAGGCGGCCGTCGCCGTCGGCAGCCGAGCGAAGCGCCTCCAACTCGCTGAGCGGGTGCTGCCCCGGCCGCATGACGGCCGAGCGCCAGCGTTCGCTTCCCGGAAGCAATCCCGCCCGCAACGAGGGAAGCAGGCCGGCTGCGATCGCCGAGGACTTGCCGCTGCCGGACGCTCCGACGACCGCGAGAAGACCCGCGCTCACCGTTCGCGCGGCAAGCTCGCCGACAAGACGCTCGCGCCCGAAGAAGAGCGCGGCGTCGTCCTCTTGGAAGGGTGAGAGGCCCTTGTACGGGCTCTTGCCGAAGCCGCGCTCTGCCGCCGGGCCGTCGCCACCGTAGATGCGGCCGAGCTTCAAGCCGATCACGTTGTTCGCGAACTCGAGGTCGGCGCTCCGCTCACGGCGCCGGGCCGCGAGCCACTCCGCGGCGGCGCTCAGTCTTCTCGTCGCCTCCTGTTCCGCCCATTCGCTCATCAGCTCATGCACGCGGCCGGGAACACCGGCCGACGCACGAGCGATCGACTCGAGCGGCACTTCGAGCACGTCTTCGCCGACATAGAAGCGTGCGATCTCGCGCAGGCTTTCCGGCTCGAGCGGACGGAGCCTGCCGTGCCCGTCGCCGGCGCCGTCTGCGCGTGCGAGCAAAGCGGCGAGCTCGGGCCTCGTGTCGGGATCGCGGACGAGTCCGACGACCATCGTCGCGCCGGACTCGATCGCGTCGAACAGCTCGTTCAACACGGGCGCAACGGCCTCCGCGGTCAAGTCCAAGTCGTCCAGGACGAGAAGCGTCGGTTCCGGTTCGGCGGCGACCTCGCGGACGGCCGCAACCGCGAGCGCCGCGGCGGCTCCCCCTGCGCCCGCATAGACGACCTTCGCTTCCAGCTCGCGCGCGAAGGCAGCGAGCTCCGCCGCCAGGCGCGACTTGCCGATCCCGCTCTGCCCCGAGACGAAGACGATCCGCCCGTAACCGCGGCGAACCTGCCGCCACGTTCCGCGCAGCCACGACAGCTCACGCGCCCGGCCGACGAGCGGCGCTTCGGCCTCCAGCTCGATCGGCAACGGCTCGGCAGGCGGGCGCGGCAATGCCGGCGGCGCGCGACGGGCCGGCTCGGCAACGACTTCGATCAGCTCTACCGGCGTCTCGAACCCCTTCAACTCAGCCATGCCGACGGACTCGAAGCGCATGCCGGCGACCTCGCCGGCGCGCTCGGCCAATCTCGAGCTCACGAGCACCTGCCCACCCGTCGCCTGCGAGCAGAGCCGGGCTGCCGTGTTCAGCGCAGCGCCCCGGAAGCCGTCCTCGACCGGCACCGCCTCGCCGACATCGCCGCCGATCCCGATGAGGAGCGGCAGCTGCGGATCGGCAGCAGTCTCCTCCCCGCACGCCGCGACGAGCTCGCTCGCCGCGCGAACGGCGTTCGCGGGCGACTCGAAGACCGCGAGCGCCTCGTCGCCGCGCAACTCGATCACTTGTCCGCCACGCGCGTCGACGATGTCGCGTGCGAGCCCGGCGAACCGTGCCGCTAGACGGGCGGCCTCGGCGTCGCCCCGCTCGCGGGTGAAGCTCGTGTAGCCACGTACGTCCGCGATCAGGAAGACCAGCTCGCCGGACAGACGGGACCGCGAGGAACGAAAAGCCGCGCTACTCGCGGCAGCGGGCTCGAGGTCGGTCACGACACGGATTGTCCGTCCGGCCGCATCATCTTTCAAGACACGAGGTCGCGGTTCTTTCTTCCTTACGCCTCCATCCCCGACGGCGGCGAGCTGTGAAGCCCGCCGCCGCAAAGCGTGACGCGTGAAGGCGCGAGGACTAGGGTTGCGCGCCGACCCAACTGACCGAGCACAGGTCGCTGCTCGACACGGCGCTGCAGACAATCCTGTCGAATTCGATCGGTCGGGCAAGGGCGAGGACGATGCTGTCGTTGCCGCCTGCCTCTGGCCCAAAGAACTCAGCCACGTCGTTTCCCTGGTAGGCGAAAACCACCTCGGCAACTCCGCTCGTGAGCTTGATCGAGAGGGCGCTTGCCGTACGCCCCTGCGACATGCTGAGGATTTGGCCTCCGTCGATCGCAGCTGCGGATCCGCCATTAGTGATCGGCGCAGCGGGAGCAATCGCGAGGCTGCCGTTCGTCACGTTGACATTCGCCGTCCCCTCCTCGTGCACCCTGACGTTGCCGTTGTCGAGCGGGCCGATGATGTTCACGTCAAGGGATTGCGCCGCCCTG
>WNGF01018567.1_pt1 | contig 14664 bp, 13 predicted proteins | sample 5400641 | NCBI WGS metagenome assembly WNGF01 (sample SAMN13153371, study PRJNA577476) | soil metagenome | isolation source: 80 cm soil or saprolite under grassland replicate 2 | place: USA:California | collected 2016-06-15
GTGAGCGGGCGGACGGTGGTGGTGGACGGCTACCAGGTCACGCTGGACACCCGGGCGTTGTCGCATGACCTGTTGCCGATGCTGTTGGGGTGGAGTGGTGGGACGCTGGCGCCGGGGGTGCACGAGTTCGGCTTGATCCCGGCAGCCGGCTACGGGTTCCAGATTCTCCAGAGCGCCCCCGCCTTCATACGCGTCAGCCTCACGACCGACGGCGGGATTACGCTGACGGACGCGCCCGCCGGGGTGACCGTGATGTCCAGCCGCACGCGCTGCGACGTCCCCGACAGAACCGTCACCTCGCTCCAAATCCAGGTGTTCGGCTCCTCGGGTGGCCGCTGGGAGACGGGACAGCTGACCGTCTCGATCGACCCCACGAACTGCAATCTCCCGCCGGGCACGGCCACCAGCGTGATCTTTAACGCGTTCACCCTGTGGCAGGCGGTGGTCCCCGCGTTCTTCAACTTCACGCGCGTACCAGCCAACGGCAACATCCGGGCGGCCTTCGGCGGCACCGAGTTGAACCCGAGGTTCAGCGCGAGCGGCGGTGTGCAGGCATCCGCCCTGTATCCGCCGGCAGGGCTGGTCAACTTCGACAAGAACGAGACCTGGACGAGCCAGATGCTGCTCGCTGACGCCCTCCACGAGATCGGCCACGCCTTCGGACTGTGGCACTCCAACAATCCCAACTCGATCATGTTCCCGTTCGCGTCCGGGACAACGGTCATCGACAACGAGAGCCGTGACGTGCTGCGAAACCTCTACGGGTGGCGGCCGCAGATCCCCCTCACCGATCGGGGACCAGCGACCGCCCGGCGCTGGCGGTCGCCACCAACCTGAACCTGACCGTCGCCACCGCGACACTCCGCATGGCCTGGAAGGGCGCCCGCGACGACCAGGGCATCTACGAGTCCACGCTCGAGAACAACATCTGGACCCCGCAGCAGGGGCCCATCCCCGGCCGCGGCTCCTCGCACAGCCCGGCGATCGCCCCCTTCCCCCTCCACGACGGGACCCCCTCGACGGGACTGATCATGGCCTTGAAGGGCGCCCGCGACGATCAGGGGCTCTATTACGCCACCGACAGGGGAGCCGGCTGGTCGGCGCAGAAGCGCATCCCGAACGTTGGATCGAGCCACCGCCCGGCCCTCGCCCTCTTCGACGTCCCCTACCTGGCCTGGAAGGGCGTCGGCGACGACCCCGGCATCTACTGGTCGAAGCTGACGACCGACTGGACCGACCAACAGCGAGTCCCGAATGTCGGGACTTCGAACTCGCCCGCGCTGGTCGTGTTCCAGGACAAGCTGCACATGTTCTGGAAGGGCCTCGACGGCGACCAGCAGGCGTATTTCTCCAGGCTGGACGCCGCCCCCGGTGCGGAGTGGGAACCGCAGAAGGTCGTCCAGTACCCGGTCTCAACGGCCGGCGTCGGCGGTCTCGTCGTCAGGTTCGTCAGCATCGGGACCAGCCACGGCCTGTCCGCGACCCAGCACGGCGACCGGATCCTGCTGGCCTGGAAGGGAAGGGAGGAGGACTCGGGGATCTATTTCAGCCTCTTCGACGGCAACGAGTTCACGGGACAGATCAGGGTCGGCGCCGTGGGGACCACCCAAGGGCCTGGAGTCTGCAGGATCGGGACGACGAGCCACATGGCGTGGAAGGGCCTGGAAGGCGACAGCGTTATCTACTGGTCCACGCTGTAGCGCGTGCGGCCGGTCGCACCCGCCAGCGGCCTGCCCGTCCCATAACCTGTGCAAGCAGGGCATCCCCGAGCCGGAGCCCGGCTGCTGCAGCTCCTGGCCGCCCTGTCGGCCGGGGCGTCCAGCGCGTTGCTGGTGGTCCTGGCCGGCCGCCGCCTTGGCGTCGGCCCGGGTGGGTTTGGACTGCTGCTCGGCGCCATCGGCGTCGTCGCCGCCGGCGACCCGCCGCTGCTGACCCGCCTGACCAGCAACCCGCGCCGCCCAACGCTCGTCCTCGGCCCGCTGCTGCTGCACGGTCTGGTCGATCTAACCCTGGCCGAGACCCGCCGCCTGTCAGTACCGCCGTCCGGCTGCAAGCCCCGCCACTGACGTATTTCTGGCAGACGCTATTGACAGCTTTCTGACGCATTACAGCACGGGACACCGCGCAGGACCTGGGCGGCCGGGTGGCTCGGCTGGCGGTGGCCGCCGAAGCGGCCCTGTCCGACTCCGCCGCATACAGGTCGACCAGGTGATCGACGCTGAACCGGCTCACCATGGCTGCGTAGGTCAGCGCCTGCAACGCCACGGTGTCCGGTGCTCGGTCTCGTATGAGTTCGGCGACGACCAGCCGCCCGGTCCGGTCTAGCGCAAGGACGTCCAGCCGCTCGTGTGTTGGTTGGCCAGCCGGGTTCTGCCAGTCGAACTCGTCGGTGATCAGCAGCAAGTCCTCGCCCAGCATCTGCGGATGGGCCTTGACCCACTCCTGCAGGTGTACCCGCTCCCTCAGGTCGGCCTCGCTCAGCCTGATCGGGGTCGCTGGCGTCGCGGTCTCCGCCTCGATGGTGAACACCAGCTCATCACCCACGACCATCCCTCATCAGATCAGCGACCTGCTGGCGCACCAGCGTGCGCAGTGCAGGGTCCACTCACCGCCGCCGGTCCGAGCCGTGACCTATCTCGACGACCTCGCCCGACAGCCACCGGACGAAACGGTCGGCGTGCACCAGGTAGGTCGTCTTGGTCGACAGGGCAAGATCGGCCGCGTTCACCAACTCGCAGTACCCTTCGAACTCCCGGCGTATGTCCTCGATCGAAAGCGGCTCGTCCTGGCGCTCGGTGGGTCGGCCAGCACCGATGGCGGAACGGGCATGCTCGCCGTCCTCGGCGCGGTGTTCCGGGACGGGGCACCCGGTGACCGCCTGCGGCGGCTCGCTCCGCCAGCTCTACACCATCGACCTCGCCGGGCTGCCCGACGTGACCCACACGATCGGCAGTCTGCTCGGCCGCTGGTCCGATCAGCCGAGTGGGGCCGGTCTGCTCGCCCGCGCGCTGAGCGTGGCGATGGCCCGCACCCACCTGGCCGCCGGCCATGACGTGATCATTCCGCAGTACGTGGGGGTGCCGGCGTTCCTGGAGCAGCTCGAGCAGCTGGCCGCTGAGACCGGCGCGGCGTTCCACGAACTGGTCCTGCTCGACAGCGGGGACAACACCCTGCGGCGGTTCCAGGCGCGCGCCGCCACCACCGGCCGGCCCGCGCACCTGCAGGCACACCAGATGCTGCAGCGCGCCGGCGGCCTGCCCGCTCTCGGCCGCATGCACGACAGCCTGCTGGCGGTCATCGCCGCACGTCCCCGTGCCCGCGTCATCGCCTCCACCCACGGGCACGCCGAGCAGGCATACCAGGCGCTGCTCCGGCACCTGACCGCTACCACCTGACCGACGCTGCCGACTCGACGGTGCTCGACCCGAACGCGAGGTTGCCGCAGCCCGGTGAGGGGCCAGGAGACCGGCGAGCCGGGCCAGCCCAACCGGGGCCCGACCAGGGCGGCGATGATCCGGTTCGGGCCGCTGGGGGTGCGGGGCGGGGGGCCGGCTGAGCAATGTCGACAGCGGCCGTGGCGCTGGCGTGGTCGGTCCCTCTGGGGCGGCTGCGCGTCGGTCCGGGCCAGCAGCGCAGCGGCTACGCTTCCCGTCGTCGCTTCTCAGCCCGAGGTAGGGGGCGCCGTGGCCGACTACGGACACCAGCTCGCCTTCGGAACGTTCATCACCCCGCAGAACCAGCGCCCCCAGGAGGTCCTCGCGCTGGCCCGGCTGACCGAGCGCGCCGGGTTGGACCTGGTCACCTTCCAGGACCACCCGTACCAGCCGGCGTTCCTGGACACCTGGACGCTGCTGTCGTGGGTGGCCGCACAGACCGAAACGGTGCGGTTGACGGCGAACGTGCTGAACCTGCCGTTGCGGCCCCCGGCCGTTGTGGCGCGGGCGGCCGCGAGCCTGGACCTGCTATGCGGAGGCCGGGTCGAACTCGGTCTGGGTGCCGGCGGGTTCTGGGACGCCATCGAGGCGATGGGCGGTCCGCGGCGCTCTCCCGGGCAGGCGGTGGACGCGCTCAGTGAGGCGATCGACGTGATCCGGGCGATCTGGGACACCTCCGAGCCCGGCGGGGTACGCCTGGCCGGCCAGCACTACCGGGTATGGGGCGCCAAGCGTGGCCCCGCGCCGGCGCACGACATCTCCATCTGGCTCGGGGCGCTGAAGCCACGGATGCTCCGCCTGATCGGGGCGAAGGCGGACGGCTGGCTGCCGAGCCTTCCGTACCTGAAGGATGGCGACCTGGAGCAAGGCAACCACATCATCGACGACGCGGCGCTGGCCGCCGGCCGCGACCCGCGCCAGATCCGGCGGCTGCTGAACATCCAGGGCAACTTCGCCACCGCCACCGGTGGCTTCCTGCAGGGACCGCCGCAGCAGTGGGTCGAGGAACTGCTGCCGCTGGTGCTCCAGCACGGTCTGAGCACCTTCATCCTGATGGCCGACGACCCGCGCACCATCCAGATCTGGGGCGGTCAGGTCGCGCCGGCGCTGCGCGAGGCGGTCGACCGCGAACGCCACGACGCCGGCAAGGCGACCGGAGAAGTCGGTGCCCCACACACCAGCCCTGACACGCCGGCGTGATAGGTAGCGAGATGCGATTTGTGGAGCTCCGGCGGCACACCGACAACCAGGGCGACGAGCTCAGCCCGAAGGGCATCACCGACGCCGAAGCCATCGGCCGGGATCAATTGCATCCGCCCTACGCCGCGTTCGTCTCAACCGGCGCCGGTCGGGCCACTCAGATGGTGGAAGTCCTTCGCCACGCCGCCGGCCAGGACGAGGTTCCCATCACCCGGGCGACCGACCTACGTTCCTCCGTCGAGGACCGCTGGAGGCAGCTTGCCACAGTGGCCGGGAAGGGCGCGGATCTTCAGGCCATGCGCTTGGTCGATCCGGATCTGGTCGAGACGGAGTCCTCCCTTCTGGGTCTTGCCCTGCGCCGGGTGCTGGACGCGTTGCCGGAGGGCGGCAGGGCGCTCGTCGTCGGCCACAGCCCCACCAACGAGGCAGCCGTCCTCGGTCTGACCGGTCAGATGATCCCGCCGCTTGCCAAAGGCGAGGGCGTCCTGGTCATCGAAGAGCAGGGCGGCTACCGCGCAGAGCCGCTTCACTGAACCAATCGACAACCCCGGTAGGCCGGTGCCGGTGCCGGCGCGGTGCGCACCTTACAGGCCCACCCGGCCGACGCCCCTATCGCCTCACCCGGCCAGCCGACACCGGCGTTCGGACCGGTAGGTCACGTTCGGGCGCCGCCGACGGGTGAGGTCTGCTGGGTGCGGGGCGAAGTAGGTAGCCGCAGCGTCATGGCTACAGCGTGCGGCAAACACTCACTCATACCGACCGTGCCGATGTGAGCGCGTTCGTTTCGGCCGCGTCCCGGGAAGGTGCGTTCCGAACATGAGCGGTTTCGGAAGCGCCACGAGGGTGTCCTTGGGTCTCGCGCTCTATGGCGGAACTCAGCCGAGTCTGCCGGGTCGCGCATTTGGCGCCCATCGGGTCTTGGACGACACCGTAGAGTGCGGCCATGCCCGAACGCGGTGGTCGAGGAGTGGTCGAGGCCACGGACGTCAACGGTGTTCCGTCACTCTGGTGCATGGAACGTTTGCCCGCGATGCGGCTTGGACCGCAACCAACAGCGCCATGAGCGTGGCGCTGACCGAAGCTGGCTGTCGGGTGACTCGGTTCGAGTGGTCTGGCAGGAACTCTCACTGGGCGAGGTCGCGCGCGGGCCGCCAACTTGCGGAGCATCTCGGCCGGCAGGTCGAGAGCGACCCCGATGCCCGGCAATGGATTGTGGCGCACAGCCACGGCGGAAACGTCGCGTTGCGCGCTGCGGAGGAGATACGCCGATCGCGAGGTGGGCGGCCTCGGGTGACGACGGTGTCCCTGGCGACACCCTTCATCCATGCCCGCGCGCGCGTTTTCTCCAGCTGGCTCCTCTTTGTCGCGATCCTCTTCGGCCCGTTCCTGGTCTTCGTTGCCGGGCAGAAAACCGTGGCCGATTCGCATTCGCTCCTCGACTGGGTGCTCGTCGCGTTCGGTGTCGCGTTCGTCGCAGCGGTGGCCCTCTGCGCCGTGGGTGCTGTCATGCATACTGTAGTAGACGCCACAAGCCGTGGGGGTGGTGATCGAATGTGGTTGCAGAGAGCAGAAGGCAAACCTGCCCTGACCGGTTGTCGCGCAGGCACCTCCGCTGCGCAGCGCGCTGAGCAGTCGCCCGGAGTCGCTGCCCCTCGTCCTCAGTGAGATAGCCGTGTTCGGTAGCACGATCTATCCGGCTATTGACAGGTCACCGTCCAATGCACCTAGGCCGTTGGCCCGGATGTCCTCCGCCTCATGGTCGAGAAGACGGGTGCAGTGATACGCACGCAACAAGTGGCCACTGAGAAGCGACCTGAACGCATCCTCCTGGTGGCCAACCGGAAGGTCATTGAAGTGCTCACCGGTGCCTCGAAGCTCCTCGGCAACGCCGCTGACACACGTCGCCAAATCAGCCGGCCACGTACTGGAACATCGACATCGACGACCGCAATCTGAGCACCGTCCGTCATCGATAGACCTTGCGGCCACCCGCCGGAGCTGCCGCGCCGCCATCTCCCTGCAACGTTCGCATCGTCACCTACCCCGTATCGGGCAACACCTTACCCCGTGTAGCCCTTGGCCACGGGCGCAGGCGTAGGCGGGCCGACAGGGTGGCATGGGCGCCGCGTCCCCTCGCAGTGCGGCACAGGCGGATGTCCGCGCGGTACGAGGCAGTTGAGCGCGGCCGCTGCGCGGCACGAGCGGATAGTCGCTCGCTGACGTGGCGCCGGTCGGCGAGGATCCGGTGGATGTCGATGCCTATGGGACTGGCGAAGGGTTGGATGGTGGCGTCGGGCCTTTGGGTCAGTCCCAGTCTGTCCACGCGATCCAGCGGACGGGTTGCAGCAGCAACATCACTGAGGCCGCGAATGCGCGAATGCGGCGTCGTCCCATCCGGAAGCGAAATCGGTGCGCGAATAGCGTTGGTCCAACGCGAATGCGCGAATGCGGCGTCGTCCCATCCGGAAGCGAAATCGGTGCGCGAATAGCGTTGGTCCAAAGCGATAAGGTCGGGTAGCGGCGGGGCGTAGCAGGCTGACTGGTGAACCGGATCTCCGAACGCAATATCTATAACCTACTTGCCGGTAGCGTGAGAGCTTGATCGCCTAGCTACTTCAGGAGGTCTGAGTCCGAGCAGGCACACCAACGCGAAGTCGTTGGGGTTGGGTCAGTCCGAGGGTGGGTGACTCGGCGGGGACGGTGGGTCGGCGGACGTACTCGGCTGGGGAGTGGTCCAGGACGCCGTCGATGACGCAGATGCGGTAGAACCCGACCACCACCGACATCCGCCGGGAGACGGTGGAGGGTTTGAATAGGCGGACCTCCTGCATCCACCGCACGTACAGCTCCACGTGCACTCGGGCGGCGGCCAGCGGCTCCAGCCGCCGTTCGGCGCACCAGCCGAAGAAGATCCGCAGATCCGACTCGGTATGCACCCGGGTAACACCCTTGTACCGGGCCAGATACGCAGCCGCGGCCAACCGCAGTGGATCCACCCGTACCGCGCCGGCCAGGGCGGGGACGAACTCGAACGGTGTTGCCATGACGAACAGGCTCCCCACTTCGCCCCAGCCAAGAAGACCACGCCTCGGGCAACGCCGGTAGGGCCACCCGACCCGGGCACCGGTGACCATGACCGGAGCCGGGGGAGGCAGGTCGGGGCGCGCTCGCGGTGTCGCTGGCCCCGTCGCGGCGGCCGGGCCGCTAGGGTGGGTGCCGTGACCAGCGCGGCCGATGAGACGGTGATCCGACTGGAACAGGCCGCCCCGGGGGTGGCCGAGCTGGCCAGGCGCGCGCGGGCGCATGAACGCATCCGGCTGGTAGCCACCGACGGCGAGGCCGTGGTGGTCATGTCCGAGGACGACCTGGACCAGGCCCTTCAGGACGCCGCCGACCTCGCGCAGGCCAGGACAATCCTGGCCTTCCCCGACCCAGACCCACTGCGCGATGATGCCGCGCTGGCATGGCTTGATGAGGTCGTTGCAGGCGAATGAGCTGGGGGTTCGTTCTTCGCTCTGAGGCCAGGGCAGCGCTTGGCCGGATGCGGGACAACGACCCGGACGGGGCCACGCTGGTCGCCGCTGCGATGCGGGCGCTCAGCAAGGATCCCCGATCGGCAGGCGTGCATGTCCTCAGCGAACCTGAAGGGCTGTACCGGCTGCACCTGTTCCGCGTGGAGCACGCGACCCGGGTCACGCTGGAGTACCGGGTGACCTACCTGCTCGACGATGAGCACACCACGGTCACCGTCATCGTTCTCGGTACGCTGCCCCGCCGACGCCGACGCTAACCCGGCTCGCTGGACACGGGCAACGGCCGGGGCAGACGCAACAAGCCCGACCGGCCGTGGCCACGACTGGGCGGTGCAGCTGGCGCTGGCCGGGGTGCGTTCAGACCAGCTGGTCGGGGGCGTCCCTGCCGGGCCGGGCCTCCGACCCGCTGCCGTCAGCGTCTACGCCGAGAACGAAACAGACTGGCGCGCCGAGGCCGCGCCTACCAGAGGCGGCCGCGTGGCCTGCCCCGGGCGCAGCTGTCGCGCCAGGACTTCGGGGCCACCGGGTGGAACGTGTTCGGCTACCGGGACGGGTTCAGCCAACCGGTGGTCGAGGGCGGCGGCGCCGAGTCGCTGCCCGGCGACGGCAGGCCGATCAAAGCCGGCGAGTTCGTGCTGGGCTACCCGAGCGAGACCGGTCGACCCTGCCCATGCCGGCCTCCGACGTCCTCGGCCGCAACGGCACCTACGTCGTCTTCCGCAAGTACCACTCCCACGTCGCAGCCTTCAACCGGTTCCTGCACGAGGCCGCCCGCACCGAGGAGCAACGGGAACTCCTCGTGGCGAAGCTCGGCGGCCGCTGGCGCAGCGGCGCGCCACTGGCGCTGTCGCCGGCATGCGAGGACCGGGCGCTCGGCGACGACCCGCACCGGATCAACGACTTCGACTACACCGACGACCCCCGCGGACTGCGCACGCCGCTGGGATCCCACATCCGCCGGATGAGCCCCCGGGCGACCAGGCTGGAAGTCCTCAGCGACATCAACATCCGCCGGATCATCCGGCGGAGCACCTCCTACGGCGAACCACTCCCGCCGACGGCGCTCACCGACGACGGCAAGGACCGCAGCCTGGACTACATCGCCCTCGGCGCCGGCGCGATCGACAACGTCGAGTTCCTGCAAAGCGAATTGCGTCAACTCCGGCAACTTCATGGGTCTGGGCAAGGAGAAGGACCCGCTGGTGGCACTGCAGGACAGGGGGCATACTTCACGGTGCCTGGGTCTCCCCCACGCCGGGTGCACGGCATTCACAGCTTCAACACCCTGCGGGGCGGCGAGTACTTCTTCATACCCAGCCTCTCCGCCATCCGCTGGCTCAGCACATGACCACCACCCTCGCGCGGAGGCCCTCATGACCACACCCCGCTCATACGTCCGCTACCGGCCCGACGTCGAACAGCCGTTTCCCAACGAGGAAGAACTCATCCGCCAGGTCGTCGAGGCGATGGAGTACGCCAACCGGCAGGTCGCCGCCAAGCACCGGCACGGTCTGCGCGACGCCCACGCCAAGAGCCACGGCGTGCTCGCCGGCGAACTGCGCGTCCAGCCCGACCCGCCCGATCACCTTGCTCAGGGCCTGTTCGCCACACCGCGCACCTACCCCGTCATCGTCCGATTCTCCACCGCGCCCGGTGACCTCCGCTCCGACCAGGTGCCCGTCCACCGCGGCATGGCGATCAAGGTGATCGGCGCGACGGGCCCCCGCGCCCTCGACGACGGATACACCACCCAGGACTTCCTGCTCGTCAACCACCCGACGCTGCCGTTCGGCACCATCGGCGAGTATGCGAAGCTGCAGAACCTGCTTGAAAGGCAGCCTCGCCACAGCGATCAGCAACTGCAGCTCACCGGCTTGGGCGCCCGCATCGCCGCCAGGGCCCTGACCCGCGTCGGACGCCCGATCCCGCCTGCGGTCGAGACCTTGGCCGCGGCCAACAACCACATCCTCGGCGAGACGTTCCACTCCATGGCCGCGATGCGGTACGGCGACTACGTTGCCAAGATCTCGGCGGCGCCCCGGTCGCAGAACGTTCGGGCACTCACCGGGCAGCCCGTCGACAAGCGAGCTGGCGAGTCGGCACTGCGCGACCTGGTCGTCGAGTTCTTCACCCACAACAGCGCCGAGTACGACCTGCGGGCGCAGTTGTGCCTCGACATCGACCGGATGCCCGTCGAGGACGCATCCGTGCCGTGGCCCGAAGAGTTGTCACCGCACCAAGTCGTGGCCGTCCTGCACCTGCCGGCCCAGGACCCCTACAGCGACGCCCGCCGCCGCTACGCCGACGACGTGCTCTCATTCAACCCGTGGCACGCCCTGGAGGCCCATCGTCCACTCGGCTCCGTCATGCGTTCCCGCCGCACCGCCTACCCGAACTCCAGCGACTTCCGCCACACCGTCAACGGGGTCGAGCACCACGAGCCGTCCAGCATCGACGAGTTCGATCTCGTCATGACGCAGGCACCAGCGGCAACCGCTTGGACCGGCGCAGGGCGCGCACGCGCCCTGCGCCGGTGTCGGCTGCCCGGGCGCTGCTGACCTCCCGTGATCCGGGTGGAGTAAGCATCCAGGAGATCACCGACGCCGCCGACCTGGGCTTCGGGTCCTTCTACAACCACTTCACGTCCAAGCAGGAACTCTTCGAGGTCGCCGTCGAGCCGAACCATCACCGTCATCCCCCGGTCCGGGCCTGGTCTGGCCGCCACCTCCCGTGGAGCAAGAGAGCCCCGGGAGAGAGAAAATACGCGGCCCCGGCCCGTACCGGACTTCTACTCGAAAGGATGACGATCCCGGCCAAGAAGTGCGGAACAGCGTGAGCGCGAGCACCGGGAACCACGTGAGCGTCCACTGGGCCCGGGATATGCAGCTCCGATCATCATGCCGGCATGGACCGAGTGGTCGTCTCCGGCCCTGGCATCCACGGTAACGATCCCTCTGAGCGCGCTTCACCAGGCCAGCACCGGCGCGCACCAACACCGAAGGGCCAATCACTACGACGCCATGAAATGCTCGGAACCGTACGGCGCCAACTGCCCCGTCCCGGAGCTCAACCCACGCCGTGTGCCGGCGCACCGCACCCCTCGTAAGCCAGGTCCAGCCCGAGCGCCCACCCTCCAAGACTGTTCGGTATGCGAACGTACTCACATCGGCAATTGAGCGAGCTGCGTCGGTGCCGGGACCGGGAGCCGGCCGGCCGTCGTGCGGCGTCACCGGGTCGGGCCCCGGCCACCGACTGGTCGCCGGGGTGGTCTTGGGTGGGGTGGCTGTCATTCTGGTGCCGCGTCTGCTGTGTTCGGAGTGGGGGAGGTGGCGGGGTGGAGGTTGTGGTTCCGGTGCCGGACCGGGATTTCGATGTGACCGAGGTGGCGGTGCCGTGGCGGTTGTTGACCGATGCCGGGCATCGGGTCGTGTTCGCGACCGAGGAGGGCCGGGCGGCGCGGGCGGACCAGCGGTTGCTGGACGGGGTGATCTTCGGCCGGCTGGGTGCCGGGGCGCAGCCGCGGGAGTTCTACCGGCAGATGGTGGACTGCGCGGAGTTCGGTTCACCGATCGGCTGGTCGCAGCTGCGGCCGGCCGAGTATGGCGGGCTGTTGCTGCCGGGCGGGCACGCGCCGGGGATGCGGCAGTACCTGGGCAGTGGGTTGCTGCGGGAGAAGGTCGCCGAGTTCTGGACACTGGACCGCCCGGTCGGGGCGATCTGCCACGGCGTGCTGGTGCTGGCCCGCACCCGCGACCCCAGCACGGGGCGCAGCGTGCTCGCCGACCGGCAGACCACCTGCCTGCCTGCGTACATGGAACGCGGCGCCTACTACGCCACCGCCTGGCGGCTCGGCCGGTACTACCGCACCTACCCCGCCTACGTACAGGACGAGGTCGTCGACGCGCTGACCGACCGGCGGCAGTTCCACCGCGGACCGCTGTCACTGGCACGCGGCAGCCAGACCGAGGACCGGCCGGCGTTCGTGGTCCAGGACCGCAACTACCTCTCCGCCCGCTGGCCGGGCGACGCGTACCTGTTCGCCCGCCGCTTCACCCACCTGCTCGACCCGGACCAACCACCCCACTCCCCCACCGCACCCGGCACCCCCTGAGTCCCCACCACGGGTCATCGATGCTGTGGCGGTGGCCGGCAGCGTCCGGGCGAGCCCACCGGGCCACCGGTGGCCGGGGGCTCGTTCAGCAGCAGCGGCACGGCCGGGCGGCCCCTGCCACGGCCGCAGCGGTAAGACGGGTCGGGTGGCCTTTCACACCGGACCGGGTGGAGCAGAACTGGAGCACGGGGGAACTCGCCGGTCGAGTCGCCATCCGCCCGCTGAGCGCGCTCGTGTCGCACGGCCGGTTGATTCGTGCCGCCGAGGCTAGCAGAGTGCAGACCCACCATGATACCCACGGACGGAGGGAGGAGGAACCGCGGATGACGACACGCACGACGATCTTCGGAACGCTCGCATCGTTCGTTCTGGCCGGCTCCGTAAGCGGACAAGCCGGCGAAGAGGCACGGATCGGGTCGGAGACGAACCCGCAAGTGCAAGCGATCAGCAGCACGCCGGCCGACGACGGCTACCGACATGTTCCCGGTGGGAGGATGGTTCACAAGTCCTGCATCCACCAGGTCGAGGAAGGCGAGGTCGTTCTTGACGACACCACCGTGCAGCGGGCCGACGGCACGCTGCGCCACGTGCCCGCGTGCGTATATCCAGAGCGCCGACCCGGCGGCTTCCCGCTGCCCACTGACAATGGCTGGATCGAGTATGCGTCCTGGGGTTACTCCTCGAAGTACTTGATCAAGATGTACAGCAACTGGCACGTGCCCAACCCACCGACCGTCTATGGCGGACAGACGATTTATTTCTTCCATGCGTTTCAGAACAAGGAGGGCACCGCGCTCGTCCAGCCCGTACTCGAATACGGGCTGCCCGCGGGTGGCGCCAAGTTCGCGGCGCAATCCTGGTATGGTTCCAACGGTACGTATTGGAACAGCGCCCGCTTGAACGCCTATCCGGGTCAGAAGGTTTCGGGCAACATGACGGCGTCATCCTGCAACAGCCTCGGCCACTGTACCTGGAAGATCATCACCACCCTGGACGACACTTGGTCGACGACGCTGACCATCACGAGCTACCAGTCGTTCTGGTGGGTCGACGGCGCGGTGCTCGAGGCGTATAGCGTCGACTCGTGCTCCAAGTACACCAAATCGGGCTGGACGCGCTTTGCTCCCATGGGCATACAACAGGCGGGAGGAGCCTGGCTCACTCCGAATTGGAGCCCGTGGATCGACAATTACAACTGCGGTGAACAGGTGGTCATCAACAATCCGCTCGATATCCAGCTCGGCATCTCCTGAGCACGACCGGCACGGCCCGGCGCGTGCGATCGCAGAGCGCGACCCAGACCCATCGCACGTGGGCGCCCGCCGCCTCTCAACGACGGACCGGGGCCTGCTACCGGGCGCTCCGGTGCGCTACCCGGGCAGGACTTACACCTGCTGGCCTGGGACAGCATGCAGGACGTACCATGCTGGGACGCTAACAAACTGGGCCGACGTCTCGGCGGATGCGACACACCGCGTTACTCCATACCGTCGAAGACGGTGGCCACGAGAAGGTCGGTTGCGAAAGTCAGCGGGTCCACACCCAGGCCCAGACAGTATGGTCGGACCAGTCCGCGGTGCCGTGCATCTGTAAGCTGGGAGGCGAACGGCCAGGCCTCATAGTGTTCGAAGGCGAAGGTGTCGTGGCGCTGCCCGGCGCTGGGTCACCCGAGCCAAGGGTCGGCAGCAGGTGTCGGCGAGCAGGTGAATCTTGCTGGTCAGCCGCCGCGGGAGCGACCCAGCGTCTCCCGGTCACCGGCCTTGTCACGGTGACCGCTTTGACTGGTCTGGGTATCAGGTTCACCGGGATTCTTGTCATTCGATGCGGCCCCCTGTGCGGGCCGGACGGGACAGCTGCACCGGTGCCAGGCGCCCCGGATCGATGTCTGCCGGTGGCGCGTGCCCGGGCACCGGCGGCGTGCTGATGAGCACGCCCACGGTCGAGTCGATCGCCGCGGTCCACTGCGCTCCCTCCTGCTCATCGCAGCCCGCGCGGAGCCGGTCCAGGATCATCTCCCACGTGCCGTCGCCTGACCAGCGGCGATGCCGGTTGTAGGCGGTCTTCGTGCGGACGCGGGCAGGGCACGCTGGTATTTGGTGGGTAGCGGAGATTGGCGTGGGTTGGAGGCATCCGGTGCGTGCCCGTGGTGGGTGGCGATCCTGCCGTGCGGATCATTCCGGGCGGTCCCTGGCTGATCAACATGGGGGCCGATCACGCAAGGCCTGCGATCAGCGTAGCTAATTTCCAGCACCTGAATTGGTGGCGGAACAGGTGGAACGCGGACCGGGGTCGCGGGGAAGAGCACGCTGAGGAGGAGTGCGTTGTTCTCGTCGCGCGGGCCGGGTGGTTCGGCCGTAGGCGGCGCGGGTGTTCCGTCATGCCGCGC
>WNGF01006620.1_pt1 | contig 14662 bp, 14 predicted proteins | sample 5400641 | NCBI WGS metagenome assembly WNGF01 (sample SAMN13153371, study PRJNA577476) | soil metagenome | isolation source: 80 cm soil or saprolite under grassland replicate 2 | place: USA:California | collected 2016-06-15
GCACGACCGCGCGGTCGCGAACGCGCCCGACCGCGAGGATCGCGGCCTCGGGCGGGTTCACGAGCGCGGTGAAGCGATCGACGCCCAGCGGGCCGAGGTTGGAGATCGAGAAGACCGCTCCCGACACCGCGCCGGCGGGTAGGCGGCCCGCGTGCGCGGCGGACTCGAGGACCTCGCGTTCGCGCGCGAGCGTCGCGAGGTCCTTGCGATCGGCATCGCGGATGACCGGCACGATCAGGCCGTCCTCGAGCGCGACGGCCAGGCCGATGTGCACGCCGCTCGACTCCACGAGGGCGTCGTCTTCGTAGCGCGCGCGGAAGCGCGGATGCGCCGCGAGAGCCCGCGCCGCCGCCGACACGAGCACGTCCGTGTATGACACGCCCGCCTTCCGACGCAGCGTGTCCGCAGCGGTCATGTCGACGTCGCGCTCGATCGAGAACTGCGGCGCCTCGCGCGCCGACCGGGTCATCGCGGCAGCGATCGCGTGACGCATGCGGGAGAGTGGCGTGCGCCGTTCGCCCGCGCCGGGACCGGCGGTCGCCGCGGCGGCCGCCTCGACGTCCTCCGTCGTGATGCGCGCGCCGCGCCCCGGTCGCACCGCTCCGAGGTCGACGCCCAGCTCCGCGGCGCGCTTGCGGGCCGCCGGCGACGCGACGATCCGATCGGATGTGGACGGTGCGGCCGACGAGGGCGGCGGCGGCGATGCCGGGGGCGGACGTTGAGGCGCCGGCACGGCGGGCATCGCCCCAGCGGGCACCTCGTCGACCGGCTCGTCGGGCGTGTCGGCGATGAGCCCGACGAGCTCGGCCACCGGGGCGCTGCGGTCCGCGTCGACGAGGATCCGGCGGAGGATGCCCGAGGCCGGCGCCGCGACCTCCATCGTCGCCTTGTCCGTCTCCACCTCGAAGAGCACGTCGCCCTCGCGCACCGTGTCACCCTCGGCGTGATGCCAGGCCACGATCCGTCCTTCGTCCATGGTCAGGCCGAGCTTGGGCAGGATCACGCGGGTGACGCTCACGACGTGAGCGCGCGTGCGGCCGCGACGATGTCCTCGACCTGCGGTACGACCGATCGCTCGAGATGCTTTGCGTACGGGATCGGGGTGTCGAGGCCGGCGAGTCTCTTCGGCGGAGCGTCGAGATCGTCGAACGCCTCCTCGGCCACGAGCGCGGCGATCTCCGCGCCGTAGCCACCGCGTTTGATCGCCTCGTGCACGACGAGGCAATGGCGCGTCCTCCGGACGGAAGCGAGGATCGTCGCGACGTCGAGCGGGACGAGCGTGCGGACGTCCACGACCTCGGCCTCGATGCCCTCGCCCGCGAGAGTCTCCGCCGCCTCGAGGCTGAACACGAGCTCGCGGGACCAGCTCACGATCGTGAGGTCGCGGCCGGGCCGCTTCACGTCCGCGCGCCCGAGCGGGACGAGGTGCTCGCCGGCCGGCACGTCGCCCTTCGTCCGGTACAGGAGCTTGTGCTCGATGAACATCACCGGGTCGTCATCACGGATCGCGGCGGCGAGCAGCCCCTTCGCGTCGGCGGGCGTGGCGGGCATCACGACCTTCAGCCCCGCGACATGGGCGAACCACGCCTCGAGCGACTTCGAGTGCTGCGCCGCGTTCCCCCGCCCCGAGCCCCCTTGCGCCCGGATCACCAGCGGGACCCGCGCCTGCCCGCCGAACATGAAGCGGTTCTGCGCGGCCTGGTTCACGATCTGATCCATCGCGAGACCGCTGAAATCCACGTACATGAGCTCGACCACCGGCCGCAGCCCCGTGAGCGCCGCGCCGACCCCGGCGCCGACGATGCCGATCTCGCTGATCGGCGTCTGGCGGATCCGCGTCGGCCCGAACTCGGCGAGCAGACCGGCCGTCACCTGGAACGCACCGCCGTGCCGGCCGATGTCCTCGCCCATGACGATCACCCGCGCGTCGCGGGCCATCTCGGACCGGAGCGCGTCGTTCAACGCCTCCGCGTAGAACATCGCGCGCGTCGCCGGCGTCGCGGCCGTGCCCGCGGTGGCCGTCTCAGGAGGCATAGATGTCCTCCGGCAGTCTGATCGGCGATGCCGGCGGCCCGGATTCCGCCCACGCGATCGCGGCCTCCACCTCTCGATCGATCCCCGAGTCGAGGGTCTCGAGCTCGGACACGCTCGCGAGGTGTTCGGCGACGATCCAGGTCCGCGCGGCCTCGAGCGGATCACGCGTCGCGCGCCACGATTCGATCTCGTCCTTCGTTCGGTAGACCTGCGGATCGCCGTAGTAGTGGCCCTCGTAGCGGTACGTTTCGGCGACCAGGAGCGTCGGCCCGTCCCCCGAGCGCGCACGGGCGATCGCCTCGCCCGCGGCGGCGTGGACGGCGCGCACGTCCTGCCCGTCGACCCGCAGGCCCGGCATGCCGTAGCCCGCGGCGCGCGAGGAGATGTCCTCGACCGCGAACGCGTCCGACACCGGGTTCGTCTCGGCGTACTGGTTGTTCTCGCAGACGTAGACGACCGGCAGCTTCCAGATCGCGGCGAGGTTGAGGGATTCGTGGAACGTGCCCTGATTCGCGCCGCCGTCGCCGAAGAATGACACGGCCACCTGATCGGTCCCGAGCTGCGCCGCCGTGAGCGCGGCCCCCGTCGCGATGGGGATGCCGCCCCCGACGATGCCGTTCGCGCCGAGGTTGCCCTTCGAAGTATCCGCGATGTGCATCGAGCCGCCGCGGCCGCGGCAGTAGCCCGTCTCGCGGCCGAGCAGCTCGGCGAACATCTTCCCCAGGTCGGCGCCCTTCGCGATGCAGTGCCCGTGCCCGCGGTGGGTGGAGGTGATCCAGTCGTCGTCGCGCAGGTGGCCGCACACCCCGGCGGCGACCGCCTCCTGGCCCGCGTAGCTGTGGATCGTGCCCCAGATCCGGTCCTCCCCGAAGAGCGCGACCGCCCGCTGCTCGAACCGGCGGATCGTGTGCATGACGCGGTAGAGCGAGAGCGCGGTCGCGGCGTCCATCAGCCCTCCCCCGGCAAGAGCATCACCCGGATCGCGCCGTCACGCCGACCGACGAACGTCTCCCACGCCGTCGCGAAGTCGGCGAGCGGATAGCGGTGCGTCACGAGCGAGCGCACATCGATCGAGCCGCGGGCGAGGAGCGCGAGCGCCCGGCCCGAGACCCCGCGCGGGTTCGCGACCGAGCCGAGCACATCGAGATGACCGCGCACGATGGTCGAGAGGTCGATCCCGTCGAGCGTCACCCCCTGGCCGGTCGCGCCACCGAGGACGACACGTCCGCCACGCCGCGCCATGCCGATCGCGTCGCGCGCGGCGTCGGCCGTGCCGGCGAACTCGACGACCAGGTCGGCCGCCCCGCGGAGCGGCGCCGCGTCGGTCACGACGTCATCCGCGAACGCGCGGGCACGCTCGAGGCGCCCTCCGCGGCCGAGCAGGATGACTCGCCCGGCGCCGAGCGCGCGCGCGAGCTGCGCCGCGCACAGCCCGATCGCGCCCGCGCCCACGACGACGACCCGTTCGCCGGCCGCGAGCCGGCCGCGCTCGAGCGCCCAGAGCGCGACGCCGAGGTTGTCGGTCCACGCTCCGTCCTCCGTCGACACGGACGCGGGCAGCGGATGGAGCGCGGCGACCGGGACGCTCACGTACTCGGCGAGGCCGCCCGCGGTCGTGAAGCCGACGTGGGCGTGTCCCGTCTCCGGCCGCCCGTAGTTCAGGCACAGGTTGTAGAGGCCCTCGCGGCAGCGGGCGCACGTCCCGCAGCCGACGTGGACCTCCACGCCGACGCGCGTCCCGGGAGCCGGCGCGAGGGCGTCGGGGCCGAGGGCGACGATCTCCCCGGAGAATTCGTGACCGGGCACGTGCGGGAAGCTCGTCCCCGCGAACTTCCCCTCGAGGATCTTCCGATCGGTGCCGCAGATCATCGTCGCGGCGACGCGCACGAGCGCGTGCCGCGGCTCCGGGCGCGGGACCGGAACGCTGCGGACGGCGAACAGCCCCGTTCGCTCGAAGACGACGGCGCGCATCTCGGGCGGGCCCGCTGGGGTCGCGCGGCCGACGGTCGGCGACGAGAGGATCGAGCGCGTCACGGATGCGCCTCGCCCGGGAAGCGATCGGTGGAGACGAGCTCGCTCAGCTCAAGCCGCGAGCCCGAGGGCGCCTCGGCCGCGTAGCCGCAGGTGAAGGTCCCCAGGAACGTCCAGCGCAGGGGCACGTTGAGGATGCGCTTCGCCTTCTCGGTGATCCAGTGCTGCACGAACACCGCGCCCAGGCCGAGCGAGTGCGCCCGCAGCCACATCGCGTAGATCGCCATCGCGGCGGCCCATTCGAAGCCGTTGTCGGCATGCACGTTCGTGAGGCTCTTCGCCGGGTCCGCGCAGACGCCGATGACCACGGGCCGCACGAGGTCATTGACGAGCGCGCTCGGCCCACCCGGCCGGAAGATCGGATCCCAGTGGGCCGACAGCTCCTTCGACTCCTGGGCGAGGTCCTGCAGCTCGCGCTTGATCGCCGGGTCCTTCACCCACACGAAGCGCGTCGGCTGGAGGTTCCCCGGCGAGGGCGCCCAGCGGCCGGCCTCGAGGACGGCCATCACCACGGCATCCGGCACGGTGCGGTCCTCGAAGCGCCGCACCGCGCGGCGCGAGCGGATGATCCGCTCGACCACCACGCCGGTCCCATCGGCGGTCACGGCTCGACGATGACCTTGAGCGCGCCGTCGATGCGCTCGTTGAACGTGCGGAGGGCCTCGCGGAAGTCGGCGAGCTTGAAGTGGTGCGTGATGAGCTTCGCGGCGGGGATGCGCCCGTCGGCGATCAGGGGGATGACCTCCTCCATCGTGTTGCGGTTGGCGCGGACCCCGTGGAGGTCGAGCTCCTCGAGGACGATCTTCTGGAAGTCGATGAGCGAGGGCTCCTTCGGGATCCCGGTGAAGGCGACCCGCCCGCCCTTGCGGACGGCGCCGATCGCCTGCGCCACCGAAGCCGCGGTCCCCGCCGAATCGACCGCCACGTCGGCGCCACGCCCACCGGTGCGCTCCCGCAACCCCGCGACGGGGTCGCCGGCGCGGTAATCGAGCGTGTCGAAGCCGAGGTCGCGCGCGCGGTCGAGACGCTTCCCGCCGCCGACGACGACGACCCGCGCCGCCCCGAGGGCCCGGGCGCACATCGCCACGAGCAGGCCCATGCCGCCCGACCCGATCGAGACGACGACGTCACCCGGATCGATGCCGGCGCGCTTCGCCGAATGGAGCGCGATCGACGCGGTGTCGCAGAGCGCCGCGACATCGAACGGCATGGCGTCCGGGACCGGGAACACGCTCTTGATCGTCTGGACGACGTACTCGGCGTACGCACCCTGCGTGTAGTGGCCGTACTGGCGATGCCCAAGATCCTCCCGCCCGTAGTTGAAGCAGAGGTTGTAGCGGCCGGTGCGGCACATGCGGCAGTAGCCGCAGCCCGAGTGCGACGTGCCGGCGACGCGCGTCCCCGGCGCGAAGCCGTACGCGAGCGCGACGTCACCGGCGGCGACGACCTCGCCCGACCACTCGTGGCCGGGCACGAACGGGTAGGCGCGGGGCCAGCGCCCGGCGAAGCCGCCCTCGACGATCTCGGCGTCGGTGCCGCAGATCGCGATCGCCCGAACCCGGCAGAGCACCTCGTTGTCGCGCGGGTCGGGCCGCGGGACGTCGTCGATCCGGAACTCGTGCGGCGCGGTGAGGACGAGCGCCTGCACCTCAGTCCTGCTCGATCTCCGGGCTGGGCCCGGAGACTCGCCCCTGGCGGGTGGTCCTCGCTCCTCGCGGCGAAGCCGCTCGTCGCTCGATCTCAGTCCTCCTGCTCGATCTCCGGGCTACGCCCGGAGACTCGCCCCTGGCGGGTGGTCCTCGCTCCTCGCGGCGAAGCCGCTCGTCGCTCGATCTCAGTCCTCCACGAACGCGGCGACGCGGCAGATGCAGCCCTCGCCGTTGATCCAGCGCCACGGGAACGCGCCGAGGGTCACCCGCCGCCCGGCGAGCTCGGCGATCTCGCCGCCCAGGTTCTCGAGCATCGAGATGTCGTTCCGCGCGGTCCCGTAGTGGATGTACTCGAAGTCCTTCTCCGGAAGCGTCTCCTCGATCGGCCGCCCGGTCAGGGCCTCGTACTCGCGGACCAGGTCAGCACGCATCCAGCGGACGCGCGTGTAGAGCGAGTGATCGATCGACGCGAGATCCGCGCCGATCCATTTGATGCGCTTCGAGACGAGGAAATCGCAGACCTCAGGCTGCGGCCCGGGATGGCGGTCGAAGTACGTCACGTCGTCGCGCGCCGACTGGGCCCAGTTGTAACGGTCCCACCCGGTGTAGAGGACGACGATGTCCCGCTCGCGGATCTCCTCGCCCTTCGGGAGGCACGAACGGATGTCGTCGAGCGAGTAGAAGCTCCACGGCTTCGTGATCGGCCGCAGGTCGATGACGAGGCCGGTGCCGTAGAGGTCCGCGAGCGGGATCCGGCCGAGATCCCGGCCGGTCTCGCAGTAGTGACTGGGCGCGTCGATGTGCGTCCCGGTGTGCATGTTCGTCTTCACGAGCATCGTGCTCTTGCGATCGCGGTGGTGCGTCGTGATGTCGGTGACCTCGATGGACGCGAACTGCGGCCACGTCGGCATGCGGTCCCCCCACGGCTGGGTCAGGTCGACGATGCGCATCCGCCCTCCGATCGCCGCGTCGCCGCCACCATCAGTACGGGAAATCCTTCCGCCCGAGCTGGTTCACGATCTTCGTCGCGAGCGTGAGGTCGGCGATCTGCTCGAACGGGATCGCCTTGTCGATCTGCTTGAGGTCCAGGAGGCTCTGCACGGTGCCGTCGACGTTCTTCTTCGGCACGCCCTCGTTCTGCGGCCACGCCTTCGCCGCCTCGAGGGTCTTGTATGCCTGCTCGACCACGTCCGGCGCGGCCTTCGTCTCGCGGACCGCCATGTCGACGATCCGCTGGCGCAGGGCCGGGTCGTACATCGCGCGGTTCGCGCGCATGATCGCCCGGAGCATGCACTCCATCGTGTCGCCGCGGGCCTTCGACGCCGGGGCGGCGTACACCGCGTACTGGTAGTCCGGCAGGACCTCCCACATGTTCGCGAGCGCGGTGATGGTCGGCGCCTGCTTCTTCACGCTCAGGACCTGGTCGACGTGGAGGATCCCCGTATCGACGGCCCCCGCCACCATCTGGGTCACGCGCGCGGCCGTCGTCGTAGTGACGAAGTTCACGTCCTTCGCGTCGATTCCGATCTTGCGCAGGTACGCCCGCGAGAGCGAATCGGCGAAGCCACCCGGCTCCTGGATCCCGATGTTCTTGCCCTTGAGATCCGACGGCTGCTTGATGACGTCGCCGCGCACCGCGAACACCTGGCTGATGTTCGGTGAGTAGGTCTGGACGACCTTCACGTCGACGGCCTGCGCGATCGCGGTGATGACGGGCTCGGTCGAGGTGCCGGCGAGATCGACGCCGCCCGCGACCATCGCCCGCAGCGCCCCGACGCCGCCCTCGAACCGCACGAGCTCGACGGTGAGGTTCTCGTCCTTGAAGTAGCCGAGCTCCTGCGCGACGTACGGCGGAAGGTGGACCACGTTCGGCGGCGTGACCGGAACCGCGATCTTCACCGACGTGGCCGGGCAGGTCGCCTTCGGCGCCGCGCTGGGACTCCCCTGCGCCGCCGGCGCGGAGCCGGTCGCCGCAGGCTGACCCGACCCGCCGGCGCCGCACGCGCCGACGATGACCGCGAGGACGAGACCGCCAGCGAGGCTGCGCAGCGATCGCATGATCACCCTCCCTAGGCTTCGCGGCGCGTCCATGGCGCGACGCGGCCTTCAACGACCTGGACGAGACCCATGAGCGCGACGCCGAGCGCGGCGACGACGATGACCGGGACGAACATCCGGTCGATGCGGAACACGTTCTGGTACTGGATGATCAGGTAGCCGAGCCCGCGCAGACCGACGAGGAACTCCGAGATGATCATGCCGATCAGCCCGCGTCCGATCGCGAGCCGGACCCCCGCCAGGATGAACGGCAGGCTCGCCGGCAGGACGACGTCGCGCCAGAGCCGCCGCTCGCTCGTGTGGAACGCTCGAGCGACCTCGAGCAGTCCGGCGTCGACGTTCCGCACGCCCTGCTGGGTGTTGATGAGGATCGGGAAGATCGCGAACAGGACGACCGTCGCGATCCGCGGTGCCTCACCCTGGTAGCGGAAGGCGACCGCGATGAGCGGCACGAGCGCCACGGAGGGGACCGAGTAGAGCGCGCTCACCCAGGGATCGAGGAGGTTGAGCGCGAGGCGCGACCGGCCGGTCAGGATCCCGAGCGCGATGCCGGCCACCAGCGCGATCGCGAGCCCGGCGACGAAGACCCGGAGGCTCTCGAAGAGCGCGAGCTGCAGCTCGCCGGTCGCGAGGAGCTCACCGAACGCGGCCAGGATGGCCGACGGCGGCCGGAGCAGGATCGGGTTCAGCGCCGGACCGAGGAGCTGCCAGACGGCGAGCACACCGATGACCGACGCGGCCCGCACCAGCCAGTCCGAGCCGATCCACATCGTTCGAAGGCCGGCGCGCGGACCCGCGACGCGGCCCCGCTCCTCGACGCCGACCTGGTGGAACGTCATGCCGCCACCGGCTCGCGGAGGAGCCGCCAGCAGCGATCGCGCAACGGGACGAAACGCTCGTCGGCGACGACGCTCGCGACGGTGCGCGGCCGTCGGATCGGGACGTCGAGGATCTCGCGCACCCGCGCCGGCCGGGCGGACAGGACGACGACGCGGTCGCCGAGGGCGATCGCCTCCTCGATCGAGTGCGTGATGAAGACCATCGTGCGCGGGAGCCGCTCGTAGATGCGGAGGACCTCGTCCTGCAGCACCTCGCGGGTCTGGGCGTCGAGGGAGCCGAAGGGCTCGTCCATGAGCAGCACGTCCGGCTCGACCGCGAGGGCGCGCGCCAGGCCGACGCGCTGCTGCATCCCGCCCGAGAGCTGATACGGATAGCGGCCCTCGAAGCCGTTCAGGCCGACCATGTCGATGTAGCGCGCGACGCGATCGGTGATCGTCGCACGCGGCGTCCGCGCGAGCTCGAGCCCGTAGGCGACGTTCTGCGCGACGCGCTTCCACGGCATGAGGCCGAAATGCTGGAAGACCATCGCGACGTTGCGGCGTGGCGAGCGCACCTCGGTCCCGTCGATCCGGATGCGTCCCGCATCGAGCGGCAGCAGCCCGTGCATCGCGCGGAGCAGCGTCGTCTTGCCGCATCCCGAGGGACCGACGATGCAGACGGTCTCACGGTCACCGATCGTCAGGTCGAGCCGGTCGAACACGACGAGCCCGGGGTACGACTTCGTCGCCTCCTCGACGACGATCCGCGCGGTCACGCGATCCGCCGCACGCGTTCGGCGGGCGCCGCCGTCGACGACCGGACCACGAGCTCGGTCGGGAGGACCACGCGGGCCGGGCCGGCGTGCCGACCCTCGAGGCGATCGATGAGCAGTCGCGCGGCGGTCGCCCCCATCTCGAGCTGTGGAACGCGGATGGTCGTCAGCGCCGGCTCGAGCAGCTCGGCGAGCGGGATGTCGTTGAAACCGATGAGCGAGAGGTCGCGCGGGACCATGAGCTCCAGCTCGCGCGCGGCCCGCAGCGCGCCGAGGGTGATGAGGTCATTCGCCCCGAAGATCGCGGTCGGCGGCTCGTCCAGGAGCAGCAGCCGGCGCGCCACGCGGTGGCCCTCGGCCTCGGAGAACGCGCCGGCCTCGACGAACAGCGCCGGATCGGCGTCGCACCGGGTCCGCCGCACGGCCGCGCGGGCCCCATCGGCGCGTTCCGCCCCGGTCGTGGTGCTCCGCGGGCCGGCGATGTGCGCGATCCGGCGATGGCCGAGCGAGCGGAGGTGCGCGATCGCCCGCCCGGCGGCCCGGCGGTTATCGACGACGACCGCGAGGTCGCGGCCGCCGTGCGCGGCACGGTTCAGGAGGGCGAACGGGAAGCGGTCGCGACGGAGGTCGGCGACCATCGCATCGCTCGCCCGGGCCGTCGCGATGAGCACGCCGTCCACCTGCCGATCGCGCAGCAGGGCGATGGAGGTCGCCTCCCGTTCGCGCCCGTCCTCGGTGTTGCAGAGGATGAGGTCGTATCCGCGACCGCGGGCGGCGGCTTCGGCACCCTTGATGATCAGCGCGAAGAAGGGGTTGGCGATGTCGGGCACGAGCATCCCGAGCGTCAACGTCCGTCGCAGGCGCAGGCTCCGGGCGATCGCCGATGGGCGATAGGCGAGGCGGCCGGCCGCGGCGACGACCCGCGCTCGGGTCTGCGCGCGTATCGAGGCGTCCGGACGACCGCTCAGGACCCGCGAGACCGTCGACGGGTGGACCGCCGCGGCTTGCGCGACGTCGGCGATCGTGGTCCGCTGGGTCATCCGCACCGCGGCACCGCCCCGCCCGGAAGTCGCTCCGGAAATCGATTGCGATCGGGCGGACGCGAGCCTAGGACCGTGTCCGGCGGCCCGTCAAATCGGCCTGCCGCCGTAGAGTACGAGCCGATGTCGAGCCCGCTCGAACGCGCCCGCTTCGCGCGCCTCGTGCGCCGCGCGCTCGCCGATCTCCCCCCGGAGTTCGGCGCGCGGATGCGGAACGTCGAGGTCGTCATCGACGAGGAGCCCGAGCCGGGCCGCGTCGGGCCCGGCCAGGAGCTGCTCGGCCTGTACGAAGGCGTGCCGCTCACCGAGCGCGGCGAGTACGAGCCGTACGTGCCCGACCGCATCTCCATCTACCGCGGCCCGATCCAGCGGATGTCGAGCTCGCCGCGGCACCAGGCGAAGATCGTGCGCGACACGGTGATGCACGAGATCGCCCATCACTTCGGGATCAGCGACGCCCGGCTCACCGAGCTCGGCCGGGGCGACGCCGACTAGCCCGGCCGCTCCTGCGGGGCGCGCGGGGTGACGCGCGGGACCGCCGTCGCGGCGCGGAACTTCGCGAGCGCCGCGCCCGGCCCCTCGGGATCGAGGAAGACCGCTGACCCCGCGACGAGGACGGACGCGCCCGCGGCCGCGACCCGGGCGGCGTTGTCCGGCTTGATGCCCCCATCGACCTCCAGCTCCGCGCCGAGGCCGCGCTCGTCGAGCGCACGGCGCAGGGAACGCACCTTGTCGAGCGCGCCCTCGATGAACGGCTGGCCGCCGAAGCCCGGGTGCACGCTCATGACGAGGACCAGGTCGGCCGCGTCGAGCAGCGGGAGGAGCCGGTCCACCCCGGTCTCGGGATTCAGCGTGATCCCCGCCCGCGCGCCGGCCCGACGCACTGCCCTGAGGGCGGCGGCGGGGTCCCCGGCGGCCTCGACGTGCACGGTGAGGAAGGTGGCGCCGGCCTCGACGTAGCGGTCGATCCACGCTTCGGGCCGCTCGATCATGAGATGGACGTCGAGCGGGAGCCCGGTCGCGCTCCGCAGGTCGGCGACCGTCTTGGGGCCGAATGTCAGATTCGGCACGAAGTGGCCGTCCATGACGTCGACGTGGATCCAGTCGGCGCCGCCCGCCTCGGCGGCGCGCACGGCGTCGGCGAGGCGGCCGAAATCGGCCGAGAGGATGGACGGCGCGAGCTTGGGTGCGTTCACGCGCGCTTGTCCGAGCCCTGCGCTGCTGGCATCATGAACCTCGCTTCCCCGAGCCGAACCGAGAGGAATTGTCATATGTATAGGCCGCAGAACCTGCGGATCCCCGGCCCCACGTTCGTGCCTCAGGCCGTGCTGAATTCGTCGGCGCGACCGATGATCAACCACCGCGGGCCGGAATTCGCGGCGCTCATGGCGGGGCTGACCCGCGCGCTCCAGGACTTCCTGCGGACCGAGGGCGACGTCTTCCTCCTCACCGCGTCAGGCTCCGGTGGGATGGAGGCCGCGGTCGCCAACACGCTCTCGAGCGGCGACAAGGCGCTGCTGTTCATCAATGGCGCGTTCGGCGAGCGGTTCGCCGCCATCTGCAAGGCGTACGGCGTGGACGCGCGGCGGATCGACGTGCCGTGGGGCCGCGCGGTCGAGCCCGATCTCATCCGCGACGAGCTCGCGAAGGAGAAGGGCAAGGACGCCGCGAAGGCCGTCCTCATCACGCACAACGAGACCTCGACGGGCGTGCTGAACCCGCTCCGCGAGATCAGCGAGGTCGTGCGCGAGTCGGGCCGCCTGCTCATCGTCGACAGCATCTCCGGCGCCGGCGGTGCCGAGCTCGAGGTCGATGAGTGGGGCATCGACGTCCTCATCACCGCCTCGCAGAAGGCGTGGGGCGCCCCACCCGGGGTCGCGATGATCACGATGAGCGAGCGCGCCTGGAAGGCGTACGACCGCTCCAACCTGCCGAAGGCATACTTCGACCTCCAGTCGTACAAGGCGCAGCTCGAGAAGGGCGCGACGCCAGCCACCCCGGCGGTCGGCGTCTTCATCGCGCTCCAGGAATCGCTCCGGCTCATGGCCGAGGAGGGCCAGGCGGCGATCCTGAAGCGGCACCGAGATCTCGCGCACGCGACGCGGCGCGGCCTGCACGCGCTCAACCTGGCGGTCTTCGCCGACGAGCGGCACGCCTCGCCCTGCGTCACGGCGTTCCGCATGCCCGCCCGGGTCGACGCGCGCAATCTCATCCGGATCCTCCGCGACGACTACGACACCGTCATCGCCGGCGGCCAGGGCCGGCTCGAAGGCCAGATCGCACGAGTCGGGCACATGGGTTTCGTGACCCTGCAGGACATCGTCGCGCTGTTCGGCGCGCTCGAGCAGGCGCTCAAGGATCTCAACCAGACGGTCGAGCCGGGGCAGTCGATCTCCGCCGTGCTCCGGGCGCACAGTGAGACGAGCGCCCCGCCGGCGAAGGCAAGAGGGGCAGCCGCGCGGCGCGAGACCGCCGACGCGGTGGCGGCCCGCCGCTAGCAGCATCCCGACCGTCGTCGTCGTCGCGGACCCGCTGGCCGCGGAGGGGCTCGCCCTCCTCCGCGAGCGCTGCGAGGTGCGCACGCCGTCCGGCCCGGACGAGCTACGAACGCAGCTCGCCGACGCCGACGGGCTCGTGGTGCGGAGCGAGACGAAGGTCACCGCGTCGCTGCTCGACGCCGCGCCGAACCTCCAGATCGTGGGCCGCGCCGGCGTCGGGGTGGACAACATCGACGTCCCCGCGGCGACGTCGCGCGGTGTGTACGTGGTCAATGCGCCGACCGGCAATGTCACGGCCGCGGCCGAGCACGCGCTCGCGCTCGCCCTGTCCCTGTTGCGCAACGTCGTGACCGCGGACGCGAGCGTGCGCCGCGGAGAGTGGACGCGCGGGAAGCTCATCGGCCGCGAGCTGCATGGCAAGACCCTCGGCCTCGTCGGTATCGGGCGCGTCGGCAGCCTCGTGGCGCGGCGCGCCGCGGCGTTCGAGATGCGCATCGTGGCCCACGACCCGTTCGCGACCGAGGGGCTGGCGCGGGCGCTCGGCGCGGAGCTCGTCGAGCTCGATGTGCTGTTGCGCGAGGCGGACGTCATCTCCCTCCACGCGCCGCTCACCGACCGCACGCGAGGGCTCATCGGCCGCGAGGCCCTGGCCGCGCTGAAGCCGACCGCGGTGATCGTGAACTGCGCCCGCGGCGAGATCGTCGACCTCGACGCGCTGGCCGAAGCGCTCGAGGCCGGTCGCATCGCCGGCGCCGCGCTCGACGTGTACCCGGCCGAGCCGCTTCCCGCCGACGCCGCGATCCGGCGCGCGCCGCGCACCGTGCTCACGCCGCACATCGCCGGGTCCACCGTGGAGGCGCAGCAGAACGTCGCGCTCGACGTCGCGCGCCAGGTCCTCGACGTCCTGGCGGGCCGTCCTCCGCGCGATGCGGTGAACGCGCCGCGACCGCCGTCGGAGGAGGCCGGCGGTGAACGCTGGGTCCGTCTGGCCGAGCGGCTCGGCTCGCTCGCCGCGCAGCTCATCGCCGAACGTCCGGAGGCGATGGCCCTCACCTACCGCGGCGCGCTGCTGGACCTGGATCCCGAGCCGCTCCGCGCGGCGGCGGCGAAGGGCGTGCTCGAGACGTTCAGCGAGGAGCGGGTGAACCTCGTGAACGCGATGTCAGTGGCGCAGGCGCGCGGGCTCGCGATCGTCGAGCGGCGCGAGACCGAGGAGTCCCGCTACCCCGCCCTGCTCGAGCTCGCGCTCGGCGGAACGAGCGTCGGCGGCACGCTCGTCCAGGGCGAGCCGCGCATCGTGTTCATCGACGGCTTCTGGGTCGACGTCCCGATCGACGGGCATCTCCTGCTCACGAAGCACCGCGACAAGCCGGGCCTCGTCGGCCGGGTGGGCACCGACGTGAACATCTCCTCGATGCAGGTCGGCCGGCTCCACCCGCGCGGGGATGCGCTCATGATCCTCACGCTCGACGACCCGGTGCCGGACATCGTGCGCGATCAGATCGGCATGTTCGCCGACGTCGATGAGGTCCGGACCGCCAAGCTCGGCGCCTGAGCGCCGCCGGGTCATGGCAACAGCCAGTTCTCGACGACAAGCCCAGGGACACGAGCGAAGTGCCGGACGTTAGCGGTCGAGCTCTCGCTCCCAGCCGTCCGGTCCCACGGGCTCTTTCGATATTGAAGTGGCTTGACGCCCTCGGTCTGCTGAAGCGGCGATCCGACACGCGCTTACGGCACGGCCACACCTTCTTCGGTGTGCCG
>WNGF01006362.1_pt1 | contig 14661 bp, 18 predicted proteins | sample 5400641 | NCBI WGS metagenome assembly WNGF01 (sample SAMN13153371, study PRJNA577476) | soil metagenome | isolation source: 80 cm soil or saprolite under grassland replicate 2 | place: USA:California | collected 2016-06-15
CTCAATCACCAGACGCCCGGCCCGACAACGGTCGCCGAGCCCCGCGCCGCGTAGTACTGGCGGGCGCTGTTCCGCCGAAGGATGTCATCCCGAGCTTGCGAGGGATCTCGGCTCGACACAGAGATCCCCTCGTCGTACCTCCTCGGGATGACAACCGGCAAATCCGCGACCAACGGTACCAGTCGGTCGCTAGCGGCAGCCAGCGGTTGGAATCTGACCTCCGCTATCACCCTCGCTTCTGTCAGGGCAGCCGCAGCTGCTCGACGGTCGCCGGCTCGATGAGCTCTGGGCCGTCGTTCTGAAACGAATTCACCAACGGCTGGACCGCGTACGCTCGCATCTCTTCAGCGGGAAAGGTTTTGAGCAGCCGCGTCGGGTTCTGCTCGTTGGGATCGAGCCACGCCGCCTCGTCTTCTAGTCGCAGGATCACCGGCATGCGGTTGTGGATCTGCGCCACGAGCTCGTTCGGCTTCCCCGTAACGATGGTCGCGGTCGGCAGTCCATCGTGCTTCCCAGGCAGCCACAACCCCGCGAACGCGAACAACCCACCGTCCTTGAGCTGAATGTGCATGGGCGTTCTGGCCTTGCCCTCGCGGATCCACTCGTAAAACCCGCTCGCGGGAATGAGGCACCGGTGCTCCTTGAGCGCCGTCCTGAACATTGGGCTGCTGCTGACGGTCTCGGCGCGAGCATTGATCTGCGGCGAAGGCTTTTGCGAACCCGACTTGCGCATCCAGAACGGCACCAGCCCCCACGAAGCCACCTGCACCTCACGCCTGCCCTCAGGTGTCAGCACAATCGTCAAGATCTCCTGCGTAGGCGCGATGTTGAAGCGCGGCTCAACCCTCCGTTCGTACCAATCCATGTGCCCAAAGCGAGCCTCAATTTCTTTGGGGTTCTTGAGATTGAAGCGCCCACAGAGCACTACTCTGTGGAAAAGCAGCAGCATCGCCAGGAACAACAAGCGGATCACGGCAACTCCGATTGACCGCTGCCTAATCAGCAGCCGCGGTCTGAACGCCATTATGGATAACCTTCGGGGTGCGTGGCCGAGGTCGTTCGGATTGGCATCGTCGGCGCGGGGCGCATTCTGCCTGCGCATTTGCGCGGGTATGAGCTGCTCCGCCAGGCTGGCGTAGACGACTTCCGTATCACGGCGCTCACTTCGCGCACGCGGCGCGATGCAGAGTCCTACGTGGAACGCGATCGGGAGCCCGCGCCGAGACCGCCGGTGAGCAATCAGCCGGCCGATCCACTGTCGGTTGGCGACGTATTCATTTCCGACTTTCAGGACGTCGGAGAGGTGCAGGTCCACGGTTCGCTGGAGGAGATGCTGGCGTCGGGAACCGTCGATGCCCTCGACATTACCGCCTCCCTTCCCGTCCACCACACGGCAGCTCTCGCGGGCATCGAAGCGGGGAAGCACTGCCTGGTCCAGAAGCCACTGGCGATCAGCGTCGCCGCGGGTCGGGCAATGGTCGACGCAGCGAAGCAACACGGTGTCTCGTTAGGCGTCACCGAAAACCTGCGCTACGCGCCGAGCGTCCGCATCGCGCGGTGGGTCATCGACAAGGGATATCTGGGCGACGTGCAGATGATCGCGCACTGGAGTATCGGCACCGCGGAGTGGTCACCCGACGGCGTCGTCGCCGAGACGCCGTGGCGCCACCGCAAGCTCGAGGCTGGCGCTGGCGCCTCGCTCGACATCGGCGTTCACCTGCTGCACGAATTGCGCTACCTGGTGGGCGAAATCGACTCGATCTATGCAGTCAGCCGTACGTTCGAACCCATTCGACGTACCCGCGGCGACGTCGAGCTTGTCGACTGCGATGTCGACGACGCGTTCTTTGCCACCGTCAACTTCGTCTCCGGGGCGATCGGCCAGCTGACGTTCTCGTGGGCGGGTCATGGTGCGCCGACCACGATGCCCGACGGAATAGTTATGTATGGCTCGCGCGGCTGCCTCAAGGGCGGGACACTGACGCTAGACGATGGAGCGAGCCACGCGGCGGCGGCGCTGTTCGAATCGCAGGCCGACCCTCAGACTGTCGACCGATACTTTCCGCGGGGGCTGACAGACACGTTCGCGCTTGGCTTCCTCGATTTTCTCACGGCCATCCACGCGAGGCGCGACCCCGAGGCGAGTGGTAGGGAGGGCCTCATTGACCTGGCGTCGGCGTACGCGATAAGCGAGTCGGCCACACGAGATCAGCCAGTCAGTGTGAGTGACGTGCTCGCAGGCCGGACCGCAAGCTACCAGGCCGACATCGATCGCTTCTACGGGCTGAGCTGACCGCGGTGTGTGCGCGCTCCAACGTGGTGGTCTACACTGGCCGCCGGGGATCATGGGAGGCTGTCGCACCCCCTGAAGGGCGAGGAGTAGACGGCTATGGACTCTGGCCACCTGATTAGTCGACGACGCTTTCTCGTTACCAGCGCGCTGGGTTTCACCGGTTCGCTGCTTGCGATCAGCACCGCGGCGTTGCCCGCGGCCGCGGCCGGGCTCGTCCACGATGTACGAGCGCAGCAAATCCTGGAAGTGCCGCGCAACCGCACGCTCATCATGGCTGGCCTGGGCGGCGAGCATTTTGGCGGGTTCACCGATCTGGGCACGTACAACTCGTTCTCGAATACGCTGTCGCGCAGCGGCTGGACGCAGGCGGCGACCGAAGGCCTCTTCTACTACAACATGCTCGGGGACGACTTCATCCCCTGGCTGGCCGAGAGCTACCAGTACAACGCCGACTACACGCAGCTGACTGTCACCACCCGTGCCGGCGCCGAGTGGAGCGACGGCCAGCCGTTCACCGCGCGCGACGTGGCGTTCACGTTGGGACTGCTGCAGCGGAACCCTGACCTGACTGCCGCCGCGTCCGACGTCGGCCGTCTGATGTCAACGGCGACAGCCGTCGATGACCGCACGGTGCAAATCAACCTCACGCAACCCGCGCCGCGCTTTCATTGGGACTACTTGACCTTCCGAGCCGACATCGGCATCCCGATCGTGCCGCAACATATCTGGGAAGGGCAGGATCCGAGCACCTTCAAGAATTTCGATCCATCGAAGGGCTGGCCCGTCGGGACGGGTCCATACAAGCTCGTGTCAGAGGACGTGCAACAGCGGATCTGGGATGTGCGCCCTGACTGGTGGGCCGCCAAGACTGGCTTCCACGCGCTGCCCCAGGTGTCGCGGTTGATCTTCTTGCCGGGCATGAACGAAATCACCATGGCGCAGATGATGATCGCGAACCAGATCGACATGGCCTTCTCGTTCACGCCAGCCAACATGAAGCTGGTCCAGGGACAAAACTCCAGGGTCATTACGCACTTCGATCACCCGCCGTACGGGTTCATGGACTGGTGGCCGATTGGGCTTGGCTTCAACACCGAGATCAGGCCGTTCGACGACCCCGACATCCGCTGGGCAATGAGCTACTCCATCGACCGCGATGAAATCGTGGAGTTCGCGTTCCAGGGCTTCAGCCAGACCTCGGTACTGCCCTTCCCGCCGTACCCGGGCCTGCAGAAGTATATGGATGGCGTGGCTGACCAACTGCAGACGTACCCGACCTTGAAGTACGATCCCGCCCAGACCGAGGCGATCATGACTCGGAAGGGCTACACCAGGGGCGGTGACGGCCTGTGGGTGGATAGCTCGGGGCAGCGCATCACGTTCCAGATCGTCACATTCCCGCAGCATCCATCGGCGACGCCCATCGCGCCGATCGTTACGCAGCAACTCAAGCGTGGCGGGTTCGACGCTTCGTTCTTGTTACCGGCTGATTTCGTTAGCCGAATCACCACTGGCGACGCGGCGGCGTTCCTGTGGGGCCACGGCGGCGCGATGAAGGACCCCTACAAGACGCTCGACCTCTACAACGCTCGCTATGTCAAACCGACGCCGGCGCCGATCTTCTTCACCAATATGTACCGTTGGTCCAACCAGACCTTCAGCGACCTGGTGGACCAGATGGGCAAGCTGCCGGAGGATGATCCGGGTGTGATGCCGCTCTGGCAGCAAGCGATGGGGCAGTGGCTGCCCGAGCTGCCGGACATTCCGTTGATCCAGACGGTGATCGCGTTGCCCATGAACTCCACGTACTGGACCAACTGGCCGGAAGGTGACCACCCGTACATCCATGAAGGGTTCTGGCACAGGACTGGGCTGCACATCTTCCTGAATCTGCGACCGGTTCAGTAGCTCGCCGGGGCCGCCCGCGTGGACACGCCGCGCGGGCACAGCCCCGTGCAGGGCGGCATGAACGGCTATTTCGCGGTCAGCGTGTTGGCCTGCGTTGGCGTAGCGGTGACGAGGACTTCACCGAGGTCTTCGCTGCGCAGGGTTGGGGCGTGGTCGAGTCGGTAGCACGCGGCTACGCGGCGTGGGTCGGTCTGGAACAGCGGCGGACGCGCGGTCGTGCAGACCTCCATCACGTAGGGGCAGCGATCGGCGAAGCGACAGCCGGTCAGGTCGACAACAGGGGCGTCGGACGAGTCGGCAAGCACAACGTCACGCTGCCACGCGTGGTCCGGGTTGGGCAACGGAATCGAGCCCACGAGCAGCTGCGTGTACGGGTGTTGCGGATTTTTGACCACGCGCTCCACATCCCCCGCTTCGACCGCGGAGCCGCGATACAACACCACGATGTGATCGGCGATCTGATACGCCGTCGTCAGATCGTGGGTGATGTAGATCAGCGAGATGCCAAAGCTGCGCTTGAGCTCGCTCAAGCTCTCCAGGATCGTTGCCCGCAGCGATGAGTCGACCATCGATACGGGCTCGTCGGCGATGATGAGTCGTGGTCGCGTGAGCACCGCGCGCGCCACCATGACACGCTGACGTTGACCACCGCTGAGTTGGTGCGGGTACCGTCCCAGCGTCTCGTCCGCCCGTAGGCCGACGCCGTGCAACGCTTCTTCAATCAGTGCCCGGGCCGCGCTCCGCGAGGACGCCAGGTTGAACTTCCTGATGGGCGTTTCGAGCACGTGATCGACCTTGTAGAACGGGTTGTAGACCTCGTACGGGTCCTGAAAGATCACCTGCACGTCGCGCAGGAACCTGCTCCGCTGTTCGCGCGACAAGCGCTTCAGGTCAGTCCCGCGGTAGCGCACCTCGCCCTGCGTGGGCGCGGCCAGGCCAAGCAACGTGCGCGCGAGCGTGGTTTTCCCGCTCCCACTCTCGCCGACAACAGCGGTGATCGAGGGCGGCTCTACTTCCACCCCCAATGTGAACTCGAATAGAGCGACGGTGACTCTCTTTTTGTCCAGCAGCCCGCCGCCAAAGACCTTTGTGACATGCCGAGCCTCGAGTAGGGGGACCATTTGTGCGTCAGGCCGTCCGTCGCAACCGCGGGTTTGCGTAGCGGTCGAGACCCTGCGCAATCAGAAACAGCGACATGAACACGAGGATCAGGACCACAATCGGCGGTCCCCACCACCACCACATGCCGCGTAACGTCGCACCGTAGTAGATGGCCCAGAAGATGGTCATGCCCAGTGTGGGCTTGTCCTGCGGCCCTAGCCCCAGCGCTTCGAGCCCGATGCCGGCCAGGATCCCGGCTCCGACAGCGCCGACGAAGCTAGCTGCCAGGTATGGCAGCAGATTGGGCATGAGCTCGCGGAAGATGATGTCCACGTGTGTCTCGCCCGAGAAGCGGCCGACTTCCACGAAGGCTCGATTTCGCAGCGACAGGACCTGCGCGCGGATCGTGCGCGTTGGGTACATCCACGCCAGTGAGGCAATGACGAGGGCCATGATCTCCACGCTCAGCAGCGTGTGGATGGTCGACGCGATCACAACCAGGACCGCCAGTGCTGGAATGGGCAGGATCACATCGGCGGTCGTCCGAATGATGCTGTCGACCGACCCGCCGAAATAGCCGGCGCTGAACCCGAGCAGCGTGCCGATCAGCAGGCCGACCCCGCCGGCGAGCAGGCCGATCTCGAGTGTTAGCGGAATACCAGCGATCAAGACTGGCAAGAGCTGGCGACCTGCGCTGTCGGTTCCAAGCAGGTAACGCGCTGAGGGCGGCTGATCGGGTGGTCCTGATAGCGGGACAGCCCTGGAGGTGCCGATGGTGATAGTTCCCACGAGCCAGAACAGCAACATGCCGCAGAGCAGGGCCGCACCTATGGCAATGCGCGGATTGGTGCGCAGGAACCGTGCGAGCTTCTTCATCAGCCTTTGCTGTAGCGAATGCGAGGATCCAGCAGCGGGTAAACCAGATCCAGTACCAGTGTTGTAAATGCCACGCCAACAATGATGAAGAAGACGACTCCGTAGATAGTAAAGTAGTCGAACGAGCTAACTGCTCGGAACAGCACCGCGCCCATTCCGGCGTAGTTGAAGACAACCTCCACGAGTAAAGCCCCAGATAATATTGTCCCCAGCGACAAAGCCAGTGTTGTCGTCTGCGGAAGGAGAGCATTGCGCATCGCGTAGCCCAGGAAGATACGTTTGCCCTTCAATCCCTTGGCGTCAGCGAAAAGCATGAAGTCCTCACCGGCAATGCCCACCATCATCGCGCGCATTCCGAGCGCCCAGAAGCCCAGCGAGGCAAGAATGATCGACAGCGATGGCAGGATTGAGTGATAGACGACATCGACGATGAACGCTGGCGACAGATTTGCCACGGTTCCGTACTGAGAGCTACCACCCATCGGAAAGATGCGAATCTGGAAGGCCAGGATGTAGACCAGGATGAGCCCGAACAGGTAATACGGGACCACCGAGAACATGAACAGTGGCGGCAGGAGATAGTGAATGGCTTGCGGTGCTTTGGGCCACGCCATCAGGCCGCCCAACAGCGTCCCGAGGGTGAAGGCGATCACCGTGGAAACCGTGAGTAATCCAATGGTCCACGGCATGGAAATGAGGATGACGTCGATCACCTTCGTCGGATACAGCATCAACGAGTAGCCGAAGTCGAGCCTCGTGAGGTCGCCGAGGTACGTGATGTACTGTTGCCACAATGGCTTATTCAGTCCGAACTTCTGTTCGTAGGCGTCGACCATAGCTTGGATATTGGCGGTGTTCACACCGCCCGTAGCCACCATCATGCCGATACGCTCGACCACGGGGTTCCGCCCGGGCGCCATCTTGGGTAGGAAGAAGATCAGGGTCGTCGCCGCCCACACGACCACGAAGAACAACAGCACGCGCCGAACGACGTAAGCCGCGCTCACCGATACCCTCCCACCACGCGTAAGCGTACCGGCCCGCCGCCGCTGACGCGAAGGTGCCTACAATCCGCTGCACCACGCCAGAGCGGGGGACCAGGAGTTGGCAAGACTCGCGGGTCAGGTAGCCATCGTGACGGGCGGTGCCATGGGCATCGGCGGAGCAACCGCCAGACGGCTCGCCCAGGATGGGGCGCGCGTACTGATTGGCGATATCGAGGACGAGGCTGCTGTCAGCAACCTGCAGCGGCTACGTGAGGCTGGCGGCACGGCCGAGTGGATGCACGTCGACGTCGGCACGGTGGCGGGCATTCGCGACATGGTCGAACGCGCCGTCACGCTGTGGGGCAAGCTCGACATCCTGGTCAACAACGCCTACTCGGGTGGCTTACGCGGCGATGCCGTCGAACTGGACGAGGAGAGCTGGGATCGGGCGATGGACGTTGGCTTGAAGTCGATGTTCCGTGCCGCCAAGTACGCGGTGCCGCATCTGCGTCAGGCCGGTGGCGGTTCAGTGATCAACATCTCGTCGGTGCATGGGCTGCTCGTGGCGCCCGGGTACCTGGTGTACGAGACGGTCAAAGCTGGAGTCATCGGCCTGACCAGGCAGATGGCCGCGGAGTACGGGCCCGATGGCATCAGGGTCAACGCGATATGCCCGGGCCACATCGTCACCGAGCGCGTGCAGGCTCAGTGGGCGGCACATCCAGATGGGCTGCGGTTCTTCGAGGAGCAGTATCCGCTGCGTCGCTGCGGCACACCCAGCGATATCGCCAACGCCATCGCGTTCCTGTGCTCGGATGAGGCGTCCTTCATCACTGGTCAGGCACTCGCGGTGGACGGTGGCCTCACCCTGCAGTTGCAGGAAAACGTGGGTGTTCATCTCGCACGGTACGTTCAGCAACATCCTGAGACCTGGTTCCCGTACTGATCGGGATGGCTGTTGCACTCGTGACTGGTGCGGGCGGCGCGCTCGGTCGAGCGACGGCATTTCGCCTGGCGCGTGACGGGCACTCGCTGGTTCTTGTCGATACGAATGCTGCCAGCCTGGCCGAAAGCACGGCACTTGTCGAACCGCTTGGTCGCGGCGTGATGAGTAGGATGACCGATCTCCGCTATGAGCAAGAGGTCGCCGACACCTTCGCTGCAGCGGCGAGTCTGGGTCCGATTGGAATTCTGGTCAATAATGCGGCGATTTATCCGAGTCGCCCTTTTGTAGAAGTGCCGCTGCAGGAGTACGACGACGTCGTGCGTGTCAATCAGCGCGCGTATTTTCTCTGCGCGCAACAAGCGGTTCCACACATGCGACGGCTGGGTGAGGGCGTGATTGTCAATGTCGCCTCGATCACGGCGCATGGTGGCTGGGCCAATCTCGCGGTTTATGTTTCGACCAAGGGAGCAGCGGTCGCCTTGACGCGCGCGCTGGCGCGGGAGCTCGGCCCTGACAATATTCGGGTCAATGCCATCTCACCCGGTGCCTTTCCGACTGCCGCGGAACAGATCCACCCCGATCCTGAAGGCTACACACGCTTTGTCCTGGACCATCAATCGCTCAAGCGGCGCGGCCGGCCTGATGAGGTGGCCTCGGTGGTGTCGTTCCTGTGTGGACCCGACGCGTCGTTCGTGACGGGACAGACGATCGAAGTCAATGGTGGTTGGGTGATGACATGAAGGTGCACGGTAGAGAGCTCGATCGATCGACGCTGGCGCGGTTGGCCGGCGATGTCAGCGCGCTGGGAGGCGTGCGCAGCATTGTCCTCGATAACGGAGTCGAGCGCGGCGTACGCGCGTTGGAGTTTCGCACCGGGAGCGGTTTGGCCTTCGACGTTCTGGTCGATCGCGCGATGGACATCGGTCCGGCCGAGCACGGCGGCCGGTCTTTTGGCTGGCGTTCGGCTACCGGCTTTCGTCATCCGGCTCTGCACGAGTATCGCGACGAGGATGGGCTCGCCTGGTTGCGATCGTTCTCCGGGCTGATTGTCACGGCGGGTATCGACCACACGCTGTTTACTGCCGAGGTCGACGCATCGCAGTACCGCTACCCATTTCGCAAGTCGGTCTGGAACGGGCTGCACGGGCGCATCGCCAATATCCCCGCGCACCTGATCGGCTACGGCGAGGAGTGGCCGGCCGAGGATACCTGCACGTTATGGGCGGAGGGGGAGGTTCGGCAGGCGGCGATCTTCGGCGAGCATCTCCGGCTACGGCGGCGTATCGAGGCGGACCTGGGTGGCAATGTCATTCGCCTGATCGATACCGTCACCAATCATGGCTTCGATCCAACTCCGCACATGCTGCTGTATCACATCAATCTGGGCTGGCCGCTGGTCGATGACGGTGCGCGGCTCGTAGCGCCCATCGCTCGTACGCGGTGGTCGACCGACAGCGTACGCGATCAGCGTGTGTCGTATCAGCGCTTTCCGGCTCCCCAATCGGGATTTGTCGAGCAGGTCTACGCACATGAACTGGTGCCCGACGATAACGGTCGCGTTTCGGCGGCAGTCGTCAACGAACGCCTCGGTATGGGGGTACAGGTCGAATGGCCGCATGGCGAGTTCCCGTACTTCTTTGAATGGCTGCATCTGCGCGACGGCGCATACGCGGTGGGACTTGAACCGTCGACGCACGATGTCAGCGGAGAGGTCGCGGCGCGGGCGGATGGGTCAATGATCTGGCTCGGAGCGGGCGAATCTCGCAGCTACCACACCACATTTGTAGTGCTCGAGGGCGCCGACGACGTCGAGCGGGTTATCCGGAGTATCCAGGCCCGCCAGCAGCAGCCGGCAGCCGACGTGCCGAGCTAAACCGCCGCCCTCGGCGGCCAGTGCGCCTGTTCGAACGCGCTAGTCGATCGCGGCGATGGCTTCGATCTCTACCAGCAAGCCCGGCACCACGAAGCCGGTGATGAGCGTTGCCCGGGCGGGTGGGCCCTCGGGGAAGTAGCGCCGATAGACCTCGTTCATGCCCGCGTAATCGCGCACGTCGCCCAGGTACACAGTGGTCTTGACGATGTCGCCGAGCGAGCCGCCGGCGGCGGTAACGGCGGTCTTCAGGTTCTCGAGCGTGAGCTCGGTCTGTTTGCGAATATCGCCCTCCCCGACGAGCTTGCCATCGCTTCCGATGGCGGCTGTGCCGGCCAGGAACACCAGGTTGCCGTGGCGAGTCGCCCACGAGTACGGCCCGATGGCGGGTGGCAGCCCGGGAGGGTTGAAGCACTGCTTGGGCATCGTTCAGGCCCTCGGCGGCAGAATCGGCTGGACCAGCGTCAACGTTTCGGCGATGGCGGCATCGAGGCGCGTGAGCATGTCGTCTACCTCGTCCCGTGTAATGGTCAGCGGCGGCGCCAGCAGAATGTGGCTGGGATACGGTCGAATCAACAGTCCGTGGCGCCGGCCAACCTGGTGCAGCGTGCGCCCGAACTGCCAGCCGTTCGGCGGAGCTTCGCCGGTGCGCGGGTGGCGCCCGACGATCATCGCCGAATACAGGCCGACGCCGAGCACCTCCGTGAAGATGTCGTAACGACTAGCCACTTCTTGCGCCATCTCGAGCATGCGCGTACCCACCATGCGGGCGTTGTCGAGCAAGTTGTTGTCGATGATGTAGCTCAGCACAGCGTGCCCGACCGCGGCGGACAGCGGGTTAGCGTTGAACGTATGACCCTCGTCGAACTTGCGACTCTCGTCGCCCCAGAACGATGATGCGATGCGTTCACTGAGCAGCAGCGCCGACAGTGGCGCGTAGCCACCGCTCATGCCTTTGCCGACGCCCATCATGTCTGGATAGGCCTCAACGTAGTCCGCACCCCACCACACGCCCAGGCGGGCGCTACGCCGTACCTGAGGAGCTGGTCGGTCAGCAGGTTGGAGATCGTTGCGCACAAGGAGCTGGTGATCATTCCCCATGCAGGCGCCGAGATCGTGCGCCACGTCGTCGTGTGACCAGGCGAGGTCGCGCTTGGCACACTCGCCAGCCCAGTCCGCCAGCCGGGGCGTGGCGTGCGACCCAGGACGGCGACCCGGGCGGCGTTGATCGGCCTCAGACCGGCCGCCGATAGCATGCTGCGCAGCGCAGCCGCAGCAGTTACACAACGGGTGGAGCATGAACTGACCGGGATCGTCGAGCTCGAGGTGGCTTGGGGTCGTTCAGCAGTTATTGGGGCACTTCAGCGTGCCACGCGTTTCGGGCGCTTCAAAGCCGCAAACGTACGCGCGATCCTGATGTGCCTGGCACTGGCCTACCGACGCCGACCCGACCAGGTCAGCAGCTGCAGCTCGATCTGCCGGAAGTACGCGGGCAGTGCACCAAGCGGGCTCAAGCCGCTTACCTGCGCAACGGAGCGGCCGCGGCTCGCGGGATCGCCGGGTACGGCCGACCCGCTTTGGTGAACTGCAACATGGGTACGAAGGTCCGCCGAGCCTCGGTCGTGAGCCCAAGTAGCCGGTGCCGCTGGATCAAGTCATGCACCGCCTGCCGGCTGCGAACCCCAAGCAGCCGCTGCGCTTGACGGATGTCGAGTAGAGGTCCGAGCTGCCGCTGCCACGGGGCACCAGCGGCGACGCGCTGCATAAGCCGAGCCATGTCGCCAAGCTCCGGCTCGTTGCCTGCGAGGCCCAGCTCGCGAAGCCCCGCCTTGAAACGAGATCGCGGCCGTGTCGAGCGCAGCGTCAACTGGGTTCACTGTATGGCAAGGGCGCAAGTAGCTGGGCACGCGCTGCGTCCGCGCCAACCGAGGCCGCCGTCACTCGATCAACCAGGTTGTGATCTACTTGGATGAGTTTGAACGTGTGAAGCCAGGTCTCACCCGTGATACGCTAGTTGGCGTGGGCCAGGTGAGCGTTCGCGAATTGCGCAATAACGGCGGCCATGTCATTGATCGAGTCGCCCGTGGTGAGCAGGTCACCATCACGCGGGATGGAAAGCCCGTCGCCGAGCTGCGGCCATATGCGCAGTCGAAGCTATCGGCCGCGGCACTCCTGGCGCGCTGGAGACACTTGCCGACGATTGATCCAGAAGCGTTACGCGGCGACGTTGATGCTTTTCTCGACGGCCGGTTGTAGTGAGCGCCCCGATTTCCACGCGCGGCGTCCTGGACACGAGCACTGTCATTCTCCTGCCGCGGCTGCGTGATGCCGCCCTCTTACCGGCAGAGCCCCTGATTACGGCAGCGACCCTGGCGGAGTTGTCTGTTGGTCCCCTCGTCGCAAGCACTGAGGAGGAGCGCGCCGCGCGCCAGGCACATCTGCAACAGGCAGAGGCCGATTTTGACCCGCTACCCTTCGACGCCGCTGCTGCCAGAGCGTTTGGGCAGGTCGCCGCCTCGCTTCGGCGAAGTGGTCGAAAGAGCACCGCACGCGCGTACGATGCAATGATCGCCGCCACGGCCCTCGCGAATGGCCTGCCGGTGTATACGTGCAACCCGAGTGATTTTGCCGGCATCGACAACCTGGCCGTTGTTTCGATCCCTCATCCAGGGTCGCCACGCCAGGACGCAGGCTAGCCGTCAAGAGCGTCAAGTTGTGCTCCTCGTCAGCACAACCGAACCGACATTAGGAAAGTGCCGCGGCCGATTCACGGACCTTTCACGGCGGATTCCTGTTGAGGTTCACCCTCACTTCGCTCCGAACATCACCACAGGCAGCTATGGGTGCAAGCGCCGGCGCAGCAACCGGCCAGGAGCGTGGCCACGGGGCAACCCGTAGCGGCGGCGCCGGCACTAGCAGCCGTGGCCTGCCGCGGAGATGACCTGTATAATGACTATGTGCCCAGAAAGATGACTGCGACGGAAGCCAAGGCAAAGATCCTGGCGCTGCTCGACGAGGTTGCTGCTGGGGGGGAAATAGAAATCACCAAGCATGGCCGCACGGTGGCCCGCCTTGTGCCTGCGGCAGGCCCGCACGCGCTCAGGGGAGCATTTGCTGGCATCGCCATGAGCGCAGCCGATGAAGAGGAGCTATTTACGACTGGAGTGACCTGGAGTTTGCGGTGACGACGGTGCTGCTCGACACGCACATCGTCCATTGGTGGTCGGCCGAACCGGATCGCTTGAGTCAGCCTGCTGTGCGGGCTCTCGAGGAGGCCGACGAGCTGGCGGTCGCGGGCATTTCCTGGTTTGAACTGGCGTGGCTTGCGAGGCACGAGCGGATCGTACTGACTATTCCAGTTCGTTCGTGGTTGGAGCAACTAGCGGCTCAGGTCAGGACGGTCGAACTGACACCTGCCATCGCGGACACTGCTGCCTCGCTACCATCATCATTTCCCGGAGATCCGGCCGACCGGCTGATCTACGCCACGGCTGTTGAGCGGGGTTGGCGATTGGTGACCAAGGATCGCCGGATCCGTGCGCACCGACACCCACGGCCGCTCACCCTCTGGTAATGCACCCGCCTGGTTCCGATACAACGCGGTCCAGCGGATCGCTATCGGGATTTGCTCCCGGTCGCCAGCGCAGTCCGAAACGGAGCAGACGGCGAGCTTTGCAACATACCGAAATGGTTGGCCGGCAGAAGAGGATGACCGTGCCTTCGTTGCACGTCCGCCAGATTTACCAGCTCGGCGATCGGCAAGTGGGACAACCATGGCGGGCTCATTCACCGCAAGCTCCGCTACCCGCCGCCGTAGTTTGAACGGCGGTAGGTACCACTTGCATGCTCGCCCAGAAGCCGAGCCGCGACGTGGGTGTTGTTTCCAAGTGACAACCGAAAGGATGCCGATCGACCATGCCACTTCGTGCGTGTCACCCAACCCCGAGGTGCGTCGACGGTTGGTCGCCCTGCGCTAGCTTTAGCCGAATAGCGTGGCGTGTCGGCTGCGATCTGATCGTCGATGACGACCCGAAGCGTAACTGAATCGATCGCCCACAGGTCGCGCGTGAGCCGTTCCGCGCGATCTCGCTTGCAGCACCGCCCTTCGCGTTGACCACCTCGCCTTGTGGATGGACTACCGGTGGTTCGTCGGACTGTTCACCTGGCCGCGTGACGTCGTCCATGCCGCAAGCGGGTATCACAGTCTAGCTGTCACGTCGTGCCTACGGTGATGCGGACGCCGTGTGAGGAGGTCGCAGCCGCTGGTGACGAATCAGGAGCATTTCGATTCCAATCTGCAGCGCGCCGCCGCGCTCGAGCGGTGGATCGTTGCACAACTCTTCGGTTTGGCGTCAGAGTACTTCGATCTGACCTCGCTGCCGTTCCAAGCGCGGTCCGAGCGTTTGTCGCTCGTCCGCGACATTCTCGATCGCAATCCGCGGCTGGCACAGACTGCGCGCGGGCTCAGCGCATACGATCAGCTCCGCCTCACGCTGGAGTTCGTGCGTACTAACGAGTCGGTGGCTGCGCCCGTTCGGGCCGTCGGGCACCCGATACTCGTGGCAAGCGTGCGCACCTCAGCCCGGTGCGTGACCCGCCATGGTGGACAGGGACCAACTCGACGTCAGACGTAGGCGCGACCTCGATGACAAGCTAGCTGTCACACGCCGTCCCTAGAGTG
>WNGF01013618.1_pt1 | contig 14661 bp, 15 predicted proteins | sample 5400641 | NCBI WGS metagenome assembly WNGF01 (sample SAMN13153371, study PRJNA577476) | soil metagenome | isolation source: 80 cm soil or saprolite under grassland replicate 2 | place: USA:California | collected 2016-06-15
AACGCGGTCACATACATCGCGGAGGTTGGAAACAGGATCGCGAGATCGAGCCCCTCCTTGTCCATCGCCCGCACCTGCGACTCAGGATCGAAGTTGCGCGCAATCTCCTCGGCGTAGCGTTCGGCCAGCGCCCTTTCCTCGGCATCGCTCAGGGCCGGCCAGTCGCCGCCCGGTATCTGCGCCATGACTTCGCCCTCGACCAGCGTGCGGATGTCCCAGCGGCGCTCGTCGAGCCGCCGCGGCGCACGCTCCCGGAACTCGGGATCGATATAGCGCTGCCACAGATCCGTGGGCTCCATGACGTGCATCTCGGCATCGATCAGCTTGAAGCCGTTTTTCGCCATCGCGGTGTCCTCCCCGGGAGCACAACGATACCCAACGCCGCTCGGCAAAGCCACGTCCTTCGCCGCTATTGCACTGCGGAACGAGAGGAGATTCCGCGAGGCAGGGTCGCGAATGTTCCGCGATCAACGTACTCGCGAGCGGCTTCGGCGCACTGCGCGCGTCCCGATAGACCGCCGCTCGTTGCCGGGGCAATATGCAGCGGACGCGGCGATACCGGTGCCACATGATCGGGGAAATCATGCCGAAGCTGTTCACGCTCGGCTCGCTGGCTGCCATTGCCATCCTATCGGGCGTGGTGCTCGTCATGATTGCCGGCTGGCAGGGGCCGCCATCCGGCACCGGCGGCGTCTTCGGCAATTTCACCTGGCTCGATCAGGATGATTTCGGCCGCAGGCAGAACGAGCTGCAGTTCCTGAAAGCCGCCTTCGACCGGCTGGAGGCGGAGGCGCAGCAAGATCCCAACGGCCCGGCGACGCGGTCGCTGCGCACCGAGCAGGAGGCGGTGGTGGCGCGCATGCGCGAGGTGGCCAGACCGATGCCGGCCGGCAGCATCGCCGCGGATCTCCGCCCGGTGCTGAAGGGCGAACCGCCCGCGGTCCCGCAAGCCGTTGCCGTCTCCAGCCCGCCCGCCGAGATGCCCGAAAGCGCGGCCGTTCAGCGCGAGCTGCGGATCGGGCTGAGCCGGCCTCTTCCCGGGATCGAGGTCGGCATGTCGCGCGATCGGGAACTTGGCGTCATGGTTCTGATCGCTCGCCCCCGCCCGCGTCCGGCGCCGCGCGAACCTTCCGCGGAGACTTCCGGCGAGCCTCAGTCGGCTGGGGCCGACGGCAAACCGGCAGCAAAGCCGCGCGCCGCGGCGAAGCCCGCAACCGGCCCGCCATCGCCGGAAACCGGCGGCCGGCCGGAGCCGAGCCGGCCGGCAACCGCGGCGGCCGCAGCGCTGCGCTAGGTGCGGCCGCCGGTTTCCTCGGCGCGGCGGACGCGCGCCGCCTCTTCCCAGTTGCGCCCGTCGAACAGCCGGCTCGGCTTCAGGGCCGCGACATCGATCTCGTCGAGACAGCGCGCGTTGACGGTGATCCGGTGCGGATGCAGCAGCGGCACCCCGAAGGCATGGATGCCGCAATGCTGGCAGAACATCTGGCGCGCGGTGCCGGTGTTGAACTGGTAGGTCGCCAGCGCCTCGTCGCCGCTCAGCAATTCGAAATCCTCGCGCGCGGCGCCGAGATGCAGGATGCCCTTCTTGGTGCAGATCGAGCAGTTGCACTCGGAGACCAGCGCCAGATCGACCCGCGCCCGGAACCGCACCCGCCCGCAATGGCAGCCGCCCTCATAGCTTTGCAGCATTTCTCTGCTCCCTTGCTGCCCGACGCCTTCGGGCCGAGGCTAGCATGTGGCCCTGCCGACGCTCCACGGTTGCCGCAAACTGCGCTACAATGCCCAGGACGCTCGAACGGGAGGACATGATGGCCCAGCTCGTCCTTGGGATCGGCACCTCGCATACCCCGATGCTGAACGCGCCGCCGACCGATTGGCCGCGCTTTTACGAGCGCGACTCGAAGCGCACCAACCTGCTCGACACCGAAGGGCGGCTGACCAGCTATGACGAGCAGCTGAAGCATGCGCCGGCCGGCATCGCCGCGGAGATCGCTCCCGAGCGGATGCAGGCGCGGCACGCTGCGGTCGAGGGCGCGATGGCGCGGCTCGGCGATTACCTGCGCGAAGCCGAGCTCGACGCGCTGATCGTCGTCGGCGACGACCAGGAGGAGCTCTACAATTCCCAAAACATGCCCGGCATCCTGGTCTATTACGGTGAGACGATCCGCAACGTGCCGCTCGCGCCGGTGGCGGAGCCCAATTGGGGATGGCGGGCGAGTGCGCGCTGGCATGAGGAGAAGGTACCCCGCGATTATCCGGTCGATGCGAAGCTGGCGCGCCATTTGATCGACTCGCTGATCGACGACGAGTTCGATGTCGCGGCCTCGGCCGGGGTGCCCGAGGGCGAAGGCGAAGGCCATGCGATCGGCTTTGTCCACAAGCGGATCATGCGCGAGGTCGTGCCGATCGTGCCGGTCTGCATCAACACCTATTACCCGCCGAACCAGCCGACCCCGCGGCGCTGCTACAAGCTCGGCCAGGCGATCCGCGCCGCGGTCGAGAGCTATCCCGCCGACATCAGGGTCGGCATCGCCGGCTCGGGCGGGCTGTCGCATTTCGTCGTCGACGAGGCGCTCGACCGCGGCTTCCTCGACCTGCTGCTCCACAAGGACGCCGCCGCCATCCAGACGCTGCCGCGCGAGAAGCTCAATTCAGGCAGCTCGGAGATCCGCAACTGGATCTGCGTCGCCGGCGCGGTCGAGCATCTCGCGCTCGAGTGGTCGCTCTACGAGCCGGGGTACCGCACTCCCGCCGGCACCGGCACCGGCCTCGGTTTCGCCTTCTGGTCGTGAAAGGATAAAGCGATGCGTCGGAAGGACAGCGACGATCTGGTCCGCGTCGGACCGGGCACCCCGATGGGCAAGCTGATGCGGCAATACTGGCTGCCGGCGGCGATGTCGTCGGAATTGCAGCGCGACGGCGCGCCGATGCGCCTGATGCTGCTCGGCGAGCAATTGATCGCGTTCCGCGACTCGTCGGGCCGGGTCGGGGTCATGGACCAGCGCTGCCCGCATCGCTGCGCCTCCTTGTTCCTTGGGCGCAACGAGGAGAACGGCATCCGCTGCGTCTATCACGGCTGGAAATACGACGCGGACGGCAATTGCGTCGATACGCCGAACATTGCCGGCAACCCGGATTTCAAGCGGCATATCAAGGCGAAAGCCTACAAGGTCGCCGAGCGCAACGGCCTCGTCTGGGTCTATATGGGCGAGCGCCAGGAGGCGCCGCCATTGCCCGCGATCGAGGCGACGCTGCTGCCTGAAGCCGAGGTGACGATCAATTTCGTGCAGCGCGAATGCAACTGGCTGCAGGCGCTGGAAGGCGACATCGACACCTCGCATTTCGGCTTCCTGCATGCCGGCGCGATCGATCCGAGTGACGTGCCCGAGGATAGCCTGTTCCGCTACACCGTCACCAATCGGGCGCCGGACTATCACGTCTCCGACACCGATTACGGCACGATGTACGCCGCCTATCGCCCGGCCGAGCCCGGCCGCATGTACTGGCGCTTCGCCAATTTCATGCTGCCGTTCTGGACCCAGACGCCGCAGGGCAAATTCACCGAGCATCTGCACAACCGCGCCTGGATCCCGATGGACGACACCCATACGATGTTCGTCAGCCTGATGTGGCGCCACCATCCGCCATCGATCGGCCCGAACAAGCAAGGCCAGCAGATGCCAGGCTTCCAGCGCCAGTTCGATTACCTGCCGAACACGACCGACTGGCACGGCCGCTGGCGGCTCCGGGGCGGGCCGACCAACGATTGGCTGGTCGACCGCGAGGCGCAGCAGACCGGCGGCAATTTCACCGGCATCACCGGCATCCATGCCCAGGACCAGGCGGTGACCGAGAGCATGGGGCCGATCACCGACCACCTGTTCGAGCACCTGGCGCCGAGCGACCGGATGATCATGGCGACCCGGCGACGGCTGTTGAAGGCGGCGCGCGCCTTGACCAAGGACGGCACCGTGCCGCCCGGGGTCGACGATCCCGATCTGATGTACCCGGTGCGCAGCGGCGATTTCGTCACCGACGCGAAGCTCGGCTGGCGCGAGGCCTATGACCGCCAGATGCGTGCCTCAGTGCGACCGCTGCAACAGGCGGCGGAATAAGCTCGACTGCGCCACAGAGACGCTCGCCGTCTCTGTGGCGCCTGCTCTTATCTAAACTTAAAGTAATCTATCAATCGAAGCATTCGCGGCTTCTGTACGAAGAACTATGTCTTGACGTCAACCCATTAAGTAACAATATTATCTCCGATCGTTACCTTCTGTTGCATGGGGTAACCTTTTGTAAGGACGACGGGCTCGGCCCCGAGCCGTCCCCAGGCAATCCGGGATTAAAGAATGATGGCGAATCGGCGAGAGCTGTTGATCGGCTTCGGGGCAGCTTTGTTGGCGGGCGGCATCGGAGGCTTGGCCCGGGCGGCGGCGCCCGGCAGCTGGGTGCTTTATGTCTCGGCGCTCGATTGCCGGATCTGCCGCGCCTGGGAATACGACCATAAGGACGCCTTCGCCCAGGGGCTGCAAAAGCACGGCATCGGCTTTCGTCAGCTCGCGGTCAGCAGCCTGCGCGATGTCCGGGCCGAGAACGAATGGCCGGCCGATCTCCGCTGGATCCGCGATGCCAACCCGAACATGAAGGGGACCCCTTGGTTCTTTGTCGTCAGCGGCCGGACGATCCAGTCGGTCGCCTACGGCACCGACATGTGGCGCACCAAGCTGTCGGCGATGGCCGCCTAAGGTCGGGCCCGGTGCGCGACATGCTGCGCTCGCTCCTGTGCATCGCCGCGCTCGGCGCCGCCACCGCCTGGGCCGAGGCAGGCGACCCCAATCCGCAACGCGTCGTCGACAATGTCGTGTTCGAGCTGTCATCGACGCCCGAGGGGCTGACCGCCTGTCTCAGCACGGTTCGCGGCGCCAAACTCAGCGGCCCCTATGGGGTTGCGGTAACAGCGCTCTCGGCGCCCGCCGCATGGGACGAGGCGATGCCCAAAACCGTTGCGGTCGAAGAGGATTACTTCACCCTCCCGCTGCGCATCGATTTGAAGCGGCGCAATGGCGTGACCGAACCGGGGCGCGTCCAATTCGAGGTCGGCGCATGCCAGCTGGAAGGCATGTGCGTTCCGGTCGAACTCGCCGTCGACACGGCAACGATCGCCCCGGCGTTACACGCGATCCCGTGCAGCGGCTGATGCCGAGCTGCCGATAAAATCGAAAAACGCAGCGAGGAACGCGTCTTTCTGCTCGTCGAACGGGGCGTGCCCGGCCTCGGCCAGCACGACCAGCCGCGCACCGGGGATCAGCGCCCGGTAGGCCTCGCCAAAGGCGGGCGGCACCAGCCCGTCCTTTTCGCCCCACAGCAACAGGGTGGGCACGTCGATGCGGTGCAGCCATTTGGCGAGATCGGGGTTGTGGAAGCGCGGGCGATAGGCGAGCCGCGTCACGGTCGCCTGGTTCTTCGCCACCAGCTTCATGTCGACCTTGGCCATGTCGCCGACCCGCCGCGCCGCGCGCTCCTGATCGGCGTAGAACCGGCGCAGATTCTCCTCGACCGGCATGCGGAAGATGTCGGGGATCGGCTGGCCGCCGGCGGTGATGCCGACCGCGCCGATCAGGGTCAGGCTCGCCAGCCGCGCCGTGCTGCGCACCGCCAGCTCGGCGGCGATCCAGCCACCGAGCGAGGTGCCGACCAGATGCACCTGCTCCAGGCCGAGCGCCTGTAAAAGATCGAGATAGAAATAGGCGAGATCGCCGATCCGATCGAGCCAGGGCGGATCGTCGGACTGGCCGAAGCCGGGATGCTCCGGGGCAAACACCGCGAAACGCTGCGACAGCTCTTCGAGAAACGCCATCCAGCCGGTATGGCCACCGGCGCCGTGCAGAAACACCAGCGGCGGCCCGCCGGCTGCTGTCGGCCCGCCGCGCAACAGCCGGATCGTCGCGCCGGCCACGGAGATCATCTCGGTCGTGTGCGGCATTAGCGTACCTCCATCTGACCCTGTCGGCCTGACGCCGGGATCAAGGCTGTGCGTCCTTCGAGACGCCCGCTGCGCGGGCTCCTCAGGATGAGGTCCTTTCTTTAGCCATCAACAATCCACCTCATCCTGAGGAGCGTCGCGGCGCAGCCGAGGCGCGTCTCGAAGGACGCTGGTTGCAAATGCTGCAGAGCGTTTCACACGCCCTTTCGCCGGGACGACAATTTACTTTGATATCGAGGTGAGCGACGCCGCGCACGGCCGTTGCCCGGGGACGGCGGTCATGCGAGGCTCGCCCGAACAGCGAAGGAGGGTGGAGCTGATGGCGCTCAAGATCTACGGCATCCCGCGCTCGCGCGCGTTTCGCGTCCTGTGGATGGCGAAGGAGCTGGGGCTCGATTACCAGAACGTCGCGATCGACATGGGCAAGGGCGAGACCCGCAGCCCGGACTATCTGAAGATCAACCCCAACGGCCATATCCCGGCGATCGACGACGACGGGACGATCCTGTGGGAATCGATGGCGATCAACCTGTATCTGGCGAAGAAGCACAGCCCGGCCGCGCTCTACCCGGCCCGGCTGGAAGACGAGGCGCGCGTCTGGCAATGGAGCTTCTGGGGCATGACCGAGGTCGAGCGCCCGGTGCTGACGGCGCTGTTCCACCGCGCACTCCTGCCCGAGGATAAGCGCGACGCGGCGCTGGCCGACGAGAGCGAGCGCCAGCTCGCCGCGCCGCTCCGGGTGCTCGACGGCGCGGTGGCGCATACCCCCTATTTGCTCGGCGAGCATTTCACGGTCGCCGATCTCAACGTCGCCAGCATCCTGTCCTGGGCGCGGCCGGCGCGGATCGATTTGGGCGCGGTGCCAAAGATGGCCGATTGGTTCAAGCGCTGCTCCGAGCGGCCGGCGGCGCGCGCCGCCCGTGAATTGCAGCGGTAGGGTCGGACGGACCAGGTCCCCTCGATCGGAGTTGGCAAGGCGATGGCACAGAGCACCCCGGAAACGGTCGTCTATGTCTCCAATGCCGGCAGTAAGGAAATCTGGGCGCTGGCGATGAACCGCGCGACGGGCGAACTCGACCTGATCGAGAAGACGCCGGTGCCCGGCAACGACAAGTCGTCGCCGACCAGCATGCCGATGGCGCTGAGCCCGAACCGCCGGTTCCTCTACGCGGCATCGCGCAGCGAGCCCTTCACGGTGGCGAGCTTTGCGATCGACAAGGGCACCGGCAAGCTCAGCCATCTCCGCAATGCGCCGCTCGAAGCCAGCATGGCCTACACGGTGACCGACCGCACCGGGCGCTGGCTGCTCGGCGCCTCCTATCCGCAAGGCAAATTGACGATCAACCCGATCGACGCGGATGGCCGGGTTGAGCCGCTGCCGAGCCAGGTGGTGGCCGACCGGCCGAAGGCGCATTGCGTCCTGGTCGATGGGACGAACCGGAATGTCTACTGCGCCGTCCTTGCCCAGGACCTGATCCTGCAGCTGAAGTTCGACCCGGTGATCGGCATGGTGTCGCCCAACACGCCGGAGTCGGTCAGCACCAAGAAGGGCGCCGGGCCGCGCCATATGGCGTTTCACCCGAGCGGGCATTTCCTTTACCTGCTGACCGAGACGACCGCGACGATCGGCGCCTATGCGGTCGACCCGGGCAACGGCACCTTGAAGGAATTGCAGTTCGTCGACACCTTGCCGGCCGATTTCAAGGATCAGCCCTCCGCCGCCGACCTGCATGTGACGCCGGACGGCAAGTTCCTCTATGGCAGCGAGCGCAAGACCAGCACCCTGACCGGTTTCCGGATCGATCCCAAGAAGGGGACGCTGAGCCCGATCGGACGCTTTCCGACCGAGACGACGCCGCGCGGCTTCGGCATCGACCCGCGCGGCCGGTTCCTGCTGTCGGCCGGGCTCGCATCGCACCAGCTGACGGTCTACGCGATCGAGGCCGAAGGCGGGCTGACCCCGAAGCAGCGGCACGCGATGGGCCAGATGCCGAACTGGATCGAGTTCGTCGATCTGAAATAACCCGGAGCACGGGCCCGTTCTGACGACCGTATAATCGGCGCGCGAGCGATGCTGTTCGTCCTGTACCTTGCCGGATTGGCGCTGTTGATCGCCCTGCTCGCGCTCGGGCTCGACCTGGTGCAGCGCTGGCCGCTCAGGCGCGAAGCGGCGCCGGCCGGCCTCGCCGGCGGTGAGCGCCAGGAGCCGCGCGTCGCGCTGGGCGAACGCGTCGCGGCGGCTGGCCCTGCCGCCTCTACCGGCCCTGCCGCCGCGGTCGACGCCCGCCTTGCCCCGCCGCAACCCGAGCGCCGCCGGTGGCCGGCGCGCGAGACCGCGGTTATCGTCGCGGTGACGATCGTCGCGTTGTTCGCGCTGGCCTCTGATTGGATCTTCTACCGGCAGCTGACCCAGCTGCGCGCCGAACAGCGCGCCTGGCTCGGGCCGCAATATGCCCGCAGCGACAGGCCGCCGAGCTTCGGCAAGGCGTTTGAGGTGTCGGTGTCGTATCAGAACAGCGGCCGCGAGCCGGCGGGCGACGTCGTCACCGAGACCGCGCCGTTCGCCGTCGCGCTCGACCAGGCGAGTTCGGCGACGGTCGACCGCAGGATCAAGGACGCGGCTGACCATTGCTTTGCGCTGGCGCCTGGGGCGGGCGCCAAGGTGATCTATCCCGGCACCGCCGCCGCCGGCGACCGCACCCAGATATCGGTGCGGCGTGAGCTGATCGACTGGGACTTCCTCTATGGCGTGGGGTGATGGCACCCTTCGCAGCGGCGTCGGTGACCGCCGTCATCAGGGCGCGCAGGTCCGCCCTGTCCTCGATCAGCGGCAGCGCGGCGCCGGAGCGGGTTCCGGCTGTTCCCGCTGTTCCGCTCCGGATTCGATCTCGAATTCGACGTCCATCTGCCCCTCAATCATTTGAACTTGCTCGTCTTTTCATGATTTCGTCCGGCCCAATAACAGCGGGATTAACAGCGAAATAACAGCGGCCGAACAGCAAGATAACAGCGGGCGGAACAGCGAGATAACAGCGGGTAACAACGGGGATATCAGCGACAAAAAAGCAACAGTTAATGGCTCAATCGGCAATCCCCGAACTGCTTTTGATCGTCCTCCGCACAGCGAGAGCGATCGCGTTCAATTCCGATCCGGGTTAATTTACACCATATCGTAATTTACCCGATTTGTCAAGAACAAACCGAAAAACGAGATGATTTTGGGCGCTTCCGAATCTCCCTCAGCGATTCCAGCTTACCGGGATCGTGCCTTAAGCCGTCTCACACCGAAAATATTTCCCCCGCGGCATGCCTCAGGCCGTCTCGCTGGTCACCACCAGGCGGCGGCCGAGCACCTTCAGCGCCGCCTCGATCTGGTCGAGGATGGCAGGGGCACGTCTTCGCCATGCGCGAGCATGCCGAGGATGGCTTCTTCGAGCAGATCCTCGGCTTGGGCAAGAGCTTCCGCCAAGTCGTCGCCCTGGGTCGCGCCGTAGCCGATATCAGGCAAGAGGACGACGTAGCCGCCATCCGGCTCGGGTTCGAGCCGCACAGGATAGGCATAGGTTGCGCGGCGCGGCATGACCCACCTCAACGCAAGTCTTCGAGTCTCAGACCGAGATCCCGCAGGATGGCAAACAGCGTCCCTCGCCGGATCTCGCCGCTGCCGGTCGGTACGATCGACTTGCGGCCAGCCAACTCGACCCGGACGTGGCCGCCCTCGCCGCGGCCCGGCTCGATCGTGGCACCGAGCCGGCGCAATTTCCGCAGCAGTTCCGGCTGGTCATTATATTGTTTTACACCTCTGCGTATCAACCGGCAGCCGAGACGACGCAAAGGGGCGAAAGCTCACACCGAGAAGTATTTGGCTTGGGGGTGGTGGACGACGATGGCCGAGGTGGATTGCTCGGGGTCGAGCTGGTCTTCCTCGGTCAGGACGACGCCGATCTCCTCGGCGCGCAAGAGGTCCAATAACACGCGCTGGTCGGCGAGGTTGGGGCAGGCCGGATAGCCGAAGGAATAGCGGCTGCCGCGATAGCCCTGCGCCAGCATCTCGTCATGGTCGCGCGCCTCCTCGGCGGCAAAGCCGAGTTCGCCGCGGATCCGCTTGTGCAGATATTCGGCGAAGGCTTCGGCCATCTCGACCGAGAGGCCGTGCAGATAGAGGTAGTCTTGGTAGCGGTTGTCGGCGAACCACTCGCGCGCCGCCTCCGAGGCGCGCCGGCCCATCGTCACCAGCTGGAGGCCGATCACGTCGCGCTCGCCATCGTCGACATCGCGAAAGAAATCGGCGATGCACAGGCCGCCTTCCTTGTTCTGGCGCGGGAATGGGAAGCGGGCGACCTCATTGCGGCCGGTGTCGTCGAACAGGATCACGTCGTTGCCCTGGGCGGCGCAGCGCCAATAGCCATAGGCGGCCTGGGGCACCAGGATGTTCTCGCGGATCGCGATGTCGGAGATCCGCGCCAGGATCGGGCGCAATTCGCCGCGCGCCCAGGCCTTGTATTCGGCCAGCGAACGGCCTTCCTTCCGGTAACCCCACTGGAATTGGTAGAGCATGCGGGGAGAGTTCGGCGCGGCGCAGGCGGATCTCTTCGAGATCGACCGGCCGCGTCGGGCGCGGATCGGCGGCGCGGCCGAGCTTGCGGCTCTGGTTGACCGGGCGGCCCTCGTTCTTGCGCTGCGTCTCGGCGAGATAGCCGTCGAAATCGTTGCCGACGATCTTGTCCATCAGCGCGAGGCCGTCAAAGGCATCGCGGGCATAGGCGACACGGCCGCAGGCATAGGATTTGACGCAATCCTCCTCGACATAGCGCCGGGTCAGGGCGGCACCGCCGAGCATGACCGGCACCTCGAGCCCCTGGCGGGTCATCTCCTCCAAGTTCTCGCGCATCACCACGGTCGATTTGACCAGGAGGCCCGACATGCCGATGGCGTGCGCGCGGTGCGCCGTGGCGGCGTCGAGGATCGCGCCGATCGGCTGTTTGATGCCGAGGTTGACGACGCGGTAGCCGTTGTTGGTCAGGATGATGTCGACCAGGTTCTTGCCGATGTCGTGCACGTCGCCGCGCACGGTGGCGAGCACGACGGTGCCTTTCTCCTGGCCCTCGACCCGCTCCATATGCGGTTCGAGATAGCCGACCGCCGCCTTCATCGTCTCGGCCGATTGCAGGACGAACGGCAACTGCATCTTGCCGGCGCCGAACAGGTCGCCGACCGTCTTCATGCCGGACAACAGGATGTCGTTGATGATGTCGAGCGGCTTATAGCTCTGCATCGCCAGCTCGAGATCGGCTTCGAGGTCGAGCCGGTCGCCGTCGACGATGCGTTGCGCTAGACGGTCTTCGAGCTTTTCCGGCCGACCCTTCTTCTCGGCCTTCTCGATGGCGCGGTCCTGGAACAGCGCCATGAAGGACTGCAATGGATCGTAGCCCTCGCGCCGGCGGTCGAAGATCAGATCCTCGGCGACCCGCGCCTCCTCCTCGGGGATGCGGTGCAACGGCAGGATCTTCGAGAAATGCACGATCGCGCCGGTCAGCCCGCGGCGCAGCGCATGGTCGAGAAAGACCGAGTTCAGCACCTGCCGCGCCGGCGGGTTGAGGCCGAAGGAGATGTTCGACAGGCCGAGGATGATCTGGCATTCGGGCATCCGCTCGGCGATCCGCGCGATCGCGTCGAGGGTGTTCAGGCCGAGCTTGCGGTCGTCGGCGTTGCCGGTGCAGATCGTGAAGGTCAGCGGGTCGAACAACAGGTCGCTCGGCGGCAGGCCATGCTTGTTGCAGGCGAAATCATAGAGGCGCTCGGCGAGGCGCAGCTTGTGATCGGCCTCCTTGGCCATGCCGGTCTCGTCGATCGTCAGCGCGATCACCGCGGCGCCGAAGCGGCGGGCCAGCTTCAGGCGCTTGTCGGCGGCCTCCTCGCCATCCTCGAAATTGATCGAGTTGATGATCGGCTTGCCGCCATAGAGCTTCATGGCGGCTTCGAGCACCGGGTATTCGGTCGAGTCGATGACCAAGGGCGCGTTGATCGAACCGCGCATGCGGCCGACGACCTCGCTCATCTCGGCGATCTCGTCGCGGCCGACAAAGGCGGTGCAGACATCGAGGGTGTGCGAGCCCTCCTTGACCTGCTCGCGGCCCATCTCGACGCAGCCGTCCCAGTCACCCTGCTCCTGCAACCGGCGGAAGGCGCGCGAGCCGTTGGCGTTGCAACGCTCGCCGATCGACAGGTAGGCGTTCTCCTGGCGCAGCGCGACCTGGCTGTAGAGCGAGGCGACGGACGGGGTCCATTGCGGCGTCCGCTGCTTTGGCACGGGGCGGGAACGGTCGCGGCCGATGCGGCGCAACATCTGATCGAGCGCGGCGATGTGGGCCGCCTCGCTGCCGCAGCAGCCGCCGATCATGTTGACCCCGTCCTCGAGCACAAAGCGTTCGAGCCATTGCGCCAGTTCGCGCGGGGTCAGCGGGTAATGGGTGCGGCCGTTGATCAGCTCGGGGAGGCCGGCATTGGGCAGGACCGAGAGATAGCCCGGCCAGTTGTCGCCGAGCCACTTGACGTGCTCGGCCATCTCGCGCGGGCCGGTGGCGCAGTTGAGGCCGATGACCGGCACGTCGAGGGCGTGGATGATCGTCGCGGCGGCGGCGATGTCGGCGCCGACCAGCAAGGTCCCGGTGGTCTCGACCGTGACCTGGACGATGAGGGGGATGTCCCTTGAGCCATTTGGCCCGGCCGCCCCGCGTGCCCGTTTCGCGCCGTTGACCGCGGCCTTGATCTGCAGCGGATCCTGGCAGGTCTCGATGCGGATCGCATCGACCCCGCCGGCGACCAGCCCCTCGCATTGCACGGTCAGCGCGTCTTCAAGCTCCTGATAGGCGATGTGGCCCAGCGAAGGCAGCCGGGTCCCCGGCCCGACCGAGCCGAACACAAAGCGGGTGCGCCCGTCATGGGCGAATTCGGCGACCGCCTCGCGCGCCAGCTCGGCAGAGCGGCGGTTGAGCTCGAAAGCGCGGTCGCCGATGCCGAATTCAGCGAGGGTGATCGGCGAAGCGCCAAAGCTGTTGGTCTGCACCGCCTCGCAGCCGGCGGCGAGGTAGTCGCGATGAATCTCCAACACGAGGTCGGGACGGCTTTCGCACAGGATGTCGGTGCAGTTCTCGTGGCCATGGAAATCGCGCTCGATGTCGAGGTTGCGGGCCTGCACCTGGGTCCCGATCGGCCCGTCGCAGAGCAAGACATGGTCGGCGAGATAGTCGAACAGATGGGTCATCGGCGCACACTATTCCCTCTCCCGCATCGCGGGAGAGGGTGACTGAGGGCGCAGCCCGAAGGCGGGTGAGGGCGCGAGAAGCGGCTCACCCTCACCCTCCCATCGCTGCGCGATGGGCCCCTCCCTCTCCCGCAATGCGGGAGAGGGGCTAGAACGCAGGCTCCGACCTCGTGCATGGCGCTACACAGTCACCGCGGCGGGGCGGGGGGCGCGCACCCCGAGAAGATGGCAGATTGCGACGATCAGATCGGCGCGGTTCAGCGTGTAGAAATGGAATTCGTGGACGCCGTTGGCGTGCAGCCGGCGGCATTGCTCGGCGGCGAGCGAGGCGGCGACCAGGCGGCGGGTGTCGGGGTCGTCGTCGAGCCCGTCGAAATGGCCCGCCATCCAGGCCGGGATCGCGGCGCCGCAGCCGGCCGCCATCCGTTTCAGCTGGGTGAAATTGGTGACCGGCAGGATCCCCGGCACGATCGGCACGCGGATACCGGCGGCGTGGGCGCGGTCGCGGAAGCGCAGATAGAGATCGACGTCGAAAAAGAACTGGGTGATGGCGCGGTTGGCGCCGGCATCGAGCTTGGCTTTGAGATTGTCGAGGTCGTGATCGGGGCTGCGCGCTGCGGGGTGGGTTTCGGGATAGGCGGCGACGCTGATCTCGAAATCGGCGACCCGCTTCAGCCCGGCCACCAGATCGGCGGAATAGGCATAGCCGCCGGGGTGCGGCGCGTAACCGTCGCCGCCGGGCGCCGATCCACCGCCAATCGGTCCATTGGGCGGGTCGCCGCGCAACGCGACGATATGGCGGATCCCGGTCTCCCAGTATTCGCGGGCGACCGCGTCGATCTCCTCGCGGCTGGCGGCGACGCAGGTCAGATGCGCGGCCGGTTCGAGCGCCGTCTCCTGGCGGATCCGCCGCACCGTCGCATGGGTGCGCTCGCGGGTCGAGCCACCAGCTCCGTAAGTAACGGAGACAAAGCGCGGCGCCAGCGACTCCAGCCGCTTGATCACGGCCCACAGCCGCTCCTCCAGCTCCGGTGTCTTCGGCGGGAAGAACTCGAAGGAGACGCGCGGCGGGCCGGCGTCGAAATCGCTGACCGGGTCGGCCGACAGCAATCCGGCGCGCGGCGCGAAGGCGGCGAGGCGGCGATCGTCGCTCATCCGGACAAGACCTCTTCGGTGGGGGCGGCGAGGGTTCCGGCCTGCCGGGAACGCGCCGGCGCCTCTTCGGCCGGATCGCGGCGCCAGGCGGTCCAGATCACGACAGTCAACGGATCGCCCGGCAATTGCCGCGCCGGGGCCGGGTCGAGCCCGGCGGCACGGCACCAATCGGCGATCTCAGCCTCGGCAAAGCCAAGCCGGCGATGGGCATGCTCCTCGCGCAGGAATTCGAGGGTGTGCGGCGCGAAATCGACGACGA
>WNGF01013967.1_pt1 | contig 14659 bp, 15 predicted proteins | sample 5400641 | NCBI WGS metagenome assembly WNGF01 (sample SAMN13153371, study PRJNA577476) | soil metagenome | isolation source: 80 cm soil or saprolite under grassland replicate 2 | place: USA:California | collected 2016-06-15
CGCCGTGCGCGTCGACTCACACGACGCCGGTCGACGCATGGTCGACGCCCGATAGCACGCCCTTCGCGGCGTCGCAGCCTCCCGCCAGCACGAACGGGAACTCGCCGTCGTCGACGGCCTGTCGGACGAGCCGCGCCAGGTCCCGGCAGACGGCGAACGACGCACTGACGGTGTCGCGGAACGGCCCGCGGCGCTCCGCGCGGACGACGCGCGTCGCGTTGCCATCCGTCGCCACGAGGCGTTCGGCCCCGGCCGCCACGTATTGATCGGGTCCGCGGGCGGAGCCGGGCCGTTCGTCGCCGGCCATGTACGGGACCTGGATCAGACAGACCTTCATGGGACCGTCTTACCACTCACCGTGAGATGCGGCCCAGCGCGCCACTGAACGGGGGTGCGCGATTGCTGGGCGTGCGCCATGATGGCGCGGTGTACGCCGCGATCATGTGCTGCTGCGCGTGTCTCGAGCGGGTTTCGGACTCGCCCAGCGTGCGCGCCCCTCTGCGGCGAGGCGCCTTGATCGCGTAGGGCCGTCGTCCGGTCCGGAACCCGCCAAGCCGCCGTCGACAACATCGTCCGCATTCGACGGAGGAATCCCATGGCGACCCAAGCGCCAAGCTCCGAATACGCACGCGCCCTGGCCGAGAACGAACGCTACGCGGCGCAGTTCGACCATTCTTCGCTCCCGCTGCCACCCGGGCGCAAGCTCGCCGTTCTCGCGTGCATGGATGCTCGCCTGACGGTCGAGGATGTCCTGGGCCTTCGGACCGGCGATGCCCACATCATCCGCAACGCGGGCGGCCTGGCGACCGACGACGCGATCCGCTCGCTGGTCATCAGCCAGCAGCTCCTGGGGACCGAGGAGGTGATCGTCATCGAGCACACCGGCTGCGGCATGCTCACCTTCCGGGACGAGGAGGTCCGACGCGACCTCGCGGCCCGGACAGGCAGCGACGTCGATTTGCCACTCCACGCCTTCGACGAGCTCGAGGCGAATCTCTGCTCCCAGGTGTCGCGGATTCGCACCCACCCATGGATCAAGGACGTGCCGGTCCACGGCCTGGTCTACGACGTCGAGTCGGGCCGCCTCAAAGAGGTCGCCTGACGTACGTACCGGAGAGCGGCGTAACCAGCCGCTCTCCGGTCCTGGGCCAGGGCATCGGCCCCGCACCGAGACGAGGGCGCCGACTCGAGGTTACGGAAGACAACGTCAGGGGTGGGGACAGCTCGTGCGGCCCAGTGCGGCCACGGCCAGCAGGGTGGCCGCCTATTCGAGTCCGAGCGCTTGTGCAACGCAGCCAGGGGTACGACGGAGCGTCGGCTCCCGCGAAACGGATTCGCACGATGCTAGGGGCGTCGAATGATGCTCGTGTCGATGTCCGCATAGACGATGGGATGATCGTCAATCACCACACAAACAACGCCCGAGTATGTCTTGGACCTTCCGCCCGGCACGAAACCGGACGAGTTCTGCGCAGGCCCGCCGAACACGGGTAGGTTCGACACAGGGCCGGCAAAGACGACAATAAACACGGGCCTGTCGCTGTTTTCCAGCTCCGGTGTTCGACCGGTCCAATTTGGGATTGCAGCTCGATAGTCTCGAGCGTGATCGAGGGCAAAGCTCGTGGCGACCCTTCCAGAACCGACGGGACAAAGCTGTAGGCGCGGGTCGCTTGCGGTCACCTGGGTTACAAGAACAGCGGTGAGCGCAGCCACTGCAAGGCCGCTGAGTCCGACTGTCACCTGCCCGCGTGTCATCAGATGCCCCCGGTGGTCAGTGATCGGCCCACAGCTTTATCCACGTTCATCCATGCGCAGGACCAGCCGCCCAGGCCATGACGACGGTACATCCTAACCAGGAGCTTCTCAGCAGCTTCTACAGGGCGATCGAGCACGGTGACCTCGAAGCCGTCGGCTCCCTTCTGGCTGAGGGAGTCTCCATCCACGTTGGTGGCCGCAACCCACTCACGGGTGAGTACCACGGGCGCACCGAGGCGCTGGCGCTGTACGAGCACTTCGCCCGGCTCACCGGACCGGGCTTCACCTTCCCTCCGCACGATGTACTCGTCGATGACCAATTCATCATCGTGCTTCCCAAGGCCGCTCGATGGCGGACAGCCGGTTTGGGCATGGACGTTTACCGGATCGAAGACGGCCGCATCGCGGAGATCTGGCTGACGCAGTGGAAGGCTGGCTGACGCGAGCCGCCTCGCTGAACTGGCGGAGTGGTAGCATCTGCCCGCTACCTCCATGCCGCGGGGTCGCGAAGCCGGTGAGAGTCCGGCACAGTCCCGCTACGGTGACCATCGCCTGACGGCGATGGAAGTCCGGTCGCCGGGCCCGCGGTCGATGCTCTACCTTCGAGAGAAAGGGCAGGCACGATGCGACCGTTCGGCTGACACCCCTCCTTCGATCGAAGCGAGGGGTTTCGTGTGTCCTGGCCCCTCCGCCAGACCCTCTTCCTGGAGCCTGACGTGCCTGCATTCCGTTCGCCTCACCACGCCGACGCGGCGGTTCGCCGTTTTCCGACCGCTCGTGCCCTGCTCGCGGTTCTCGTCGCCGTCCTGCTCGCCGGATGCGGCGCTGCCTCGACGCCGCGCCCGACCTCCACGCCACTCGCGACGGCGACGTCCAGCCCGTCGGCGGCACCGGCCGCGACCTTCCCGATCACCCTCACCGACGACGAGGGGACGAGGGTCGCCCTCGAGACCGAGCCGCGGAAGATCGTCTCTCTCACCCCGGCCGAGACCGAGATCCTGTTCGCCCTGGGCGTCGGCGACCGCGTGGTCGGCAAGGTCGAGGACATCGCCAACTACCCGCCTGAGGCGCAAAGCGTACCGATCGTCGGCACGTTCAGCAGCGTGGACGTCGAGAAGATCGTCGGGGCCGATGCGGATCTCGTGATCGCCGGCGGGAGCGGCGGCACCCCCAAGGAGGCGATCGACAAGCTCCGATCCGTCGGTGTGCCGGTGCTCGTCGTCTATGCCCCCGACGTCGCCGGGGCGCTGGCGGACATCGAGCTCACCGGTGCGGGCACCGGCCGGCCGGCCGAGGCCGCCGCGCTCGTCGCGTCGATGACCGCCGGCTTCGACCAGGTCAAGGCCGCGACCGCCGCCGTCTCGAAGCCCCGCGTCTTCTACGAGACCGGCGACTCGCCGTCGATCTACGGCATCGCCGCGGACTCGGTCTATGCCCAGATGATCGAGCTGGCCGGCGGGATGCCGATCACGACCGGCAGCGCCACGAACTGGGAGATGCCCGTCGAGAAGCTCGTCGCCGCCGATCCCGAGCTGATCATCCTCGGCGACTCGGCCTACGGCGTGACGGCCGAGGCGGTCGCCAAGCGAGCCGGCTGGGCCGGGCTGACGGCCGTGAAGACGAAGGCGATCAAGCCGATCGACGACATCGTGGTGACGCGCCCCGGGCCGCGTCTCGTCGAGGGGCTGCGGCTCCTCGTGGCAGCGATCCATCCCGAGCTGACGCTACCGTCGATCGTGCCCTCCATGGCGCCCGCGCCATCCAGCGGCTGACGCGATGACGGTCCGATGACGACCCGCCGGGACGTTCTGGCCGCCAGCTCGGGGATCCGGCCGCTCGCGGAGGTTCGGGCCGCCGTGTCGTTCCTCACCCGGCTGCCGAGCGGTCGCGCGACCGCCGACCTCGATCGAACGGGCGCCTCGGCGTTCGCGCTCGTCGGCGCCGCGATCGGCCTGGTCGGGGCGATCCCGCTCGTCCTCCTCGGCTCGCGGCTGCCCCTGCCGGCCGCGGTGCTGGCCCTCGTCGCCATCATGGTCGTGAGCGGCGGGCTGCATCTCGACGGCCTGGCCGACACGGCCGATGCGTTGGCCGCGCCGACGCCCGAAGCCGCCGAGCGGGCACGGACCGATCCACGGGCCGGCGCAGCCGGCGTCGCGGCGATCGTGCTCGATCTCCTGCTGGGTGCGTCGCTGCTGGCGGCCGTCACGGCCTCCGATCCGCGCCTGGCGGCGGCCGCGCTGGTCGTCGCTGGAGCCGGATCGCGGGCCGCCGCACCGGTCGCCGCATGGGCCGAGCGCATCAGACGGACCGACCAGCGGGACGGGCTCGGCGGCTGGTTCGCGACGCACGTCGGACCGTTCGATGTCGTCGCCGCGGTCGTCACCACCGTGGTCGTCACCGCGCTCGCCGCGATCCTGGCCGGTGGGGCGCTCGTCGCGCTGGGTGTGGCCGCCGGTTCGCTGGTCGCGGCGGTTTCGGGCGCGACCGTCGTCGCACGCCGTGGCCAGCTCGACGGCGACGGCTACGGCGCGATCGTCGAGATCACGTTCGTCGCCATCCTGGCCGGGATCGCCATCCAGCTGCCATTCCCGGTCTCGTGAGCGACTACCTCGTCGTGATCCTCGGCGGCACGCGGAGTGGCAAGAGCCGGTTCGGGCGGAAGCGCGCGGCGGCGCTTGCAGCGGGCGGCCCCGTCGCCTACGTCGCGACCGCCGTGCCCGGCGACCCCGAGCTGGACGAGCGGATCCGGCGCCACCGGCGCGATCGGCCTGCCGAGTGGCAGACGATCGAGGCCGGCCACGATCTCGCGGCCGCGATTCGCGACGTGGCGGCGGGCACGACGATCCTGCTCGACGGACTCACCCTCTGGGCCAGCCTCGCGCTCGCGGACGACCCGGCGCGCGTCGACACCGTGCTGGACGGCGACCTCGCCGACGTCCTCGCCGCGATCGCCGACCATGATGGCCCAGTCGTCGTGGTCAGCGATGAGATCGGCCTGGGGATGGTGCCGCTCGACCCACTCGGCCGGGCATTCCGTGACCTCCTCGGGATCGCTCATCAACGCCTCGTGGCCCGGAGCGACGAGGCGTGGCTCATGGTGGCCAGCCGGGCGATCGCGCTGCCTGCACCGGTCGAGGAATGACGGTGACCGGCCCGATCTGGCTCGTTCGCCACGCCCCGACCGAATGGACCGGCCGGCGATGGTGCGGTCGGTCCGATCCTGGGCTGACCGAGGCGGGTTGCGTCGCCGCCGAGCGACTCGCCACAGAGATCGCCGCCGATATCGAAGCCGGTATCGCCGCAGAAATCGACGCCGGTCTCACGCCCCGCCTCACGGCCGGCACGGTCGTGCACACGAGCCCGCTCCGGCGTGCCCTTCACACGGCCGAGGTAATCGCCCGGGCGCTGGACACTCCGATCCAGGTCGAGCCCGATCTCGTGGAGGTCGACTACGGCGCGGCGGACGGCCTGACCTGGGACCAGCTCGTGGCGGCGCACCTGTCGCTGGCCGAGGCGATTCTCGCGGGGAGGGACCCCGACTGGCCGGGCGGGGAGACCGCCGCCGGCGTGGCGGACCGCGCCCGGTCGGCTGGCGATCGGATCCTCGAACGTGCCGCGACGACCACGGTGGTCGTCGTTTCGCATGGTGGCCTGCTTCCGGCGATCGCGCGCCACCTCGGGATCGACGCCTCGCCTGGTCGATTCGAGCCAGCCTCAGCCCTTCGTGTCGACCCGGTCGGCGTCGGATGACCTGGCTGCAGACGGTTGCGCGGCGGATCGGGCCCCTCGACGAGGCGGCGATGGCGGCGACGGGCGCGCGGCTGGATCGGCTGACGAAACCGCCGGGCAGCCTCGGGCGGCTGGAGCGCCTGGCGACGCAGCTCGCCGGCATCACGGGCCTTGACCTGCCCCGCGTGGAGCGCCCGGCGGTCGTCGTCTTCGCCGCCGATCACGGCGTCACGGCGCAGGGCGTGTCGGCCTATCCGAGCGACGTGACCGCCCAGATGGTCGCCAACTTCTGCCGCGGTGGCGCGGCAATCAACGTTCTCGCGCGTCTGGCCGGCGCCCAGGTGGTCGTGGTCGACGTCGGCGTCGCCGGACCGATCCCCAAGACGCAGGCTTCCACAGACGCCGGCGCGCGGCTCGTGACGGCTCGGGTCGCCGATGGTACGCGCGACATGACGCTCGGGCCCGCGATGACACGGGCGGAGGTCAGCGCCGCGATCGAGGCGGGGCGTTCCGTCGTGGCGGAGCTGATCGCCGGAGGCGCCGACGGTCTGGCCGTCGGCGAGATGGGGATCGGCAACACGACCGCCGCGTCCGCCCTCGTCGCCGCGATGACCGGCCGGCCGGCCTCCGAGGTCACCGGTCGCGGCACCGGGCTCGACGAGATCGCGGTCCGCCACAAGGTCTCCGTCATCGAGGCGGCGCTCGATCGGCACCGCCCGGAGGCAGCCGACCCGGTGGGCGTTCTCGCCGCCGTCGGCGGCCTCGAGATCGCGGCCCTCGTCGGCGCGATCCTCGCCGGCGCGGAGTCGAACGTCCCGGTCGTTCTTGACGGATTCATCACCGGAGCGGCAGCCCTCGTCGCGTCGGCCATCGCACCGGCGGTGAGCGCTCGGATGATCGCCAGCCACCGCTCGTCCGAGCCCGGCCACCGGGTCGCACTGGAACGCCTCGGGCTGGAGCCGCTCCTCGACCTCGATCTTCGCCTGGGGGAGGGGAGCGGGGCCGCCCTGGCCCTGCCCCTCGTGCGGGCCGCGACCGCGATCCTTGCCGAGATGGCGACGTTCGACGGGGCCGGCGTGTCGGGCCCGCTCCAGGTCAGCTCAGCCGGCGGTAGCGGAGGTGCAGGACGCCTGCCGACTCGACCACGCTCGCCAGCTCCAGCTCCGTCGAAGCGTCGATGGACTCGAACAGGCGAACCCCATCGCCGAGCAGGACCGGGATGACGTGGAGGCGGACCTCCTCGACGACGCCGGCGGCCAGGCACTCTTGGACGAGGTTGAAGTAGACGACTCCCACCGCCAACCTCCTCGAGCGTGTGCCGGGACGATCGTGGCAGGTTGGCGCAACCCTGCTTCGTCCGCTTCAGTCGATTGGCTCCTCCGCCGACGAGGCGTCCAGGTCCCGCCCAGGCTCTGCCTTGCCGTCCGATCGAGGCCGGACCGCGATCACGATGAGGATGCCGAGTCCGACGGCGACGGCCGGACCGCTCCAAGTGAGCGAGACGGCGTCCCTGGCAGGGTTGCCGCCGAGCAGCACCAACCCGACGCCGACGTACAGGAGCCCGAACAGGAACGAGAGCGGATCGAAGTCGTGGCGGCCCATGTCAGAAGCCCTCCTCAGCCGCCCGCTGTACCCGCACCGACCCGAGCCCCGCCTGGAGCGTGAGCATGAGCGAGGGACCGCCGGCGCGCCCCGCTCGCTCGATCCGGTCGACGAGCGATGTGCCGGTGTGGTCCCGATCGAACAACGAGAGCCGCCCGCCGTCGACCCTCGCATCGATCTCGACCCGGGCGTCGTCGGAGATGACGACGACGAGCCTGCCAATCCCGACGCTGGCGGCGATCGTGATCGGCTGGCTCCCTGTTCGGAGATGGCTCAGGTCGAGCCACATCGTGCCGCCGACCAGGCGATACGCGGGCTGGAGCTCGCCGAGACTCTCCGGCCGGTACGTGTGATCGCCTGCCCCGCCCTCCAGCGGTACCGTGATGAACGCCGCCGTCAGCGCGATCGGGAGGACTGCCACACCAAGCGTTGCGAGGACCCGTGCCCGACCCCACCAGGCGCCGACGACCAGCGCGCCGCCCAACGCGACGAAACATGCGCCGAAGTACTGGCCGAGCGCCACGTCCACCCTCACGACATTCTCGGCGACGGCCAGCGCAGACATGACGAGCAGGACGGCCGCGACCGCGTACCAGCCCAGCGGCGAGCGTTCGCGGGGAGGCGACACGCGCGTCGGCCAGCTCCGCGCGACCAGGCCGGCCGCCGGTGGATCGGCGGCCGCCGCGCCGATACCCAGGGCGGCGTTCTGGCCCATCCGGCGATTGCGACCGAGGAGAAGGAGGATGCCGACCACGATGATCGCCAGGGACCAGAAGGCCGCGGGCTCGATGTAGAACATCCCTTCGTACCCGCCGACCGATGGGCTCACCAGGAGGGTGGCGATGAGCACGAAGATCGCCGCGGCGAGGAGACCGGGCGGTCGCGCCAGCTGACGAACCAGGTCGTCCGCGATCGAGTCCTCGTGGCCCTGAGCGGGGATGAGGAGCCAACCCACGCCGTACAGGACGAGCCCCGCGCCGCCGAAGATCATCAGGCCCGCAAAGCCTGCTCGGAGCAGGACCGGGTCCACGTTGAGGTAGTCGCCCAGGCCACCCGCGACACCGCCCAGGACCCGGTCCGAGGTTCGACGTCGAAGCCGACGGGCGTTGATCGACGTGGCGGTGTGGGGGGCGGCTTCGGGCTGCTCGGTCGTCATGCTTCGATCGTCCGGGCAACGAGCCGGCGCCGCCATCGGGTACTTCCCGGACTCCTCCCTGACTCGGATCTACCTGACTCCGGCACCGCCCCTCAGGGTCATCACCGATCGTTGGCCCATCCGCCCGTATGGGAACATTCGGAGGCGATGACCGGATTGAATCTCCCGAGACCCACCCTCGAGGCACGTGACCTGCGGCCGAGCCTGCGCCGCAGCCGGACGAACCGGATGGTCGCCGGCGTGGCCGGGGGGATCGGAGAGCACCTGGACATCGCACCGCTCGCGGTCCGGGTGGCGTTCATCGTGCTCGGCCTGGCGGGCGGATTCGGTCAGCGGCTTCTGGTTCGGCGAAGGCCTGGCCTGGCCGGTCACCCTGGCGGCGATCGGCTTCGCGGTGCTGTGGGCGCGCAGCTCGGCAGACGACGGCCGAGGTCGGCTGGAGCTGCCCAGCTTCGGCAGCCCGTTCGAGGCGCTCGTCCGTGCGCGCGTGTCGTGGACGCGACTCGTCCTGGGCGTTTCACTGATCGGTGGCGGGATGGCCGTCTTCCTCGCCGCAACCACATCGCTCGAGGCTGCCGCCAACGTCGTGCTGGCGGTCATCGTCACGGCGGGCGGCCTCGTCCTGCTGGCCGGGCCCTGGCTATGGCGCCTGGCCAACGAGCTCATGGAGGAGCGGAGCAGTCGCATCCGCTCCCAGGCCCGGGCGGAGATGGCCGCCCACCTCCACGACTCCGTGCTCCAGACGCTGGCGTTGATCCAGCGAGCGAAGGAGCCGCGCGAGATGGCGAGCCTGGCTCGGACCCAGGAGCGCGACCTGCGCGCGTGGCTATATGGCCGGGCGCCGAGCGTCCACGGTGCCCGCCTGCGCGACGCGATCGACGCCATGGCAGGCAGATCCGAACGCCTGCAGCAGGTCAAGGTGGAGGCGGTCGTGGTCGGCGACGCGGACCTGGACGACGACCTCCGGGCGCTGGTCTCTGCGGCCAGCGAGGCGGTCCTCAACGCCGCCAAGCATTCCGGTGTGTCCGACGTGTCCGTCTACGTCGAGGTCGACGATGGCCAGGTCGACGCGTTCGTCCGCGACAACGGCACCGGCTTCGATCCTCGACTGGTTCCCGAGGACCGGCGTGGGATCGCCGACTCGATCGTCAAGCGCATGGAGCGGCACGGCGGGACGGCCAGTATCCGGAGCCGGCCGGGAGCCGGCACGGAGGTCGTGCTCCACCTGCCGTGGCGGCCCGAATTGCCGCGGCGATCCGCATGACGGTCCGCGTCTTCGTGGTCGATGACCACGAGCTCTTCCGATCGGGCGTCCGCTCCGAGCTCCGTGACGGTCACGAGATCGTCGGCGACGCGGGGAGCGTCGACGAGGCGATCGCGGCCATCCGCGCGACGCGGCCGGACGTGGTCCTGCTCGACGTCCACATGCCCGGCGGCGGTGGCCGCGCGGTCATCGATGCGGTCCGTGGGGAGCTCCCGGAGGTGAAGTTCCCCGCCCTGTCCGTCTCCGACGCCGCCGAGGACGTCATCGAGGTGATCCGGGCCGGCGCCCGCGGCTATGTCACCAAGTCGATCTCGCCGGAGGAGCTGGATGTCGCCGTGCGCCGCGTTCACGACGGCGACGCGGTCTTCTCGCCGCGTCTCGCGGGCTTCGTCCTGGACGCGTTCGCCGCGGAGACGTCGCTGCCGATCGATCCGGAGCTGGACCAGCTCTCGCCCAGGGAGCGGGAGGTCCTCCGCTACATCGCCCGGGGCTACGCCTACAAGGAGGTCGCCCACGAGCTGGGCATCTCCGTGAAGACCGTGGAGACGCACGTCTCGGCGGTTCTCCGGAAGCTCCAGCTGTCGAGCCGGTACGAGCTGTCGCGCTGGGCGGCCGACCACAGCCTCGTCTAAACGACCCGGATGATCCCGGTCGTTCCGTCCACCGTGACGACATCGCCCGTGCGCAGGAGATCCGTCGCATTGCCCGTCGCCACGACCGCCGGCACTCCGTACTCTCGGGCGATGATCGCCGGATGCGAGAGGATGCCGCCGTTGTCGGTGATGAGCGCTCCCACTCGCGAGAACAGGACCGACCAAGCAGGGGACGTCACGGGACACACCAGTACTTCGCCGGGTTCGAGGGCGCCGAACTCCAATTCGGTCATGATCCGGCGCACGGACCCGGTGTATTGCCCGGGGGACGCGCCCACTCCCTGCGGGACGGTGGCCGTGGCGGGTTGCACTACTTGATCCATCGCGAAGATGCGGTCCGTGTACCACAGGAACGCCTCGTGCGCGAAGCGCGCTTCGGCGGGTAGGACCGCGAACGAGGGAGGCGGCCCCGGATCGCGACCATAGGAGGCCGGGCCGGATTCCAATGCATACCGAGCCTGCTCGCGCTCTCTCCGCGCGACGAGCTCACGCCGGTCCGTTCCGTCCTTGAGGGCACCGAGCGCTTCTTCCATCTCGAGCAGGAACACGTCGCCGGAGCGACCGAGCTGGCCCCGCTGGGCGAGCCGATCGCCAAGCTCGAGCAGCGCGTAGCGGATCAGCGCGAGCGGGACGCTCAACGTGTAGAAGACGTTCGCCTCGCGGGTCGGATAGGTCTCCTCGGCATCGGCCAACGCCCGTTCAAACAGCTGGCGTTGCGTCGCGGACCGCCCGCTGAGGCCGGCGCGCGCCTCCGCAACCGTGCGGGCCCGTTGCTCCAGGGAGGCATCGGGCGAAGCCACCGGGTCCCCATGGGCAGCGACGCGGTCGGCGAGGAGCCGTAGCGTGACGGTCGGGTTCTCGGCGAGCGTCGGGTCGGCGACGTCGTAGCTCATCAGACGCGTGCCGAACTCGTTCTGGTAGTCCTTGAGCGAGCGACCGAAGTCCGGGTCGATCCGCGCCAGGTCGTCGATCGTGGTCTGATGGGTTGGATCGGCGAAGACGGCCAGAATCTGCGGCCGAGAGCGCGCCGTTCGGGCAAGCTCGTCGAGCCTCCGGCCCGGTGCGGTCGATATGGTGGATAGGCCCGAAAGCAGACCCAGGGCCGCCTGGTCATCCCAGTCGAGCAGCTCGCGGCAGGTGAGGGCCAGCCGACCGAGGGCGACCGTATGCGAGCCGTGAAGGAGGAAGTGGACGTCGGTTCCCCGAGCGAGGAGGGATCGCGCCTCGGAGACGTGCCCGGCCAGGGCTTCGTCGGAGAGGCTGCGCAGGTTCCGCTCGCGCAGGACGGTGATGTCACGTGCCAGCTGAGGCTGCCATTCGTCGTGCCACCGACGGACGAATTGCATCGCCTTGCCGGTTCGCACGGCCTGGACGGCCTTCCGAACGCGGCCACGAAGCGAAGGGATCGTCCGGGTCAGTAGCCAGAACACCGGTGGAGGCGGAACTGGACGGTCCTTTCCGCCAAGGGGGACGAGCCGCGTGTACGTCCAACCGCGGATCACGCGGTTATCGAGCGTCTCGAGCAGGAGACCGAACTCCTCGAAGACATGTCGGAGCCCGGCCGTCGCGGGCTCGGGGAAGATGGAGGCACTCATCGGCGAGTGCGGGCGGGCGAAATGGCTCGTGTCTCGGCGCCAGAAGCCAGGCGGCGGCTCGAAAGCATCGGGGCCGTCCTCGGCTTCGCCGATCGCCGCCGTCGGGGCCGGCAAGGCCGTGATCGCACGAGCCTGCAGGAGGTAGAGCCGACCGTGGGCGATCGCCCATTCGATGTCAACGGGATACCCGAAGAAGGCCTCCACCCTCGAGGCGAGCCGCGCGACCTCCAGTGCGGTGTCGCCGTCGATCGCCTGTTCGGGGCTGCGGCGGCAGGTCGCGCTGCCTCCGCCGACCACCCATTCGTCGGGACTCGCCTCGCCCGAGACGAGGCGCTCGCCCAGGCCGCACACGGCGCTCACCAGGGTCACCGAGCGGTCACCGCTCACCGGGTCGGCGGTGAAGGCAACGCCTGCGGCATCGGCCGGCAGGAGCTCCTGGATCAGCACCGCCATGGCGGCCGGGCGCTCCAGCGATGTGCCGTGGTATGCCTCAACTCGCTCGTTGAAGGAGGACGACCAGCATCGCTCCAGCGCGGCGAGGATCGACTCGCGGCCCTGCACACCGAGCGTCGTCTCGTACTGGCCCGCAAACGAGGCCTCGGCGAGGTCCTCGGCGGTCGCGGACGAACGCACAGCGAGCGGTCCGTCTCGAAGTGTCGCCACCGCCGCGAGAATCTCCTGCTCGACATCCGGCGGGATGGGCGCGTCGCTGCTACCCGGGTCGGTCAGCCGATCCACGAGCGCCCATCTCGCGAACGCCGGCGCGGTGACCACGATGGCGGGCGGCACGTCGAAGCCGCCTCGGACGAGCCGCGCGAGGTTGTAGGCCTTCGTGCCGACCAGCGCCCGCGAGCCTTCGTCGCAGTCCGGCAGGCTGAGGACCTTCGGCCCGAGGGATTGCTGCTCGTCATGCTCGAGCTCGAGAGCGCCTGGACCGGCGACGGACATCATCTCCTCCGCAGTCGCTGACGAGTGGTCGTCACGCTGTTGATCGCCTCGGGCGCCGCGACTCGGTCATCATTCCGGCGCTTCATGTCTTCGATGAGGGTTCGCGCCGCCCACTCGACGGCCTCCGCCGCGGAGGCGGTCTCCAGGCCGAACCGCTCCGACAGGGTGAGCCAGACCCGAGACGTGAACAGAAGCCGGACCATTGCCCACGCTCGATGCGCCTCGTCCGAGTCGAGGTTCGACATCTCTGCCCGAAATAGCGCGAAGGTTTCCTTATCCCATTCGGCCCGCGTGGCCGGCTCGGTCCCGAGTGCGAGGGACGCCAGGACACTCGCTCGTGCCAGAGAGGACTCGGACTCGAAGCGAGCGAAGAGCGGTGCGGCGAGGGACGGCAGGTCCTCCACCGTCGTGACCGATCGAAGAAGAGCCGGCACCTCGAGCCGCGTGCTGGTCCAGTCGTAGAGCGCCTCGAACAGCTGCTTGCGGCCGGGATAGTGGCGGTAGACCGATCGGAGCGACACACCCGCGCGGTCGGCCACCTCCTGCATCGAGAATCCAAACAGCGGATCGTCCGTGATCGCCTCGGCGGTGGCCCGAAGAATGAGCTCGCGCGTCAGGTCCGCCTGCCGATCGCGAAGGGAGCTCGAATATCCACGCTTCTCGGCGACATCAGGCTCGACGACGCGGGTTGGCACGCTTGCGACATTGGTGGCACGTCTCATGCCATCAACATACACGGCGTGTCAAGAGGTCGCGACCGCTGAGTGCGCCGCGATACGCTTGTTGCATGGCAGTGAGGATCAGCTGGCAACAGGCGCTCGCGTGGCGGATGCGGCGGCACCTGCTGGATCCCATCGGCAAGCTGCCGGTCGAGGCGGTGGTCCGCCGGCTGTGCGGCGTCCAGGCGCAGGTGGCGTCGTCCGCCGAGCTCGCGATCCGTGTCCGGCGCCAATCGTCCCAGCCGGGCGAGGTCGGCCGCGCCCTGTCCGACGGGCGCCTTGGCCGCCGGCCGATCGTGGGAGCGACCCAGCTGGCAGCGCTACTTCGGCATCAACGCGGAGGTGATGGAAAGCCTCCGCGAGGCCGTACGCGAGGCGCTGGATGGCGGACTCCTCACCAGGGAGGAGCTGATCGCTGCGGTGATCGCCCGGCCGGGGCTGGGACATGTGGGCGAGGCGCTCGGCTCGGGCTGGGGCACGCTCCTCAAGCCGGTGGCCTGGCAGGGCGACCTGTGCTTCGGACCGAACCGCGGCAGCCGGGTGACCTTCATGCGCCCGGAGGCGGCAAGCTCGCGCTGGGCGGGGGTCCCCGATCCGGAGGAGGCGGCGCCCGCGGCCATCGTCGCCTACGTGGGCGCCTACGGACCGACCACCGCCGAGGCCTTCGGCAACTGGCTGGCCGCGGGTTGGTCCAAGAAGCGGCACCTGCGGACGTGGTTTCAGGCCCTGGGCGACCGGCTGGCCGAGGTCGACGTGGACGGTGACCGGGCATACGTCCTGGCTGAGGATGTCGACGGGCTGGCCGCGCCGAGACCCACACAGGCCGTGCGCTTCCTGCCGGGCTTCGACCAGTACGTGCTGGGTCCCGGCACTGGGGACGGCCACGTCACGCCGGCGCGGCGGCGGGCCGCGGTGAGCAAGCAGAGCGGCTGGATCTCGCCGGTCGTGGTCTGGGGTGGTGTGGTGTCGGGCACCTGGGAGCTGGTCGGCGACCGGGTGCGCGTCGCCTGGTTCAAGGAGGCCGGGAAGCCGCCACGGACGTCGCTGGAGGCGGAGGTGAAGCGGCTCGGCTCGATTCTCGATCTCGAGCTTCGCCCATCGATCAGCCTGACGTCGTAGCCTGCCTAGTCCGGACTCGGAAACCGCCAGCGGGTCTGACTGAACGAGTCGCCCTTGGCGAAGCCGAACGCCTTGGCGGCGCGCACCTCGAAAACCAGGGGCTCGTCGGGGGTGTCCGG
>WNGF01013662.1_pt1 | contig 14658 bp, 11 predicted proteins | sample 5400641 | NCBI WGS metagenome assembly WNGF01 (sample SAMN13153371, study PRJNA577476) | soil metagenome | isolation source: 80 cm soil or saprolite under grassland replicate 2 | place: USA:California | collected 2016-06-15
CCGCCGCCCCGCCCGCCGTCACGGAGAGCCTGCCGCCGGCACCGCCGCCGCCCGTAACGCTCGACGGCGCGCGCAAGTTGAAGAACAAGCCTGCGGAGTACGAGGCCGCGCTGACAGAGCTCGCGAAATCCGAGCCGCGCGCGCTGGCGCTCCTCGGCCTGTTCTACGCCCAGCAGAAACGCGGCGACGACGCCATCAAGACGCTCACACTCGCGGCCGATGCGAATCCCCGCGTCGCGCCGTGGCTGCGCCTGCGCGTCGCGGAGCTCGATCGCGCGGTCGGCAGGAATGACGACGCGATCGCGGCGCTGCGGCGAATCGTCCAGGAGACGCCGGCGAGCAGCGCGGCGACGACGGCGCGCATCCGCCTCGCGGCGCTCGTCCCCGAGACGTACGGCGACACGGCCACCATCGCCATCGACGACCTGACCGAGGACGAATTCGTCAACCTGGCGAAGGCGCGCGCCGACGTCGCCACCGCCGTCCGCATGCGTCTCCTTACCGAGCTCCCGCAAGGACGACACACCGAGGAGACGTACGGATTCCTTGGGCGCACGCTGTGCGCCCCTACCGGGGTCTCGTGCCTCGACGCCTTCGGCTTCGACGAGTCGCTGCGCATCGCCAACCAGCTCGCCAGCCGCGACCGCTACGACCAGGCCCTCGACATGTTCAAGCGCATCACCCAGCGCTTCCCGAACGCGGCCACGCAGTCGGCCTATCGCGGCGCGCGCGTCCGGGCCCTGTTTCATTCGCGGCATTACACCGAGCTGCTCGGCGACACGCTGACCGTGAAAGACCCGGCGCTGCAGTTCCTCCGCGCGCGCGCCGCGTGGCGCGTCGGGCTAAACGACGACTTCCTGGCCGGCCTGGCCCGGATCATCGAGGACTATCCCGATTCGAAGGAAGCCTCCGAGGCGCTCGTGCTGCGCTCGAAGTTCTACACGAGCGACCAGCCGCGGCTCGACCTGGCGGCGCGCGACCTCGAACAGGGCATCGACAACGGCAACCTCGGCAACGACGGTGAGAACCTCTGGGCCCTCGGCTGGACGTACTTCCTGGCCAGGCGCACCGACGACGCCCTCCGCACCTTCGAGCGCTACCAGCAACGCTTCCCCGACGGCGACTACCTCAGCAACTCGCTTTTCTGGTCAGGGAAGATCTACGACCGTCTCGGCGACCGCGCCAAACGCGATGCCAGGTGGCACGAGCTCGAGGCCAAATATCCCTACGGCTACTTCAGCTATCGCGCGCGGGAGCTCGCCGGCGAGACGCCGGTCGCGCCGTCCGAGATCGCCAACGGCAACGTTTTTCCAAACATCGACGCCCTCGTCGCGTCGACGAACGACCCGCGCCTCGACGCCGTGCGGGAGCTGGCCTGGCTCGACCTCTATCCCGAGGCCACCGCGGAGATGAAGCGCCTCGCTGCCGCGTACCCGACGAACCTCGGCATCTCCTTCATGCTCGCCGATCTCTACGTCCAGGCGGGGCAGCCGTTCAGCGCGAACAACGTCCTGCAGCGGCGCTTCCGCGACTTCGTCCGCCACGGCGGCACCGGCGTCCCGCACCGCTTCTGGGAGATCCTCTTTCCGCTCCAGTACTTCGACACGATCAAGGCCGAGGCCGGGAAGCGGCAGCTCGATCCCTACCTCATCGCCTCCATCATCCGGCAGGAGAGTGGCTTCGAGCCGAGCACCGTGTCGAACGCCGGCGCCGTCGGGGTCATGCAGATCATGCCGGCCGAGGCGGCGAAGATCTCGACCGAGGCCGGGATGGCCGCGCCGACGCGCGAGCAGCTCTTCGACCCGGCCACGAACATCGCCGTCGGCGCCGCCGAATTCGCCCAGAAACTGGCCCGGATGAACGGCAATCCGATCCTCGCCATCGCCGCCTACAACGCCGGTGAGGATGCGGTTGGCAAATGGAATGCACAGGTGCCCATCGATGATGTCGACTTATTCGTAGAATCGATTCCTTACGCCGAGACGCGGCTCTACGTCAAAACCGTTTCCAGGAATCGCTTCGAGTACCGGCGGATCTATGAAAACGCAGCGAGTTATTTGCAGCAATCACCACGTTAATATAGTCCTCGGCCTGATCCTCAGCTTCCTCCTCACCGGCGCGGCGAGCGCGAATACCCAGCTCGTCCTCACCCGCGACACCCCTCCCGAGGGCGAGTACAAGGGGATGGTCGACCTGACCGCCATCCCCGGCTTCGACGCTGCGCGGGTGACGATCGCGGTCGACGGCGAGAAGATCGCCGAAGCGATCCCCTCCCCCTACCGCGTCAGCGTCGACTTCGGCGCGGCGGCGGTGCAGCACAGGATCGTCGTCACGGCGTTTACCGCGGACAGGAAGCGCGTGCAGTGGCAGCAGACGATCAACAAAGGACATCTGCCGCTCAGCGTGAAGATCAACGTGATCGACGCCGCGAACCGCGTGTTCGAGGCGAAGGTGACGGCGCCGGACGAAGACCCGGTCGTCGCCGTCGAGCTGTGGGACCACGGCGAGAAGATCGCCTCGGCCACGGAGCCGCCGTACCGCTTCACCATCGCGCCGGAGCACTTCCAGCAGCAGTTCGTGCAGGCGACGGCGAAGGCGAAGTCGGGCGAAGAGGCGGCGGACTTCTGGACGCCCGGCGGCGACGTGCACGTCGAGACGGTCGACGTGCGCACGGTGCCGCTGTTCGTCTCGGTGGTCGACGGCAACGGCGCCACGCGCACCGACGTCGAGCGCGAGCTCTTCAAGGTCATCGACAACGGAAAAGAGGGACAGATCCTCGAGTTCGGCAAGGCCTTCGATCAGCCGATCTCCATCGCCCTCCTCCTCGACGCCTCGGCGAGCATGACGTATTCGATGCGCTCGGCGTCGAAGGCGGCGATCACGTTCGTGGAGCGGACGCTGAAGCCGGGCGACCGCTGCACGGTCTTCTCCGTGCGCGACACGCCACGCCGCGAGATCGCCCTGACCTCGGACCGCGAGGCGATCGAGAAGGCGATCGAATCGATTCATCCGGCCGGCCGGACGTCGCTCTACGACGCGATCTTCAGCGCCATCCGGGAGATGAAGGACGAGAAGAACCGCCGTGCGATCGTCGTGCTGACCGATGGGGGCGACAACACCTCGGTGACGTCGTTCGATGAGATCGACCGCATCACCAAGGAGTCGGGCATCCCGATCTACTTCATCGCCTTCGACAGCGGCGAGCCGACGGAGGTGCAGGACGTCAATCGATTGACGTACCTCGCCGCCGAGACCGGCGGCTTCCTCGTCACGGCCTCGGAAAAGAACCTGAGCGCGAAGTACAGCGACATCGAGCGCGACCTGCGCGCGCAGTACGCGATCCTCTACAAGGTCGTCGACTACGCGAAGCACAACCAGTGGCGGAAGGTGCGGGTGGTGCTGAACTCGCCGCGGCTGACGGCGCGGACGATCAACGGGTACTTCGCGCCGTAGCGCCCCGTCATGCTCGTCAAAACTCTGAGCGCAGCGAAGAGTCAGTCAAGGCGCCGCGGTAGACGCGCCATCGACATCAATGGCGCGCTCGTCGCGGCGCCTTGGTTGACTCTTCGCTGCGCTCAGAGTTGAAAGAAACAACCGCGCCATCGGCGATAATGGCACGGCCCTCGCGGCGCCATGACTGACTCTTCGCTGCGCTCAGAGTTACCGAAAGCGCTCCGCTCCCTCGTCTCCTCGAGCAAGCCCTTCCGCTCTCTTCTCGAGCGCGAAGGCCGCGTCGAGGTCACGGGCGCCTCGGTCGAGGCGCGCGCGCTCGTCCTGGCCACGCTGCAAGACAAGCTCCGAAAGAGAATCGCCATCATCGTTCCCGGCGACGCATCCATCGACGACTTCGAGTCCGCGCTGCGCCTCTTCCACAGCGATCCACGCTGCGTGGCGTCGTATCCGTCGCCGTCGCTCTCGCCGTATCAGGACGTCGCCCCGTCGCTCGGCGTGATGCGCGAGGAGATCCGCGCCCTCGGGCGCCTCGTCGACGAGGGCGTCGACCTCCTCATCCTCCCCGTCCGCGCGCTCTTCGCGCGGCTGCCGCACGCGGACGAATTCGCGCGGCGCATCGTGCGGCTCGCCGAGGAGGACGATCTCGACATGCACGCGCTGCTGGAGCGGCTCGTCGAGAACGGTTTCGTCCGCACCGACCTCGTCGGCGAGCCGGGCGAGCTGGCGTTCCGCGGCGGAATCCTCGACCTCTTTCCGCCCAACACCGCGAAGCCGCTGCGCGTGGAGCTTTTCGGCGACACGATCGACTCGCTGCGCTGGTTCGACGTCGAGACCCAGCGCTCCGAGGAGGCCTCGGGCGCGATCAACGTCCTGCCGATGACGCACTTCCCGGTCACGCGCGAGACGCGGCAGAAGCTCGCCAAGCGCCTCTCGCTCGACTTCATGGATCCGCACTTCAAGCGCGATGTTGCCGAGCGGATCGAGCGGCTCACGGAGAACGGCACGTTTCCCGGCATCGAGCACTACCTCCCGGCGGCAATCGAGACAGCATCGTTTCTCGATCTTCTGCAGGGGTGGACCGTCGCGCTCGTCGAGCCCGACGAGATCACCACGAGCGTGGCCCGCTTCGAGGCGCTGCTGCGCAACGAGTACGAGGCGGCGGCGGAAAAAGGGCGTGCCGCTTACGCGCCGGAGCGCATCACCACCTCGGGCGTCGACGTGCTGAACTTCATCGGCGCGGCGACGCTCTCCTTCGCCGACGTCCATATCGCCGCCGCCGGCACGCGCGACGTCCGCATGCACGCCCCCTCCGTCGACCGCTACACGAACCGCCTCACGGAATTTGCCCACGATCTCACCGAGGGCCACAACAAGGGCCGCAAGCAACTCTTCTTCTGCGCGACGAAGGGCGGGCGCGAGAAAGTCGAGCGCCTCCTCCGCGAGTTCGAGGTGCCGTTCGCCGCCGACGCCGACGCGCTGCGCGACGAGATCGTCATCACCGCCGGCGCGCTTGCGCGCGGCTTCGAATTCGAGGACGTCGACCTGGCCGTCTACTCCGAATGGGACCTCTTCGAGCCGCCAACGTCGACGCGCATCGGCGGCCGGAAGCGCGCCAGCGAGGCCTTCGTCACCGACCTGCGCGACCTCAAGGTCGGCGACTACGTCGTCCACGTCGATCACGGCGTCGGCCGCTTCCACGGATTGCAGCGCATCCCCTTCGGCCCGACGGAGCGCGAGGTGATGGAGATCGAGTACTCCGGCGGCGGCAAGCTGCTGATGCCGATGGAGTCGCTGAACCTGATCCAGAAGTACTCCGGCGGCACCGACACGCAGCCGCGCCTCGACAAGCTCGGCGGCACCGCGTGGGCGCGCACGAAGGCCTCGGTGAAGAAGGCGATGCGCGACATGGCCGACGAGCTGCTGAAGCTCTACGCCACGCGCCAGATGGTGCAGGGCCACGCCTTCTCCAAGGACTCGCCGTGGCAATTCGAGTTCGAGGACGCGTTCGAGTTCGACGAGACCGAGGACCAGGTGGCGGCCATCGACGACGTCAAGGCCGACATGGAATCGCGCAAGCCGATGGACCGTCTGCTCTGCGGCGACGTCGGCTACGGCAAGACCGAGGTGGCCATGCGCGCCGCGTTCAAGGCGGTCATGGACGGGAAGCAGGTCGCCGTCCTCGCGCCGACGACGATTCTCGCCTTCCAGCACCACCGCACCTTCCTCCGCCGCTTCGCCTCGTTCCCCGCCACCTTCGAGCTCCTCACGCGCTATTACTCGGCGAAGGAGCAGAAGGAGATCGTCAAGAAGCTCGAGAGCGGCGAGATCGACGTCGTCATCGGCACGCACCGCCTCCTCTCGAAGGACATTGCCTTCAAAGACCTCGGACTGCTGGTCATCGACGAGGAGCAGCGCTTCGGCGTCGGGCAGAAGGAGCGCCTCAAGCAACTGAAGAAGGCCATCGACGTCGTGGCCATGTCGGCGACGCCGATCCCGCGCACGCTGCACATGTCGATGGCATCTCCGTAATTGAGACGCCGCCGAAGGACCGCCTGGCCATCCAGACGAACGTCGTGCCGTTCAGCGACGACTTCATCCGCGAGGCCATCGAGTTCGAGTGCGGCCGCGGCGGGCAGATCTTCTTCGTTCACAACCGCGTCGAGTCGATCTACGCGATGAAGGAGTACGTCGAGCGGCTCGTGCCGGGGCTGCGCGTGATCGTCGGCCACGGGCAGATGGACGAGCGCGAGCTGGAGAAGGCCATGCTGGCCTTCATCAACCGCCAGTACGACGTCCTCCTGGCCACGACCATCATCGAGAACGGCATCGACATCCCGGCCTGCAACACGATCCTGATCAACCACGCCGAGCGCTTCGGGCTCTCGCAGCTCTACCAGCTCCGCGGCCGCGTCGGCCGCAGCGACCGCCTGGCGTTCTGCTATCTGCTGGTACCGAGCGACCGCGTGCTGACGAGCGACGCGCGCAAGCGCTTAGCCGCGATCCAGGAGTTCTCCGACCTCGGCGCCGGCTTCCGCATCGCCGCGAAGGACCTGGAGATCCGCGGCGCCGGCAACATTCTCGGCGGCGAGCAGTCCGGGCAGATCGCCGCGGTCGGCTTCGAGATGTACACGAAGCTGCTCGAGGAGGCCATCCGCGAGCTGAAGGGCGAGAAGATCGAGGAGGAGGTGCAGACGTCGATGAACCTCGGCGTCGACATCTACATCCCCAAGGACTACGTCGGCGACGAGAACCTGCGCATGGTCTTCTACAAAAAGATCGCCTCAGCCTCGACGAACCAGCGCCTCGACGACATCCGCAACGAGATGCGCGACCGCTTCGGCGCGCTGCCGCCGAACGTCGAGAACCTCATCCGCTTCGTGCAGGTGAAGCACTACGCGCAGCAGCTCGGCGTGCTCTCGATCGTGCGCGAAGGCGGCCGCGGCGTGATGAAGCTGGCGCAGTCGGCCAAGGTCGACCCGAACAAGCTCCTCCAGCTCATCGCCGAGGACGCCCAGGTGAAGTTCACGCCGAACGGCGTGCTCTCGTTCCCGCTGCGCGCGCACGGACCCGAGGTCATCGCGCACATCGAGGAGCTGCTGCAGAGGATCGCGGCGTGATGTGGGGCGGATTTCAATCCGCCGCTCTCCCGATGCTACACTCGCCCCGCTTCCGTGCGCCGGACCCTCACGCTCCTCATCGCAGCGCTCGCGCTTCTCGCCTGTCACCGCAAGCCGTCCACGCCGCCCGACGTCATCGTGCGCGTCGGGGAGCGGATGGTGACGCTCGCCGACTTCAAGCGCTACATCGAGCACAACGCCGGCACCGACCTCGCGCAGGTCACGCCCGAGGTGGCCAGCGCGATGCTCGACCAGTACGTCGAGGAGATCCTTCTCTCCGAATACGCGGCCAGCCACGGCATCGAGGTCCCGGCCGAGAAGATCGCCTCGGCCGTGCGCACCGAGGCGGGATCGACGGTCATCGAGAAACGCGACGAGATGCGGCGGCAGAAGCTCGTGGCCGACCTCATCGCCGACACCGGCACGCCCGCGGACGCCGACGTCCGCGCCTACTACGACCAGCACTCCGCCGAGTTCCACAGCGGCGAAGAGGTCCACGTCAAGCAGATCCTCGTCCACGACGAAGCGCTCGCCAACGACATCGCCGACAAGCTGAAGCACGGCGCCGCGTTCGAGGAGCTGTCGAGCCAGCACTCCCTCGCGCCGAACGCGAAGAAAGGCGGCGAGATCGGCTACGTCAGCCGCGGCGAGCTGCCGAAGATGTTCGAGGACGAGATCTTCGCGCTCAAGCCGGGCGGCATCAGCCCGGTCATCCGCACCGAGTCGAGCTACCACATCTTCAAAGTGCAGGACCGCCGCGCGCCGGGCGTCATCGACTTCCAGACGGCCGGGCCCGTCATTCAGAAACGGATGAAGGACGAGGCGTTGCGCGAGCGCGTGGCCGACGTCGTCAAGAAGGCCCGCGCCGAGCTCGCGGTGGCCGTCCTGACCCGCCGCCTCCCCTTCCGCTACTCCGGGACGCTGCCAAAAAACGAGAACGAATAAAGAACTCTCGGGGAGGGTTTCCCGTCGAAGCCAATATGAAGAAAACACTTCTCACCCTTCTCGTCATGGCCGTCGCCGGCACCGCGGGTGCCGCGCAGCTCCTCGAGGCGATCGTCGTCCGCGTCGGCGACCGCATCGTCACGCGCACCCAGTACCTCCAGCGCATGGCCGATGGATTCAGCGAGATCGAGCAGACCGTGCCGGCGTCCGACCAGGCCGCGAAAAAGGCCACCTTCAAGAAGAACCTCCTCGACGATATCGTCGCCGAGCTCCTGCTGAAGGACCGCGCCGACCGCCTGAACATCACCGTCACGAACGAGGAAGTAAAGGAATCGATCGGGCGCGTGAAGCAGCAGTACGGCATCGGCAACGATCAGCAGTTCGACGAGTCGCTCAAGAAGTCGAACATGACCCGCGCCGAGATGGAAGGGCGCATGCGCGACACGATCCTGACGAACAAGCTGTTCGCGCGTGAGCTGCGCGGACGCGAGGACATGACCGACAAGGAGCTCCGCGAGCGCTACGACCGCGAGAAGGAGCGTTACCGCCTCCCCGAGCGCGCCCACCTGCGCGAGATCATCGTGCTTCGTCCCGACAACCCCGCGCAGGCCACGGCGGCGCGGCAGCACGCCGAGGACCTCGCCAAGCAGGCGAGCAACGGCGCCGACTTCGCGCTGCTCGCCAAGACCGCCTCCGAGGCCGCGACGAAGGAAAAAGGCGGCGACCTCGGCGAGGTCGCCCGCGGCGAGCTGCTCCCCGAGCTCGACAAGGCCGTCTTCAACGCCACGTCCGGCCAGGTCATCGGCCCGATCGAGGCGAAGACCGCCTGGCACATCATCAAGGTCGAGCAGCGCCTCCCCTCCGAAGTCCCGGCATTCGAGACGCTGAAGGAAAAGCTGCGCAAGGACGTCAGCGACGAGGCCTGGCAGCGCGACTACAAGGCCTACGTCGACCGCCTGCGCAAGGACGCGTTCATCCAGATCAACGAGGCGAACGTACCGACGACGTAGGTTGCAGCGGACAGCGGGCAGCGAGCAGGTCCACGCTTTTCCTGTCCGCCGCTCGCTGTCCGCTGCCCGCTCTACCCACTGCAGAATCCTCATCCTCGCCTACCCGACACCGTCGCCAATCGCTCCACGCGACGTAGCATTTCGCACTTTCCCTGCCTGACCGTCGTACCCTTCCCGCGTGAGTACGATCGAGAAGGCCGCGGCGGCGATTCGCGCGTTGCGCCCTCGCAACGTCGTTGTCTTCACCGGCGCGGGCGTCTCGGCCGAGAGCGGCATTCCGACGTTCCGCGGCGAAGGCGGGCTATGGCGCAACTTCCGCGCGGAGGAGCTGGCCACGCCGGAAGCGTTCGCGCGCGATCCCGCCCTGGTGTGGGAGTGGTACGAATGGCGGCGCGGCCTCGTGCGCGCGGCGGAGCCGAACGCGGCGCACCGCGCCATCGCCGCGCTCTCCGGCGCCGTCGTGGTCACGCAGAACGTCGACGCCCTGCACGCGCGCGCCGGCTCGGCCGACGTCGTCGAGCTGCACGGAAACCTCTTCCGCGATCGGTGCACCCGAGGGTGCCGCCGAGGGGGTCAGGTCTTTCCTGCGCGCAGAAGCGGCGCGGGATTCCAAACACCTGCCGCGCAGGAAAGACCTGACCCCCTTGGACGGCTGCCGCGCTGCGAGTGCGGCGCGCTGCTGCGGCCCGACATCGTCTGGTTCGGAGAGATGCTTCCCGACGACGCGGTCGAGCGCGCGACGTCGGCGATGCGCGGCGCCGATCTCGTCCTCGTCATCGGCACCTCGGGCATCGTCTATCCCGCCGCCGGATTCGTGGCGCTCTGCGGCGGAACGACGATCGAGATCAACCCGCAGGCGAGTGCGCTCAGCTCGCGCTGCACCTATGCCATCGCCGCGACCGCGACGGCCGCCACGCCGCCGCTGGTCGAGGCGATCCTGGAGACACGCTGATGTTCGACTCGATGATCGCCGACCTTCCCCTCGAGGACCGCCCGCGCGAGCGGATGCACCGGCACGGCGCGCGTACGATGTCGGACGCCGAGCTCCTGGCCATCCTCCTCGGTTCCGGAACCGAGGGGAAGAACGCCATCGAGCTGGCCAGAGAGATGCTGGACGACGGCGGCGGCGTGCCGATGATGGCCCGCACCGAGGTCGACCAGCTCACCAAGACCAGAGGCGTCGGCCTGGCCAAGGCCGCGCGCATCGCTGCGGCGTTCGAGCTCGGGCGCCGCTCCGCCACGCAGGAAGTCAAAGCGCCCCCGGCCTACGAGCCGAAGGCCTTGGCCAGGAAGGCCATGGCCCGGATGCGAGACTACGTGCAGGAGCACCTGATGGGCGTCTTCCTCGACAGCCGCGGCCACGTTCTTCGCGAGCGCGAGGTCTACATCGGCACGATCGACCGCGCCATCGTCTCCACGCGCGACGTTCTCAAGTTCGCCCTCGACGCGAACGCCACCGGCGTCGTGCTCTATCACAACCATCCTTCCGGCGATGTCACCCCGTCCGCGGAAGACCGCGAATTCACCGATCAGATGTCCAAGTGCCTCCAGCTCGCGAACATGAGGCTCGTCGATCACCTGATCATCGGGCGGAAGGTCTTTGCCTCGTTGAAAGGAACGAGCGTCTATTGATGATGTAACCTCGCTTCATGACTTCGAGATCGCTCGAGGGGAAGACCGCAGTGGTCACCGGTGCGTCCAGCGGCATCGGCCGCGCCGCCGCGCTCGAGCTGGCCCGTCGCGGCGCAAACGTCGTCCTCGCCGCGCGGCGTGCGGATAGGCTCGAGGCAGCCGTCCGCGAGTGCGAAGCGTTAGGCGTCCGCGCCACGGCGGTCGTCGCCGACGTCACCTCGCGCGATGACTGCCGGCGCCTCATCGAGACTGCCGGCCACGTCGACATCCTCGTGAACAACGCCGGCTTCGCGGTCTTCGACGCGATCGAGGCCGCGAAGCCGGAGGACCTCGAGGCCATGATGGAGACGAACTACTTCGGCACGGTGTGGTGTACGCAGGCGGCGCTGCCGCGGATGCTGGCCCGCGGCGCCGGCACGATCGTGAACGTCTCCTCGATCGCCGGGATCATGGGCTACGCGCGCATGGGCGGCTACTGCGCGACGAAGTTCGCCATCGTCGGCTTCACCGAGGCGCTGCGCGACGAGGTCATCGGCCGCGGCGTGCGCGTGGCCCTGGTCTGCCCCGGCACGACCGACTCGGAGTTCTTCACGCGCGCCGAACGTGGCAAGATGCCGGGCGCTTCGCGGCTGATTCCGGCGGTGAGGCCGGAGCGGGTCGCCCGCGCGATCGCCGACTCGGCGGAGGATGGGCACCATCGTCGCATCGTGCCGCTGGCCGCCGCGCTGTACATGCGAATGAAAGAGATGTTTCCGCGATTCGCGCACCTTCTCATGCGCCGCGCCTCCGCGATGCTGGAGAAGGGCTGATGAAGCGCCGCGCGCCGCTGACGATGGCGCTGCTCGCCATCATCACGCTGATCTGGCTGTTCGAGGCGTCCATCGACGCGCATCACGACAACTTCAAGCTGGAACAGCTCGGCGCGATCATGCCCGGAACGCTGCAACACGGCGAATACTGGCGCCTCCTGGCCGCCATGTTCCTTCACGGCGGCTGGCTCCATTGGGCCTCGAACTCGTGGGCCCTCTACCAGCTCGGAACTCTCTACGAGGTCCTCTTCGGCACGCGCCGCTTCGCCATCGTCTACTTCGTCAGCGGCATCTGCGCCTCCGCGGCGAGCGCGACGCACCTGGTCGGCGAGCCGGCCGTAGGCGCCAGCGGCGCGATCTTCGGCGTCCTCGGCGCATTCATCTTTTCGATCTACCGCTCGCCGCGCTACCGCGGACAGCCGTGGACGCGCAGCCTGATCGGGCAATTGATCTTCTGGATCGGCTTGAACCTCGTGATCGGCTTCTCCATCCCGCACATCGACAACGTCGCGCACATCGGCGGCTTGATCACCGGCCTGCTTCTCGGTTTCCTCCCCCACCGCGAGCCGCCTCCGCCGCCCGCCGACAGCGTGATCGACGTCGAGCCGCGGTACGACCACTACGGGAGCGAGTGAATCACCCTTTCCGCAAAATCAACCGCAGGTCCTGCCCCCCGAAAAAGCGCTCGTTCAGCGCCTCGACGAGCGGCGAGTCGCCCACGAAGAGGTTCGCCGGCGGGAAGGGATGAACCGCCCGCACCTCCTCCACCGCGAAGCCGTGCTCGCGGCCGAGCAGAACGAGGGCGGCGGGGTGACGAGGGGCGAGGTGGGTGGGGTCGCGCCAGAACTCCGAGGCCGTGACGGCGAGCGCCTCGGCGTTCGGCGTCTCGACGATCAGCAGGCCGCCGGGCCGCAGCACGCGCGCCGACTCGCGGTAGAGCGCGAAGAGCAGCTCGACCGGGAGGTGCTCGACGACGTGCATCGCCACGACGATGCCGACGGAGCCGTCCGCGATCGCCGCGAAACACTCGGGAACGCCGGCAAGGGAGACGTCGACGCCGCGGGCACGGAGGTCGGCGACGGAGCGCTCGTTCGTGTCGAAGCCGCGCGCCTCGACGCTGGCGTCGCGGCAGGCCAGTAGCAGCTCGCCGCGGCCGCAGCCGACGTCGAGCAGCGGCGCGTGCGTCTTCGCCAGCTCCACGTACGGCGCGACGGACTCGCGCACCTCGGCCTCGCTGCCGCGCAGGCCGTCCTCGAGCCGGCGGTAGAGGAAGTCGTTGGCAGATGCCGTGGGTGGCGCGCCGCCCACAACCAGCGGGTTCGTCACGTCGCGCAGCCGCGCCGCCACCGACTCGATCTTCTGGTCGAGCGCCGCGATGAGCGCGTCGTTGCGCCGCGCCGCCACCGGGATCAGCTCGCGGATCTTGGCCACGTCGGCGGCGAGCGCTTCGTCGGTGCGCTGCACGTCGCGCTGCAGGGCGGCGACGTCGGCCTTCAGGTCGTCGCGCAGCGCGGCCACGTCGCGGCGGAGATCGGCCAGCAGGTCGATCAGGACGACGTTGAAGTTCTTCTGGCGCTCCGCCTCCGGCTCATTGGCGCGGCCGACCATGCGCCGCACGAAGCGGAACAGCCACTCGAAGCGGGCCGGGCGGGGGCGGTAGCGCCGGTCGTCCTGCCACACCTCCCGCCAGGCATCGGCGCCGGCGGGAGGTGTGTCGACGAAACGCGAATCAGCCATCGGCAAGGGGTCAGGTCTTCACTTTTCAGTTTCTGACATTCGGATCTTCGCGGATCGGCTGGAAATAGGAAACTGAAAAGTGAAGACCTGACCCCCCCAAAGTTACGCGGGCTGCTCTTCGACCGACTCGACGCCGATCGGCACGACCTCGACCTGGATGTGCGCGGTCACGTCCTTGTGCAGGCGGACCTCCACGTCGTGCGTGCCGAGGGTCTTGATCGGGTGGGCCAGCTCGATGCGGCGCTTGTCGACCTTGTGGCCCTTTGCCTCCAGGGCGTCGGCGATGTCGTTGGACGTCACCGAGCCGAAGAGCTGGCCTTGTTCGCCGGTGCGCTTCTCGATCGTGATCTTCGTCCCCTTGACCGCCTCGGCGGCCTTGGCGGCGACGTCCTTCTCCTGCTGGGCCAGCAGCGTCCACTTCTTGCGCTCCTGCTCGATGCCCTTGAGGTTGCCGGTCGTGGCCTCGCGCGCGAGATTTTTCGGGATCAGGTAATTCCGCGCGTAGCCGTCCTTGACGGTGACGATGTCGCCGCGCGCGCCCAGACCGCGGATCTCGTCAGTCAGAATGACTTTCATCTGAGTCGTCCTTTCGCTTCATGAAATGTCGGAAATCGAAGAATGAGTCGAACAGTCCGGCCATGCTCAGCAGCAGCGGCGCGATGCCGCCCACCGCCGTCAGCACGCCGAGCATCGCGTACGCGAGCAGCGTCGCGGCCAGTCCCGCCCCGAACGTGACCAGGAGCGAGCGGAAGATGGCCAGCCCCTGCACGAGGTAGAGGAAGATCACCACGGCCAGGATGTTCGCGCCGACGTGCTGCACCACGCCTTTCATCAGCGGCGAGACGCCGCCGATGACGAAGGCGAAGAGGAGCCAGTCGGGGAAGGCGAGGTTGCGGAACAGATAGGGCGTGGCCAGGGAGAGATCGGTCCCCTCAACCGCGGCACGCCATCCGCGCAGCCGGCCGAACAGCAGCAGGCTGAGAAGAAGGAAGAGCGTGACGTCGATGATCAGGAAGCCGGGCGTGCAGAAGACGGCCACGTCGGTCCACTTCTTGATCGCCGACGCCGGCACGCCCATCTTCGCGTAGATCTCTGTGAACGACGCGCCGCTCTTGCGCGCCCCCTCGATCTGCTCCGCGTACGGCGAGAACGAGAGCAGCGCATGCGAGCCGACTTCGGTCAGCAGCAGGCCGCCGACAGAAAGGACCAGCGCGGCCAGGAGCACCCGTCCGAAGGCTTCGCCGCGCTCCACCATCGGCAGCACCGCCAGCGTCGGCAGCGCCAGGCCGAGGACGATCGCGGCGAGGTACGAGTACTCGCTGCGCGGCAGCGGGGCCATCGTCACCTGGAACGCCGTGAAGAGCGCCGCAAAGGCGACCCCCGCGGCGAGCGCGAGCCACGCCGCGCGCCGGCCGAGCCGGATGCCGCAGTGCAGCAGCACCGCCGGCAGCAGGA
>WNGF01006371.1_pt1 | contig 14646 bp, 14 predicted proteins | sample 5400641 | NCBI WGS metagenome assembly WNGF01 (sample SAMN13153371, study PRJNA577476) | soil metagenome | isolation source: 80 cm soil or saprolite under grassland replicate 2 | place: USA:California | collected 2016-06-15
GGCGTCCGCGACCTGGCCGTAGAAGGGTTCGCTGCCCCGGATGCTCATGCCTGGCTTCCCTCGCTTTGGTCCTTGGGTCCCTTGGCGCTAAGCATACGCCGGTTGACGGCTGGCGGATCCGTGCGGATACTAGGTTCGGACCAAAGGTCCAAAGGACAAGAGTGAGGGGCAAGCGAAAGGGAGGCCCCGCATGGTCGTCCTGTTGATCGTCCTCGCCGCCGGCATCGGCCTGGCGGCCCTGGTCGTCGGAATCCTCATGATCGCCGAGGGCTTGCGCGAGCTGGCCCGTGAGCTGCGCCGCCACCGCGGCGGCGCCGACGCGGACACCGCCGAGCTGCCGCCCGTCCTGGCCGAGCCGAAGCGGGCGGTGTACTGGCGGTCGAGCCGCTAAGCCGGCCGTAGGGCCGGTGCCCGGCCGTACGCGGCGCCGGCCCTACGGCCACCGGACGAGGGGCGCCGTGCCGTGAGGGGAAGCACGGCGCGGCGGCCCTCGGACCAGGGACCGGCCCGCCCGTTGCCCACCACGCGGGCGGGCCGTGTCCCTTCCACCGCAGGGAGCGCCCCCATGGAGATCGCCGCCATCAGGTTCCGCGAGTTCGTCGGCCATCGATGCCGGCGCTGCGGCGCGCTCATGGCCGACCACCACGTTCGGCCGCTGCACATCGCCGAGCTGCCCGACGTGCCGGCCGCCGAGATCGTCTGCCCCATGGTCGTGCTCGACCTGGGGGCGGACCCTGCCCCCCGGCCGTTCATCCACGACAGCGAGAGGAGGTGAGAACCCTGGCCCCAAAGGTTCGAGGCGTCGTCACCGGCGTCATCCGCCGCGAGCAGATCGAGGCCGACCCAGAGCTAGTGACCTGGCTCAACCGCCTATTCGGCGTGGGCGAACTCGAAGGCGTCGCAGGCGCGACCGACCGCGTGGTCGAGCTGGGCGCGGCATCGTCGCTCGTGTGCACGATGCACGAGCGCCAGCTCGTGCCCGACGCCTGCCGTAGCTGTGCGTTCCTGGCTGGCGAGGTAGCGCCAGCCCAACCCTAACCGCCGGCCCTCCGTGTCCGGGGAAGGCACAGAGGACCACCGGCCTACGTGGCCAGGGAAGACACGTAGGCCCTACTCGTACCAGACGGCGCCCGGGGCTGTGCGGGCACCCCCCCGCCCCGGCCTCGGGCGCCCTGACCGCGGAGGGCCCGGGGCGCCTACGGTCCCGGGCCCTCCGCACGTTCGAGGAGGGTGCCATGTCCCTACAACGCTGCGCCTACCTGGGCGCCAGGCTGGCCGATACCGTCACGTGCGGGGCGCGCTGCGGGGCGTTCCCCGAGTGCCTACCGGCTCCCACGCCGGAGCTGGCCGCGGACGTGGCGCTCATGCTGCGTTCCACGGTGACCGAGCACCAGTCGGGCGCCGTGGTTCAGGCGGTGCTCGGCCAGCTCCACCAAGCCATCTGCGAGGGGCTTGCCCGGAAGGTTGATAACTCAGACTAACGAACTCGCCGGCGTTCCAGCGCTCGACGATGACCTCGGTGGAGGTGCCGATGCCGAGGGCGAAGCGGCCGGGCGCCGCCGCGGCGAGCGCGGCCGCGCACTGCGCCACGGTCGCCGGCCCGCGGGTGTAGGCGGGCACGATCGCGGTGCCGAGCCGCAGAGTCGGCGCCCACACGCTGGCCAGCGCGAGCGGTGTGAAGGCGTCGGCGCCGCCGGCCTCCGACGACCAGACGTCGGTGTAGCCGAGGTCCGGCAGCTCGGCCACCAGCTCGCGCTGCCGCGACAGTGGGATGCCGTCGAACGGGATGGTGATGCCATACGGTTGCATGGCGAGAAGCTAGCACCACTGTCGCGAGCCGCTGCCAAATACGTTGCGCCTGTCACGACCAGGGCGCAACAGGCACTGCAGACCGTCCGGGCGAACCGATACTGGTACGCGCAAGGGACGGCACCGGCAAACATGACTGTGTTGACAAAAACCTTGATCGTTCGGGGTTGCCGGAGGTTCAATCGAACGGTCCCGCGGAGGTAGGGACTCCGAGGGACCGCGCGCCACGGCGGGAAGACGGATGGGGTGACCGGGCTCTCGACGGTGGGGGGGCTGATGCAGGACTCCTTGGAACCCCACTTCCGCAACGTCGTTCGGGCGTCCTTCGAGGGCTCGCTCATCCCGCTGCTGGGCGCCGGGGTGAACCTGAGCGGCCGCCCGGCAGAGAAGGACTGGGAGCCGGGACGCTTCGACTGCCTCCCCAGCGGCGCGGAGCTGGCCGGCCACCTCGCGAGCTATTTCGGCTACCAGGCCGGCAACGGCAACGGGGTGAAGGACCTCGTCCGCGTCGCACAGTACGTGGCGGTGATGTCGGGATCGGGTCCCCTCTACGACCGGCTCCACCGAGTGTTCGACGGGGACTACGAGCCCAGCCCGGTGCACCGCCTGTTCGCCCGGCTCCCGGCGCTGCTGCGGGAGCGCGGCACCGAGCACCAGCTCATCGTGACCACCAACTACGACGACGCCATGGAGCACGCGCTCCGCGACGAGGGCGAGACGTTCGACGTCGTGTCCTACATCGCCGAGGGAGACGCCCGGGGGAAGTTCCACCATTTCCGGCCGGACGGCGAGGTCATCCTGATCGAGGAGCCGAACCGCTACGGCGAGCACGGCGAGCTCTCGCTGGAGGAGCGCACGGTGGTGCTGAAGGTCCACGGCGCGGTCGACCGCCCCAGCGGCGAGCGCGACAGCTTCGTCATCACCGAGGACCACTACATCGACTATCTCACCCGCACCGACATCTCGGACCTGGTGCCGGTCACGCTCACCGCCAAGCTGCGGCGCAGCAGCTTCCTGTTCCTGGGCTACAGCATGCGCGACTGGAACCTGCGCGTGATCCTCCACCGCATCTGGGGCCAGCAGCGGCTCAGGTGGCAGTCCTGGGCCGTCCAGCTCGACCCGGCGCAGATCGACCAGCAGTTCTGGGGCATGCGGGGAGTCGAGATCCTCAACTGGAACCTCGACGACTACGTCGCCTCCTTGGCAGGCTATTTCGGGTTGTCGCTGGCCAGGCCTGGCGGGGACGGGCCGTGAGGCCCGAGACCCCGCCCCCGGCCGGTCCGCCTCCAGCACGATCACACGATGCTGGCGTGATGTCCGCGGCGGCCCCGAGCCACGCTCGCGCCGGCGTGCGCGAGCAGCGAGGCCCTTACCAGGGGCTGGCGCCGTACGCCGAGGAGGACGCGCCGTTCTTCTTCGGACGCGACGGCGAGCGGGACATCGTCATCGCCAACCTGCTGGCTTCCCGCCTCACCGTCGTCTACGGCACCAGCGGCGTGGGCAAGACCTCGTTGCTGCGCGCCGGCGTCGCCCATCGGCTGCGGGAGCGCGGGAGGGACCGGCTCGCCCGAGGCGGCAGGCCGGAGCTGCTGGTGGTGGTGTTCGACGCCTGGCGCGACGACCCGGTGGCCGGCATCGAGGCCGCCACCCGCGCTGCCGCCGCCGACCTGTTCGGCGCCGGCGTGGAGCTGGGACCGGCGTCAGGCCGGCTGGCCACGAGGCTGCACCGCTGGACCGGCGAGCTCTCCTGCGACCTGCTCGTCATCCTCGACCAGACGGAGGAGTACTTCCTCTACCACGCCGGGGAGGACGGCGAGGGGACCTTCGCGGTCGAGTTCCCCCGCGCGGTCAACGCGCCCGACCTGGCCGTCAACTTCCTGCTGTCGATCCGGGAGGACGCGCTGTCCCGCCTGGACCGCTTCAAGAGCCGCGTCCCCGCGCTGCTCGCCAACCTGCTGCGCGTCCAGCACCTCGACCTGCCCGCCGCCCGCTCGGCCATCCAGGACCCGCTGGACGAGTACAACAGGCGGCGGGTGCCGGGCGGGCAGCCCTGGTCGATCGAGCCCGAGCTGGTGGAGCTGGTGCTCGACGAGCTGCGGCCGGGCCGGGTCGTCCTCGGTGCCACCGGCCAGGGCGCGGTCGACGAGGCGGCCGGGCGGGACCACCACGACCGGCGTGTGGAGACGCCCTTCCTGCAGCTCGTGATGACGCAGCTCTGGACCACCGAGGCGGCGGCCGGCTCGCACGTCCTGCGGGCGGCCACCCTCGGCCGCCTCGGCGGCGCCAAGGAGATCGTCCGCAGCCACCTCGACCAGGCGATGCAGGCACTCGGGCCGGACGAGCGGGACGTGGCCGCCAGGATCTTCCACTACCTGGTCGCCCCGTCGGGCAGCAAGGTCGCCTTCACCGCCGCCGACCTGGCGGGATGGGCGGAGCTGCCTGAAGCGCGGATCGAGCCGCTGCTCGAGCGGCTCTCCCTGAGCGACACCCGGGTCGTGCGCCCGGTCGGACCGGCGCCCGACGGGTCCGGCGGCACGCGCTACGAGGTCTTCCACGACGTCCTCGCCCCGGCGGTGCTCGAGTGGAGGGCCAAGCACGTCGCCGCGCGGGCCGCCGAGGAGGCCGCGCGGGTCGCCGAGGAGCGGCTCTACCAGGCCCGCCGCAGGACCCGCCGCCTTGCCGGCCTGGTCGTGGCGCTCGGCGCGCTGCTGCTGGTCGCGGTCGCCTCCGCCGCCTTCGCGGTGTACCAGGGCAACAGGGCGGACGCGCAGCGCCGGCGGGCCGTCTCCTACTCGATGGTGGCCCAGGCCGACGCCCGCGCCGCGGATCAGCCGGACCTGTCGATCCTGCTCAGCCTGGCCGCCTACGAGCTGCAGCCGAGCGACGAGGCGCGCGGCAGCGCAATGGTCCAGGCCGACCGCCGCCGCGATGCCCGCGCCCTACTGACCGGCGCCGCCGGCGGCCTGACCGGCGCCGCCTTCAGCCCGGACGGCCGGCTGTTCGCGGCCGGCGACTTCAGCGGGGTGCGCGTCTGGGAGGTCGCCGGCGCCCGCCAGCCCGCCCTGCTCACCGGCGGCGGTGGCCGCGTCCGAGCGGTGGCGTTCAGCCCGGACGGGCAGCTCGTCGCGGCGGCAGGCAACGACGGGGTCGAGGTGTGGGGAGTGAGCAGCCGCCACCGGCTCGCCCTGCTTGCCGCGGGTGGCGGCGGGGTGCACGCCGTGGCGTTCAGCCCGGACGGGCGGTTGCTCGCCGCCGGGTACAAGGACGGTATCCGGCTCTGGGACGTGCCGGCGCGGCGGCCGGCGGCGCTGCTCGCACGATCCAGGGGGGCGGACACCCTTGCCTTCGGCGCCGACGGGCGCACGTTGGCGTCGGCCAGTGGTGGCGACGCAGAGATCGCCCTGTGGGACGTACCCGGACGCCGACTCAGGCGCACCCTGCAAGGTCATCAGGGCGGCGTCAGGGCCTTCGCCCTCAGTCCCGACGGCGGCACCCTGGTGTCGGCGGGCAGCGTCGACGCCACCATGCTCGTCTGGGATCTCGCCTCGGGAGGCCAGCAGCCGCTCAGCGAGGAGCAGAGCGCCAGCGCGATCGCGTTCAGGCCCGGCGGGCGCACCGTCGCCACGGTGAACGACGACAGCGGCAAGGTCGAACTTTGGGACGTCCGCCGCCGCGCCCGCGTTCGAGGCCTCGCCGGGAACGTCGGGCCGGCGACCTCGGTCGCGTTCAGCCCGGACGGGCGCACCTTGGCCTCCTGCGGCAGCGACCGGACGGTTGCCCTGTTCGACTTGCCGCCGGCGCTTCCGGCCGGCCACGACGGCTTCATCAACTTCCTCGCCTTCAGCCCGGACAGCGGCATGGCGGCGACCGCAGGTCTGGACGGGCGGGTCGTCCTCTGGGACGTCCGCACGCGCGCCCCGCGCGCCACCCTGGGCGGCCATGACGACCAGGTCACCGGGGTTGCATTCGCGCCGGACGGCCGCACCGTGGCCTCGGCCGGCCTCGACGGCAGGGTGATCCTGTGGGACGTGGCGCGGCGCAGGCCCCTGCGCGTTCCCGGGTTCGGCGCCGCCGGCGCCTACAAGCTGGCCTTCAGCCCCAAGGGTGGGCTGCTGGCGTTGGCCGGCTACCACGGCACGGTGACGCTGTGGGACACGCGGCGCTGGGCCCGGCTCGCCGTCCTGCGGGGGCACCAGGGCCAGGTCACCAGCGTTGCCTTCGACCCAGAGGGCAGCAGGCTGGCGTCCGGTGGCGTGGACGGCCTCGTGGCCGTGTGGGACGTGGCGAGCCACGCCCTCCTGGCCGACCTCGCCGCCCACACCGACGCGGTCAACCGGGTGGTCTTCAGCCCCGACGGCAAGGCGCTCGCCTCGGCCGGCGACGACGGCGTGGCGATCTTCTGGGACCTCGGCCGGCGGTCCCCGACGGCCACGTTGCCGGGCCTGAACGTCGACTTCACCCCTGACGGCAGAACGGTAGCCACCCTGCAGCCCTCGGGCGGCCGTATCGTCCTCTGGGACCTGGCACGGCGCATCCCGACGGGCCTGCTGGTGGGCGGGTCGGGACTGACCTTCAGCCCCGATGGCGCGCTGCTAGCGACCGTCGGCGACGACTTCGTCCTGCACGACCTGAACCCCGTGTCGTGGCGCCGGCAGCTGTGCGCGCTCGCCGGACGCGACCTGACCGACGCCGAGTGGAACCAGTTCGCCTCGGGAGTCCGTAAGCGGGCGACCTGCGCATGACCAGCCGAGATGCACGTGACCGTCCACAAGCAACCACACCATGGCCGCGGCCGCCGGCGTGCCCGCCGCGCGGCACGCGGCGGATCGGAGGTGCCCTGTGCGCAAGCTCCTGGTCGGGTTCGTCATCGCGTCGGTCGCGCTCGCCTTCGTGGGGTCCGCGGCGGACGCTCGCGAAGGGATCCGGAGGTCGCATTCCTCGCGGGCACGAGGTGCGACGGTCAGGTACACCGTGACGACCAGCTGCCGAAAGGTCTTGCTCCGGTCGCACCCCGGTGGGTCGCACACCGCACTGGTGCCGCTGACGAGAACGGTGTCCGGCGGCAGCGTCACCTTCAAGGAGACGGTCCGGAAGAAGGCCGCCATCACCAAGCCCAAGAAGCCGTTCAAGGTCGCCGCCTACTGCCTGAACCGCAACGGGCAGAGGACCCGCACGATCGCGACGACCAAGCTGCGCGTCACCCGCGGGATCGCCTTCGGCGGCGCCCCGATCCTGCCGCAGGTGCTGCTCGCCGCCGGCCTCCTCGGGACGGGCGGCCTGCTGCTCCTCCTCGGCCGGCGCAGGCGGCTCGGCCCGGAAGGCGGACCGACGCCGCGGTGTCGGTCCGGCGCGTCGGGCGGCCGCCGGGCATGAGGGGGTCAGGCACCTACCGGCAGACCCTGCGGCGGGTCGGCGGCGACCTGCGCAGCGCCCGCCACCTCGAGGCCTACTCCGTCTCCGTGGTCGCCGTCGCCCTGACCGTCCTCAACCTGCTCGGCAGTCCGTCGCCGCGGCTGACCGAGAGCGTGGTCCTCGCCTGCCTCGCGTTCCTGGTGCTGTGGACCACGGGCGCCCGCGGCGGGGAGGCGCCGGCGTCGCTCGACACGGTGCTGCGCAACCGGGAGAGCTTCGGCAGCTTCGACGATCTCCTCGACGGCGCCTCCGAGCTGTGGATGTACGCGCCGACCGGCGTCAACGTCCTGTTGCGCCATGCCGCCGACATCAAGCGCTGGGCCGCAAAGGGTGGCCGCGCCCGGATCGTCGTCCAGGACCCGGCCGTCGCCGGCGTCGACGACGTGCGCGCGCAGCTCGACGACCACACCGACTTCGACACCAGCCTCGGCGCCTCCCTGGCGACGCTGTCCAAGCTCGCCTCCTCCGGCGGGGTCGACGTGCGGCTCCTGCCGCTCAACCCCGGCTTCAGCATGGTGGTCGTCGACCCGCGCGGCCGCGCCGGCCGACTCATCGTCGAGTTCCACGGGTTCCGCGACGAGAACATCGCCGAGCGGATGCACGTGCTGATCCAGCGTTCCCAGTCGTTGCACTGGTTCGAGTACTGGACCGGCCGCTTCGAGGCCATCTGGGAAGCGGCCTACGGCCAGGCGGACAAGCAGGCCGCCGGAAGGCAGAGGACCAGGTAGCGCTCCGGCGTCCGGCGGCGACCGGTGAGCCCGCGGCCGGGCCGGCGTCGCGTGAAGGCGGCGGCGCGAGCTGGCGACCGCTACCATCGAAGGCGTCTTGCCGAGGCGCCAGCGCCGCGAGTGCGAGCCGCGCCGAGGCATCCCAACCGCTCCTCCGGAGGACCTGACGTGCCCGTGATCCGCGACGACCTGCGCAACGTGGCCATCGTGGCGCACGTCGACCACGGCAAGACCACGCTGGTGGACGCCATGCTGCGGCAGTCCGGCGCGTTCCGCGCCAACCAGGAGGTCGTCGACCGGGTGATGGACTCGATGGACCTCGAACGCGAGAAGGGCATCACCATCCTCGCCAAGCAGACCGCGATCCAGTTCGGCGGCGTGCGCATCAACGTGGTCGACACACCCGGCCATTCCGACTTCGGCGGCGAGGTCGAGCGGACCCTGCGCATGGTCGACGCCGTCCTGCTGCTGGTCGACGCGAGCGAGGGCCCGCTGCCGCAGACGCGCTACGTGCTCAGCAAGGCGCTGGCCCGCCGCCTGCCGGTGGTGGTCTGCGTCAACAAGGTCGACCGCGCCGACGCGCGTCCCGGGGAGGTCGTCCACGAGGTCGAGGAGCTGTTCCTCGACCTGGACGCCGACGAGGACCAGATCGGCTTCCCGATCCTGTACAGCGACGCGCGCGCCGGCCGGGCCGGGCCGCGCCCGGACGACCTCGCCGGCGACCTCGGGCCGCTGCTGCAGGCGATCGTCGCGACCACGCCGCCGCCGTCCTACGAGCCGGGGCACCCGCTGCAGTTCCTGGTCACCAACCTGGACGCCGACCCCTACGTCGGCCGCCTGGCGCTCGGGCGGCTGTGGCAGGGCGAGGTGCGCCTCGGCGACCAGGTGGGCGTGGCCAAGGCGGACGGCAGCCTGGTCACCGCGAAGGTCACCAAGATCGTCGGCGCCACCGGGCTGTCCCACAGCGACCTCGACCACGCCGGACCTGGCGAGATCGTCGCGCTCGCCGGGCTCGGCGACGTGACCGTCGGCGAGACGGTCACCGACCTCGACGACCCGCGCCCGCTGCCGGTGGTCTCGATCGACGAGCCCAGCCTCTCGATGCGGTTCGGGGTCAACACCTCGCCGTTCGCCGGCAACGAGGGCACCTACATGACCAGCAGGCACCTGAGCGAGCGGCTGGCCCGCGAGGTGCTCGGCAACGTCTCGATCCGGGTGCTGCCGACCGCCTCGCCGGACACCTTCGAGGTGCAGGGCAGGGGCGAGCTGCAGCTCGCCATCCTGGTCGAGCAGATCCGGCGCGAGGGCTTCGAGCTGGAGGTCTCCATGCCGCAGGTGATCACCAGAAGGGTCGGCGGCCGGCTGCAGGAGCCCTACGAGGCGGTCACCCTCGACGTGCCGGAGGAGTTCGTCGGCGTGGTGACCCAGGGGCTGGCCAGCCGCAAGGGCCGCCTGACCAACATGGTCAGCCACGGCACCGGCTGGGCGCGGCTGGAGTGGCGTGTGCCGGCGCGGGGGCTCATCGGCTACCGCTCGGTCCTGCTCACCGAGACCAGGGGCACCGCCCTGTTCAACCAGCTGTTCGACGGCTACGACGAGTGGGCCGGCGAGATCCAGCACCGCCAGGGCGGCGCGCTGGTGGCCGACCGCGTCGGCACCACCACCGCCTACGCGCTCGACCAGCTGCAGGAGCGCGGCGAGCTGTTCGTCGGCCCCGGCACCGAGGTCTACCAGGGCATGGTGATCGGCCAGAACAGCCGGCCCGACGACATCGACGTCAACCCGACCCGCGAGAAGCAGAAGACCAACATGCGCACCCATGCCGCCGACGAGGCGATCCGGCTGGTGCCGCCGCGGCAGCTCTCGCTGGAGCAGGCCATCGAGCGCGCCGGCACGGACGAGCTGGTCGAGGTCACCCCCAGGTCGATCCGGCTGCGCAAGCAGGTCCTCGACGCCGCCGCCCGCGGCCGCGCCGCCAAGCGTGCCCAGAAGGCCCGCCTGGCCGAGCGCCGGCGCTGATCCCGGGGCCGCCGCCCCGTCGGGCGGGGCACAGCGGCAACCGCGTGCCGTGGGCCATTGACCCGGCGCGAGGCGGCCACGCATAGTCAGCCTGGTACCGAGCCCGAACCGGAATTTTCGCGGTACTAGTACCAAGCCCGTCAAATTGGGGTGGTGCGCCGGTGCCCGGATGCGGATGAGTTGACGCGCGCGATTCCGGGACGACCATCCTGGTGGGGGGTGTTCAGCGATGGCGACCTATGGCGAGCTGCGCCGCATGCTCGACGAGCAGGCGCTGGGCTGGCAGACGCGGCAGGACGCCGACGAGGAGGCGACGGTCCCCGAGTGGGGGCTCGGGGCCAGCTCCGAGGGGCTGCCGCAGGCGGACGAGGCGGCCGCGCTCGACCTGCGGCAGCTCGACGCCGGGCCCAACCCGTACCTCGCGGTGCGGCGGCTGCAGCGCGGCCTGGTCACGGCCGCCGAGGTGCTCGCGACCGTGCCCGGGGAGACCCTGCGCCACCTCGGCCTGTACGGCGTTGTGGAGGCGCGGGAGGCGGGTGAGCCGCCGGACGCGGGCGCCGCCCCGGCGGTCGACTGGCGCAACCGCTGGGGGCAGAACTGGATCACCGGCGTGCGCAACCAGAACCCGTGCAACTCCTGCTGGGCCTTCACCGGCGTCGCGCTGGTCGAGGCGATGATGCGCATCGAGCACGCGATGTGGACCCGGCTGTCGGAGGGCGACGTCCACCGCGGCGTCGGGGCGACCTGCCCGGACTACGGCAACCTCGGCAACGTCTCCAAGTTCTTCGCCGACGGCGGCATCTGCGACCCGGGCGCGTTCCCATGGGCGACCGACGACCCGCCGTACGCCCCGACGCCGGACCGCAGCGGCCGCTCGGTGCGCGGGCCGGCCTTCGAGTGGGCCGGGTCGGTGCAGGCCTGCAAGGACTGGCTCGACACGGTCGGGCCGCTGGTCGCCTGGATGGAGGTCTGGAGCGACTTCGACGGCTACACCTCCGGCGTCTACCGGCGCAGCACCGCCCCGACCAACAGCCTGCGCGGCACCCATTTCGTCCTGGTCGTCGGCTACGACGACGCGCGCAAGGCGTGGCTGGTCAAGAACAGCTGGGGGACCGGCTGGGGCATGGGCGGGTACGGCTGGATCGGGTACGACGAGGCCAACATCAACCTGTACGCCAAGGCGGGCGTGCGCAACGTCAACCCCGACCCGTGGACCAAGCGCCGGCTGCACAACGGCAACCTCTACGAGAGCGGCAACGGCGAGCTGCACCGCAACCTGGAGGTGGCCGGCTCCAACGGCAGCCGCGTGCTGCACCGCTGGCGCGAGGGCGGCCCGCCGTGGACCTGGGGCAGCGCGAACTCGTTCGCCGACGACGCCGCCGTCTGTCCCACGCTGATCGGCACGACCTACAACCGCAACCTCGAGCTCGTCTACCTGACCAGCGGCGGGCGGCTGCACCACTGGTGGACCGAGGGCGGTGGCCGTGGCCCCTGGAAGGACGGCGGGGTCTTCGGCCCCGCCGACTGCGCCGGCGTGCCCGGGTTCGTGCAGGCCGACGACGGCGCGCCCGGGACCTTCCAGGTCGTCGTGCTGGTCGGCGGCGGCGAGCTGCAGCTCATGTGGCGCGACGAAGACGGCTGGCACGAGGGGCCGCGCTTCGGCGCCGGGCTCGCGTTCTCCGGGCCCACGCTGGTGCAGACCCCTCACGGCTCGCCGCACGGCAGCCTGGAGTGCGTCGCCGTGCGCGCGGACGGCGTCATGCAGCACTTCTGGCGCGACGAGTCGAGCCTCACCTGGAACGACGGCGCGCTGTTCGGGGCGGGGATCGCCAGCTCGCCGGTGATGATCCAGGGCCAGTACGGCATGGCCGACGAGCGCGGCCCCGACGGCAACTTCGAGCTGTGCGTCGCCGCCGGCGAGCGCATCCAGCACTGGTGGCGCGACAACTCCGGCGACGGCCAGTGGCGGCTCGGCGCCTCCTTCGGGCACGACGTGCACGCGGTCACCGGCCTGTGCGAGAGCTCGTGGGGCATGAACCTCGAAGTGATCGTCCTGCGGAAGGACCAGCGCCTGCAGCACTACTGGCGCGACCGCGTCGGCTGGCACGAGGGGCCCGTGGTCGGCCCGGCGTGACCATGGCCGGCCAGGACGAGCGCTGGACCGCGGGACTGCCCGCCGTCCTCCCGCTCGACGCCGACGGGCGCTGGCGCCGGCGGCTGCCGTCGGCCGCCGGTGCTGGCAGCTCGTGGCATGCCGAGTTCGTCGGTGGCGACCGGGGATGCGCCGAGGTGCTGGTCGAGACGGAGCCCGTGGCGCCAGCGCCGGCCGAGCCCGGCGGGCCGCCACCCGCCGCGTTCGGCGCGCCGGAGGTGCTCGTCGTCCGCGCGCTCGTGCCCGGCAGGGCCGTCTGGCGCTTGCGCCTGGCGCAGCCGTGGGCGCGGCAGGAGCCGGTCGCCGAGCACGTCATGGAGGTGCGCGTCCGCCCGGCCGGCGGCTAGGCGGCACGCCAGTCCGTGCGCGCCACCCGCCACCCCACCCCAGCCCGCGCCGCGCTGCTGGAGTACCTGGCCGACCTGGTCGCCGCGCTGCGGCGGCCCCACCCGGTCCGGGTCGCGATCGACGGGCCGGATGCGGCCGGCAAGAGCACCCTGGCCGACGAGCTGGCCGAACGGCTGGTGGCCCGCGGCCGGACGGTCATCCGGGCGTCCGTCGACGGCTTCCACCGGCCGCGCGCCGAGCGCTACCGCCGCGGCGAGCGCTCGCCCGAGGGCTACTGGCTCGACTCCTTCGACCACGAGGCGCTCCGTGCCAACCTGCTGGACCCGCTGGGCCCCGGCGGCACCCGCCGCTACCGCACCCAGGTCTTCGACTACCGCGGGGACCGGCCTCGCGCCACGCCGGCCAGGCTGGCGCGCGCGGACGCCACGCTCGTGTTCGACGGTGTCTTCCTGCTGCGGCCTGAGCTCGACCACGCCTGGGACCTGCGGGTCTTCCTCGACGTCCCGTTCGCGGAGACGCTCCGGCGCGCCGTCGAGCGCGACCGCGCGCTGTTCGGCTCCGCCGGCGCCACCGAGGAGCGCTACCGGCACCGCTACATCCCGGGCCAGCGGCTCTACGACGCCAGCGTCCGCCCGCGGGAGGTCGCCGACGTGGTGGTCGACAACCGCGACCCGGCGAGCCCGAGGCTGGTCGCGGTCAGGCCACGGCCGGCCGAGGGGCGGTAGCGTGACGGGTCGTCGGCCGTAACGTTGCCGGGACGCCGGCGGTCCAGGCTGTGGCGTGTCCGGTGATACCTGGGACGGTGGCCGAACGGGGAGGGCGTGGATGCGGCGACCGACCATGGGCATGAGCCCTGCCGCCCGGCCGGCGCCGGCACGCCGGTGGTCGGCGGTGCTGGCGTGGGCGCTGGCGGGGTTGACCGTGCTGACCCTTGTGCCCGCCTTCTGGCTCGCTGAGCAGGTGTTTTCCGCCGGCGTGAAGCCGCGGAGCTCCAACGCCGCCGTCGCTGCGGTCATCCTGGTCACCGTGAGCGCGGCGACCGTGGGCGCGCTGCTTGGCAGCCGCCGGCCGCGCCACCCGGTGGGCTGGCTACTGCTCGGCGTCGGCCTGGCGCTGGTGGTGAGCCTGCTGGTCCAGTCCTACGTGGACGAAGGGCTGCTGGCACGGCCCGGGTCGCTGCCGGCCGCCCGCTACCTGGCCGGGTTCACCTACGGCACCGCGCTGGTCTGGCTGTCGTTGGCCGGCTTCGTGCTGCTGCTCACCCCGACCGGCAAGCTGCCCTCGCCCCGCTGGCGCTGGTGGGCCAGGATCGCGGCGGCCGCGCCGGTGGTGATGGTGGCGGGGTCGGCCGTGCAGCCCGACCCGCTGGCGCCGGACTACCACGGCAACCCCCTGGCCGTCCCGGCGCTGGCCCGCCTGCTGGTCGTGCCGGCCGTGGCCGGCGCCGGCATCGTCCTGGTCGCGCTGCTGGTCGGGGCCGGGTCGCTGGTGGCGCGCTTCCGCCGCGCCCGCGGGGCGGAACGCCAGCAGCTGCGCTGGCTGGCGTACGCGGCGGTGCTGGCCGCGGGGCTGCTGCTGGTCGCCCTGGCCGCCGGGTTCCTGGCCAACGACGACGTGGTGTTCGTGTCCCTGGCCCTGGGCATGGCGCTGCTGCCGCTGGCGACCGGCGCGGCGGTCCTGCGCTACCGGCTGTACGACCTGGACCGCATCATCAGCCGCACCCTCGCCTACGGGCTGCTGACCGTGCTGCTGGGCCTGGGCTACGCCGGCACGGTGCTGCTGGCGGGCCAGTCGTTCGGCGGCATCGGCGCCACGCCGCCGAGCTGGGCGGTCGCCGGGGCGACCCTGGCGGTCGCCGCCGCCTTCCAGCCGGCCCGCCGCCGCGTCCAGCACGCGGTCGACCGGCGCTTCGACCGGCGCCGCTACGACGCCGCCCGGACGATCCAGGCGTTCAGCGACCGGCTGCGCCAGCAGCTCGACCTGGACACCCTGACCGGCGAGCTGCTGGCCGTGGTGGACCAGACCGTGCAGCCGACCCACGCGTCCCTCTGGCTGCGGCCGCCGGTCCACGCGCGGACCGAGACGACGTCCAGGAGCTAGTAGCTCATCAGTCCTGAATTGCAGGGTATAGGTGCTTGAGCTTGATGCGGGCATCCTCGGTCGTGAAGCGCCAGTCGA
>WNGF01006372.1_pt1 | contig 14646 bp, 18 predicted proteins | sample 5400641 | NCBI WGS metagenome assembly WNGF01 (sample SAMN13153371, study PRJNA577476) | soil metagenome | isolation source: 80 cm soil or saprolite under grassland replicate 2 | place: USA:California | collected 2016-06-15
CTCGCTGCGCAGGAACGGCTGGAAGAGGCTGAGGCGTTGCTCCGGGGCTACGAGGACCTGCCCGAGGCGACCCAGCCACAGGTGGCCCTGTACCTGGCGCGGGGCCAGACCGCGATGGCCGCGGCCCGGCTGCACCGGCGGCTGAACCACTGGGGAGGGACACCCTGCTCGCCGCCCCGCTGCTGGCCCAGCTGATCGACGTCCAGCTGGCCCAGGGCAACACCGAGGGGGCCAGGGTCACCGCCGCGATGCTGGCCGGGATCGCCGAACGCTCGGGCTTGATCGGGTGGCGGCCGAAGCCGAGCTCGCCGCCGGCTCGGTCGCGGCCGCCTCGGGCGACCCCGAGTGGGCGGCCGAGCGCCTGGGCCGGGCATCGAGCACTTCACCAGCCACCACATGCCTCACAGAACGGCCCGGGCCCACCTCGCTCTGACCCGCGGCGTGGCCTCGACGGATCCCGAGCGCGCAGTGGAGGAGGCTCGTCAGGCCCTCGACGCATTCGAGCGCCTCGGAGCGACCCGGGACGCGGACCTGGCGGCACGCTTCCTCCGCGAATTGGGAGTCGGGGGTAGGACTGGGCCGAAGCTGCTGGGCGAGCTGTCCAAGCGGGAGGTCGAGGTTTTGCGGCTCCTGGGCTATGGCCTGACCAACGCCGAGATCGCCGCCCGGCTTTACATCAGCACGAAGACCGCGGCCACCCACGTCGGCAGCATCTTCGCCAAGCTCCATGTACGGAACCGCGCCGAGGCGGCCACGTTCGCGCAGCGGTATCTGCCGGAGGACGTCCCGTCCTAGCTCCGGCCGGAAAATCGGTAATCCTCCCGATCCTTCTTCCCCGTCGCTCCCTCACTCTGTGCTCAAGCCAGCCACGAGGGAGGAGGCGAGACACATGACGAAGACACAGGTGGGGCGGGACGGACAGCGCACGAAGTGGCGGAACCCGGTCCTGCGGTTCGAGGGGACCTGCCGAGCTCCGGGCGAGGTCCTCTACGACCTGCTGGCCGATCTGCAGAGCCATCTGGAGTGGGGCGGCCGGCGTCAAATCGAGACGACTCGGCTGCTCACGATGGAGGCCCCGCCCGGCGCGGCGACCGTGGGCACGGAGTTCTTCACCACAGGCTCCGACGGCAAGGCAGCTCGGTGGACGGACCGGTCGGTGGTCACGGAGGCCACCCGGCCGGAGGTGTTCGAGTTCGTAACCGAAGGCCGGAGGCAAGGGAAGCCCGGGAGCCGGCCCTGGCTGTTCACCGCGGTGCATCGGTACGCGATCGCGCCGCAGCCCGTCGGGTGCCGGGTGACCTACACCCAGGAGCTCACCCGTCTGTCGGGGGCGCCGAAGCTCCTGTTCGCCCGGGGCATGAACCGGATCGTGTTCCGCATCAGCGCCAAGTACATGCGGCGCGGCTTCGACGGACTCCTGGCGCTGGCGGAGGAGCAATCCGGAACGGCATGAGGGACGAGGTGGAAATGGTCCAGTCTGCCTGAGTCGACCAAAGGACGCCGACGGCTTGCCGGCCGGCGCCATCGAGGAGGTGAAGCAAGATGTTCGATCGATTTCCCATCACCGCCGTGTTACCGGCTTCTGACCTTGCGAGGGCGAAGGCCTGGTACCGGGACACCCTCGGACTGATACCGAGCAGCGAGGATCCGGGAGGCCTGTGGTACCAGGTGGCTGAGGGAACCCGATTCCTCGTAACGCCCAGCCAGCACGCAGGGACCGCACAGAACACGGCAGTAAGCTGGACCGTCTCCGACATCGAGTCGGTCATGCCCACCCTCCGGGAGCGAGGCGTGGTGTTCGAGGAGTACGACATGGGCGAGGGCTACAAGACCGTGAACGGTCTGCTGGACGTGGAGGGCTATCGGGCGGCCTGGTTCAAGGACAGCGAGGGCAACATCCTCGAGATCAGCGAGCCGCCGCCGTCGTCCGCCGGCGGCGAGAACCCCTGGTGACCTCCCCACAGACGAACGGCTTTCTGGTCCTGGCCGACATCTCCGGCTACAGCGCCTATCTGGCTTCGACCGAGCTCGAGAACTCCCCCAGGGTCCTGGGTGAACTCCTGGAGCTCATAGTGGAGCACCTCGTTCCGCCATTCCAACTCTCCAAGCTCGAGGGAGATGCGGTCCTCGTCCACGCCCGAGGCGGGGCTTTCTCACGAGGCGAGACCCTGCTCGAGGTCATCGAAGAGACGTACGCGTCCTTCCGAGACGGGATCCGGGCGATCGAACGGAACCTGTGTGACTGCGACGCGTGCCGGAGGTCTCCGTCCCTCGATCTGAAGTTCGTCGTCCACCACGGGACGTACAGGACCCACCGGGTCGCGGGGAGCGAGGAGCTGATCGGCAGGGAGGTCGCGCTCGCCCACCGGCTCCTGAAGAACGGGGTGGCCGAAGAGACGGGCTGGCGGGGATACGCGCTCTTGAGCCGGGAGGCCTTCGATCGGATCGGTCTTCGACCCGACGGAGTTCGGGAGCGAACCGAGATTTACGACCTGGGAACCGTGGACACGAGGAGTCTCGACCTGGACGCCCGATACCGCGTCCTCACCGAAGCGCGTCGGGTCGCGGTGGAACCGGGGCAGGCGGACGTCACCCTCACGCGCGACCTGCGGGCGTCTCCTCCTGTCGTCTGGGAATGGTTGAACGATCCCGCCCGCAGAAGGCGGTGGGAGGAGGTGGTCATCGACGAGGAGGTGTTGCCGGGGGGACGAAACGGGACCGGTATGGTGACCCGCTGCTTGCGAGGGGGAAACCTGCTCCTGCTCACAGTCCTCGATTGGCGACCCTTCGACTACTTCACGGTGCAGAGCTCCCCTCCGGGCTCGAGGGACGGCGCCGTCACGACGTATCGGCTCTTGCCGACCAACGGTTTGACGAAGCTTCAGATCACCACCAGCCTCCGGGGCGGGTCCATCAGGCGGCGACTGTCCAGACAGTCCGTCGAGCGTAAGCTCCACCGATCCATAGATCGCCTCGCGGCCTCGCTGGCCGAGCAGGTCGCGTCGAGCTGATTGCTGCGGGGATCATGGTCCGCCACGTCGGGGAAGGGGGCAACATCGGGTAACTTCGAGACACATACCGAACCCGAGGAAGACGGTGCGATCCAGCGACCGGTTCGAGGACCGAGGAGGAGGAGGAGGGAACGATGGGTACAGGCGCCAAGCTCAACAAGGAGGCTGCTCCGCAGGTCGAGAGCATGCCGGGGTTCGAAGGTCGGTATGCGCGAGAGGACGGGTACGTCCTCGGATTCGAATCGTTCGACCAGGCCGGGGACTTCACGCCCATGTACCGGGGCCTCCCGGACGACATGTGCCAGAGTCGCCACTGGGGTTACGTCATCAAGGGGCGCATGATCATGCATCGCCCCGAGGGCGACATCGTCGCGGAGGAGGGGGAGGCGTACTACGTCGGTCCGGGACACACTGGAGAAGTTGGCCTGCCCGGCACCGAGGTCGTCGAGTTCAGTCCTGCCGCCGAGTACGACCAGACGATGGCCGTCGTGGCTAAGAACATGGAGGCAGCGACCGGCGGGGAGTCATAGTCGGGAAAGACCCCTGGGGAGAACGGCCACGTGTCGGTGAGAAGAACACGGGCATTCCTCTGCCCATCGCCCCGCGAGGACTCAAGACCGGGGTCGAGGGGCCGGCCAAGATCCGCGGCCTCGAGTCGAAACTCACCGTCGGCGTCGAACAACGATCCACCGTCGAGGATGGCGAGGGCCCCGATCTCCTGAGGCCAGCCCTCCTCCTCCGGCCAGATCAACATCAGATCCGGCGCGGTCACGCGATCGAGCGGGCGCGTGCCGCGTTCGGCGGTCGCTGGATCGGCTCCTTTCTTGCATTCCGGTGGTTGTTGTCTCCCCCTCACGAATCCGGCTGAACACGATTGTCACTCCGGCGGCTGGCTCATCGTCAAGGGGGTTCGAGCCTGAGGGGCACACAAACCACTGATCCTCACCTCGACCAGGGCGTTCGTACGATCGGGCCTCCTTCTCGCGGGAGGTTCCTTACGTGCTCTTCGCTCTTATGTATCTGTTGCTGCGCCGCGTGGTCTGGCTGACCGCCAGTTCCTCCAACGAACTGCTGAACACCGAAGTCGAGCTCCTGGTCCTTCGTCACCAGCTGAAGGTCCTCAAGCGCCAGGTGGGCAGGCCGCGTCTTCGCCGTCGCGACCGGGTGTTCATGGCCGCGATCAGCAGGGCGCTTCCTCGAGCTCGGTGGTCGTCGTTCCTCGTAAGCCCGCAGACGCTCCTTCGGTGGCACCGGGAGCTCGTGCGACGGAAGTGGACCTTCGGGCGGAGATCAGCGGGAGGCAGGCCCCCGATCCCAGATGCGGTTCGAGAGCTCATCCTGCAGATGGGCCGGGAAAACCCCCGGTGGGGCTGCATCAGGATCTGGGGCGAGCTCGCCAAGCTCGGCATCGGGGTCTCTGCGACGAAGATTCGCGCACCGTCAGGGTCGCGCACTTGGCTTTTACACATACGAACCCAAACCCGCTGGTAGAAGGCCCGACGCTTGAGCTTGCATCGGTTCACGGCAAGATGCGGCGAGCCGGGTACCGGAAGGCGGGGCCTATATCGAGTCACCGGCTGGGAGAGGGTGTCGAGGTGGCGGTTCCGTCAGTTTTCCGGCAGTGTCCAGGCCTGCGGTTCAACACACCGCCGACGAGAGGCGCCAGTATGCACACGGTGCCTCCCAGCACGAAGGCCCCACGCGGACCGAAGGCCTGTGCGACATACCCCATGCTCGGGCCGCCGAGCGGCGCGGTACCCAGGAAGGCCACGGTGTAAAGGGCCATCACCCGACCACGGAAGGGCAAGTCGCTGGCCAGTTGCAGCGACCCGGCGCAGGACGAGAGGAACATGCTTGCCGCCGCGCCCATGAGGGCTGCGGCGCCGAAGGCGACTGCGACCGTCGGGACAAATCTCATGGCTGCCCAGCTCACCCCGAAGGCCACCGCGAGCAGGCGCACGCGACGGACGGTGGGATTCGGAGCCCCCGCGACGATCAGAGAGCCGAGCATGGACCCGCCACCCATCGAGGACATCAGGAAGCCGTAGCTCTCCGCGCCGAGCCGGAACGTCTTGGCCACGAGGAGCGAGTGCAGTACCTGAAAGTTGAACCCGAAGGTGGCTACGATGGCCAGGATCACCAGAACGGTCCTGATCGAGCCTCGCGTGACCGCATAGCGCAGGCCCTCCCGGATCTGGCCGGGTCGCCGTGGGATCGGGTCCCATCTGAGGAGCTGATCCGGTCTCATCAGCACGAGGGCGAGCACCACCAGGGCGGACGTAAGCGCGTTGGCCATGAAGGCCCAGCCGAGGCCGGTGGTGGCGATCAAGATGCCGGCGAGCGCCGGCCCGAATGCTCGCGAGCCCATCGAGATGCTGTCGTTCAGGGCCACGGCATTCGCCACCTGCCCGGGGCCCACCATCTCCTGGGTGAACGCCTGGTGAGCAGGATCGTCCACGGCGTTGACGAAGCCGAGGCCCAATGCTGCGACGAACACCATCCAGATGCGGATCAGACCGAAAAGGGTGAGCAGCCCGGTCGTCAGGGCCAGAAGACCGGCGCATGTCTGAGTCCCCGCGATCAGACGGCGTTTGTTCATCCGATCGACCAGCAAGCCGCCGTACGGAGCGGCCAGGGCGAGCGGCATGAACTGCAGGGCCGTCGTGATGCCGAGGGCGAGGCCGGAGCCGGTGAGTCGAATCACCAGCCAGTTCTCGGCCACGATTTGCATCCACGTCCCGGTCACCGACACCAGCTGGGCACCGGCGTACAACCGGTAGTTCGGCACCCGCAGCGAGCCGAACGCCCGACCGCTCCAGCCGCGAGGTGCAGGCCCGCCTCCGATTGGCTTGGAACCCTCGGGGAGGCGACTCCAAGCTGCCATCACCCTGACCGTACCGCCGTAAGCATTCGGCCACCGCCGAAGTGTCGCTGTGCAATGATGGGGTCATGACAGGAGCCAGATACGATGCCGACGTGGCCTCGGTCGCCTCGCTGATCGGTGACCCGAGCAGGGGCACGATGCTGCTGGCGCTGACCGAAGCCGACTCGCTGTCGCTCTCCGAGCTGGCAAGGCTCGCCGGAGTGAGCCTCCCCACAGCAAGCGAACACGTGCGCAGGCTCGAGGAAGCGGGACTCCTGCGATCGGCCCGCCAGGGGCGGGCCCGGTTCATCTCGCTCGCCGGACCGGACGTGGCCACGGCGCTCGAATCACTTGCGGCCATTGCCCCTCCGAGTCCGGTGCGGTCCCTGCGGCAGAGCATCGCCGCTTCGAAGTTGGCCGTGGCGCGAACCTGCTACGACCACCTCGCTGGACGGTTCGGAGTGGCTCTGCTCGCCGAGATGGTCCGGCGACGGGCTCTGATAGTCAGCGAACCGTTGCTCTACGAGGTCACGAGAGGCGGAGAGCGGCTCCTGGGCGACCTCGGCGTGGACGTGAACGCCATGCGAGCGGGTAGGAGGGCTCTCGCTCGCGCCTGTACCGACTGGACGGAACGCAAGCCGCATCTCGGAGGAGCGGTCGGCGCGGCGATCTGCGGCGCGACCCGCGACCGCGGATGGGCGATCTCGCGCGACCGGGTCGTTCACCTGACGGAGGCAGGCAGGGACGGCTTCAGGAGCTGGCTTGGACCGAGGTCCCTCGTGGCGACCATCCTTGATGAAATGGTCGCGGGAACGAGGCGCCAGCGATAGGCGGCCGACCTCGAAGCAGTGCTCGGCGCCGAGGCGCCGACTATCAGTCCGGCGAGTCTCGACAAGGGTCGCCATCGCTTGGCCGAGACCGTCGCCGGAGGCCCGCCCGATGCGAAGAAGGCGCTCCTGCGGCCCTGGTCGATGAAGTCAGGGTGGACACCGCAAGGCGGTGCGGGGTTCTTCCGAGTCCCAATCGGGCCCGTGATCGCGGACGCGCCCGACCAGCAGGGCAAGGTTTGAACACCGTCAGGGTCGTGCACTTGGCCTTACACAATACGAACCCAAACCCGCTGGTAGAGGGCTCGACGCTCGTGCTTGCTCCGGTTCACAGCAAGCTCCGGCGGAGCGGATATCGACACGGTTCTCTACGCAAGTAGCAGCCGTGCCAGCGCATCGAAGTACCAGCGTTCGAATCGATCTGCCGACCAGCCCCTGTCGGTGATGAGGAGCCGGTACGTCTCCGGGCTACCGATCGCGAAGAGAACATCCGTGGCCGCGCTCGGCGACAGGCCTTCGCGCAAAGGACGATCCTCGATGAGGATGCGGAGCAGCGCACGCTGGCCCTCGAATCGCTGTCGCTTGTTGAGCTCCCAGAGCGAGGCGATCTCCGGGTCGGCAGCCGCCGCGCCCCTGAGCACGTCATAGATGGGCGTCCAGCGCTCGAGCATCAACCTCCCGTTCCTCGCCAGGATCTTCAGACGCTGTCGAGGATCTGGCTCGCCCCGCATCTCCTGAACCCAACTCCGCTCGAGGATGGGCACTGGCGCGTCGTCTCCCGCGATCGACACGTCCATCAATCGAGAGAGGATCGTTCGCTTGTTCTTGAACGCTGCGTACACGGTCTCCGGCGAGACCATGGCGCGAGCGGCGATCTGATCGATCGTGGTGGCCGCGTACCCCTGTCCGATGAAGAGGTCCCCGGCCGCGTCCAGGACCGCCTCCCGGGTGGCGCGGGCTTGCTCGCGGCGTCGTGGAGAGCCGTAGGGGCGGCGTTTGACGGTCCTCGACATTCTGCTGCAGTACCACTTGAATGGATACAGTATTGCTTTAGCGACGGAGGAGGACCGCCGAGAAGGCCGAGGAGGGGCAGGAGCCGCTCACGTTGGAGCAGCAGTCGAGACGAGGAACGGTGTCCATTCTCAGGATCGAACACTCAGTCGGTGACTTCAGCGCCTGGAAGCAGGCCTTCGATAGCGACCCCGTCGGTCGGGAGAGGTCGGGGGTTCGTCGCTACCGGGTACTGCGCCCGATCGACGATCCCAACTACGTGATGATCGACCTTGAGTTCGACACTGCGGAGCAGGCTCGAGCCCTGCTGGAGGCCATGCGGGCCGTCTGGGCAGGGCCGGCGCGCGCGATCATCTCCGACCCGCAAGCGCGGATCGCCGAGCAGTTGGAGGAGAGGGTGTACTGACCACACGCGGTTTCGGGATTCTTGCTGCATCAGGCTCGAGCTGGAGTCGGACCGCATGTTCATCATGAGGGGCGGGAAGGTTCGGGGCCCGTCAGGTCGTGCGCCCGGCAGGACTCGAACCCACCTCTGGGCCCCAGGGGGGGCGAGTCCGTAGAGATTGGGAGGGTCCAACAGATCGAGCTGGGGCCGCATTGGGGCCGCGAGTGCACGGGAAACGACCGGAAATGACCCGAGGCAACCGGGGCCAAAACTGCAGGCCAGAGGCCCTTTCCCGCCTATTTCCGCTGGTAGCAAGAACGGGGTCACTCATAATCCGCCGGTCGGAGGTTCGAGTCCTCCTCGCAATCCCACGCCGGGCCAGCGTACCTCGAGGCGAGTCTTCGCCCGCGCGCCGTGATCGTTCTCTGGGCACGCGAACACCCATGGCGAAGACCGCGATTTGAACCCGCGTCACCCGGGGCCTTGTCAATGCGGGGCGCTTACCGGGTGCGGTTTCCGTATCCAACCGCCTGATCGGTAAGCGAAGCAGTGCGCCCGGCAGGTGGTGGTGGCGACCGGGCCGTTCCAGGTCGCGTTCATCCCACCGGCGGCCCGATCGCTGGACGGGTCCGTTACCCAATTGCACACGGCCGCGTACCACAACCCGCAAGCCCTGCCGGAAGGCCCGGTGCTGGTGGTCGGCGGGGCCAACTCCGGGTTGCAGATCGCGCGGGAGCTGGCCACGACGCGAGAAGTCGACCTGTCAGTCGGGACCAAGCTCCCCATGGTGCCGCAGCGTTTGCTCGGCAAGGATCTGTTCTGGTGGCTCACGCGGCTCGGCCTTCTGGCAAAGACCGTCGATTCCCGAATCGGTCGTCGCGCCCAAGCCCGGGATCTCGTCGTCGGGACCAGCCGGCGCAAGCTGCGGCGGGCCGGCGTAAGGTTCCGGCCGCGGCTGGTGGAGGCGAGTGGGCGCACGCTCAAGTTCGCGGACGGCAGCTCCATCGACGTCGGCGTCGTGATCTGGGCGACAGGCTTCCGATCCGACTTCTCATGGGTCAAGCTCCCGGGTGTGTTGAACGACGGCCACGTTATCCACTGGCGGGGCGTCACAGGCGTTTCCGGGCTGTACTTCCTCGGCCTGTCCTGGCAGCACACGCGCGGCTCGGCTCTTCTCGGGTTCGTCAACGACGACGCGGAGTACCTGGCGGAGCGGATCGCCACGTTCTTGGGAGACGATACGGTGCGGGACGAACTTGCTGATAGCAAGGTTCCAGCCCAGCCATTTGAGAGTTCGCTCTGATGGGCCGGGACCCCCGACTCCACTAAGGACAGCGACGACGTTGGGAGGAGCGTAGGCTCGCCCAAACGCGGGGATGCACGCTAAGAGGATCGAGGGTTCCGGCGAAGGAGGATGCCATGGCGATGGCCACAGATCCCGTCTGCGGGATGCGGGTCGATACAGACGATGCGGCGTCGACGGCCGAGTACGAGGGAAAGACGTACTACTTCTGTTCTCAAGCCTGCCACGATGCGTTCGTGGCCGATCCGATCTCGTACGTCGCTTGACCCCACGTCGTGCATGGAGCGCGACCGGCTAACCGAGGACGAACTCGCCGAGCGGGCGGGAACGAACGTCGACCGCGTCCGAGAGCTCGCGGACCTCGGGATCCTTGAGCCTGAGCGCGGGACGTTCCCCCGTCGCGACGTCATGCGAGCGCGGGTCGTCCTGGAATTGGAAGCAAAGGGGATAGAAGCGAACGGGCTCGCCGAGGCGTTGGCGTCCGGACATCTGACGCTTGGTTACATCGAGAGCGCAGTGCGGCGCTTCCCTCGGCTGGATCAAACGTTCGCGCAGCTCAGCGAAAACATGGGGATTCCCTTCGAGACGTTGCAGAGGTTCTATGTAGCGTTCGGTCTGCCGCGCCCGCGTTCCGACGAATGCGTGCGAGAGGAAGATCTCCCAGTGATCAAGGCCATTCCCGTCCTCTTTGGAGCTGGGGTTGGCGAGGGCGATGTGCTCCGTGCCGTGCGCATTTGGGGCGACAGTGCGCGGCGCGTGGCTCAGTTCCAGACCCACTATTTCCACCACACGATCGAACAGCCGTTCCGACGCCGCGGCCTCCGCGACAACGAGGCGTTCGAAGCCGCCCTCCGCGAGGTCGGGGTCCGGATGGGCCACTCGGGCGAGCAGATGCTGGGCTGGTTGTTTCGGCGTCACGCCGAGGCCTTCTTCACTGAGCACCAGTTCGAGCACGTTGAGACGGCGCTCGAGGAGGCCGGGATACGTCAGAGGTCACCTCGGGGCGTCGAGGCGGCCGTGTTCGCCGACCTCTCCGGCTACACGAGGCTGACCGAGGAGGCCGGGGACGAGGTGGCAGCCGAGGTTTCGCTGACGCTTGCGCAGCTTGTGAGCGAGATTGCGGCGCAGCACCGGGGCGAGGTGGTGAAGATGCTCGGCGATGGGGTCCACTTCCACTTCCGCGATCCGGCCGACGCGGTCAGAGCATCCCTCGAGATCGTCGAGGGTGTCCGCCCGCGCGGCCTCCCACCAGCCCACATCGGCGTGAACGCGGGACCGATGATCTACGACGAGGGCGATTACTTCGGCCGGACGGTGAACATCGCCGCCCGGATCGCGTCGCAAGCCGGGGCCGGGCAGGTATTCGTCGGCGAGGACCTCGTCCGCAGCGTCTCGCCGAAGGGTTTCCAGGTGGTCGAGGTGGGCGAGTTCGAGCTGAAAGGCATCGCCCGCCCCGTGAAGCTTTTCGAAGCCGTGCCAGACCATGCCGAGTGACGCCCTTTGCGTCCTACGAACGAGCCCTCTACGACCGGGTGGCCGCTGCGCCGGCGTGTTCAGTCGGTGAGCGCCCGCACGACGGCACCGAGCAGTGGGCGACGGTCCACCTTCCCCGTGTTCACGGTGCCGGTGACGATGGTGTCGAGCTCGGGAGACCAGAACGCAAATGCGCCCCAGATCCCGTGGTGGCCGACGACCTGGGCCGCCGGGAAGCGGTGACGACCGAGTCCAAGGCCGAAGTCGTCCTAATAGCCCTCTGGACCGGGTTGCCATCGAGTCATCTCGTTCCAAGAACGGGTGCTTACCAGCTGGCCCCGAGGGAGCGCTCGGAGAAACGCGGCGAGGTCCGCTGCGTTGCTCACCAGCCCACCGCCGGCCCAATCGACCGTCGGATCCATGTCGGTGATGTCCTGCCCGTCGAGGTCGTGGGACGCGATATCGCGGCGGCGGGGTGCCTCACCGCTGCTCTCCAGCCATGTGTCAGCCATGCCGGCCGGGTCGAGCACCAGATCGCGTTACGCCTCGTGGAGCGGCCGGCGGGCGAGCGATTCGATGATGAGGCCGGCGAGCACGAACCCGGTGTCGGTGTACGTGCGGGCTGTCCCTGGCGGCGACGACGCGGCTCTCTGGCCACCGCCAGGTTCACGAGATCGAGAGGTGTGAACCGCCGCCGACCGCCCCCGTGCCATACCGCGTCCAGGATCGAGGGCTGCAAAAAGTAGTTCGGTAATCCGCTGGTGTGGTCCAGGAGCTGTCGGAGGGTAAGGGCGGCACCGGGTCGCAGGCTGACCGAGTAAGCCTTGGCCCACGGCGGCATCGCGGTCCTGATGGGGCGCGACGAGTACCCAGCGCCGCCTCTGTGCCGGTATGGGGAGCCCCGGCGAGACTGAAGGTGACCCGCTCGCCCCCAGGAAGCAAAGTTCGGTCGGTGAAGCGAGGGCCCGGCTCCACGATACGGGGATGAGTCTGAGGCCACGATGGATTGGAAGAGCGCTCCCGGGAACCGCGCTCACCTCGCGCACCATGCTGCACGCGGTCACATCGCTGCGCGGGCTGCGCCGAGGACTGTGGATGGGCGAGGACATCGTTCAGCTCCAGGTCCCTACCTTGTTCTTGTGGGGCGACCAGGACGGCCAGGCTTCGACCTTCGATCGGGGCAGAGTTCAGTCGGCGCATGCCCGAGGCCACGCTCACCATCATCGACGACGCCGGCCACATGCCATAGCTTGACCAGCCGAAGGCCGTCGCCACCATCCTCCGTTCGTTCCTTGGGAAAGCTTGATCCCCACCCTCGGCTCGCGGACCGTGCCCACCTCTTGATGCTTCTTCTCGCCTGTCAAGGGCATGACTACCACTTTCGCGGGACTTCCCATGCGGGCAGTTCCAGTAAAGGTCCGCGGTTTGGGCCTTGATCGGCCGGGCAAGAGGCCGAGGGCTGTCGCAAAGGACAGGATCCAGGTCTCCTCAGCCGGCTGGCCGCGTCTTTCATTTAGAAACGGCTTCTTAGCCACGGTAGCATGAGCGAGCTCGCGACCGGTGTGCGGATGGAAGGAGAATGACCCATGGACCGAAACGAAATGCTTCGTCTCTTCGAGGCTCACCGAAGAGCGGAAGCGGCGCGCGACATCGACGCCATCCTCGAGACCTTCGTCGCGGACCCCTTCCTCGAGACGGTGCCACTCGGGCTCCGGAGCGAGGGGCGGGACGCGGTCCGAGCAGCCTACGAGCTGCAGTTCTTCACGGCTTTCCCGGATCTGGCGCCGGAGGACGAGGGCATGGCCGTTGGCGACGACGTCATCGCTGTATGGGGGACCCTCCGTGGGACCAGTCGGGGGGATTGGCTGGGGATCGCTCCGGGCAGGGGCACTTTCGCCGTGCCGTTCGCCAACGTCGTCCCGTTCAGCCAGGGGCTCATGGCCGGCGAGACGATCTACTTCGACCTCGCCACGTTGTGCGAGCAGGCGCGGCTTCCGCTTGAGGAGGTCCGGGCGGCCGCGGCCGCACGTCGACGCCGGGCGTCGACTCCTTCGCCGCAGGCCTGAGCGCACGCGCTCTCGACCGATGAGCGACTTTGCTCCGGCGCCGTCCGGGCCCATGCGCGTGTGATGTGAGCGGCTCGCGGTAAGCGGCGCCGGTGATCGAGTCGCCTGCTGCGAACGACGCTCGACCCCCAGCGTTAGGCCTCCCAATAATGGTTCGGGGATCAAGACGTGAACCTGCAATCGCTATGTTCACCGCCGCAGCATCCCGATGGCATCGTTCAGCGAACGGAAACAAGATGGGGAGAAAGCAGAGCACCAAGACCGCTGAATCGACTTTTGCGGTCTAAGTGGCGACAGAGTAGCGAACTGCAACCGGTACGGGCTGGCAAATGAGTTGCACCCTCCCCACGCTTGGTCTTGTATCTGGTCGAGACCGCCTGCGGGTTGGAGGCCTGGCCGGCGGGAATGAAGCTCTCATCATGTTGGGGCCGCTGGACGACCTTGGCAGGAACGCCGCGGACCCCCCGAGTCAGAGGAGGTGTCGGGATGGAACCCACCAAGCCCACCGAGCTTACTGACGAAGACATCGAGACGATCCGTCCAAGGGTGGCCGGAACGTCCGCCCGAGTCCTCGATCGGGCGGAGGATGCCGACGAGACCGATACAGCGGACAGCGACGACGTCGACACCGACAGCGAGGACACGGCCGACAGCACGGATGGTACCGACACCGAAGATGCTGCCGACACCGCAGACACCACGGACAGCAAGGACACGGCCGACGGCGTCGACACCACGGACTCCGCGTCGTAGGAGGGCGTTCACCACGGCTGTGGCCAGGCCGCGCCCCATGGTTCTCGAACGCTGCGTCGGAGACGCGGGGGCCTTCCTGGCCGACACGTGGGGACGCCGGCCCTACTATCGTGCGACCGGCGACGGGTTCGAGGACTTGCTGACTTTCGACGACGTGGACCGGATGGTCTCCTCGTTCGGACTCCGGACCCCCGCGTTTCGCCTGGTCAAGGACGGGGCAAGCCTGCCCGCCTCCTCGTACACCAGGTCCGGACGGATCGGCTCGACCCATGTAACAGGCATCGCCGACCCCGCCCGGGTCTTCCAGCTTTTCGCCGACGGGGCGACCATCGTCCTGCAGGGGATGCATCGGTTCTGGGAGCCCGTCGCTCACTTCTGCCGGGATCTGGAGACGGAATTGGGCCATCCAGCCCAGGTGAACGCGTACGTCACCCCGCCCGGCTCGCAGGGTTTCGCCCCGCACGAGGACTCCCATGACGTGTTCGTGCTCCAGGCATTCGGTCGCAAGCACTGGGAAGTATGGGAACGAGGGGCGCGTCCCGACCCCAAGGAGGCAGAGTCCGTGCCCTTGGCGCTTTCCATCGAGTTGCGGCCGGGCGACTGCCTGTACATCCCGGAGGGCACCGCCCATGCCGCCCGGGCCCAGGAGACCGTCTCGGGGCATCTCACCATCGGGATCCACGTCCAGACGTGGGTCGATCTCGTTCGAGACGCCTTTGCCCGCGCGGAAGGGGAGGACGCCTTCCGGGAGCGGATGCCCGCGGGCTGGCATCGGAGCCTGGATTCCCTTTCCCCTCAGGTGGCCGATCGCCTGGCCGAGCTCAGGCGGTGGCTGGAGAAGCTGGACGCGGCCGAGATTGCCGGCGAGATGATCGAGCGATTCCTGACCACGCGGCCCCCGTTGTTGGCCGGCTCCTTGCGAGGGTTGCTGGAGGCAGGCTCGGTGACGGACCA
>WNGF01007664.1_pt1 | contig 14646 bp, 16 predicted proteins | sample 5400641 | NCBI WGS metagenome assembly WNGF01 (sample SAMN13153371, study PRJNA577476) | soil metagenome | isolation source: 80 cm soil or saprolite under grassland replicate 2 | place: USA:California | collected 2016-06-15
CCAGTTCGCCACTCTGTGATGCCATCCGACCGGCGCGGGCGGCCTCGCGCGAATTGTCGCCAGATGTCCCGCCGCCATGTCGATGCGCGCCCGCGCCAGCACCTCGACCACCTGAGCGTGCTCCGTATCAGGATGGTCGTTGAACGACTCGATGCGCCGGTAATGTCGGCCGGTCACCTCGTTGAGCGCCCGCAGAACCACCGGCTGCAAGGTGCCGACCCCATCTACGGCCATGATCGCGCCGCGGATGCAGTGTCGCCCGTCATGCGTCCTGAGCGTCCCTTTGCACCACCGGTCGGGCGTGGCGAGCAGGTCGATCACCTTGTCGATCTTGCTCATACGGTCGTCGAAACCGAACCCGACCCCATCGAACGGCATGGTCTTGCCCTCCGTGTTTGCGACTGCACCGAAGCCATAACGCCGCGCTTGTTCCAGGGTTCATAGGTAGGGTGCCCGACGTCTGGACGGGTTTGCCGGCGGTGTGTCAATTTGCGGTCGCGGCGAGCGGCTGCGGCGCCGGCCTGGGGATCGCCGGTGTGGCGGGGAGGGCGGTGGTCAGGCTCGAACATATCGGCAAGCGCTACGATGGCGGCGCCGGGGCGCTGCACGACATCTCGCTGGCGCTGGAGCCCGGCGACTTCCGCTTTCTGACCGGTGCGAGCGGCGCCGGCAAGACCACCGTGCTGAACATCATCGGCCTGGCCGAGCAACCCTCGCACGGCATGCTGAGACTGTTCGACAGGGACCCCGCGACGCTCGATCGCGCCGCCCGGGCTGCGCTGCGCCGGCGGATCGGTGTGGTCTTTCAGGACTTCCGGCTGATTGACGAATTGAGCGTGCACGACAATGTCGCGCTGCCATTGCGCATCGCCGGAGCCGGGGATCGGGAGATCAGTGACCACGTACCCGAACTGCTCGGCTGGCTCGGCATCGAGGACTTGATCGCGGCGCGGCCGCCGGTCCTGTCTGCCGGCGAAAAGCAGCGGGTCGCGATCGCCCGGGCAATCGTGCACCGGCCCGAGCTGCTGCTCGCCGACGAGCCGACCGGCCATGTCGACGCCGAGACCGCGCTGTTGCTGGTGCGCGTCTTCGAACGCATCAACGCTCTCGGCACGACGGTGCTGATCGCGACGCACGACACCGCCTTCGCCCGGCGATTCGACCATCCGCGGCTGCATCTAGAGCGGGGGATCCTGGTGGAGCCCGCCGCCGGCGAGACGCAATGACGATCAGATGGCTTCATCGGCCGCGGCTCGATATCTCTTCCGGGCGCGAGCCGAAAGCGCTGCTGCTCAGCGGGATTCCCGCGCTGATGGCCTATGTCGTCGCGATGATGGGGATCGGGCTGCTCGGGCTGAGCGATATGCTCGGCGAATGGAACCGGCTCCAGGCCGGCACCTTGACGTTGCAGCTGCCCGCCGATACCTCGACGGCGCGCACCGACATGGCATTGGCCGTGCTGCGGCAAACGCCTGGCATTGTCGGCGTGCGCCTCGTCGAGCCGGCCGAGACGAAACGGTTGCTCGAGCCGTGGCTCGGCCCGTCGGTGCCGATCGACCGACTGCCGGTGCCGCGTCTCGTCGATCTGCGAGTGGCCCCGGATGTCGCGATCGATTTTGCCGCATTGCGCCAGAGGCTGACCTCGGTGGCTCCCGGCGCCGAACTCGAAGAGCGCCCTGCCGGAGACGACGACACGCGCGCAGACATGCGTCGCGCCGTGCTCGTCCTCGCCGTCGGGCTTTGGCTGGTCGCGATGCTCGGCGCGATGTCGCTGGTGTTCGCCATCTGGGGCCATCTGGCGCGCCATCAGCTTGTGATCGAGCTGCTGCACCGGCTCGGCGCCGATGACAGCGATATTGCCGCCCGGTTTCAGACGCAAGCCTTGCTGCACGGTCTGCGCGGCAGCGTCGGCCCCGCGATTGCCGGCGCGGCGACGGTGATGTGGGTCGGGCACGGCGCCACTTCATGCGCATCGACCCCTCGGCTACGACCGACGCGGTCGTGGTGGTGACCGGCGGTCGGCAGCGCCTCGAAGCCGGGCTTGAGCTGTTGGCCGCCGGCAAGGCCAAGAAGCTCTTCATTTCCGGCGTCAATGAGCGGGTCGACCGCGACGAGTTGCTGCGCGGTCACGGAGCGCTCCCCGAAAACGCCACCTGCTGCATCGTGCTCGGCCATGCCGCCGACAACACCTTCGGCAACGCCCGGGAAACCGCGGATTGGATGCATGAGGAGGGATACCGCAGCCTGCGTCTCGTCACCAGCTGGTACCATATGCGGCGCAGCCTCCTCGAATTCGAGCGGGCCATGCCGCGGGTCACGATGATCGCCAACCCGGTATTCGCTCATCATGTCGATCCGGAACGGTGGTGGAATTGGCATGGCGCGCCGCTGTTGCTCCTGGGCGAATACGACAAATATCTCGCCGCCTGGGTGCGGCCATTGCTGAACCCGTGGCTGCCGCCGCCTCCGCCCCGGCCGACGCTGCGCAACGCCGGGGTCGACGCTTCCGGCCGGGTCCGATGAGCTGGCTGCGGGCATTCCTGTTCAACATCGCCTTCTTTGGCGTGACGGCGCTGCTTGGCGTCGCCGCGCTGCCGCTGCTGCTGGCGCGGCGCAGGGTGGTGATGGAGTTCGGCCGGTTCTGGGCGCGCTGCGTGCTCGCCCTGGCGAAGGCGATCGTCGGGCTCGATGGCGAGATCCGCGGCCTCGAGCACCTGCCGCGCGGCGCCTGCCTGATCGCGGTGAAGCATCAATCGGCCTGGGATGCCCTGATCCTGCCGATCGTCCTCGGCGATCCGGCGGTGGTCATCAAACGCGAGCTCTTATGGGTGCCGTTCTATGGCTGGTATGCCGGACGTGCCGGCTCGATCGCGATCGACCGGAAAGGCGGTGCCGGCGCGGTGCGTCGCATGGTGGCGGCGGCGCAGCGGGCGGTGGCAGCGGCGCGCCCGATCGTGATCTTCCCGGAGGGGACCCGCACCGCACCGGGGCAGCGGCTCACCTACCAGCCCGGCGTCGCGGCGCTCTACCAGGCGCTCGCGGTTCCGCTGGTGCCGGCCGCGGTCAATTCCGGGCTTTATTGGGGCCGCCGCAGCTTTGTGAAGCGACCGGGGCGGATCGTCCTCGCCTTCCTCGAGCCGATCCCGCCCGGCATGCCGCGCCGCCAGGTCATGGGCGAACTGGAAACCCGCATCGAGGCGGCGACCACCGCCCTGGAGCGCGAAGGGTTGGCCGGTTACCCGGCCGCCGGGAACCAGTCCTCGCCGCCGCTGCCGACGATCTGATCGAGCGAATAGGGGCACTCCGCCGGGACGCGTTGCATCAGCCCCGGCGCCTCATCTTCGAAAGCCCGCAGCAGCCGCAATGCGTAACGGTACCGCTCCTGGAGGTCCAATTTTGCCGTGATGGCGCGGGTCAGCTTTCTTTCCAGCTGCAGCCGCCACTCGACGATCTCCTGGCGCCAGTGACGGGCCGGTTCATCGAGCCGCGAATATTCAAGCTTCAGGAGGTGTTCGATGATGTGCTCGCACAGCGACTGGCAGGCGTGGAGCTCGCTCTTGCCCAAATCCTCGATCTCCTCGGCGATCAGCTCGATGTCGAGCCGGTTGTCGCCGGGCCGCACACGGCGCAGCAATTTCGCCTGTTCCTGCGTCCAGGCGTAGAAATCGTCGTCATACAGTGTGCCGGTTGCGTCAGCCATGTCCGCGAGCCTAGCACAGATACGCCTCTCCGGAGATGCCAACGCCGGTCTGAGACGAAGCGATCGGACGCTGTATCCGTCAAAAAAACTCTCCCGGCCAGCCTTGACGGGCACGTCCCGGAGAACGAAATAAGAACTTCCGGGATCCAGCTACGGGCATGCGGGCTTGGCTTGCGCGAGGGTACACAGCTGCAGCTTTCCGTTGAAGCAGCGAAGGCGCTTGGCTCGGTCGCCCCAAGGCCGATCATCCGCGCGCCTGCAAATTCCCTGCAAATGCAGGTGAACGGCTGAGCTGTGCTAAACTGAAATTTCGCCGCCTTGGAGGGAAAGCGCGAAATGCCTGTCGTCGCCTCGATCTCGCAACAGATCTGGGACATGAAATACCGACTCAAGGGGCCGTCCGGCGAGCCGGTCGACCGGACCATCGAGGACACTTGGCGGCGCGTCGCCAATGCCGCAGCCGCCCCGGAGCCCGAGCCCGCAAAATGGGCCGAGCGGTTTTACGCGGCGATGAACGATTTCCGCTTCCTGCCGGCCGGGCGGGTCGTCGCCGGTGCCGGCGCCGGGCGCGAGGTGACGCTGTTCAACTGCTTTGTGATGGGGGCGATCCCCGACGATATGGGCGGGATCTTCGCCCATCTGCGCGAGGCCGCGCTGACGATGCAGCAGGGCGGTGGCATCGGCTACGACTTCTCGACGCTGCGGCCGCGCGGCGCCTATGTCAAAGGGGTCGGCGCCGACGCCTCGGGCCCACTCTCTTTCATGGACGTCTGGGACGCGATGTGCCGCACGATCATGAGCGCCGGCTATCGCCGCGGCGCGATGATGGCGACCTTGTCCTGCGACCACCCCGATATCGAAGCCTTCATCGAGGCGAAGCGCGAGCCCGGCCGGCTGCGCATGTTCAACCTCTCGGTGCTCGCCACCGACGCCTTCATGCAGGCGGTCGAGCAGGACGCTCCGTGGGAACTGCATTTCGGCGGCCCAGGGGATGCTAAAACCGTGGCCAAGGTGCTGCCGGCGCGCGAGCTCTGGGACAAGATCATGCGCGCGACCTACGCCTATGCCGAGCCGGGCGTCATCTTTATCGACCGCATCAACCGCCGCAACAACCTGTGGTATTGCGAGGAGATCCACGCGACCAATCCCTGCGGCGAGCAGCCGTTGCCGCCCTATGGCGCCTGCCTGCTGGGCTCGTTGAACTTGGCGCGCTTTGTCGCCGAGCCGTTCACCCCGCAGGCGCGGCTCGATACCGCGGCGCTGGCGCGGCTTGTCCCCGATGTCGTGCGGATGATGGACAACATCATCGACATCTCGCGCTTTCCGTTGCCGCAGCAGCAGGAGGAGGCCGAGAAGAAGCGCCGCATCGGGCTCGGCGTCACCGGGCTGGCCGACGCGCTGATCCTGTGCGGGCTGCGTTACGGCTCGCCCGCGGCGGTGGCCATGACCGAGGAATGGCTCGGCGCGATCCAGCGCGCCGCCTACCTCGCCTCGGCCGAGCTGGCCGCCGAGAAGGGCGCCTTCCCGCTGTTCGACCGCGACAAATACCTGGCCGGGGAGACCGTCGCCGCGCTCGATCCCGAGATCCGCAAGGCCATCGAGAAGCACGGCATCCGCAACGCGCTCCTGACCTCGGTTGCGCCGACCGGCACGATCTCGCTGTTCGCCGACAATGTGTCCTCCGGCCTCGAACCGGTGTTCAGCTTCCGCTACACCCGCAACGTGTTGATGCCGGACGGCAGCCGGCGCGAGGAAGAGGTCACCGACTACGCCTACCGCGCCTACCGCCGGCTCAAAGGCGACAGCGCACCGTTGCCGGGCTATTTCGTCGATGCGCAGACCCTCGCGCCTGACGACCACCTCGTTATGCTCGCCGCCGCGCAGCGCCATATCGACAGCTCGATCTCGAAGACGATCAACGTCCCCGCCGACATCCCGTTCGATGAGTTCAAGGACATCTACGCCCAGGCCTACGCGCTCGGCTGCAAGGGCTGCACGACCTACCGGCCGAACGAGGTGACCGGCGCGGTCCTGGAGGCGCGGCCGGAGATGCCGGCCGAGCCGACGCTGCGGCACGCGGCGCCGCGCCAGGCCGAGCTGCCGTTGCCGGCGCCCGCCGCTCCGGCCCGGCCGGCTGATGTCTACGAGGGGGGCGGCGTCGTCTACATGACCCAGCCCCTGTCGCGCCCCGAGGCGTTGCCCGGCCAGACCTACAAGATCCGCTGGCCGGACAGCGAGCACGCCCTCTACATCACCTTGAACGACATCATCCAGGACGGAAGGCGGCGGCCCTTCGAGATCTTCATCAACTCGAAGAACATGGAGCACTACGCCTGGACCGTCGCGCTGACCCGGATGATCAGCGCGGTGTTCCGCCGCGGCGGCGACGTGTCCTTTGTCGTCGAGGAGATGAAGGCGGTGTTCGACCCGCGCGGCGGGGCGTGGATGGAGGGCAAATACGTCCCCTCCCTGCTCGCCGCGATCGGCGACGTCATTGAGCAGCACATGATCGAGATCGGCTTCCTGCCGGCGAAGCGGGGCCCGCGGGACGCCGCGCGCGACGCCCGGGTCGTCAACATGGAGCCCGCCCCGGGGTCGAACCCCGGGGCGCCGCCGCTGTTGGGCGGCCGCCTGCGGCAATGCCCGAAATGCGGCGAGGCGGCCCTGATCCGCCTCGAAGACTGCGACCAATGCACCAGCTGCGACTACTCGAAATGCGGCTAAAGCTTGCGGTGAGGGCCGCTCACCGCGGCACCAGTTTGACTGTCGTCGACCGTGCCTCCGCAGCCACAATCGGGTCGACCCAGCGCGCTTCATGACGGCGATATTTGGTGCGGTATACGGCGTCGATCTGGTCGTTGAGAGCCGGATCGGCGGGCACAAAAGTGACGTCTTTGTCGATGCCGCCGGCTTTGATGTGCCCTTCGCGGCGACGCTGGGTTCCGCGGTACCAGGCGGCGCGGTTCCCGTATCCCGATCGTACGTAAAGATCGTCGCGATGGCGGACGACCCAAATCGTCACCGGGTTTCGCAGCGTGCCATCCGGTCGAAGGGCCGCGATCTCCAGCTCTGCGGCGGTTCCGATCTTATCGAGCTCGTCGCTCGTCCAAATCGTCATCGGCGCGGCCCTTTCGAAGAGAGGAGAACTCGTGCTTGCTTACCAATGATGGCCGTTGACTGGCTCGCCACCCTCCGCGCCGCAGCCGGATAGCGCCCATGGATCCTGCCCGCTTCTCAGAACTCGCCCGCTGGACCACCGAGGCCGGGCTCGCCGGCAAGAGCGAAACCACGATCCTCGACGGCTTTTGCCACCGCGCGGTCGCCGCCGGGCTGCCGGTCGCGCGCGCCATGGTGATCATCGACACCTTGCATCCGGTGCATGAAGGCCGCGTCTTCCGCTGGCGCCGCGAGGGCAATGAAGGCCACACCGAACTGATCGAATATGGTCCGACGGACGGGGGAGGGGAAATGGCCGAGAACTGGCGCCGCAGCCCGTTTTTCCGTCTGCTCGAAAGCGGCTGCTCAGAGTTGCGGATCCGTCTCGCCGCCGGCGAGGCGGCGGAATTTGAGAGGGTCGTCGCGCTGCAGCAGGAAGGAATGACCGACTATCTCGCGATGATCACCCGGTTTGCCGCGGACGGCGTGATCGGCGAGATGGATTGCGTCTACTCATCCTGGGCGACCGATCATCCGCACGGTTTCGACGACGGCCAGATCGAGGCGCTGATCGGGCTGATGCCGGGGCTCGCACTGGCCGTCAAATGCGTCTCGCTGGCCCGGATCGCCGGCACCCTGGTCGAGACCTATCTCGGCCGCGATGCCGGCCGGCGCGTCCTCGCCGGCCGCATCCGGCGCGGCGTCGCCGAGACGATCGGCGCGGTGCTGTGGTACAGCGATTTGCGCGGCTTCACCGCGCTCACCGAACGCGCCGCGCCGCAGCAGATCATCCCGCTGCTCAACGATTATGCCGAGGCGGTGATCTCGGCGGTGCATGACAACGGCGGCGACGTCTTGAAGCTGATCGGCGACGGCACGTTGGCGATCTTCACCTCGGCGGCGACCGAGGAGGGGTGCCGCCGCGCGATCGAGGCCGAAGCCGCGCTGCGCCGCCGCCTCGACGAGCTCAACCGGCTCCGCGCCGGCAACGACCTGCCGACCACCGACGTCTATCTCGGGCTCCATGTCGGCGAGGTGTCCTACGGCAATATCGGCAGCAAGGACCGGCTCGACTTCACCGTCGTCGGACCGGCGGTCAACGAGGTCAACCGCATCGCCACAATGTGCCGCTCGGCCGAGCGCAACGTACTGTTGTCGGCCGCCTTCGCCGAAGCCATGGCGGCAGCCGAGCGGCCGCGGCTGGTCTCGGTCGGGCGCTACGCGCTGCGCGGCGTCGAGCGGCCGCAGGAGCTGTTCACCCTGGTTCCTGCCGCGTAATTGTGCATTGCGTCATAGTCGCGCCATAGCTGACACATATCATTACGCTTTGGTATTTTGCATTGCAGCATAACCGATTATATGCTCGGCTCGGAGGAAGCGTCGCAACAACGGAGGGGTTGTGCGATGTGGCCCTACACCGAGCGCGAGATCGACTTCCTCGGCCCGGCCCAGCCGCGCGGCGAATTGGCCGCGCGCACTTTGGCGATGCCGGCCGACACCAACCCGGCGGGCGACATCTTCGGCGGCTGGATCATGTCGCTGATGGATTCCGCCGGCGCGATCACCGCGACCCGCCGCGCCGAGGGCCGGGTGGTCACCGCCTCGGTCAGCAACATCGCCTTCCTGCAGCCGGTCAAGGTCGGCGACGTCGTGTGCTGCTATACCGATGTGGTCCGGGTCGGGCGCAGCTCGATGACGCTGTGCGTCGAGGTCTGGGTGCTGCGCCAGGGCCGCGGCAACCGGGTCAAGGTGACCGCCGCCGAATTCACCTTTGTCGCGCTCGACGAGGCGGGCCGGCCGCGACCGCTCGCCAGGTCGCGCGCGGCGGCGCCAAACCGTGCGGGTGCGGCACAGTAGGTTCAGGTCTGGCGCGCCAAGGCCTCGACCCGCTCCTGCAGCTGGTGCAGCGGACCGTCGGCGATGCCGAGCTCCTCGAGGTGGCGTACCGTGTTGGCGAGATAATCGCGGCCGGTGCCGCGGCCGCCGGTAGCGACGGCGATGATCCGTGCCGTGTCGTCGAGCGACAGACGGCCGGCGTAATCCGGCCGGTCGCGGCGCACGACAAAGGCATAGGCGGCGAGCGGCCCTTGCGGTGTCGCCACCGTGACCGGGCGCATGCGGTAGACCTCGCCCGCCATCTCGCGCGCCCACACCCGGTCGATCGCCGAGCCGAGCCCCTCCTGCGGCAGCCGGTAGGCGATGCCGCGGCAGGCGCCGCCGCGGTCGAGCCCGAGCACCAGCCCGGGCCGCTCAGGCGTGCCGCGATAGTCGCGCGAATAGAGGCAGAAGCTGCGGTGATAACCGCGCAAGAGGGCCGGGCGCCGCTCGGCGAACGGCATTTCCGGGTTCCACATCAAGGAGCCGTACGCAAACAGCCACAACGGCTCGGCGCTGTCGCGCAGCGCAGCGACCCACCCCGGCATCGGGTCGACCGGGTAAGGCGAGACGTAGCCGTTGGCCGGCGTCGCAATATTAATGGAGTACGTTCCTGTCATTGCGAGGAGCGTAGCGACGAAGCAATCCCCATCGGATTAGCCAAGCGGGCCGAAGACTGCTTCGCTTCGCTCGCAATGACAATGGACGGCTAATCGTCCCAGACCTGTTTCGGCATCGGCAGATCGGCGAAATCTTCCTCGCCGAGCGGCCGCTCGAAGGCGATGCCGGCCATCTCGAGCAGCATCATCCATTGCCGGCAATGCTGGCCGATATGCCAGGTCGTGCGTTCGAGCACCTCGTGCAGCTTCTGCGGCCCATAGTAGGTTTCGACGATCTGCTGGCACGATTTCTCGGCGCGGTCCGCCCACCAGCGCCGCACCTGTTCGCGCACGCCTCGGCCATAGGCGGCGAGCGCCGCGGTCGAAGCCATGTCCTCCGGCCGCGGCACCATGCCCGCCAGCTCGTCGCTGAAATAGGTCCCGCCCGTAGCTTCGAGGAATGCTTCGGGAATGCGGAACATGTGGTGCGCCAGCCGGCGGTAGGCGCGCGGCCGGTTCGGCACCTCGGCGGCGAGCCTGTCGTCGGGCATCAGCGGCACGATCCACAACGCCGCGTCGAGAAACCGGGTCAGGCGTTCGACCAGCTCAGCCGGCGACAATACCGGGCCGGTCTTCTCGTCGAGCTTCAGAAAGGCGACGACCTGGGCGATGTTCTGGGCGAAGACGAACTCGTCGCCGCGCGACAGGACCGGGATCGAGCGGGCGCCGATGCGCTGCAGCTCAGCCCGTCCGGCGGCGTCTTCCAGGATATTGATCGATTCGAACTCGATCCCACGGACCGAGAGAAACTCCTTGAGTCTCAGGCAGCTGGTTCACCCAGGCTGCCAGAATGCCTTCAGCGGCGCGGGGGTCGGCAATGTCGGCTCCTAGTCGTGTCGCCGATCCCTTACGCGTGTCGCGGGAGCCGCGTCAACCCGCGCCGCCGAATTGTGATGTCCTGATTTGGGCGGTGGCGCCCCGTTTAATCGATCTCGCGAACGATCTTCAGGTGATCTTGAGGGATCGCCAGCCCACAATCTGTGGCTTGCTCCGGGCAGCCCTCCACCTGACCGTCCTTGGTCTTGGACGCCACATCGACCTCGAACTCATGATCGCAGTGCTCGCAATGCCTGACTTCAGTGGCCATTTCACATCTCCTTCAGCTGCCGCTCACTCAAGTAAACACCTCCCGCCGCGGATGAGCCCCGATCGGCTTGCCGCCTTCGCCAGTGCTGCGCCAAGATCACCGGAGCAGAGGATCAACCGCAGGAGGCGAGCCATGGCATTGCGAGTGAGGCGGGTGGTGACCGGGCATGATGCCGAGGGGCGGGCGATCGTCCAGATCGACGAGGTGTCGCAGAACCTGCGCTCGGCGCGGCCGGGCGCCACGGCTTGCGTCGTCTGGACCAGCCAGGGCTTCCCGATCGACAATACCGGGAAGGCGGATGAGGGATTGCGCGAGAGCGGCACCACGCTCGACAACGGCACCGTCTTCCGCATCCTCGAACTCGAGCCCGGCAACAGCCCGCGCAACCATCGCACCGACTCGCTCGACTATGCGGTGATCATGTCGGGCGAGATCGATATGGAACTCGACGGGGTAACCACCCATCTGCAGGCCGGCGATGTCATCGTGCAGCGCGGCACCGTGCACAACTGGGTCAATCGCGGGACCGCGCCCTGCCGCATCGCCTTCGTGCTGATCGCGGCAAAGCCGGTCGAGGTCGGCGGCAAGGTGCTCAACGCATTCGGCTGACGCGGGGGGATGCGGCGGGAATAAAGCCTAAGATGTGGCGGGATCGGCGGCTATTCCGCTTGACCCGCTAGGGCGGCGTCCATAATATCCAGCGCTCCGCGGGGCTGGCGGTAGGAGGCCACCTAGACGCAGCCCGGGTTTCTTTGAGTGGCACGGCGCCCCTGCGAGAGGGCGTGAATTCAGTGGGTGGAGAGATACTCCCGCTCGACGTACGTTTAGCGTCGAGCGGTTGTCGTGTTCGACGAGGTTGAGGATGCCGACGATAAACCAATTGATCCGCAACCCGCGGGTGCCCGTGGTCGCGCGCAACAAGGTTCCGGCGATGGAGCAGTGCCCGCAGAAACGCGGGGTGTGCACGCGCGTCTACACGACGACGCCGAAAAAGCCGAACTCGGCCTTGCGCAAGGTCGCGCGCGTGCGCCTGACCAACGGCTTCGAGGTGACCAGCTACATCCCGGGCGAGGGTCATAACCTACAGGAGCACTCGGTCGTGCTGATCCGCGGCGGCCGGGTCAAGGACCTGCCCGGCGTGCGCTATCACATCATCCGCGGCACGCACGACACCCAGGGCGTCAAGGACCGGCGCCAGCGCCGCTCGAAATACGGCGCCAAGCGGCCGAAATAGACGGAGAGGAGCCATGTCGCGCCGCCGCGCCGGCGTCAAACGCGAAGTCCACCCGGATCCCAAATTCGGCGATGCCGTCGTCACCAAATTCATGAATTGCCTGATGCATGAGGGCAAGAAATCGGTCGCCGAGCGCATCGTCTACGGCGCTTTCGACCGGATCCAGAAGCGCTCCGGCCAGGACCCGATCCGGGTGTTCCACGAGGCCCTGACCAATGTGCGGCCGGCCGTCGAGGTGCGCTCGCGCCGGGTCGGCGGCGCGACCTATCAGGTGCCGGTCGAGGTCCGCACCGACCGCAGCCAGGCGCTGGCGATCCGCTGGCTGATTTCGAGCTCGCGTGGGCGGTCGGAGAATACGATGGAGGAGCGGCTCTCGGGCGAGCTGCTCGACGCTGCGAGCAATCGCGGGGTGGCGGTCAAGCGGCGCGAGGACACGCATCGGATGGCCGATGCGAACAAAGCATTTTCGCATTATCGCTGGTGACGCGCCGGCGCCCGAGCAGCCGGCACGGCAGTTAACAGTCAGTTGTAATCAGTGCGGCGCGCTGCGCCGCCGGAGTATTGGTCATGGCACGCACGACGCCTCTCGAGCGGTATCGGAATATCGGCATCATGGCGCACATTGATGCCGGTAAGACGACGACCACCGAGCGGATCCTTTATTATACCGGGCGCTCCTACAAGATCGGCGAGGTGCATGAAGGTACCGCGACGATGGATTGGATGGAGCAGGAGCAGGAACGCGGCATCACGATCACCTCGGCCGCGACGACCTGCTTCTGGAACGACCACCGCATCAACATCATCGACACGCCCGGCCATGTCGATTTCACGATCGAGGTCGAACGCAGCCTGCGCGTGCTCGACGGTGCCGTCGCGGTGTTCGACTCGGTCGCCGGGGTCGAGCCGCAATCCGAGACGGTCTGGCGCCAGGCCGACAAATACGGCGTGCCGCGGATCTGCTTCGTCAACAAGATGGACCGGATCGGCGCCGATTTCCGGCGCTGCGTCTTCGAGATCAAGGACCGCCTCGGCGCCATCCCGATCGTGTTGCAATTGCCGATCGGGGTCGAAAGCGATTTTGTCGGCGTCGTCGACCTGGTCGCGATGCAGGCGCTCAAATGGCGCGACGAGACCTTGGGCGCGGAATTCGACGCAGTCGACATTCCCGCCGACATGAAGGCCGAGGTTGAGGCCGCCCGCCACGAACTGGTCGAGCTCGCGGTCGAGCAGGACGACGAGGCGCTCGAAGCCTATCTCGGCGGCGAGGAGCCCGACGAGGCGACGTTGAAGCGCTGCATCCGCAAGGGCACGGTTTCCGGCGCTTTCGTGCCGGTTTTGTGCGGCTCCGCTTTCAAGAACAAGGGCGTGCAGCCGCTGCTCGACGCCGTCGTCGATTACCTGCCGGCGCCGACCGACGTCGCGGCGATCAAGGGCGTCAAGATGGGCACGGAAGAGGTGGTGGTGCGCCATGCCTCCGACGACGAGCCTTTCGCCGGCCTCGCCTTCAAGATCATGTCCGACCCGTTCGTCGGCTCGCTGACCTTCGTCCGCATCTATTCGGGCGTGCTCAACAGCGGCTCGCAGGTGCTGAATACCGTCAAAGACAACCGCGAACGGATCGGTCGCATGCTGCTGATGCATGCCAATCACCGCGAGGACGTCAAGGAAGCGCGCGCCGGCGACATCCTGGCGCTGGCCGGCCTCAAGAACACGACGACCGGCGAAACGCTGTCCGACCCGGCCCATCCGGTCGTGCTCGAACGCATGGAGTTCCCCGAACCGGTCATCGAGATCGCGGTCGAGCCGAAGACCAAGGGCGACCAGGAAAAGATGGGCCAGGCGCTGGCCCGGCTGGCGACCGAGGATCCGTCCTTCCGCGTCGCGGTCGATCACGAGAGCGCGCAGACGATCATCAAGGGAATGGGCGAGCTGCACCTCGAGATCATCGTCGACCGCATGAAGCGCGAGTTCAAGGTCGACGCCAATATCGGCGCGCCGCAGGTCGCCTACCGCGAGACGATCACCCGCACCGCCGAGGTCGACTACATCCACAAAAAGCAGACCGGCGGGGCCGGCCAGTATGCCCGGGTCAAGATCCGCTTCGAGCCGTTGCCGCCCGGCAGCGGCTTCGTGTTCGAGAATTCGGTGGTGGGCGGCGCGGTGCCGAAGGAATACGTGCCCGGCGTCGAGAAGGGGTTGCGCTCTTCGACCGAGAACGGCGTCCTGGCCGGCTTCCCGGTCATCGACCTCAAGGCCGAGCTGATCGACGGCGCCTATCACGATGTCGATTCGAGCGTCCTCGCCTTCGAGATCGCCGCCCGGGCGGCTTTCAAGGAAGGCGTCCTGAAGGCCGGGCCCAAGCTGCTGGAGCCGATCATGCGGGTCGAGGTGGTGACGCCCGAGGAGTATATGGGCGACGTCATCGGCGACCTGAACAGCCGGCGCGGCCAGGTCACCGGCATGGACAGCCGCGGCAACGCGCGGGTCATCAACGCGATGGTGCCGCTCGCCAACATGTTCGGCTATGTCAACACCTTGCGCTCGATGAGCCAGGGGCGCGCCCAGTACACGATGCATTTCGACCATTACGAGCAAGTGCCGCAAGCCGTCGCGGACGAGGTCCGCGCCAAGATGGCGTGATGCTGCTGCTCAGGCTGGAGTAACCGGAGAAGAACGATGGGAAAAGCCAGGTTTGCGCGGACGAAGCCGCATTGCAACATCGGCACGATCGGTCACATCGATCATGGCAAGACGACATTGACGGCGGCCATTACCAAGGTGATGGCGGAGACGGGGGGCGGCACCTTTGTGCCGTTCGACCAGATCGACAAGGCGCCGGAGGAGCGGGCGCGCGGCATCACGATCGCGACCGCGCATGTCGAATACGAGACGAGCAAACGCCATTACGCGCATGTCGATTGCCCGGGCCATG
>WNGF01013363.1_pt1 | contig 14640 bp, 14 predicted proteins | sample 5400641 | NCBI WGS metagenome assembly WNGF01 (sample SAMN13153371, study PRJNA577476) | soil metagenome | isolation source: 80 cm soil or saprolite under grassland replicate 2 | place: USA:California | collected 2016-06-15
CGAAGTGCGGGTTCTGCGAGCTGATTCCGTAGGCGAACTCGTGCAGGTTCGTCTTTCCGACGACGACGTAGCCCGCCTCATCGAGCAGACGCACCGCCGTCGCGGTTCGCTGCGGCACGTGGTCGACGAAGATCGCCGAGCCGTAGGTGGTCGCGAGACCCGCCGTGTCGAGCAGGTCCTTGACGGCAAGCGGGATGCCGTCACCGACGCGATCGGGCCGGGCGAGGAAGATCCCTTCAGTAATTGGCGACGGCGTCGTAGATCAGCGCGACGACGACGGCGCCGGCCGCGAGCAGGACGAAGATTCCGAAGAGCCCCCAGCCGAAGAGGGCGTTCTTCCGGGCGAGCTCGCGTTCCGGGTCGACGCTCAGAAGACGTCCACCGCCATCGCGACGAACAGCAGCGCGAGGTAGGCCAGCGAGTAGTGGAAGAGAAACGCCGCCCGCGGGCTGGTCAGAGCACGATCTGGCGCACCGTCTCGCGCTCTCCGCGGACCACGGGAAGCATCGGCACCTCGGCCGCGGCGTAGTCGTCCTTGAGCAGCAGCGCGAGCGCCCAGAAGTGCGGCGGCGTCCAGAAGAACACGATCAGGAAGAGGAAGAGCGCCGGCAGCGTCAGGTTGCCGGTCGCGGCGGCCCAGCCGACGAGCGGCGGCACGGCGCCTGCTGCGCCCCCGATGACGATGTTCTGCGGGGTGGAGCGCTTCAGCCAGCGCGTGTAGACGAGGACGTAGAAGAGGTTGCCGGCGAGTGCTAGCGCAGCGGTGAGCACGTTCACGGTGCTGGCGAGCAGGACGAACGAGAACGCCGACAGCGTGAGCCCGAACTCGAGCGCGCGTCCGGGTGCGAGGCGCCCGGCGGCAACCGGCCGCGCCTTCGTCCGCTTGCCCATCACGCGATCGATGTCCGCATCGAGCACGTGGTTCAGCGCGCTCGCGCCTCCGCACGCGAGCGCCAACCCGACCATCGTCTCCGCGAACAGCAGGGGCGAAGGCAGCCCGCGGGCGCCGACGACCATCCCGCATGCGCCGGTGAGGAGCAACAGCGTCATGATCCGCGGCTTCGTGAGCGTCGCGTAGTCCCGCCACGCACCTGCGGCGACCGGAGCGCCGCGGAACGCCCGAATGCACGCGACCAGAGTTGCCGCGAACGCGAACGCGGCCAGTCCCATGTGCAGCGGTTCGGTCGTCACGAGGGCAGCGGTGCCGAAGGCAATCAGCGCGACGAGCGAGGGCGCGAGCAGACGCCGGGCCGCGAACATCCCGGCGAGGACGAGCGCGACGAGCGGCGGCAGCGCGAGCGCGGCAAGCTGACGATGCTCGAAGCCGGTCGTGCCGGAGACCACCGCCAGCAGCGTGCCGCCCGCGGCGGCCAGCCCCGTGAGCCGCATCCACGAGCCGCTAGCCGGCATCCTGCGCCTCCAGCCTCAGCCGCAGGTCGCGCAGCGGCCGGGCGCTCGTCACGTACGGGACGCGGTCGAAGTTGTGCGGCGGCGGCGGAGACGTCGTGTACCACTCGAGCGTGTCTGCGCGCCAGGGGTCGTTGCCCGCGCGGGCGCCGGCACGCAGCGCGTGCGTGCGGAAGACGTTGACGAAGAAGACGAGGATTCCAAGCGCCATCACGAAGGAGCCGATGGTGGATATCAGGTTGTAGACCTCCCAGGTGCCGCCGTGCGAGTAGGTGTACACCCGTCGCGGCATCCCCTGCAAGCCCAGGAGGTGCTGCGGGAAGAAGGCGAGGTTGATCCCAACGAGCATCAGCCAGAACGTGAGCTTCCCCAGACGCTCGGAAAGCAGGCGCCCGAACATCTTCGGCCACCAGTAGTGGAGTCCCGCGAAGATGCCGAAGATGGAGCCGCCGAACAGCACGTAGTGCAAGTGCGCGACGACGAAGTAGGTGTCAGTCACCTGCCAGTCCACAGGGAAGGCAGCGAGGAAGATGCCGGAGAGGCCGCCGATCGTGAAGACGCCGACGAAGCCGAGCGCGAACAGCATCGCCGTGTCGAAGATGAGGTTCCCGCGCCACGTCGTCGCGAGCCAGTTGAAGATCTTCACGCCGGTCGGCACCGCGACGGTCATCGAGCTGATCATGAAGAAGGCGTTGAGCCAGGCCGGCAGGCCGACCGCGAACATGTGGTGCGCCCACACGAGCATCGAGAAGAAGCCGATCCCGACCGTCGAGAACGCGACCGCCTTGTAGCCGAAGATCGGCTTGCGCGAGAAGACGGGGATCACCTCGGAGATCATCCCCATCGCCGGCAGGATCATGATGTAGACCTCTGGGTGGCCGAAGAACCAGAAGACGTGCTGCCACAGAAACGCGCTGCCGCCGTGTGAGGGCTCGAAGAAGTGCGTGCCTGAGTGCCGGTCGAGCAGCAGCAGCGTGAGGCCGACGCCGAGCGCCGGCAGCACCGCGATCAGCATCAGCGCGTAGATCTCGATCGACCACGCGAAGAGCGGCAGTCGCATCCACGTCATCCCCGGCGCGCGCATGTTGTGCAGCGTCACGACGAAGTTGATTGCGGTTGCGAGCGAGCCGATCGTGAGCAGGTGCAGTGAGAGGATCCAGAGGTCGACGCCGTGACCGGCGCTGTACTGCACCTCGGAGAGCGGCGCGTAGCACGTCCAGCCGCACTTCGCGGCGCCGCCGCCGGCGAAGAAGCTGAGGAAGAGCGTGATCCCTCCGAAGAGGAACAGCCAGTACGAGAATGCGTTCAGGCGCGGGAACGCCATGTCGCGCGCGCCGATCATCAGCGGGATGAGGTAATTGCCGAAGCCTGCGAGGATCGGGACGATGACGAGGAAGATCATTGTCGTCCCGTGCAGCGTGAAGAGCTCGTCGTATCCGTCCCGCGTAATGAAGTGCTCGTTCGGCGTCGCGAGCTGGGCGCGCATCAGCAGCGCCATGATTCCGCCGCCGACGAAGAAGACGAGCGACGTCCAGATGTAGAGGATGCCGATCCGCTTGTGGTCGGTGGTTGTCAGCCAGCGAGCGAAGCGGCCCTCGTACCACGCCGGACGCGCGGGGAGCGTTTCCGTCCTAACCGCCACTTGCTCCCGCCTTTGCTCCGAAACGCGATTTCAGGTAGCCGATGGTCGCATTCATCAGCTTGTCGTCCCACGTCGCGCCGACGGCGGGCATCCGAATGCCGCCCTGCCGAAGCAGCCGTCGCAGCGCGGTGGGATTGCTCAGAGTCGGGCTCGTCGCGATCGCCGGGCCGATCAGCCCCTCGCCGCGGAAGCCGTGGCACGACGCACAGACGCCCATGAACGCCTGCCTGCCGATCCGCACGGCCTGTGGCTGCTGCCCTGCGGCGACGACCTTCACGAAGCCGTGCATCGCGGCGTGCTGGATGCCGCAGAACTCTGCGCAGCGGATCGCGTACGTGCCCGGCCGCTCCGCCTTGAACCACGTGTGGTTCGTCTTCCCCGGGATCGCGTCGATCTTTCCGCCGAGCGCCGGCACCCACCAGCTGTGCGCAACGTCCGCCGACGTCACGTCGAGCGCGACGACCCTGCCGACCGGGACGACGAGCTCGTTGATCGACTCCGAGCCGTTCGCGTACTTGAACAGCCAGTAGAACTGGTGCGCTTCGACGGTGACGTTCAGGCGAGACCCGGCTGCGGAAGCGGACGGGATGTTCTTGATTCCCGGCAGCTTGTAGAAGACGAACGAGATGATGCCGGCGATGATCAGCACGGGAATGACCGTCCAGATCACCTCGAGCCTCGTCGAGCCGTGGATCTGGGGACCCTCCGCCGTACGCGGACGGCTCCCGCGCCGGTAGCGGATCACGAACGTGATCAGCGCTCCCTCGACGAGCACGAAGATCGCGCCGGTCACGATTAGGATCAGCAGGTACGCATCCGAGATCCGGTGCGCGTTCGGCGACCTGGGCGAGACCGGCGTGATGCCGCCGTGCGAGGCCTCGGCCGCCGCGGCGAACGCAAGCGCGCCGACGAGCGTCAGGACGAGGACGAACAGACTCCGGCGCACGGGCGCTGGCATTCTACGAAGGTGGGCGAAGAGGCGCGCGTTCAGCTACCGCCGTACGTGCAGGGCGAGATCGACGTTTTCGTGAACGGCGTGCCGCAGGCGGAGGGGCGCGATTTTCGGCGCGAAGGCGACGCCCTCATCTTCGACCGGCCTCTGGCCGAGGAAGGACGCCTGGGCATGGTCCGCTGGCTCTCGATGCTGCTCGGGATCGCCGGCACGTACCGGCAGAACGACTCGGTCGACGTCGTCTACGAGCAGTCCGGCCGGCGCGTGGTGGCGACGGGCCTGCCGATCCGGCGCGGCTAGACGTACTCCTCCGCCGGCACGGGCACAGGTTCTTCGCGCCGCGCCGGCAGGAACCAGCGCTCCGCGACCGCGGTGGGCACGACCGCCGAGAGCACGACCACCGTGACGAGCAGTGAGAACTGGGTCTCGTCGATGATTCCGGAGGTGAGGCCGTAGAGCGAGGAGATCGTGCCGAAGGTGAGTCCCGTACTCATCAGCAGCGTGGTGAACGTCGCGTGCGTCGGGATCGCGCGCCGGGCCAGCGGATAGACGAACGCCACCTTCGGCGCCATCTTCGCCAGCAACAGCAGCGCGAGCAGCCCGAGGTTCGCGACGACGGCGTGCAGCGAGACGTTCAACCCGCCCTTGATGAAGAAGAACGGCGTCAGGAATGCGAACGCGACGACGCGCAGGCGCTGCTGCTCCTCCCGATGCTGCGCGTAATGAGTGCTCATGACGAGGCCGAGGATGAACGCGGGGAGGACGGCGTGGCCGTTCGCGGCGTCTGCGAGGACCATCAACAAGAACAGCGCGACGAACACGAGCTTGATCTCGGGCTCTATCACGCGATCTCCGTAGCGGCGGAAGAACGGCTTCGCGATCCGAGGCAGAGCGACGATCAGCGCGAGCGAGACGACGATGAACACGGGGAACCAGATGTTCGGCTTCACGAAGATCGCCGAGAGCGCAATCGCGGTGCAGAGGTCGGTGACGAACGTCGCGCTCATCAACAGCTTGCCGACGTTCGACGTCGTGAGTCCGCGCTCGACGAGCACGGCGTAGACGACGGCCAGGGACGTCGTCGACAGCGCGGTACCCGCGATCAGCGACGCCTTCGCCGTCCAGCCGATCAGGAAATAGGAGACGAGCGACGCCGTGACGAAGGGGCCGGCGAACGAAGAGATCCCGAGCGCGACCGTTGCCCTAGCGCGATCGCGCATGTAGCGCGGGTCGACCTCCATCCCGGCGAGGAACGTGAGGACGATCGACGCGAACTTGGCGATGAAGTCGAGCCAGCTCTGGCTGTGCAGGTCGAAGACGTTGCCCGCGACGACTCCCAGCGTCAGCTCGATCAGCGCGACGGTGATGCCGAGCTCGACCGAGACGATCGACGCCACCAGGATGACCGCGCCGAGGACCGCTGCGAGTTGGATTGGGCTCACGCAAACCTCCGGATTCCGAGCACTCGGTAGAGGCCATCAGCCCGGCGGGCGGTTGAGCGCGAGCCTCATCGCGCGACCGCGATGATAGCGGCGATGGGAACGACGGCGCTCTTTCTCGCCCTCGGCGCCGCCGTGCTGCATGCGCTCTGGAACCTCCTACTGCGCGGATGCGCGGACACCCAGGCCGCCAGCGCGTTCGCCTTGGTCACGGGCGTTGTCATGCTCGTTCCCGTCTCCGTGTTCACGTGGGACGTCGAGTTTGCTGCGTGGCCGTACATCCTCGGTTCGGGCGCGCTCGAGCTCGCGTACCTCGCCATGCTGGCGGCGGCGTACGGCCGCTTCGAGCTCAGCGTGGTCTACCCCGTGGCCCGTGGCCTCGCGCCGGTGTGGACGCTCGTGCTTGCCGTCCTTGTCGTCAGCGCGTCGCCCTCGACCGCCGAGATCGGCGGCGTCCTCGTCGTCGCGATGGGAATTCTGCTTGTTCGCGGCGTTGCGGGAGGTCGTGGCGCCGCGGTCGGAGTCGTGATCGCGGCGTCGATCGGCGGCTATACGCTCGTCGATCGCTACGGCATTCGCCATGCGGACGCCGTGTCGTACCTGCTACTCGTGATGCTCGGTCCGGCGCTCGTGTACCCACCGCTCGTCGGTCTCGCGCGTGTGCGCCGCGCTCTCTCGACCCAGACAGTCCTCGTCGGAATCCTTTCGATGGGCGCCTACGTCCTCGTACTGCTCGCGCTGCGACGCGCGTCCGCGCCCGCCGTGTCGGCCGTTCGCGAGACGAGCGTCGTGATCGCGACCGTTCTCGCGGCGATCTTCCTGCGCGAGCGCGTCACGCCTTGGCGCCTGGCCGGCGCCGGTCTCGTCGCCGCCGGCGTCGCGCTGCTGGCGCTCAGCTAGAGGAGGCCCTCCGCCGACATCGCCGCCAGCCCCGCGCGCGGGAACCCGAGCACGCCCTCGAAGACGAGGTAGCGCGGCTCCCAGCGGGGCGAGAACTTCGCAGTGAAGCGGTAGAGGCTCTCGATCTGGAAGAAGCGGTCGCCGAGCGCGAGCAGGCGGGAGACGGCGCGTTCGACCGTTCCGCCCGGCCGCTCGAGGAGCCGCCCGAACGCGGCGAAGTTCAGCGACAGCTCGTCGACGCCGCGCTCTCGCAACAGCTCGATCGCGCGCACGACGAGGAACTCGGTCAGGCCGTTCGGCGTGTCGCGGTCGCGTCGCATGAAGGAGAGGGACATCGCCGCTCGCCCGTAGGAGGGAACGAAGTGGAGGAAGCCGCGGACGATGCCGCCGCCGTCGCGCGCGAGGACGACGACGCTCTCGCCGCACTGCTCCGAGGTGAGCGCGTCCATCGCCATCGCAAAGCCGCGTTCAGGAGCGCCCTCGCGCCAGCGCGCTGAGACGCGCTCGAGCTCCGCCAAGTCGTTCGCGCTCAAGTCGCCCAGCATGCGCGCCTCCGATACGTAGCCCGCTTTCCCCAGCCGGGTCACCGACTGGCGGACCTTGCGGATCGCGCGTCCCTCGAGCGAAAACGTCCGCGTCTGCACGATGGCTTCGTCGCCGATGTAGAGCGCATGGAGCCCCGCCTGGCGCCAGAGCGCGACGAGCGCCTCGCTCGCGCCAACCACCGCGATTCGCAGGCCGTGCACGTCGGCGAACGCGCATGACTCTGCGACGAGCTCCGGTAGCGCGTCGTGAGCGCCGACCGGGTCGCCGGCGACGAGCAGCACGTTGTTCTCGATGCGGTAGCCGAGGAACGCGCGCCGGTCGTCTGTGAAGAGGTAGTGCAGGTCCCCGCGCAGCTTGAAGAAGGCGAGCGTGTCGTTGCCGTACGCGCGGACCAGCTCGAGCGCGGTGCGGCGTGTGCCGACGTCGGGGAGCTCGCGCGGGGGCCGGCGCGGCCGGAAGAAGAGCCAGGCGCCGAAGACGATTGTCGCGGCGACGAGGATGTCGACGAAGATCGGCAGCAGGTGGAACTCGTCGGTGTAGGCCGGAGACGCGTCCGTCCACGCGAACAGGTCGACCGTCCTGTGGAGGACGCTCGGCGGCCCTGCCGTCCTGCCCGTCGAGAGCCAGACGAGCACGGCGACAAGGGCAGTGGAGGCGGCCGCCACGCCCGTGAACGCCCACAGCAACGGACGCGTCCACACGCGCTCGTGCTCGACGCAGAACGTGCCGCGGCCCCACCAGAGCGCACCGGCGCCGGCCCAGCTCAACAGCGCCTCCTCGAAGTCGAGTCCCTTCAGCAGGTCGAGCGCACCCAGTGCCGCCAGGAGGGCGAACGCCGCGGCCCAAGCGCGCTTGCGCTTCCTTCGCAGGTAGAAGGACGCGACGATCAGCGCGAGGCTCGCCGGGACTGCGATGGAGTGGAAGAGCGGCACCGCGCGCACCGGCTCCCAGCCGAGCAGCAGCTCGCCGCGCCAGGCGATGTTCGGCGTGAGCGCCGACGCGAGGTTGACGATGCCGATCGCGAACGCGACCCAACCGGCGAAAGCCGGGAGCCCGTCCGCGGAGCGCATCGCGCCTAGCGGGGCGAAGCGACGGTGGAGCCCGAGACGCCAGGCGCCTGTGTCGCGGGTGCGCGGTAACAGGTCGCGCGCGTCCTTCACCGCCATGTACGCGCCGAGCGAGAGAGCGCCCCCCGTCAGGAACGTGTAGCGCCACAGCCCGAGCGTCGCGCCGAGCACCGTCGCCGCAACGATCCCGAGTCCGAGGTACACCTCGTGGAGGCGGAAGCCCAAGACAAAGAGGCGCGCCCCCTGGCGATGCCGCTCGACCCGAATCACGACTCCATTGAAGCCGAGATCCACCGCGGCCGCTGCTACTTCGGTAGCGGCTCGAGCTTGTAGCCGACGCCGTAGCGCGTCTGGATGAACGTGTGCCGCGACGCACGGCGGTCGACCTTTTCGCGCAGCCGCCGCACGAAGACGTCGACTGTGCGGTCGCGGTGCGTCTCGCGCCGTCCCCACAGCTTCTGCAGCAGCTCGTCGCGCGTCACCACGCGTCCCCGGTCGAGTACGAGCTGGTACAGGAGCTTGAACTCGGTCGGCGTCAGCCCGCAGCTCTCGCCGTCGACGTAGGCCTGGATCTCGCGCGGATCGATGCGCAGCTCCTCGACCTCGATCGGTTCTCCCCGCTCCGGCCCGGGCGCACGCACGCCGCGCCGCGCGGCCGACTGCACGCGCGCGACGAGCTCGTTCATCGAGAACGGCTTCACGAGGTAGTCGTCGGCGCCGATCTCGAGCGCGTGCACGCGATCGTGCTCGGTCCCGCGGGCGCTGACGACGATGATCGGCGTTCCGATTCCGTCTGCCCTCGCGTGCTCGATGACGCTCCAGCCGTCGCGCTGCGGCAACATCAGATCGAGGATGCAGACGTCCGGCGCCTCGTACCGCAGAGCCGCCAGTCCCTGCTCGCCCTTGGCCACCCATTTCGGCTCATGGCCCGCGGCGGAGAGGTGGCCGGCCATCGCCTGCGCGATGACCTCATCGTCCTCGACGATCAGAACCTTGGCCATACTCGTCCATGATGGCTGACGACGCGTTCCAGGAGCTGCGTGTCGGGTTCACGGCGGCGGTCTCCCACGAACTACGGACGCCGCTCGCGCGCTTGCTCGCGTTGCTCGAAAGCGCGTCGCTGCCCGATGCCGAGACCGGCGAGCTGCTCCGGCAGGCGCGAGAGGAGGTCGAGCACATGACGGAGCTCGTGGACGTCCGGCCGTGCCGTCGTCGGTCTCGGCGACACGCGCGTCGCCCCTGTCGTCCAGGAGGTGCTCGATGCGCTGCGGCCGCGGGCCGAGCGCGCGGGGCAGGAGCTCGTGACGCTGGTCGCGTCGGACGCCCAGGTGCCGCTTCGACCGCGCATGCTCCGTGTCCTGGTCGAGAACCTCGTCGCTAACGCGATCCGCTACGCCGGCGACGGCGCCCGCTGCACCGTGTCCGCGCGTCGTGAAGGGAGCGTCGTGCTCCTCTCCGTCGCGGACAACGGTGCCGGCGTGGGGGAGCAGGAGCTCGGTCGGCTCTTCGAGCGCTTCTACCGCGGCGACCGCGCGCGGACGACGCACGGAACCGGGCTCGGCCTCGCGATCGTCAAGCACATCGTCACGCAGGGGGGCGGAGACGTCGAGGCGCGGCGCGGTCCAGGGCGGCTCGGACTCGAGATCCGTTGTACGTTTCCCGGCTGACTTCGGCGGAAGGCAGGTGACATGGCTCGAATCTCGTTCGTCCCCCAGCGGCGGGAGTTCTACGACCTCTACAACCGTGCGAGCGCGAACATCGTGGACATCGCACGGCTGCTGGTGCGGCTGCTCGACAACTTCCCGAACGACCGCGACACGCTCGCGCGTCAGATCAAGGAAGCCGAGCATGAGGGCGACCGCTTGACCCACGACGTCGTCGATCTCCTCAACCGCACCTTCGTGACGCCGTTCGACCGGGACGACATGTATCGCCTCGCGGGCGCGCTCGACGACATCTGCGACCACGTCGACGAGGCGGCCGGGAACATTCTCGGCTACGGCGTGACCGAGATTCGCGACACGGCCCGCCAGCAGGCGGCCCTGATCGAGCACGCGGCGGCGAAGTTGCGAGACGCGGTCGGGAAGCTCCAAGGCTTCAAGGACTCGGAGCGCGAGCTGATCGAGCTGCGCGAGCTCGAGGACGAGGGTGACCGCCTGAACCGCGAGAGCATCGCCGAGCTCTTCGCCTCCGGCGAGGACGCGGTGATGATCATCCGCTGGAAGGACATCCACGAGCAGCTCGAGGAAGCCGTCGACGCGTGCGAGAACGCCGCCGACGTGCTCGAGGCGATTCTCGTCAAGAACAGATAAGTGGACGCCGCGCTGCTCGTCATCGTCGTCGCAGTCGCGCTCGGCTTCGACTTCACTAACGGCTTCCACGACACGGCGAACGCCGTCGCGACGTCCGTCTCGACACGGGCGCTCACGCCGCGGATGGCGGTGCTGGTGGCCGCCGTCGCGAACCTGGCCGGCGCGTTCGTGACGACGGCGGTCGCGAAGACGGTCGGGAAGGGAATCATCGACACCGGCCTTGCAACCGAGAAGACCGTGCTTGCGGCGCTGATCGGCGCGATCGTGTGGAACCTGCTGACGTGGTGGCTCGGTTTGCCCTCGAGCTCCTCGCACGCGCTGATCGGCGGCCTGATCGGCGCCGCGCTCGTTCAATCGGGGTCGAGAGGCGTCGAATGGCACGGCCTCGTGCACAAGGTCGCGATCCCGGCGGTGATCGCCCCCGCGGTCGCGTTCGCCGCCGCCTTCGTCCTCCTGCTTGGGATCTACTGGGCATTTCAGTGGATGACGCCCGGTGTCGGCAATCGGACGTTTCGGTTGGGCCAACTTGCGTCCGGGACGTGGGTCGCGTTCACGCACGGCGCGAACGACGCGCAGAAGACCATGGGAGTGATCGCGCTCGCGCTCTACACGCACGGCTCGATCTCGCACTTCTACATCCCGACGTGGGTCAAGATCGCCGCAGGCCTCGCGATCGCCGCGGGCACATACGTCGGCGGCTGGCGAATCATGCGGACGCTTGGACAGCGGATCTTCAGCATGGAGCCCGAAAGCGGCTTCGCCGCGCAGGCGTCCGCAGGGGCGACGATCTACGCCGCGACGCACTTCGGCTATCCGCTGTCGACGACGCACGTGATCTCCGGCGCGGTGATGGGCGCCGGCGCGACGAAGCGGCTCTCCGCCGTGCGCTGGGGCATCGCCGGGAACATCGTCATCGCCTGGGTGCTGACGGTCCCGGCGGCGGCGCTCGTCGCGGCTGCGTTCTACTGGCCCGTCCAGGGCGTCTTCTGAACGGACAGGGCCGGAGTCCTGGACTGCGGCCCTGTCCTGAACAGCTAGAGGGCCTCTAGCTCTGCACCCTCTTCAGCGTCTTCTCGGCCGCGACGAGCACGACCTTCGGGATCGGGACGAAGAGCAGCTTCGGCCCGTATCTCTGACCGCCGGTCAATGCCCAGAACACGAACTTCCGCAGCGCCGGAGCCTTGTCGGTCTTCAACGGCAGGATGACGTACGTGAACGTGCAGATCGGATACGCGAGCTTCTGCGTCTTCGGCGGGTTGACGATCGACAGCTCGTTGTTCGCAGGAACCTTGGTGATCGTCGCCGCTGCGGACCTGATGCCCGTGATGCCCGGAAGCTGGAACTTCCCGGCCCTGTTCTGCACCTTGAAGAAATGGAAATGGTTCTTCAGCGCGTACGCGACGTCGACGTAGATGATGCCGCCCTCCGTTCGGGACAGCACCGCAGAGACGCCCGACGAGCCGCGACCGCCGACACCGGTCGGGAAGTTCACCTGCGTGCTGACGCCGACCTTGGACTTGAACTCGCTGCTGACCGAGGACAGGTAGTCGGTGAAGTTGTACGTCGTGCCGCTCCCGTCCGAGCGGAAGATCGGCGTGATCGACGTGCTGGGTAAGCTGACGCCCGCGTTGAGCTTCTTCAGCGCCGGGTCGTTCCACTTCGTGATCTTGCCGAGGTAGATGTCCGCCAGCACCTTGCCGCTGATCTTCAGGTGCGGCGGCGCGCCCGGCAGGTTGTACGAGATCGAGGTCGCGGACAACGCCCACGGGATCTGGACGCAGCCGTTGCAGTTGGCGAACTGGTCCCGCGTCAGCGGCGCGTCGCTCGCGCCGAAGTCGACCGTCCGGTTCGTGATCGCGGCGATGCCGCCCCCTGAACCGATCGGGTTGTAGCTGACGTGAACCCCCGTCGCGGCGTCGTAGATCGGCGACCACGTCGAGACGAGCGGGAACACGAACGACGACCCCGCTCCTGTCAGCGAATCTGCATTCGTCTTCGCGGTCGCGGCGCCCGCGCCGAGCAGCGCCGTCAAGACGATCGCTGCCGCAGCAATGTGACGTTTCACTGAGTCTCCTCCTGACCTCTGGACATTCGTCGCCACAAGCCTCGCGGGCGCCCGCGCGGACGTGGGTGGAACTGCGGTTGCGATCTGGTGACAGGCTGGTGAACGACGGCTTCGCAGCGGTCGCACGGCGCTAGGTTCGCGGTGTGAGCGCTCCCGCGGCGACCATGCGCGCGCTCGGCCGGCGCAGCGTGGCGGATCGGCTCGGCGACTGGATCCTCTACGGCCTGACGGGCGGCGCGGCGCTCGGCGCCATGCTCATCGTCGTCCTGCTCGCCTACAAGCTCGTCGACGAGGCGAGACCTGCGATCTCGAAGTACGGCATCGGCTTCCTCTGGTCGCGCGCTTGGGATCCCGTCAGGAACCACTTCGGCGCGCTCGACTTCATCTTCGGGACGTTCTACACGTCCTGCTTCGCGCTCCTCATCGCCGGCCCGATGTCGATCGCGATCGCCCTCTTCCTGAGCGAGCTCGCGCCGCGCTTCGTTCGCGGCGTCGTCGGGACGCTCGTCGAGATGCTCGCGGCGATTCCGAGTGTCGTGATCGGCCTCTGGGGGGTGTTCGTCCTCGGCCCCGCCCTAACCCAGCACGTGAATCCGTTCCTCGGGAGTGCGTTCGGTTTCCTGCCGTTCTTCCGCGGAGGGCCGGGGAACGGCAACAACCTGCTGACCGCCGTCGTCGTGCTGGCGATCATGGTGATCCCGATCAGCGCATCGATCGCGCGCGAGCTGTTCCTGAGCGTCCCGCAGGAGCTCGAGGACGGCGCGCTGGCGCTCGGACTGACCCGCTGGGAGATGATCCGCGGCGTCGTCCTGCCGTACACGCGCGGCGGCGTCGTCGCGGCGATCATCCTCGGCCTCGGTCGGGCTGTCGGTGAGGCGATCGCGGTCACGCAGGTGATCGGGGGCACGCTCGGCATCCACCTCTCGCTGTTCAAGGGCGGAGACACGCTCGCAAGTCGTATCGCGGCGCAGTACCAGGGCGCCGCGTCGAACCTGCAGATCGCCTCGCTCGTCTACCTCGCGGTGATCCTGCTTGCGATCTCGCTCGTCGTCAACCTGGGCGCACAGCTGATCGTTCGCCGCTTCGAGTTCCAGCGGACGGGCGGGTCGTGAGCTCGCCCGCCGTCAGTGCACTGCTTGCGCCGGACGCGCGGTTGAGGCGACGCAAGCTCGTGAACCACGTGATGGAGGGAATCGGAACGCTTGCGGCCCTCGCGGCGATCAGCGCGCTCGTTCTCGTCGTTTACGCGGTTGCGAGTCGTGGCTACAGCGCGCTCGACCGTAACTTCTTCACGAAGGTACCGGCGACGTTCGGTGAGAGCGGCGGCGGCATCGCGAACTCGATCGCCGGCTCGATCGTGATCGTGCTGTGCGCGACGGCGATCGCGCTGCCGTTCGGCGTCCTCGTCGCGATCTACCTCGGCGAGCTCGCGCCGAAGCGCGTGTCGCGCGCGTTCAGCCTCGTGCTGGACGTGCTGAACGGTCTGCCGTCGATCGTGATCGGCATCTTCATCTTCGCGCTCTTCGTCGTCGGCCACGGCCAGAGTGCGCTGAAGGCCTCCTTTGCGCTCTCGATCATCATGCTGCCGCTCGTCGCGCGCTCGACGCAGGAGGTGCTCGCCCTCGTTCCGAAGGAGCTGCGCGAGGGCTCGCTCGCCCTCGGTGTCAGCCGCTGGCGGTCGGTCCTCGGCGTCATCCTGCCGACGAGCTTCGGCGGCATTCTCACGGGCGCCACGCTCGCGGTCGCGCGCGCGGCGGGCGAGACCGCGCCGCTGCTGTTCACGTGCTCGGTGACGGTGACGCAGACGAGCTGGAACCCACACGAGGCGCTGCAGTCGATCCCGTTGACGATCTTCGAGTTCCTCGAATCGCCCGATCCCGCGGATCACGCGCGCGCCTGGGCGGCCGCGTTGGTGCTGATGACCTTCGTGCTCGTGCTCAGCGTCCTCGCCAAGGCGGCGCTCGCGCGCAGTCGCCGCAAGCTGTCCCGATGACCAAGGAGAAGATGAAAGCACCGGATACGATCCTCCCAGTGGCGCGGATCGAGGTCGCACAGCGGGGCGAGGGTCGCGCACCGATGCAGCAAGACGTCGTCTTCGACGTCCGCGGCCTGACCGTTCGCTACGGCAGCACCGTTGCTGTCAAGGAAGTCGACCTCCGGATCCACGGCAACGTGGTGACGGCGCTGATCGGCCCGTCGGGCTGCGGCAAGAGCACCTTCATCCGCTGTTTAAACCGCATGCACGATCTGATTCCCGGCGCGCGCGTCGAGGGCGAGGTGCTGTACCACGGCCAGGACCTCTACGGCTCG
>WNGF01008470.1_pt1 | contig 14635 bp, 20 predicted proteins | sample 5400641 | NCBI WGS metagenome assembly WNGF01 (sample SAMN13153371, study PRJNA577476) | soil metagenome | isolation source: 80 cm soil or saprolite under grassland replicate 2 | place: USA:California | collected 2016-06-15
CACCATTGGATTTACATAGTTTCACACCGACCGTGCCCCTAGACGGAGTTGAACCGTCAAAACAATCTTCGGAGGATTGTTGTCTTTCCTAATAGGGGCATTCTAACAATATTATTTGAGGCGAATGTGGGAATCGAACCCATTCGATACTCGGTTTTGCAGACCGGCAGCAGGGACCACCTACAACAAACGCCTTGGAGCCGAACCCAAATATCAGCGCGTGCACACGTTAATCTGATACTAGGAACCATTGATTACTAACTAGTTTTCATCAACGTTGTTCGACGTGGATGCCACGGGAATTGAACCCGCCACACAGTGCTTGCAAGGCACAGTCGCCCCCATGGAACATGGGCACCCATTTGCCAATACGGCCTATGTAATATCGGCCCGGTCTGGATTGGGAGTCCATCCCGCTAGACGTAACTCCTTCCCAGGGAGTCATAGCCTAGTATTCTGGCAGTGGAGATAACAGGAATCGAACCCGCGACATCTTGCGTGCAAAGCAAGCGCTCTACCTACTGAGCTATATCCCCAAGCCTACACCACAAGGGAGTAGGTGGTTTATTTTTGATGTTGTTCATCAATAAGTACATCTTACCATCTCTACCGGCCGATGTCAAGTGCCTAACGTGGCGGTAGTTTACAAGCTGTCTTGACATTATTTATATAAGACCAAGGATATCTAGGTGTAGTGGCTGTGCTACTAACATAATACTCTACCGGCCTGCCCTGACTGGCCCATCGTGCAGCGCCGCCTACGCCCAGATTATATGATATTATCATATCATCTACCGTATTGATTCTAGAATCATTGATAGATGTCTTGAAGTAATCGAATATGAATGCGAACGCAAACTTCGGGTCTAGTCTCTGTTCTTCTGTATATGGCCAAGCATTGCCGTTTATCTGAGCTATGCCTATGTCGTTAGGGTCTGAATATCCTACCGCACCAGCATCCCATGCTGACTCCTGAGACACTTCTCCGCAGACAATCTGCGGGGTAATGAAGCTTAATGATGGATATTGAGCAATCTTAGCCTTGATTATAGACTGTAGGTCAGGACATAATAACATTTTGGAAGTCGTACGACCAATGATTCCATCGACTGTGATGCCTCTCGCCTGCTGGAATTTAACTACTGCGTCCCTGGTGGTAGGTCCGAATATTCCATCGACTCCTAGGGCTATTCCACGGTCTACCAGAGCCTGCTGATAAGCCTTGACTGCTCCGACGACGGCCCTCTCATTGACATCGGCGGGAGCCCAACTACCTATATATCTTGTGCCAGCAGCGGGGGTACGATAATATGGTCCAGGCAGTGTGCCATAATAATTAAATGTACCGCCTATATTAGACCAGCTTCCCCTACCACTCATATAATCTCCACATATTCAGTTACGACAACGTCCTTCTTCTCTACGGGGAAGAATCGTACATTCATACCATAAGAGTCGATTTCACTGTCACCACTGGTATCTTGATAATTTATACCGACCAGTTCTCCAGTATCATCGCTTACGAAGATGTCTCGATAAGTCATTCCCCATCTCCATGTACCAACAATATCATTCTGTACAAGAGAATAATTATTATCAGCCATGAAATCATGAGGATGCCTATATGCACCGTCCTTAATATCATCAATCCATAAAGCATTCAGTGGATGTGTCATAATTGTCCTGTCTATAGATATGGACCAGATTAATATCTGGTCCATGGTGCGCCGTGAGAGAATCGAACTCCCTGTGCAATTGCGTTCGGGTTACAGCCGAGTGCCCACCCATAGGACGTACGACGCATAACAGTCTTTATCAACTTTTACCTAATGGCCTATGACCATCTTTGAATAAGGCAGATACCTGGGAGTTGATTAACCAACTATCATTTCAAGTCCGAGTGACTGTAACTCTGACATAGTGGCGCAGACCGGATTTGAACCGATGATATAAGTTTATGAGACTTATGTGATTCCGAGCTTCACTACCGCGCGACAGCCCCGAAGGGCATGAGCTTAGATTTAACTCATTACAGTAGGCTTTAGCTGGATTATTTATTCCCAACCTATCCGCTTGGTCCCCCAAGCACCTACCGAGCCTAGACATTTACGTTGTCCACTCGTAACGTTGGCACCTTCTCGGCTGATTTTGCTTCGCATACCGGCCGCTAAACCCTTATGCTGCACTACTTTCACACCAACACACTTGGCCTTGCGAGCTTCCATGTGGCCTGATTGGCTATTGCCTCAGGCATTAAGGCACTTTCGGTTGCCAACGGGAGAAGTCTTTCGCTTGTTTGCTAGGAGGACTTGAACCTCCAACCTATTATGTTAAATATAATATGCTCTGCCATTGAGCCATAGTCAGTTAACTGTAGATGTGCTTCTCCGCGAAGGTGGCTAATCTTTTGGATTAGTCAATGCTTCACACCTACATATGCTTTCGGTGTCACCCTAATAACAATCTCCGCACCCCTATGACTATGCCTAGCCACTTCTGTGCTTTATGGATAACGCCCTCGCCTGACGAGCTTGGACTAATATCCTATCCGAATCGAATACTACACTAACCGTGGCTATCCTTTACCCTGCCGGGTGGTATCAGGATTTCCCATCTACCGAATATGGCTCGCATAGCTGCATCATCCCTTTTGGCGGCATAATGCTTAACGATTGGTTTGTATGGTTGTGCCTATCTCTACCGAAGTATAAATAGGTGGCTGGTTTCATTTATTGCGTCTTAAAAATTTGTCGAAGAATGATTCTGTTTCTGCGTCTATTTCAACATCGTCTTCAGGTGAATCCAATGGGACCAAAGATACACCGACATTATATGCTACACTCTTTGACGCTACCTCGTAGCCACAAACATCCTTGATTGCGAATTTTACTTGCATCTGTCACTCCTTATGCTGTTGCTATCAGGCTGTTGCTGTATAAACCGCTGCTGTACCCGTATCTGATTTTTTAGTCCATGTACGCGCACTATCTGTTACTGCTACTGTCAATTGGTCTACAACAGCATTTACATTGTATACCGCCGATTTGTTGCCGGATGAATCGGTGACCTGTACTGCGACGTTTACTACTGATTGGTCTGGGTCACTGTATAATACTGTCAGAGTCATAACATCGCCTGGACGATAGATTGCCTTGTCTAGGACTGCGCTTGTAATTATTGGATTAGCCATAGTCTATGATACCACATCGAAGCTACATATTGCAAGCTGACTTGCGGCACCTCTTTCTGTACGCACTCCCACGGAGAGTTGAACTCCGTCTGCAAGATTGAAAGTCTTGCGTACTAACCGATATACTATGGGAGCATTTGCAGTGGGGTTACGGCAACTGCCTCGTACCGGATATGTCAACAAAGGCCACATATCAGCCTGTTATAACGTACTCTCGACGAGAATCGAACTCGCTTCACTACCTTGAGAGGGTAATGTCTTAACCAGTGGACCACGAGAGCATATTGTGTAGCCTGAGATATTCGTAGCATTCTATCTCATTGTGGGCTCACGAGGAATCGAACCCCGAAATGCTGGGTAAAAGCCAGCGGTTATACACATTTAACTATAAGCCCAAACTGCTGAACGACATTCCATCTTGAGGCGTTTATTAACAAGATGGCAGAGGCATACTGGCCGGTTTCCAATGCACTTTGTTAACCATACCCTTAAGCATTCTCTATAGGTGCATCCTATATTGAGAACTTCATGATATACATACCATCTTGTCGCGTAGGCCCGGAGAATTTCGAAATCTCGACTCACGAGTTAAAAGCTCGTTACTCTGCCTCTGAGTTACGGACCCATTATTTATTTCTTTGCTTCCATTCACGATTATACGTAATTTTTAATGGTCTACATAAATCACACAAACAATTTTTCTTTCCCGTTTTACCTTCGCCATGCTCAACTGATTGTTCTTTGGCCGATTTAATTCGATGGTGTGATTCACATCGTAGCACACATTTTTTCATTTCATCTTCGAGCCTCTTATCAGACCAGCCAGATAAGACTTGCCTATATTAAAAGATTTCGTATTTGGGTTATCATGGTCAAACTCTAAATCTTTATTTGAACCACAATCAATACAAGTGCCGCCCAATTACACAATCCAATACTGTCTACGCCTGTGATATCTTTCAGTCATATAGCGCTTCATATATTCATTATATTTTTGTTTATCTCTTGCCATGCTATAAGCATAGCATGGCATCCTTACCTTAAACTTGTCAACCTGTACGCCCAGTGGGACTCGAACCCCTTCCAGAAATTAAGAGTTTCTTGCATTACCCTGCATGCTCCGAGGCGCATGTGATAATTTTCAGTTGGCTAGTCCTGGGTTTATTGCAACTATCGACCCCTTTACTTCGGTGTGCAGCCACGCATTTATTCACCTACACAGTGTATTTAAAGAGACACTGTAACTCTGGTGTGACTAGTCGGAGTTGAACCGACACTAGAAGAGCCACAATCTTCTGTGATACCATTTCACTATAGCCACCATGAAGAGGCTTAATTCCCATACTATCAAGCCTCTCGAACTACCACTATCTTACATCACTCTACCGGCCGTGTCAACCTACAGTTTCTCGGGCGGTAGAATATACATATCTTTTGGTTTAAGTATCGCATCACAAACATTACATATACGATTATTTGTAGCTGTCATAGATACCTCGATTGATATGTCAAGACATCGTTTGCATACCGGCCACCCTGTGCCACAACATTTTGCTCTAAGCACCCATTCAGCGTCTCTCTTACACGGCTCATTCATACATGGTGTGGCAAAATCATATTGAATTAATAAAGCTCTATCGACATCTGTATCAAATTGTGTAGTCATTGTATCAACCTTTGCAATATATTATGCTTACGAGCGGCGAACGGGTACTGACCCCGCTTATCTGACTTGGCAAGCCAACGCATTACCTTTATGCTACCGCCGCAATTGCACTAAATATTATGGCAACCCAAACAATACTTTGAATAGATATAGAACTAGTAATACCAAGATTACCAATACTATTGCTCTCTCTATGCTCATGTGAATCACCCACTTTGATGATAATATATCAATCACCACCACATATATGATACCACCGAACTAGAGTTGAAGTCAAGCCCTTGGTTCATTTAAATACACTGCAATCTTTGATACAACTCTATCCAATAGACCAGCAGCCTGTTCTAATTTTTTCTGCTCAATAGATTCTATTGCCTTATCATCTAGTGTTATCGCTGCATTCACCCTTGCCCTTGCGGTATCATATTTGCCTCTGGCATCCATCAAATCCTCCTGAGCCTTGACTAAATGAGCGCTCTTCTCAATTCTACGTTGCAATTCATTCATTTCTACAATACTGCTGGGCGCCCTTAGATTAACATTATCCTTGAATCGTTGAATCAAGGCGGCTAGTAAAGTATCGATATCGCTGAGTCTATTGTAAACTTGCATTATATACCAATCTATAGTTGTTGATAAATAGTGTGCTACTACGCCAGAGGGGCCTCACGCCGACCAATTCCCGACTTAACCAACTGTACGGTTGGCCAAACTCTCTCCCATGACTTGTCAGTTTCCGGGGTCTGAGCGCGGTACTTCACTGCTCCACACGTCAAGAGCATGCCAGGTAGACCGTTTAGACACTTATCAGGTCGTTCCCCACTCCTTAGATGGTGGCTGCCTTTAAGCACACATCCTATTTACCGCACCCCTGACTGGATTCGAACCAGCATCGTCCATTATGCGCAAACTGCTTAGAAGGCAGCGCCAATACAGGGGCATTATATTCAATCTGATGTCCGATAGGTATTGTATCCTTTGCATTCCCTACCGGCTCTTTATCGGGTAGAATGCGTCTCCGCTCGGGACCCGATATAACTATGACCTTAATGCTTTATACGTCTTCTCAAACTGAGACTTGGCATTTCGTTCGCAACTGGGCGAACAGTAGACCTTCTCTCTAACTATCCATCGATGACTCTTGATAATCGTTCTGCATTTTGTGCATTTTATTTTCATGTATTGGCTATTTATATGGTCTAGACGACCCGCTAGTTGTTTCTATTCTCAGCACGCTTGACGCATGCTAGTTCCCACGGTGTTGCTTTCCCGAATTCTCTCAAGACGATATTATCTAGTTCGCGCTGTGTCTGTGCTATTCTATTATGATTGTGTCTTACTTGTGCTCGCGCTTTGTGTCCCATGCGCTTGGCATGCTTTGGGTGTGACTTTGAAGCTCTGTCTGGAAGCTTCTTGCCTGCTTTAGGCTGTTTGTCTGCCATGATTTAGATTCACCTCCTTGGTTTATCTACTCATGACGCAACCTCCAAATATTCATAATGCCAATTCACCCCTAGTCTCTCTAAAGTTTTTATTTTGTGACAATTTCTACATCGTACTTCACACTTAACAATTTCATCCGTCAAAATTGTTAAGGAATATCCTTCTTTTGCTAATCCTGCGACATTTTAATCATAAAGCCTAATCATGGCGTCTCCTGTGGTCTCTTATCCTCATCTACCGCGCTCCAATCTAGTCCTCGCACACATGGCGTACAGGCTGGTATTTCCATCGGTCCGTCATCTGTCTCAATACCGAGCATGCCGTCAGCTGCGCGCTTATTACAGATACCGCACCATTGTACCGCGTCCTCAATATGCATCATTTGGCTCTTCTGCCTACATCATCGTATTCACATTCTGTGACTGTGAGGCCGTATTCATCGCCAACACCGAAGACATCTTGTAATATCTCAAAGGCATCTGTCTCGCTGAACGCCGGTACTTCTACGATGAGCACTACCTTATACGTGTATTTATTCATGCCCTCATTCTATCATGACGGGTCTAAAATATCAACCACATCTGACATCGGGAAGACTATCATCTTGTTCTTGAGTCTTGACCAACCTCGGCCCTCGTGGAGACTTCTCAATAATCCGACACAGAGATTGTCAGGATTATCAATAACTTGTAGTGCAGTCTGGTCAACAGCATCGGTGATAAAAATCTTTCTGCCGTATCTATCAAGCACGGTCATTCCTGCACGAATATTTTTCATTGTATTCCCTTGATTTAGGAGTCTCCCCGACTGGATTTGAACTCATTTTCGTATCATGATTTGGACCGGGTGAAGGGATTCGAACCCTCATCATCCATTATGCACGAACTGGTTCGTAGCCAGCGCCAATACACCCGGAGATTGGTCTTTCGACCTTTAGTATATGGATATGTATTGACATCGGAGAGGCATTGCCTCGCTTTCGCTCAGCCCAGAACCATCTGGCAGCCGCCGGGAGTTGAACCCGTGCATACTATAATTGGTTAGTAAGATAACCGATAATCATTCGACCCATATTGTTTGGGTAGTTTCTGGCATCCTGTATACCCACAGATTCGAAGTGTGTGCAACGTCTTGCACGCTTACCAGACGAGCGAGTGACCAGAATCGAACTGGCATCTTTAACTTGGAAGGATAACGTGTTACCACTACACCACACTCGCATTGTGCCAGCATACAGACTTGAACTGTATTATTTCGGTTCGTGGCCAGTGAGGGAGTCGAACCCACTAATTCTGGTACTTCACACCAGTGCAATTCCACAACTGCTTACTGGCCAGAACGTCTACAAAAAGTTGAAGTTTGTGTATGGCAATTTGGGCATATAATCATCAAATTAGCTAATCTATTATCATAATGATTCCCATTTATATGCTCTAGTTGTAACTTTAATGGTCTGTCATTCCAAATGGGATTTGGATTTGGACAATTCATCACCATACATTTATCTTCCCAATCAAGCTCTCTAATTAGACGTTTCTTTAACCGGTATCTCCATATTAACACATGTCCTAGCTGATGTCAACTAGGAGTCTTGAATTTCAATACCGGGGAACTCTTGTGGTAGATATTTAGCAGGCATTCTGTCTGCCAGTGCCATATAGGCATGTGCTATTGCTACAGCAGCATGAGCGGTACCTGCATGATAAGAGTCTACTTCAGCTAGGACACGCTCAGCCTTATTCAACGCTTCTTGCTTGGTCATTTTTCTCCTAAGGCATTATTATTTCTATATATTCATCTTCTCTGACTATAATGTCTGCGTCTATACCATTCATACGCATACCGTCGCGAACAGCATGGGCTACACGCATAACTTCATCGGGACCGAGTGAATAATAAGTATAATCGTTAATGTCTAATTTATAGTTGTAATTATATATCTTATAATCACGCTCGACGGTCCATTTTGCAACTATATTTACACTACGCATATTATCCTTTCAATGGCGGGGTATTTAATACCCCGCCATTTGCTATTATCTCTAGAAATCCCAACTATTATCAGCCGTCAACATATATCATCACCACCCTCTGATGTTGATTAAGTCTATCCGAAGAGCATTCATATGTCAATGCTACAGTAGCCTACAGCCTGCCAGCACTGAATTCCGCAAGAATCTTTGGCGCTGAACTGTCGAACCCTACGAAATCCATTTCTCTATCATCCTTAGGGTCGGCGACGCTATAGTCTGTAGCAGTTACAGCTAATACCGCCAGCCTTGCATCAATACCGGTTGTCTGACGATACTCCCTCAACACCTGAGTAGGCTTCCTCCCACTGTTGGTCTGATTGTCTGTAATAATCACAAAAGTATCGACATCAATCTTCTTATCCAATGCGTACTGAATTGCAGAACCAACATCGGTGGAACCGAAGTTTCGGTCTTGAACCTTGCGCATTGCATCATCAAGACTAGTCTTTGAAGTGATTCCAAGCTGCTTGATTAGATGTGAGAATCCGACGATTTCACTATATGGCTCGGTACGAGCAATTGTCATCGCTACCGCCGCAGCAATCTGCGCAGCACTCAGGTCAAGACCATTTCCTGCGAATGATGCCATGGACGATGATACGTCAACAGCCACAAGAGTACGCTTGTTGGCTGGCTCGACATTCTTGAATGCCAAATGGAATCCCTCATTCAATGCCTCAGCAATCTTTGAGCTAGGTGTCCAATCACGCTTACGACTCCTGGCATTTCGTGAACCACCCCAATAATCCATACCGGGAGTGGTACGCTCAATCTGGCCCTCTGCATGTACGATTGCTGCATTCAGATAGTTGATTGGATGCAAGAGAGTGCGCTCAATCATCTCTTCATCCGTCAATCGTGCAGCGTAATCAGCCGCGAACTTCATATCCTTGAATGCATCGATACGAGCTAGTCGTGTGATGTTTCGGACGAGTGCCTGACCATTAAGCTGGTTGTTGTAGAAGAGAGTCTTCCATACCGCTGCGTCCTTTAGGAATTGAGTAGGCAATGCCTCCCATGGAAGATTCTTATATGTTGACAATATAACCTTTAGGTCATTTACATTACCGGCCCTCTGGACCTCACGGAATCCGTCTAGGATTACAGGCTCAGTTGCTTCCGCAACCGCATCCTTACCCAAAATAAAATTGCCCACATTTACATCTACACCCTCAGGATGGGACAGTCTCATAAGGTCTCGTAGAGTCCATGTCTTACCATTGACTGTACGAGAACGATACTTAACTGCTTGGTATGCTAGAGAATTGGCATCCTTAGATGTAAACCAATCTGCTACCGCGCCCCTCTTTGCGCGACCCCAACCTGCAAGTGTGTCAATGTATGTAGCGAATTCATATAGATGAGTCGCCGTACGAACTACCTTGTCGACGGCTTGGCGTGCATACGCCTTATCCTTACCTTCGGCCAATACCAAAGCCAGGGTAAATAATGTAGGCGATTGACGAACAGCACGACCATTCACTGACACATCGATTAGAGTGTCAACAACTAGCCTCTCATTGTCCTTGATTAGCTTGCGGACAAATTCTACATTATCCTTAGTAAGCTTCTTCTCATCTGCGTAATAGTTACCGCCATCTGTACCCAGAATAAGGAATCGCTCAAGACGCCTATCAGTCTTAAAAACATAGGAACCAGTATCGTTTAATACTTCGTCACTACGACCAGGAGTACGAACAGTGAGAGGAGTATTGGTCTTGACTTCGACCTCATTCTCTAGAAAATTCTGTAGTGCGTTTGACATGATTTGACCCTTTCTAGGATATATTTATCATCAAGTACGCCCCTTGGGAATTGGACCCAACTCATAGCAGTATATAAGACTGCGTGTGACCACCAGCCACCCGAAGCGCAAGCAAAAACCCGATAGTATCAAAGAAGGTCTTTCTATGCATATACCGGGTCTTTGTAGCGGTAGACCAAGGAGTCGAACCCTCATCCTTGCGGATGGCTCAAGTTTTCAAGACTTGCTGCACTCCATGTGCGCGACCTACCAATATTCTTGCAACATTTTTAGATACATCTCAAACGGATATGTTACTGAAAATGTTCGGGGCTCTTTACTTTCCCCTTTCAATTCCGCCTAATCTTTCGATATCTTAAGCGAACTCTCTACAGATAAACATAATCATTCGACCCGATTGTTTACAACATTTCACTATATTTAATTGTAAGTACACAGGACAGGATTCGAACCTGCGAACAATTAAGGACTGCGTGTAAAGCAGTTTGCGTTGACCACTTGCATACCTGTGCATATTATATTAGGATATGTTATTGAATTTCGACGTTTCAACGCTCTGCCCTTAAGCTATAAGCTCCATGTTTGGGGAGCCTAGCCGGATTCGAACCGACATCTCTCTTTCCATATAAGATAATCGAATTTCATTCGACCCTAACTTGCGGTCACGACGAGAGTTGAACTCGCTCTAAAACCTTGACAGGGTTCCGTGCGCTCCGGTACACCACGCGACCATTACCATAGATAATCTTCGTACCAAATACTATTCTTTTGAATCTTTCCCGATATTTTAATCTGTAATTTTAATTTGCCGCAAATTTTCTCTGCTGGAAACCACAATAAAGATTCAACCTTCGGAACATATATGATAAAAGCATCTACTTCTTCAATTTTATAAGCATGATTTACTTTTGCTCTATCTACATATCCCAAACTTGCAGTTACAGCATTATTAGTATGAACAGCAATACCATTCGCATATTTTACCTGTATGCGCCAAATCTTATTACCATCATCAATAAGCAAATCATATCTTGTTGGAGTCAATGGTCTGGCGACCACATAACCTTTTTCTACTGCTCGCAATTCAGCCTTCAGTTGCGCCAATTCTCCTTTTTCTACTGACTTCATATTCAAAGTCTACCATAGTAGGGAAGAACTGTCAATATTATTGCTGAATATATTTGTATGAATCGGCTTTTATTCAGACGCTCTGCCATTGAGCTACACCCCGTTTATTTATATTACAGTCGGGGCCATAGGATTTGAACCTACAATCTTCCGTTCCATTGTTAGATAACCAATACAATTCGACTCAGCAATACTATCTTACCATACCATACCGGCCGTGTCAATTCCTGACAAGAAGCTTGGTATTCGGATGTAGTTTTCTATTTAGAGATGTAGACTGTAGAAATATATCATACAGAGGATTATGCTCTGGTCGTACTCGTACCGACTCTCCGTCTGGCAATCCGATTAAGTGTCTAGCCTCTGCACCACCATAGGCAGCATTGGTAGACTTATCGACCACTATGATATCCTTGTTCCTCTGGACAGTCTCGGTCTTTACCAATTCGTAATATGCCTTGCCCTTCTTGTAAGGGCCGATATTATTATTGACAAAGGTATCGATTCTGATAATTCCATTGACTGAATAAATAGCATAATTATTTAATGGAGTTAGGGTCTGAGTAACAGTCTGCTTATTTACCGCATCTACACCACCGGTACGGAATACAGACTTTGTACCGCGTTCACCCCTAGCGCGTGCATTCATGAAGTTATCGGTTGCAGTCTTAATAGCTGATACTGCCGTATTCAAACCTGTGGCACTGGTTGTATCCCAAATGGCAATACTATCTCTCAATACCCCAAGATTTTCCATATCGCGTACACCAAAATTGTCAGGAACTAGAAATCCTATCGACCAGTTGACATCAGAAGATGCAAGCTTATTGCGCAGGTCTGAGGCTCTATATTTTTTGGACTTATTCTCCTGACCATCGGTCAGAACGAAGGTTAGGAAGGCATGGTCACCATACAATTGTGATGTCGTAGCCAAGTCATCTTGAGACTTCATAATGGCATCAATAAGGGCGGTATTCTCATATAGAACCTCATATAGGTCCTGAATACTTGGCAAGCGAGCTACATCCATATCAAAAATCAGACATTCGATTGTCGTCTCGCCGAAGTAATATACAGAGACCCTTGTCTCCTGTGACAATTCTTCTGAACGCTTAGCCAAATGCCTGATTTGCTCATCTGCGGCCTTAATCAATGGCCTCTGACGACCGTTCATAGAATATGATGCATCTAAAACTAGCGCTACGTGATTTATGAGTGATTGTGCTTTATGCACTATATTATCCTATCTACTAGAAGCGCTTCGTACCGGAATCGAACCGGCTCCACATCGCTCGACAGGCGAGTATCTTAACCATTTGACCTACGAAGCATGGAAAGCGACCTTTCAGGAATGTTCCCATTAGAGTGTCGCCTATAAATATTAGATTGAGGATATGGGGTGAGCTTCGGGAATTTCCCCGGCTAGCTATTGTGGGGATTGACGGATTCCAACCGCCTGCCTTTTATATACCATTATATGTTAGATAACCGAATTCTCTTCGACCCTCAAAGTTAGGCGAGAGGGAATTGAACCCTCCGATGCTTCCTTATCAGAGAAGTGCGTTCACCAGTTCGCCACCGCCCAATGTTCTTGCGAATCATTTTGATATGTTCTTGCGAATATGTTATTGCTTATGGGAAGTGCAGAGTATAAATCTGCATTGGCCCCCTGGCCGTGCGCCTTAACGGCGTATTTAGAATCGAACTAAAGATAACCCAAATGCATTCGACTCGCAAGTTATTTAATTATGTTGGCTTCTTACCGGCACGCTCTTGTGAATGCCGTATTGCTGCGCCCTGTGCCTCAGCCTTCTTACGTGCCGCTGCCTTTGAAGCCTTATTGCCAGCGGTATAAGTATAGACCTTACCACTCTTGCCGTATTTGAATCCTGGTTTCTTGCCTTTTCTAGCTGCTCTAACAGGCATATACAATCACCTCTTTTAGTCATAATATTACTGACTGGTCTGGACGGCGAGACTTGAACTCGCATTCTCTCGGACCCAAGCCGAGCGGATTACCAATTTTCCCACGCCCATATAGGACCAGTGTGCTTCCAGGTACACTACATCTCTAATGCTGTACACACATTATATCGTCTTCCCCATTCCAAGCTAATGGCCATTAGCACTGCTCAACGTCAGACATCGAGCCGGGATTCGAACCCGGACCACTGGTTTGTCGGTGTGACACGATTCGAACGTGCGACTTTTGCGCCCCAAACGCAACACTCTACCAAGCTGAGCTACACACCGAGATGACGATTGCAGTAAATTGCGATTAAGCCACCACTCTCGTCAAGCACCCGACGAGAGATTCGAACTCTCACGCAAGAGATTTGGAGGCTCTGCGACTCAACCTACGCTGTCGGATAAAATTTTCTTTACTCTATTTCGTGAGCCAAATGTCTCTGTTTGGCCATGACAATTATAACAAATTACACGAAGATTGTCAATTCTGTTATCACTTCTAACACCATTAATATGGTCGAGAGCCAAAGGAATTTTCTTTTCCATCCATTCGCTAAGAGTACAAATCTCACAAGCCTCTGTCTTCAAACCCTCTCGAATTAATCTTTTTCGTAAGGAATCAGTATTACTGTATGTAGAATTTTCTATTAGAATATCTGAAAGAGGACTTCTTTTTCTTCTAGAATTAGTACTTCTTTTTGTACGAGTGGTTGGCATGTGGTCTTGGTTCAATCCTAGTTCTATTGCAGCATTTCTAAGTGTATAAAAACCATTACCAGAGCGGTTACAATCCAATTTATTCGCTACTTCAGATATTGATTCTGAAGTAGTCCATGCCGTTCTAAATTCGTCTTTTGTATATGACCGCGTATTCCATCTTACTCCCATATTTAAATGGTAACACAAGATTCTCTCGATGTCAAATGTTACCATTATACGAACCGGATAAAGAGGTTGAGCCCTGATGTTTTCAACCTCATGCTACTATGGTACATCATTCTACCGCGCTTGTCAAGCCTTGTGTCCGAAATGACGCTTGAACCATCTAATCAGACTCTTCCACCACTTCTCAACAGTATCCCAAAAATTCTCTACTGGAGTAGGTATTGGCTGTGGGCCGAATGGGTCTGACTCACCTGTTATTCGAGTAAACTCATTGCCTAGAACATCCATATCAATACCGGCTGGATTACGACCGTTGGCATCCAACCACTCTTCAGAGATTACGACCCATGCCTCTTCGACGTATTCATCCCAGAATGCCTGAGTCATCTCCACTACTTGACCCCATGAGATAATCTTCCACTTGCCATCACTGATATCATACCAGCCTGAATTGATTGCGTGTCCACCGACAATACGAGAATTTGGGACTACGTCCCATGGCTCACCATTGTAAAACTGGTCGAATCCTGATTCAGGGAATGCTATGCCTAGATATA
>WNGF01013871.1_pt1 | contig 14634 bp, 14 predicted proteins | sample 5400641 | NCBI WGS metagenome assembly WNGF01 (sample SAMN13153371, study PRJNA577476) | soil metagenome | isolation source: 80 cm soil or saprolite under grassland replicate 2 | place: USA:California | collected 2016-06-15
GCGCTCACGGCAACAGCGCTTGCACCCGCATATGTGGCATGAGTGACGGCGGTGACCGCAAGCGCTCCGGCGAGGACAAGCCCGGCGATGATCAGCCGGATCATGTCGCCCGGATGCCGGTAACGAGCAGGCGACAGAAAGCGGTGGCCCCCGTGCTTCGCGGCCGCCGCAGACGGTGCTATATGGGTTTCGGGCGGCTTTGTCATGGTTCCCCCTGCGGACCCACTGCCAGGATGACACGCTGCGGCCCGACTAGCGAGGGCGCGAGCGGGAGGTATTTGGGCCCACGTCGCGGCGCCGCAGGCCAGGCCACCCTCATCGGCGTGCGGCCCAGCTGACGTCGCGGCGCGCCAGCTCGCGAGGCCGCCGGGCCACATAATGCCCCTTCGGGGACGCCACGGACGCCGGGCCAGCCGACCGGGACGGGCACTCATATCGGCGGATTTGGAGCGTGATCTGACGACCGGCCGCGGGTCGGATTGGAGCGCTGCGCCACCAGTGGCGCGCGGGAGGGGCGGAGCAAGCTCGGTGGCTCCCGTTGTGGCTCCCACATGAGAACCAGCAGGTCGTCACCGAACAGGATCGGCGCCTGGTCGCAGACCGAGTACAACAGCCGGAACGGCGCGGGCTGCTCCAGGACGACCCGTACGCGCGCCGAGCGCCTCGTCGTGGACCCCGGCAACGGTGCCGCCGCCATGTCAGTCGCCCCAGTACCGTTGCTCGCGCCATGGGTCTCCGTAATTGTGATAGCCAGCGCTTTCCCAGAATCCCGGTTCATCGGTGTCGCTGAGCCGGATGCCGCGCACCCACTTGGCCGATTTCCATAGATACAGATGAGGGACCAGCAGCCGCGCCGGCCCGCCGTGTTCGGGCGCCGGCTCCTCATTGTCGTAGGAGTAAGTGATCCAGGCGCGTCCGCCGGTCAGGTCTTCCACCGGCAGATTAGTGGTGTAGCCGCCGTAGGACTCCACCAAGGCGAAGTCGGCCGCCGATTCCACCGTGTCCAGCAGGACGTCCAGGGACACTCCCCGCCAGGCCGTGCCCAGCTTCGACCACTTCGTGACGCAATGCAGATCCACGGTGATCGCTTCGCTCGGCAGCGCCAGGAACTCCGGCCATGACCACCGATGCCGCTCCCCCGCCTCGGAAGTGATCACCAGCTCCCACTGATCGTGCGTGACCCGCGGGCTGGGCCCAGCCGTCAGTACCGGGAAGTCGTGGACCAGGTACTGGCCCGGCGGCAGTTCCGGCTGGGCATCCCGGCGCCGTCCCTTGAAACCACGCGACACAATTCCCATCAGCGTTCCTCTCCACCGCCGGAGTCGGGCGGCTCCGGCTCCACGGCTACCAAGTCGATACCGAAGTCGCGCAGCCGGTCGAGCAGCCCGTACAGGTGAGCCTGGTCGCGCACGTCACCGACGAGCACTGTCTGGCCCTGCCCGGGTTCCAGGACCATCCCGTCGAAGGCGGACTCGAAACGATCATCCAGCCGCCCGCGCAGGACGATGCGGTATCTGCCGCCGGTCACGGGTCAGCTCCGGTCGCCACGTGCCCGGTCAGCGGCGGACCCCGCGGCTGGCGCTGCCCGGGCGGCACGCTGCTGTGCCTGGGTGATTGCCCAGGCGGCGTTGACCAGCCCGATGTGGCTGAACGCCTGCGGGAAGTTGCCGATCATCTCGCCGCTGCCGGCGTCGACCTCCTCGGCGAGCAGGCCGACGTCGTTGATCGCCGCCACCGCCCGCTCGAACGTCGCGGTGGCCTGGTCGACCTCACCGGCCAGCGCCTGGGCCTGGGCGAGCCAGAAGGTGCATAGCAGGAAGGTGCCCTCCTCCCCGGCCAGGCCGTCGTGGGCCAGGTACCGGTACACCAGGCCGCGCTCGTCGGTGAGGCGGGCGGCGGTGGCGTCGATGGTGGCCTTCATCCGCGGGTCGTCGCCGGGCAGGAAGCCGGTGATGGCCAGCATCAGGTTGGAGGCGTCCAGGTCCTGGCTGCCGAAGGCCTGGGTGTACGCGCCGGCGGCGTCGCTCCAGCCGTGGCCGGTGATGGCGGCCCTGATCTCGTCCCGGGCGGCGGCCCAATCGGCGGCCCGGTCTGCGGCGCCGAGCCGGGGCGCGAGGGTGATCGCCCGGTCCAGCGCCACCCAGCACATCAGCTTGGAATACAGGAAGTCCCGTGGCTCGCCGCGGATCTCCCAGATGCCCTGATCCTTTTCCTGCCACCGGGCGGCGGCGGTGTCCGCCGCCGCGGCGAGGAACCGCTGGGTGATGGGGTCGAGCTCACCGAGTTGCTCGACCAGCCGCCAGGCGGCGCCGAGCAGCTCGCCGTACACGTCGAGCTGGCGCTGGTTCCAGGCGCCGTTGCCGACCCTGACCGGCCGGCTGTCCCGCCATCCGGCCAGGTGCGGCAGTTCCCGCTCGGTGAGGTCACGCTCGCCGCCGATGCCGAACATGATCTGCAGGTCCAGCCCGCGGTGAAGCTGGGAGGCGGCCGCGTCCGCCAGGAAGGCGAAGAACTTGTTCGCCTCGTCGGGGCAGGCGGCCACCCACAGCGCTTCCATGGTCAGGCTGGCGTCGCGGACCCAGGTGTAGCGGTAGTCCCAGTTGCGCTCGCCGCCGACGGTCTCCGGCAGGGAGGTGGTGGGGGCGGCGACGATGGCGCCGGTCGGCGCGAACGTGAGCGCCTGGAGCACCCGCCCGGAGTGGTGGACCAGCTCCCGCCACGGGCCCTCGTAGGTTTGGTGGATCGCCGACCAGGATCGCCATCCCGCCAGCGTGTCATCCAGGCGCGCGGTGATCGCCGCGCCGTCCCAGGCGGGCAGCGGCGGCTCCCCAGCTTGCGCGTGCGCCAGCGCGAAGCATGCCCCCTGCCCGGCCTCCAGGTGCAGGCGGGCGGTAGCGGTGGCCTCGTCGATACGGAACCCGATGGGTGCGGACAGCAGCAGCCGGCCGGCGCCGCCGCGGGCGGCTACCCCGCCGGGGATGGCTTCCAGGATGGGGTGGATCAGCCCGTACTCGGGGCGCGGCGCGTAACTGACCTCGATGTCCATCTCCCCGGCGGTGCAGGCCAGCCGGCGCAGCAGCACCCCGGGCGACCCGGCGCCCAGGTCATGGCCGCGCTCGTTGCGGCCCACCGCCATGGCGTCGGTGAGCACCGCCGTGCCGGCCGCCGTGACGAACGTCGTCTCCAGGGCCATGGTCTGCTCGGCGTAGGCCCGGCTGGCCTGGAAGTCACCGGCGGGCCGGATGGAGAAATGGCCGCCACCGGGATCGAGGATCCGGGAGAAGACGGCCGGGGAGTCGAAACGCGGGAAACACAGCCAGTCCACCGAGCCGTCCCGGCTGACCAGCGCCGCCGAGCGGCAGTCCGACAGCAGTGCGTAGTCCCCGATCGGCAAGCCCTCCATCGTCGTCTCCTTCTGGAAAAGAGCCGAAGGCCGAGGGCCTCGGGCTGGAAAAGGGTTAAAGTCCGTAGGCCTCGAGCAGGTGCAGCCATACCTCGCTGATGGTCGGGAACGACGGCACCGCGTGCCACAGCTGGTCGACGGTCACGCCGCCGCAGATGGCCACGGTGGCGGAATGCAGCAGTTCCTGGACGCCCGGGCCGGTGAAGGTGGCGCCGATCACCGTCCTGCGGTCGTCGTCGATCAGGAGCTGGCTGGTGCCGCGGATGCCGTTGCCCTGGGTGTAGGCGCCCGGAACGTCGCCGGTCGGGGTGCTGACGGCGGTCACCCGGAGGCCGGCGGCCTGCGCCTCGGCGAGGGTCTTGCCGACCGCGCACACCTGCGGGTCGGTGAAGGTCACCCGGGGCACGACGCCGTGCGAGGCGACATCGGCGGTTTCCTGGCCGAGGATCGCCGCGGCGGCGACGCGGCCGTGGTACTTCCCCATGTGGGTGAAGGGCGCCAGCCCGTTGCAGTCGCCGATCGCATACAGCCACCCCCCGTGAACGCCGGCCGCCCGCAATTGCCCGTCCACCCGGACCGGGCGCCCGGGCTCAAGCCCGGCATGCTCCAGGCCAATGCCGGCGGTGGCAGGCCTGCGGCCCACCGCCACCAAGATCTCATCGCCAGTGAACTCACGCCCGTCCGCCACCTTCGCCACGGCTGCGCCACCGCTGCCCAGGCGGCGGGCAGCGGTCATGCGGACGCCGGTCACCACGGTGATGCCCTCGGCCTCGAAGGCGGCCCGCACCTCCTCGCCCGCGAACGGCTCCTCCCGCGCGAGCAGCCGCTCCAGGCCCTCCAGGACCACCACCTCCTCGCAGCCCAGGCGCTTGAACGCCTGCGCCATCTCGGCGCCGACAGAACCGCCACCCAGCACAAGCAGCCGCCGCGGGAGCTCCTTCGCGCTGGTGGCCGTCCGGTTGTCCCACGGGCCAGCCTCACGCAGGCCCGTTATCGGGGGAATCAGCGGGCTGGTGCCGGTGGCCAGCACCACCGCACGGGCCGCGCGGAGTTGCCGGGTGGTGCCGTCGGCGGCCTCGACCTCCACGGCCCGTTCCCCGGCCAGGCGGCCGGTACCGCGGACAAGGTCGATGCCCTTGCCCGCCAGCCAGGACAGCTGCCCATCATCACGCCAGTTCGAGGTCATGTAATCGCGCTGCGCGAAGGCGGCTGCGGTGTCAAGGTGGCCGGTGACCGCCTGCGCGGCCCCCGGCGCACGCCGCGCCGCGGCCAGCACGTCGCCCGGCCGGATCAGCGTCTTGGACGGGATGCAGCCCCAGTAAGAGCACTCCCCGCCGACCAGTTCCCGCTCCACGACGGCGACGGTGAGGCCGCCGTCGGCCAGGCGGCCGGCGGCGTGTTCGCCGGCTGGGCCCGCGCCGATCACCACCACGTCATATGAGCCGGTCACCAGGCACCCTCCTCCGCACCGCGATCGTTGGCTACGTCGCTGTTGCTGGAGAAGTCCCGGCAACCGTGAAACTGTTACGGCCGGAGCGCGAACAAGCACATCTGGCCGGAACGTGGCTGCCATCGCGGGCCCGGCGGCCGACTGCCCGGTTCACGGGGCCCGCCTCCACGGGCGGCGTTGTAACGCCGATTGCCGTCGCCGGGACCACGGGAAGTGCGCCCGCTCCCGGGCGGCCAACGGTAGAGGTGTTATGTTGCGCCAGCTCGTGCCGTTTCCCTGCGATCCCGTGGACCCGGTCGCGCTGTACGGGAAACTGCCGCCCGCGGGCACCCGGCCCGCCGTCCGGCTCAACATGATCGCCAGCATCGACGGCGCCACCGCCCTCGCTGGTGTGTCCGGCGGCCTTGGCGGGCCCGCCGATCAGGCGCTGTTCGCGGAGGTGCGGTCACAGGCCGACATCGTGCTCGTCGCGGCGGGAACCGTCCGCGCGGAACATTACGGGCCGCTGGGCCGCCGGTCGCGGTGGTATCCCGGTCGTGCCGGCTCGACTGGGACTCGCCGTTCTTCACCGCTGCGGAGGCGCAGCCGATCGTGGTCACGGTCGCCGGCGCGCCGGCGGAGCGCAAGAAGGCAATGGACCTCGCCGAGGTGATCAATGCCGGTGAGCGGGATGTGGACCTCGCGCCCGCGCTCGGCGCGCTGCCAGAGCGGGGGTTCGCACGGGTGCTCGCCGAGGGCGGCCCCAGCCTGAACGGGCAGCTGGCGGCGCCCAGCCTGCTCGACGAGGTGCGCCTGACCCTGTCACCGCTGCTGGCCGGGGCGATGCGAAGCGGATCCTGGCCGGTCCCGGTCTTCCGGGCGGCCAGCAGTGGCGGCTCGCCTCGCTGTGGGAACAGGACGGGTTCCTGTTCCTCCGGTACCGCCCGGCGTAGGAAGCCCCGCTCACCGGTGTTATTCGGACGACCAGGTGGTCTCGAACGAGGGATACAAGGTGAGGCCACCGTCCACGAATAGCGTCTGGCCGGTGATGTACGCGGCCTCGTCCGAGCACAGGAACGCAACGGCCGCCGCCATCTCCTCGGAGCCCCCCGCCCGGCGCATCGGGATGTGGCTTTCCACCATGTGCCGCTTGACCGGGTCGTCGATCCAGGACCGGTTGATGGGCGTGACGGTCGCGCCCGGGCCGATGCTGTTGACCCGGATGCCCAGCGCGGCGTACTCGAGGGCCAGCGACCGGGTGAGATTCTGCATCCCGCCCTTCGACACCGAATAGCCAAGGAATCGCGGCTTGGGGATCACCTGGTGCACGCTGGACACGTTGATGATCACGCCAGGCTGCTCCCTGGCCAGGAAGTTGCGCACCGCCGCACGGGCGCACAGGAACGCGCCACGAAGGTTGACCGCGAGAACCTTGTCAAAGTCGGCGGCCGACAGTTCGTGGGAGTCCTCCGCGATCTGGATGCCGGCGTTGTTGATCAGGATGTCCAGCCGCCCGTACTCACTGCGCACCCGGTCGAACATCTGCTCAACGGCCTGCACGTCAGACACGTCCGCGGCGACCAGGATCGGGCGGCCGCCGGCCTCTGACATTTTCTTCATGCAGATCTCCACCCCCTGCTCGATCGCTTCCTTCGTGGAGATCGCGCCTTCGGGCCGGCCCACGTAGTTGATCGCGACGTTGGCGCCTTCCTCGCCCAGGCGGATGGCGATCGCCTGGCCAATTCCCGAGCTTCCCCCGGTGACGAGGGCAACCTTGTCCTGCAGTCCTTTCATTGTTTTCTCCTGGTAGAGCTGGTTCGGGCATGGGCGAGAACCCCCGCCCGGCCGTCGCGGGAGAAGGCGGCCGCCTCCTCCGCGGTGCCGATCTGGTGGAATGTGCGGACGGTCCCGAACGGGGCGTTCCAGAATTCCGGCTCGCCCAGCGGCGCGCCATCGTGCGGGCCCACGTATATGTATGGATCGGTGAAACGGGCATCGCCAGGTGAGGCACCGTAATTGATCGCCTGGGCCGTGATGCCGAGGTCGAAGTGTTCCGGCCACAGCCAGGCGGCGCTCGGCCCGTCGCCGGGGATTTCCGCTGCCGCCCGGACCGTCGTCAAAGCCGTCCGCCGGGTGCCTGCGTCGCCGCCGGGGACCAGCTCGGCGCCATCAACGGTGAGGAACCTGCCGTCGGCCCCAAAGGGCGGGGTCCGGAAGCCACCCGGTGACGGAACAATAGCGATCTCGCCGGTCGCCGCGTACAACGTTGAGGTGAGAACGTGCTCAGCGACGCGGCGCAGCCCGGCTCGGGTCGCCGCGAGGTGGGCCGGTGAGCAGCCGGCGCTGCCGTTCATAGCTGTCATGCCTGTTCCGTCTCGCCTGACGCCGAGACGTTACGAAGCACGACATGGCAGGTATCCGCGTGGCACCGCGGCTGGGCCGCTCAGCGCCTTAACGCAGCGAAGGGCGCAGGCGCACCACGGTGATCGCCGCCGGACTGTCTCACCCGGGTGAAATGGGGTGAGGGGGAGGCGCGCCCTCGGCTTCCTGGGTGAGGCTGCAGTCAGCCGAGACGGGGAGGCGACCGCGATGCCGCAGGTCAGTGGCTGCGAAGCCGCGCAGGCCGATGAGGACACCTACACCCACACCGACGCCGACGCCGATGCGGAGCTTGTCACGCAACTGCTGGCGGGTGACGAATAGGCGATTGCCCAGCTGGTGGATTAGTGGTCGCCGGCCATGCTTCGCGTCGCGCGGTCGTTCGTTGACAGCCTGCAGTCCGCGGAGGACGTCGTCCAGGACGCCTGGCTTGGGATGCTGAGCGGCCTGGCGAAGTTCGAAGGCCGGTCGTCCCTGCGCACGTGGACGTTCTCGATTCTGGTCAACCGGGTGAGGACCCGCGGCGCTCGTGAGGCCAGGACGCTCACCTGGTCGCCGCTGGCCCGGGAGGGGCCAGCGGTGGAAGACAGGTTTGCCGACTGCGGGGGCGAGCATCTCCCGCATTGGACCTCCATCGACGTCTCATCCCGCTGGGACACCGTCCCGGAAAACGTTGCGCTCTCCAGGGAAGCGCTGTGCCTGCTTGACCGGGCCCTGTTTGCGCTGCCGCCGCGCCGGCGCAGGGTGGTTAGCATGCGCGACGTCTGCGGGATGGCAGCCGAGGAAGTCTGCGTTACCTTGAACATCTCACCCCAGAACCAGAGGGTCCTGTTGTATCGCGCCCATGCCGCCCGGCGCGCGGCCCTGGCCGAGTATTACCGTGGATGACCGCTGCCCCATCTGCGGGGACACGGGGCAGCGTTTCAAGGGCGGCATGGCCGCTGACTTGCCTGGGCGGGCCGCGCTGATCACAGGCGCGGCCTCCGGCATTGGCAGGGCCAGCGCCATCGCTTGCCTCTGCCGGTGCTTCGGTCGCGTTCCTGGACATCGACGCTGACGGCCTTGCGGACACTGCGGCGGCCGCCCGGGCGCTGGGGCCGCGCGCCGAGCGCTGGCAGCAGACGTCACGGACCTCCGGGATGTGACCGAGGCCATCGGGCGTGCGGTAGAGGTCTTTGGCCGGCTCGACGCGGCGCACAACAACGCCGGCGCGGTTCGTTACAGCCGATTCGGGCACTACCGGGACCGATCCGCGGCCAGATGTCAGCGGAGGATGTTCACCGCCCGGGCGACCACGAGCGCGATGGCCGCGACCGAGACCGCCGATTGCAGCATCATCATGGTCTTCGCCCAGCGGGTCAGCGGGGTGACGTCGCTGGCGGCGAAGGAGATGGCGTTGGAGTAGAGGTAGTCGGTGAAGGTCGGCTTCCAGCCGGGCGGGGCCAGCTCGGGCTGCTGCATCTGCGGGAACAGGAAGTCCGGGTACATCCGCATGGCGTGGCACCGGTCCGCCGGGCCGCCCCGGTCGAGTTCCCAGTACCACAGCGCGAAGATGAGGACGTTGGCAGCCCAGATGGACCCGCCGACCAGCAGCAGCGCGGCCGCGGATTCGGCCCTGGAGCCGTGGGCCAGCTCATTGACCAGCAGCGCCGCCGAGGTGGCGTTGGCCAGGCTGAGCAGCCCGGCCAGCGCGAGGCCGCCGGCCCGCAGCACGGCCGACCGGCGCTCGAGCCGGCCGGGGCTCGATGCCACCAGCGCGCCCAGGAGCCCCAGTTCCAGGGCGGGCAGGAGCCAGTGCGGGCCGACCGACAGCCACCCGGGGAGAGCCATCTGCAGGGCGCTGGCGGCCACCACGGCGATGGCCGCTGGCCAGCGGCTTTCCCCCGGTGTCGCAAGCCGCCACGACGTCACCGGGTGCGCCGGGCCGCGGCCGCGTGGTGCTGTGGGCGCGTGCCCGTTCACATCAGGCGCGCTTCGGGCACGGGTTGGGCCGGCTCCGTAGCGGGTTCTGGCTTGCCGCCGCGGAGCAGCGTGAGCGCAGTGGTCGGGAAGATCAGCACCGACAGCAGCCCGGCGCATACCAGCGCGGCGGCCGTCACCGGGGTGATCTTGCCCAGTGTCACGCCGATCTGGGTGGCGGTGACGATGAACGGCAGCGAGGTGGCCTGCAGCAGCCCGAGGGCCAGCGTCAACCTGGTGCCGTTGGCGCGCAGGCCGAGCAGCGCGGGCACGCCGCGCACCGCCAGCAGCGCCAGCAGGAACACCGGGACCCGGACCAGCGCGGACGGGCTGTGCAGCAGGCCGGTCAGGTCCAGCTTGATGCCGCTGCTGACGAAGAACACCGGCACCAGGAACCCGTAGCCGATCGCCTCCAGCTTGATACGGAAGCGCGGGTGCGAGGCGGAGTCACGGTCGACCAGGCCGACGATCGCCCCGGCCAGGAACGCCCCGAGGATGCTTTCGAGGCCGAACCGCTCGGCCAGGAACGTGAAGGCCACCAGCAGCAGCACGGCGAACCGGACCCGGATCTCCGCGGTGGTGTCCTGCAGCCGGATCAGCACCTGGCCAAGGCGCATGGACCGGGCCGCGCCGGACACGACCAGCCCGGTCACCGCGACAAGGCCCGCGAACGCGCCGAGCACGATCACCTTCGCGCCGGTGCTGCCGCCGGAGGAGGAGAAGAACAGCGACAGCAACACGATCGCCGCGAAGTCGGCGATGCTCGCCGCCGCCAGCGCGCTCTGCCCGACCTGGCTGTGAGCAGCGCGCCGTCGCGGGTGCACACCGGGCCTTCGGTGAACTCGAAGCCGCTCGCCGCCACGCGCTGCCGCCACGTCGAGCACCAGGCCGCGGGTGACCACCTGCGGGAGCTTGCCGATGCCAAGCCGGTTCGTGCCGTGGTCCTCGACGATGTCGCAGAGAGCGAACCCGTTGTAGGTCCGGTCGCCTGCCTGCAGGTGGTTGAGCCCGTGCATGTGGGTGCCCATCTGCTGGGTGGCGGTGACCTGCTCGACGATCCAGTTGACGCTGTTGCGGCCCAGGCCGGCCGGGCCCGCGTCGGGATGGCGCCGGTTGATCTGGTGGTAGTTGGTGGTCAGGTACTGCCGGAAGCTGCGGCCGGGAAACGCATTCTCATGCAGCACATGCGCCAGGTCATTTCGATACCGACCGGCTGCTGCGCGGCCGCGCCGTCCCCGCTGACGGCCGCGGACGGGCTGGTGCTGCTGGAACCGGGGGCGGATCCCGACCGGCTCACCGCTGCGCTCGGCTCCGCCGCGCGGGCGGAGGGGATACCCGTGTCTGTGCGGGCAGCCGCGAACGGGGATTAGCTGCCCCCGCTGCTGGCGCCGATCCCGATGACGGTGCGGCTGCAGTTGCTGGCAGAACGTTTGCCCGCCTGCGCCGCCAGAACCCGGACGTGGCACGGCGATCCCGAAGACGCCGCCGAGTTCACGGATCGCGTTGTTCGCGCCGGAGGCGATGCCCTCCTGGTCGCGGCGCACCGATCCAAGCACGACGTTGGCGACCGGCGCGAGGAACAGCGGCATCCCGGCCCCGGAGACCACGAACGCGGGCACCAGTGTGGCGTAGGCGACCGTGGGGCTGCTGATCGCCGCCAGCCAGCCGAGGCCGGCCGCCTGCAGCGCCAGCCCGGCGGCGAGCAGCGGGCGCCCGCCGATGCGGTCCGACAGCGAGCCGGCGATGGGGGCGATGACCACCAGCATGGCGGTCCAGGGCAGGGTGCGCAGCCCGGCCTGCAGCGGGGAGTAGTGCTGGACGGTCTGCAGGAACTGCGCCAGCAGGAAGATCGAGCCGAACATCCCGAAGAACATGAGCAGCGAGGTGGCGTTGGTTATGGTGAAGCCGCGGCTGCGGAACAGCTGCATCGGGAGCATCGGCTCGGGGGCCCGCAACTCCCAGGCGACGAAGCCGGCCACCAGCAGCACGCCGATGACGATGGGCGGCAGCACGGTCAGGCTGGTCCAGCCGTGGTCGTTCCGGCGGACTACGCCGAGCACGATCCCGAGCAGCCCCAGGCTCGCCAGGACGAGGCCGGGCAGATCCAGCCGGGTCGCCGGGCCGTAGCTCTCGGTGAGCCTGAACCTCGCGAGCGGCAGCAGCGCGATACCGATCGGCACGTTCAGCCAGAAGATCCACTGCCAGGAGGCGCCCTCAACCACGGCGCCGCCGACCAGTGGCCCGATCGCGATGGCGAGACCGCCCACCGCTCCCCACGCGCCGAGGGCGAGACCGCGCCGGGCCGGCGGCACGGCTGCCGACAGCAGGGTCAGCGTCAGCGGGATGAGGATGGCGGCGCCTACCCCCTGGAAGGCCCGGGCCGCGATCAGCCAGCCGATCCCCGGGGCGAGGGCGGCGGCGGCGGACCCGGCCGTGAACAGGCCGAGGCCGGCCACGAACACCCGGCGCCGGCCGAACCGCTCGCCGAGGGTGGCGCCGGTGAGGAGCAGCACGGCGAAGGTAAGGGTGTAGGCGTTGACGGTCCATTGCAGGCCGGCGAGCGAGGCATGCAGGTGGGCACGGATCGACGGCAGTGCGGTGGTTACCACGAGGTTGTCGAGTGACCCCATGAACAGGGCAGTCGAGGTGACCACGAAGGTCCACAGGATGCGTCGTCTGTCGGTCATGACCCGGCGTTCGCGCACGAGACCGGCGGCGTCGGCAACCTTGCCGCGGGAGATCTCATTCAGCGCGCCGGCCTCGTCGTCCGGGCCATACCGTGACGGCCACCAGCCAGCCATCTCGCCGTGACTGCTCGTGGCATGTGCTTTGGTCACCATGCAGGTTTCGTCCCGCCTGGCCGCGGAACGTTTCCTTCGGGCCCTCCCAGGACGGCGCCCGCTCAATCGTCGCAGCAGTCCGTGAAAGAAGGCGGCCAGAAGACGAGCTGCGGGCGCCACTGATCTCTTGGGACCGGCGTTCCTTGGCCGAGCCAGCATTAGGAATGCCGGGATGTACTAGCGGCCGTGGTGGCCGTGCCCGATAACGAGCGAGCTCGCCACGACCGGGCGGCAGAGTGGGTCAGGTGGTTGGGACGGGAGCACGATGCTGGCACTGTGCACGAGGACGCCGCGCGGTTCGAGCAGCAGCTGGCGAACCTCGTCAAGGTGCTGTTCGAGGTGGTGTTTCTTGTCGGGCATCGTCTCGTCGGGCCCGTCGCCACTCCGCCGATCATGACCTTGGCGGCTTCAGCGCCGGCGTGGCATTCCACGACGTTAAGCACCTTGGTCCAGCGCATGGCGGTGTCGGTCCTAGCTGGTGGCGTCTGGCGTGTAGATGGCGCCGCGGGCGAGGACGGGGTCGAGGATGCCGTCGGAGATCTGGTCGGCCGCTTCTTCGAGGTGCGGGGGATCGCGGCGCTGGCCGGGATAGCCGATCCTCGCGCGCACCGCTGGGACGAGCAGCCAGGCGCCTGCCACCACGGTCGACAGCGCCTGGAACAGCTTAGGCTGGCCGGCGTGCAGCGCCCGCAAGGTCTGATCGATCGTGTCCGGCGCAGCGCCGTCGAGTTGTGCGAGGACGGCGGTGATGTCGTCGAAGGCGTCGGCGCGGGCGTCGGCGGCGCGCGCCAGCCATTGGTCGAAAGCTGGCTCTGAGGTCGCGGCAGGGTTGTTGCCGGAGGCAGGGATGAGCACATCGGCGATGGCACGCAGCGTGCCCACCTCGGCGTCCGTCAGCTGGCGGGGAGCCGCGAATCTCGGCGGAACCGACAACCGCGGCGGCGGTCCGGCGGGAATGTTGGTAGTCATGTGCTCACCTTCTGTCCCTTTGCGGTTGCCGCGATGTGCTCAGCGACCCGCAGCGCGAGCGCCGATATGGTGCATGTCGGGTTCGCTGAGCCGCTGGTGACGAAGATGCTGCCGTCGGCCAGGAACAGGTTTGGCACGTCGTGGGCCCGGCCGTAGGAGTCGACGACCGACGTGGCGGGGTCGTTGCCCATCCGGGCCGTGCCCAGCAGATGACCGGGCTGGTCGACCCACAGCTCGACCGGGAAGGTCTCGACTGCGCCGGAGGCTGCATGTATCTCCTCCATCCGCTGCACGGCGAATCGCAGGATCTTACGGGTGTTGTCGCTGATGCGGTAGCGGATCTTCGGGGCCGGCACCCCGTCGCCGTCGGTCAAGTCCGGGTCCAGCGTGACTGTGTTGGTCTCGTCAGGCAGGTCCTCGGCGTTGGCCGCCCACAGGATGCCGCGAGCGTGGGATCGCGCGATATCGTGAATGGCGCCGCCCCAGAGCTGGTCGTATGGCAATTCACGGTGCGCCTCCACGGCATTCAGCGGGCCGGGGGTGGGCAGCGCGTGCAACTTCGCGCCGCGCACGAAGTCATGCTCGGCGCGAGTCTCGTAGAACTGCATGGAATGGATCAGCTGCCCGGCCGGGCCCCGCCAGCTCTCGAGGTTCTCGTCGTAGAAGCCGGTTACCGAGCAGTTCGGGTGCAGCATCAGGTATTTGCCGACAAGACCCGAGGAGTTCGCCAGACCGTCCGGATGCTGCGCTGACGCCGATAGCAGCAGTAGCCGCGGTGTTCCGATGCCGTTGGCACACACGACGACGGCACGAGCCCGTTGCCGGTGCCCGGCTCCATCACGATCGATCCAGACGGCGCCGGTGGCCCGGCCGTCGCGCCCTGTTTCGATCTTGCGTACCCGGGCGCCGGTGACCAGGGTGGCGCCCGACCGCAAGGCGTGCGGCCAGAATGCGATGTCGGAGGATGCCTTCGAACTTTCCGGGCAGCCCCACTCGCACGTGCCCCAGCGGGCGCACTGGGATAGTTCCTTGAACTTCTGGCTGGGGATGGCGTTGGTCCCGGGCCACCAGTGCCAGCCGAGGGCGTTCATGCCCTCGGCGGCTTTGCGTCCCGCTTTGCCGAGCGGGTGCGGCGGGAGCGGATAGTCCAGGCCTTCGGGGTAGGCGGGATCGCCACCGAGCCCGGAGACCCCGATGAACGCGTCAATCCGGTCGTTGTAGGGCGCCAGGTTGGCGTACGTTATGGGCCAGTTGTCGCCCACTCCGTCGAGGGCGCGGACCCGGAAGTCCGACGGAAGAAGCCTTGGCCATTCGGCACCGTAGAAGATGCTCGACCCGCCGACCGCATTGAACATGACCGGCCACATATCCGAGTCGGAGACCTCGAGCGGGAAATCAGCAGGCAGCCGGCGCTCGTTCGGATCGTGTGCCCACTGCTTCTGTATCAGCAGCTCCCACTCGGGGTAGTTAGCCGGGTAGTCGGCCGGGCTGACCCAATCACCCTGCTCCAGGCATACGACCTTGAAGCCCCGCGCCGCGAGCGTGTAGGTAACGACGCCGCCGGACGGCCCCGATCCGATGACTACAACGTCCACGACCTCGTCCTCGTGATTAGCCATGCTGCGCCTCCTCAAACGTGCTGTCGACGTGATCAT
>WNGF01006380.1_pt1 | contig 14633 bp, 14 predicted proteins | sample 5400641 | NCBI WGS metagenome assembly WNGF01 (sample SAMN13153371, study PRJNA577476) | soil metagenome | isolation source: 80 cm soil or saprolite under grassland replicate 2 | place: USA:California | collected 2016-06-15
GTTCGCCCAGGGCGAGACCCGTGCCGAGGTCGCCGGCCAGCTGGGCGTGTCGGCGCAGACCGCCAGCCGCTGGCATGCGCGCTGGCGTGCTGGCGGTGTGGCGGGAATGCGCACCGCCCGCCACGGCAAGCCGCCACGCCTGGGCCCCGCCGAGCTGGCCCGGGTCCGCCGGGTGCTGGACCGCGGGCCGGTGGCGGCCGGGTTCGACAACGACTTGTGGACCCTTGCGCGCATCGCCGAGGTCATCGAGCGGACCACCGGGGTGGCGCACCATCCCGGGCACGTGTGGCGCCTGCTCAAGGCGATGCGGTGGAGCCTGCAGCGCCCAGCCCGCAAGGCCGTCGAGCGCGACGAGGCCGCCATCGCCCGGTGGGTCGCCCAGGAGTGGCCGCGGATCAAGCAAACGCCCATACGCGCAAAGCCTGGCTCTGCTTTGTCGACGAGTCGGGCGTCAAGCTGACCCCGCCGGTGCGGCGCACCTGGCGACAGCGCCGTGTGGGGCGAGGACCAAGCATCACAGGCCCGATCAGGCAGTGTCGGAGCGGTAATAGTAGGACTTGCGCTGAATCGAGCTGCTCAGCGAGACTGCGTGCCATGTCCAGTACATGGTTGATGATGCCATTCCATCGGCGGGCCCGCCGGGCGGGCGGGTGGTGCCGCGTGGCGGCGGTCATGGTCGTAGCCCTGGTTCCGATGCTCGCTACCTCCTGCGGGTCGCAGGAGCGCGGCCCAGGCACGACCCCGCAGGCCACCTCCCCCGCGCCGACTACCAACCAGGCGCCGGCCGGCAAGACCGCCCGCGGCACCGGATACAGCGTCGTCGTGCCGGGAGGCTGGAAGGATGCGACCGCCCAGGCGGCCAGTGGCACGCCCGTCCGCGCCGACCTGCTCTTGGCAGGGCCGACGACGGACGCGTTTGCCAGCAACGTCAATGTCCTCCGCGTGCCCGTCCAGGGAGCAGACCTCGCCGCGATCGTCTCAGCGGGCCGCGACCGGATCGAGACCGATCTGAAGGATGGCCGCCTGGTGGGCGAGGCACAGGCGGTCGACGTGGGCGGCACTCCCGGCCTGAGCTACGAGTTCACTCACAGCTCGAATCGCAAGCCTCTGCATGCCAAGCAGGTGGTTGCCGTCCGGGACGGGAACGCCTACATCATCACCTTGACCGCGCACAAGGAGTCGTTCTCCAGCGACGTCCCGACGTTCAACCAGATCCTCAGCAGTTGGTCCTGGAACTGATCGGCCTTGCGCAGGGAACGGCGGAAGTCGACGGCGTAGTCGTTGAGGGGGAGCCGGCGCCAGATCCACACGCGCTCCCACGCGTACCAGACCACACCGCCGGTGAACAGGCTGCCGGCGCCGAGCATGGCGATCGTCCAGAGTCGAAGGCTGGCGACATCCCGGGCCTCCTGCTTGGTGGTTGCCAGCCGGTGGTCGGGTGTTGGTTGGAGTCCTGTGGCGTCCTTGTGGGCGTCCTCAGACGACGGCGGCGACGACAGCAAGCAGCAGGAAGGTTAGCGCGGCAACGGTGCGGGCAAGGTGCCCGCGGCGCCACTGGGCCCGCAGCCGCTCGACGTCGGCCGGCGGCGGCTGCGATCCGGGTGCCACCAGCCGCCGCTGGATCGGGACCAGCCAGGCCGCCGAGCCGACCCCGACGATGAGCTCACCGCCCGCGGCGAGGGTCGCGAGCATCCGCGCTGCGCCGCTGGTGCTGCTGGCAAAGCCGACGGTGGCGACCAGGCAGGCGGCAAGCAGCGCCGGCTGGAGGCGGTCCACCCGCCGGAGCGTGTGCGCGAACGCGGTGCGGAACGCCGCCAGGTCGGTCTCCCGCCAGGCGGGAACGCGCTCCCAGGCGATCGAGGTCACCCCGCCGACGAACAGCCCGCCGCTGATCAGCATGGGGACGGCCCACCACTGGCTCATCGCTGTCTCCTTGTTCCGCCCTCGGCCGGGCCGGTGCTTTCCACGAGCTCAATTGGGCCCGCAGGGTCTGGTGCTTCGCTGCTCTGGTCATCCTGGCGGTCGTGGCGGTCGTTGGCGCTGTCGGCCTCCAGCCTGCGGCAAAGCTCCTCCAGGACCCGTGCGGTCGTTTCGAGGTCTGCGCGGCCGATCCCAGCGGCGAGCCGGTTGGCCCAGGCCGCCTGTCGCCGGTCGGCCGCCGCGTAGCCGGCCCTGCCGGGCTGGGTCAGGCGGACAAGCGGCGAGCGGCGGTGGTCGGCGTTGGGGACGAGTTCGAGCAGGCCGTCGCGGAGGAGTCGCTGCACGGTGGCGTGCACGCTCTGGCGCGTCAGGCCTATGCGCCGGGCGATCTGGGGCACGGTGAGCGGCCGTTCTGCGAGCGCGATCGCCCCCAGCACCTGCCAGCGCGCGGCGGTGAGGCGCTGGTCGGCGGTGAGGCGGTCCCCTGCGGCGAGCAGGAGGCCGTTGGCCCGGAAGGTCGACAGGATGACCTGGGTGGCCGTCTCGCCCTCGGGTGTGCGGTGGTCGCGTCTCCACATCATGTCAGCACGTTGACATGATGTTAGGTGACTGTCAACCAATCCGTGATGGCATGCTCCACGTGCGGAGCCGGTTCACAGGAGACCCGCGCATGCGTCAGCCGGTGACGGAGGACGGGGCGGCGGACGAGGGCGGCAGACGACGAAGTCGGCGCCATCGATGGCGATGTCGTCCATGAGCTGGATCAGCCGCTGGGTGCGGTCTGCTGGGCCGGGTGTGGGCCAGTCGTAGGAGTCGGTGCCGGTCTCGATGATGTTGCCGCCGAAGGTCAGCCGGTCCACGATCGCCGCGCACAGCCGCGGGTCGGTGAACGTCTTGGTCCAGCGATCAAAGCTTGCGGCCGATCAGCCGGACCGGCACCGAGTACCGATTGTTGCGCACCATGATCTGGCTGTAGCGGTCCACCCGCACAGACAGCAGCCCAGGGCGGCGACTATTTTGGCCGTACCGTCAACCTGGCCGCCCGGATCGCCGCCCGCACCGGTGCGGGGCAGGTGCTGGTCAGCGACAGCGTGGTCTAGACGGCCTCACCCGAGGGCGTGGCCTTCGCGGCCGTGGGGGAGGTACACAGCACCAGGTCCGCCGCTGGCGCTCCTGGTACCGCTGGGCCACCCTGGCCATGCTCGCCCACGCCTTCGTGGTCGTCGCGGCCCTGGCGGAGCGCACCCGCCACCCGGCACCACCCGGGCTGATCCCGGTCACCTGCAACGAGGTCCAGCGCCTGTTCGCGGCCCTGCTGGCGCGGCCCGCTGGTGATCGCGCCCACCGGCTGGGCTGGTCGATCTGGCGACGACGCCATCAGGCCCGCGCCCGCACCTGCCACTACCGACGACAGGCCGCCTGGCAACCATGCAGCGCACGAGCTTGCACGTGTCGGTGCTGGATGCGGCCGGCTATGTCGGTGGGACCTCGGGGCGGTCGATGATCCGCAGCCACGAGCCATCGGGCTGGCGGCGCAGCACCTGCACGCGGACGCCGGTGTTGTCCGTTGAGCGGGTCGAGGTCAGCGCCAGGTCCTCGAACCGCACGGTGGGCAGCGGCGCCTCGCTGCCAAACCGCAGCCCGGCATCGACCATCTGCTGGTACACAGCCTGGATCGCCTCGCGCCCCGTCGTGGGCCGATCGGCTGGGTAGGCCAGCACCGCCGCTGGCTCGTACAGCGCGGCGACGCCGGCCGCGTCGCCAGCATTGAGCCGCTCGACGACCAGCCGCGTCACCTCCTCAGGCTCCATCGCCCTGGTCTCGCCGCTCATCGTGGACCTCCTCGTCGAGTGAGGGACCGCGCCGTCCCGGTGGGCAGCGCGATTGGTGGTCAGCCGCGGAGCACCGTGTCCAGCGCTCCGGCGAACGCCTCAGGGAGGGAGCTGAACCCGCTGTGATCGCCGGGGAAGACCACCGGGTCGGTGCCCAATCGTTCGGCCAGCGCGACCGCACCCCGGTGGGCCAGCTGGCCCGCCGAGGACTCCCCGATCCCCGCCACGACCTTGACCGGGCCGGCCCGCAACGCGGCGATGTCGGGAACGTAGGAGGTGATCGGCCCGACCCCGTGGCCGAGGAAGAAGTCCAGGTTCCCCATGATCCGGCCGAACATCGCCGGCGCGGGCTCGGTGATCTCACCACCGCCCGCCAGGTGCTGTGAGACCGGGCCCGGGCCGCCGCTGATGCCGACGACCTCCCCGAACCGCTGCATTCCCGGGCCGACCCCGGCTCGGCGGTAGCTGTCGACCACCTGCTGCATGGCCGCCCGCTGCTGGGCGGCGTCAGATAGCAGCGCCACGCACGGCGGCTCGTGCGCCACCAGGGTGTGCACCTGCTCGGGATGGCGGGCGGCCAGGTTCAGCCCGATCTGCGCACCGCCGCTGCTGCCCAGCACGTAGGCCGGTTCGCCAGCGACGGCGGCCGCCAGGCGGGCGGCGTCGTCGCCGTGGACGTCCAGCTGCTGGTCCTGCGGCGGCCCGTCCGCGACGCTGCGCGAGTTGCCGCGCGGGTCGTAGGCCACCACCGTGTAGCGGTCGGCCAGGAACCCGGCCAGCTCCGCGAAGACCCCGGCGTCAGCGGGTCCGCCGGGGATCAGCAACAGCACCGGGCCCCGTCCGTACACCTCGTAGTAGAGCCTCGCGCCTGGTAGCTGGAGTGTGGCCGTCGTGGTGGGATGCGCATCGTCGGCTCCTGTTGATCCGGCGGGTGAACTTGCGAGCCCACCTGCAGTTGGTTGGGTTGCGCGTTGGCGAGTGGTGGTCATGTCGGCTCCTTTCCGTGTGAGTCCACTGTGCGGCAGCGCGAACTAGATGTCCAAGAGCTAGTTATGCTCGATGCTAGAATCATTGGTTATGGAACTTGGACAGCTCCAGTACTTCGTGACCGTGGCCGAGGAAGCCAACTTCACCAGGGCGGCGGCCAAGCTGCACGTGGCCCAGCCGGGTGTCAGCGCACAGATCCGCCGCCTGGAACGCGAGCTCGGCCAGGAGCTGCTGGACCGCTCCGCACGCGTGGTGCGGCTGACCGAGGCGGGCGCGGCGGTGCTTCCCTACGCCCGGGCCGCGCTCCAAGCGGTGGACGGCGCGCGCCTTGTCGTCGACGAGCTGACCGGGCTGGTGCGCGGGCATGTCGCCATCGGCACGGTGACCTCCCACACCGTCGACCTAGCCGCGCTGCTGGCCCAGTTCCACCACGACCATCCCGCCGTGGAGATGACGCTCACCGAGAACAACTCCGACCAGCTCATCGACGCGCTGCGCGGCGGCCGACTGGACGCGGCGATCATCGCGCTCGGCGCCACGCCGCCGCCGGACCTCGAACTGCACATCGTCACCGACGAGCCGATCGCCGCGGCCGTCAGCCATGGCGACGAGTTGGCCAAGCGGTCGACAATCCCGCTCAACGCCCTGCGCGACCGGGTGCTGATCAGTCTGCCTCCAGGCACCGGCATCCGCTCGCTGCTGGACGATGCCTGCGCAGCCGCCGGGTTCTCCCCCCACATCGCCTTCGAAGCCAGCACCCCCGGGGTGCTCGCGCAGCTGGCCGCGCGGGGGCTGGGCGTGGCGATCGTCCCCGCCTCCGTCGCCCAGGCGCGGGAAGACCTGCACCCGCTCACGATCACCCGGCCAGCCTTGCGCGGGTGTCTGGCCTTCGCCTGGCGGACCGAAGGCCCGATCAGCCCCGCCGCCCGAGCGCTGGTCGCACAAGCTCGGCGAATGCTCAACACCGGATGATCAACACTGGCTGCCCCGCCGCCTACCCACCCCGGAACGCGCCCTGACTAGCAAGGTCACGATCAACGGCTGGAGGTTTAGGCCGTCTGGACGTCGTGGGCCATGCCGCGCAGGTCGGTGGCCAGTTCGGCGAGCTGTCCCAGCCCGGCGGTTCCGCTGAGCCGCTGGGCCCGGCCGGCAAGCTCCTCCAGCCGCTCGACCAGGATCCGCCAGGCCGCCTGGCGGTGCGGCAGCACGTAAAAGGACGGCTGCACGATCTCAAAGCACGGGCCGGCCAGCACCCCGGGCCGCTCCGCCCCCACCGGCAAGGTGGTCAGGACGCTGCCCAACGGCCGCATCACCCAGTTCATCAGGTGCTTGGCCACCCCGGCCAGCAGGGTGACCTGCTCGGCGCTCTCCCCGCTGTGGACGAAGTAGCGGCTCAGGGCCTGCAAGGTGGTCTCGTATATCGCGTTGAACAGATCGGCGACCTGCGCGGTCACAGGGTCGGTGATCAGCACCGTGTCGGCGTCCACATCGGGTGGCCGTCGCACGTAGGCCGCCACCACCGGCCGGGCCGGCTGGAAGCCGGGGTCGGCCGCCCTGGTCGCCAGGTAGTCATCGAGCAGCGCGACGAACTTGCCGAAGTGGGCGTTGCGCCAGTGGCCTCGGGCGCCCTCGCCCTGCACCACGATCAGCTCGATGGCGGCCCTCGCCGAGGCCAGGTCGGTGACCGCGGTCAACGCCGGCCACTCGAACACCTCGGTGGTCGCCTGCGCCTCGGGCGGCCCGATGAACACCCCGGCCTCACCGTGACGCTCCACCAGCCGCTCCAAGCCGTGCTCAATACCGCGGTACAGATGCCCGACGGTCTGGTAGTCCTCCGGGACCGCCATGAGCAAGTCACCGTCGGTCAGCGGCTGGGCCCTGCCGACGGCGGCAAAGCCCTCCGCGTCGTCCAGGCCCATCCCCTCGGGACGCTCCAGGTAGATGAAATGGCGCAGGGCCCGCTCACCGAACGGCACCAGCGCGACCTGCACCCCCGGCGGGTACCAGCGCGACAGGATAGGAAAGTTCGGCCGGTGCAGATGCGGCGCCGCCCCGATCGCGGTGAGCAGATTGGTGGCCAGCGCCAGGTGCAGCATCTCCTGCTTGGCCACCTGGACGATCACCGCCTCCCAGGCGGCCACCTTGGCCAACTGCCCGACGCTGAGCCCCTCCTGCCGGGTCCGCTTGAGGGTGAACTGCGCAAACAGGTACTCGCACATCAGCCCATGCTCCAGCTCACACGCCTGGGTGAGCAACCAGACCAGCTCCTCCCGACGCTCGACCCGCAGTGGCGGCTCGACCACCATCAAGGCCTCCTCACTTCGACCGGGCCCGGGGCCGATGCCAACGCGCAGCCCGACGCCTTGATGGCGTAGAGGAAGTTCTCACAACACTCGGAAGTCTTGCATGCTCGAATCGGAAGTCAACGGCCTAGCACCGACCGACGTAGTGACCGCCGGAGACGATATAGGCCAGTCGCCGCTGCCTCGATCGACGACGATCGAAGAGGAGAAGACTGGACAAGCCGATGACCAGGCAGGTGATCATGCCGACCTCACCAGACACGGTCACCCCTACAGCAGCGCCCACCGCCCGCCACCTCGGCATAACCGAGACCTCGGCTAAGACGCGTTATTCCGATATCGGGATAAGGCATCGGCGGCGACCACGATGTCGGTGAGGTCCAGTGGTCGCTCTGGGCAGCCCAGACGCGCCGCCCGCTCCCCGACGGTGGCCCGCACAATGTCCGGCAGGTCCGGAGCCGCACCCGAACGCACGGCCAGGCCCGCCAGCTCCTCCACCAGCAGCGGCGTCCCAGCGCTCCGCTGGAGGATCATGGCGACCATCCCCTGCGGCAGCGACGGCGCCACCGCGTGGACCAGCCGCTCCCCGTCCGCGGCCGACAGGCGCTCGAGCGAGATGCGCAGGACGACGGAATCCCGCTGCAGACGGACCAGGTTCGCCCACCATGGGTGGGCCGCCAGCTCCTCCTCACGGTAGGTGACGGCCAGGACCAGACCCATCCCCCCGACCCGCCGCGCCGCATACCGCACGAACTCCCAGGTCGCCTCGTCCGCCCAGTGCAGGTCCTCCAGCACCCACAGTGTCACGCGCTCACCGGCGGCCTCGTCCACCGCCTCCAGCAGCGCCTCAAACAGCACCGGACGGTCGAAGGAACGGCGCTCCACCTGCGGCGTTGCGGCCAGCTCCGGGGCGATCGCCCACAACACCGACGCCCGCGCCAGCGCCGCCTGCCACAGCGACCGCTCACCCCGCCTGGCCGTCCTGAGCGCATCCGCGATGGCGCCAAAGGAGATCGCCGACTCCTCAGGGAACGCGCGCCCCAGCAGGACCTGGCCACCACGGCCCCGATGGGAGCGGCCCAACTCCTGGCTCAGCCGCGTCTTGCCGATCCCCGCCTCGCCGGAGATCAGCACCACGCTGCCGCTGCCCGCCGCCGCGCGGCCCAGGACCAGATCGAGCAGCCGCAGATCCGCTTCCCGACCGAGCAATGGAACCTGCTCCTGGAACACCACACATCCCCCGGCCCGAGTCTACCGGCATGGTTATCGGGCACCCAGGGAATGCCTTGGCTAGGATGGCGGCGGCATGGAGACGGAGATAGGGGCGCTGTCGGCATCCGAGCTCGCCGACCTGGTCGGCGTGACAGCGGTGGAGGTCGAGCGGCTGGTTGGCCTGGGCGTCCTGGTGGCCCGGGACGGGGCCGGCCCGTTCCTGGAGACCGATGTGCAGAAGGTCCGCCTGGCCACCGCGTGCCAGCGGGCCGGGTTGCCGATGGAGGCGATCGCCGCGGCGGTCCGGGCGGGCCGGCTGTCGTTTGCGTTCCTGGAGGCCGCCCCGTACCGGCGCTGGGCGGTGCGTTCGGCACGGACCTACCGCCAGGTCAGCCAGGAGACCGGCGTGCCGCTGGACACGCTGGGCGGCGCGCTGGAGTCCATGGGGTTTGCCCGGATGGCGCCCGACGAGCCGATCCGGGAGGACGAGCTGGAGGTGGTGCCGGTGCTGCAGCTGGGCCTGTCCACCGGCGTCCTGGATCTGGCCTGGCTGACCCGGATCGGCCGGGCCTACGCGGAGGGTCTGCGGCTGGCCGCCAACGTCGAGAACGAGGCCTACCAGGCGCGGTTCACGGCGCCGTTGCGGGCGTCCGGCGCCGACCAGCGCACCACCATGGAGCAGGCCGCCCGGCTGGCAACCGAGTTCCTGCCGCTGGTGGACCGGGCGCTCATGGGCATCTACCGCCGCCAGCAGGAGGTGGTGTGGACCGAGGACCTGGTCGAGGACATCGAGCGCGAGCTGGAGCGGGCTGGGGTGCTGGGGCGGCCGGGGCGGGTCCCCGCGATGTCCTTCCTGGACCTGGTGGGCTACACGCGGCTGACCGAAGAGCGGGGCGATCAGGCCGCCGCCGAGCTGGCCGCGTCCCTGGCGGTGCTGGTCGACCGGTCCTCACGGGAGCATGGCGGGGTGCCGGTGAAGTGGCTGGGCGATGGGGTGATGGTCCATCACCGGGAGCCCGCGGGGGCGGTGCTGGCGGCGCTGCGTTTGGTGGAGCAGCTCCCTGCGGCCGGCCTGCCGCCGGCGCATGTCGGGGTGGCGGCCGGGCCGGTGGTGGCCCAGGGCGGCGACTACTTCGGCCGCACCGTCAACCTGGCCGCCCGGATCGCCGCCCGCGCCGGTGCGGGGCAGGTGCTGGTCAGCGACAGCGTGGCCAAGACGGCCTCACCCCAGGGCGTGGCCTTCGCGGCCGTGGGGGAGGTACAGCTCAAGGGGTTCGCCCGTCCGGTACGGCTGCTGGAGGCCTGCCGGGCGTAACGTCGGACGCCTCCGCTTCGCCCCGCCCAGGCCTTCCCCGAATGCAGCAGGCCGAGCAGACCGGCCGCGCCCGCGACCACGCACGAACATGTGAGCCGGACCACTATGGGCACTGCACATACTGAGGATGAGAGCCGATGCCGCTGTTTGGACGATCATGGTGCCGGCAGTCGTCGTCGACCCCACCGAAAAGAGACCAAGACGGGAGTCAGGCCGCCGTTCGAGAAGACGGCGGAATTCGTGCTTATCGGTTCGGCCGCTTCGGGCTCTGGCAGTGCACTCGCCGAGCGCCACCGTGGAGCGCGGACTCGCGCTCGTCGCCCGTATCGACCTCAGCGACCGCACGTCGACGGGCGCGGACCAGTACGCCAAATAGCGCTGCGAGAGGCTTGCCGGCAGGTCCTACTCCAGTAGCGGCGACGACCGCTCAATAGAGGAGCAGCATAGAGGGTTGACGGCTTCCATCACCGTCCTACCTCGCCGTGACACGGTGAGAGTCCCCGGCATCAGGTCGAGCGCCAGGAGGATGCGTGGGTAAGGCGAAGGTGGACATCCAAGATATCGAGGACCGGCTGTGGGACTCGGCTGATGAGCTACGCGCCAACTCGGGCTTGAAGGGTCAGAGTATTCGATTCCGGTCCTCGGCTGATCTTCCTGAAGTATGCCGACAACCGCTTCTCCCAGGTCGAGGCCGAGCTGGCAAGCAAGGGCTCGGCTCGGCGCAAGGTTGGCAAAACCGACTACCAGGCTCGCGGCGGGATGTACCTGCCACCCGACGCCCGCTTCGCGACCCTGCTGGGGCTGGCAAGGAATTCGGCAGGCGCTCAACGACGCATGGCGGCCATCGAGCGGGAGAACGAGGAGCTGCGCGGGGTCGGCGAAGGTCTCCCCGGCCAGCGCCTGGCGGCGAAACAGCCGCCACCAGCCCTCCTGCAGATTGAGCCAGCAGCCCCGCTAGGGGATGAAGGTGTGCTGGATGCGGGGATGGTCGACCCGCCAGGTCCGGGTCGAGTAGCTGGTGTGGCTGGACAGGTTGTCGCCGATCACCATGACGGTCCCGGCCGGGTTGGCCTGCTCCACCAGCCCGAGGAATCGCTGGTAGTTGACGCTGTTGCGGGGCGGTGCAGTCATCGTCACCTGGTGGCCGTCGCCAACGCGCAGCCCGCCGTACACCCAGGTCTTCTCCATGCCACGGCTGTACTCCAACGGCGCCTTGATGCGATGACCGTCGGGTGACCAGCCGGGCGCGGGTGGGAAGCTGCGCGGGATCACCGGGCCGAGCTCGTCGGCGCAGACCACCGTCGTCGCCTCGGGCGGCTCGGTGTAGAGGGCGATGACCTGCGCTCTTTTGGGGCGAAGTCCGGGTCGGTGCTTTGCGTCCACGAGCGGGTCGGTCGCCAGCGCACCCCTTCGGCGCGCAGGATGCGGCGGACCTGGCTGCGGCCGACCCGGATGCCCTCGGCCTGGGCGCGCTCGGCCAGGGCGTCCAGGGTCCAGTGCGCCGCCGCCTTGGGCTGCGCGGGTGCCAGCAGCCCTCCCCGCCCTGCACCAGCCGCCCGGGCGGCTGGGAGCGGGCCAGCGCGATAACCCGGCCGCGATCATGCTCGCTGAGGCGCCGAGGTCGGCCGGGTCCTGGCCGGTCGCCGAGCCCGTCGACGCCCTCGGCGTTGAACCGGTGCAGCCGCTCCCGCACCGTCTGCGGGTGGCAGCCCAGCCGTTGGGCGATCTGGGTGGTGCGCAGGCCGTCCCAGCTGTGGGCGATCATCCGGGCGCGCCGGATCCAGTCGCCGGGTGCGTGCCGGGCGCCGGCCAGCTTGCGGATGGCGCGCTCTTCGGCGGGGTCGACCGGTGGTCGGCGAACAGCAGGATGGGCACAGCGGCTCCCCGCCTCGGCGCGCACCATCACGCAACCGTCGATACGACCAACACCACCACCTATACCCACATTGACGAACGTAGCACCAGTGCTACGTTCCTCAAGTTCGATGCGGTGTTGCGGCCCCGGCCGTGGAGACTGGTGATCGCGGGACGGGTCGCAGCCACAACGAAACCTGAGTTGGTTGCATGGTCTGCTCGACCACGCCCAGCAGCTCGGCGGTCAGCGTGTTGAGGTCGACCTGCTGGCGCAGCCGGGCGCTGAACCCCGCGATCGTGCGGGCGGCATCGTAGCGGCGCCGGTCAAAGCGCCGGTCAACCACGGCCTGGATACGGCGGCGGGCCGGCTGGAACGCGGCGGCCACGGCCAGGGTGGCGCCGGCCACCACCAGGGGAGAGTCCCGGCCAAGCAGCTGGCCCAGGCCGAGGACCACGCCGGCGTAGCCACCACCCAGCAGCACGGTGAGCAGCCCGTAGGCAAGGGTGCGGCTGATGATGCGGTCCAGGTCGTACAGCCGATAGCGCAGGATCGCCGCCCCGAGCGCCAGCGGCAGAACGGCGAAACAGGCACTGATCGTCCAGTTGACCACCGCCGTGGCCCCCACCGCCACGCCGCCCAGGGCAACCACCGCCCCCAGCACTGCCAGCGCGGCCGCCCACGCCACCCACCGCAGCTGCTGGCGCTCCACCCCGCGGGCGCGGCGGAAGCGCACCACCAGCGAAGCAGCCCCGACCACCACGGCTAAGGTGGTGATCGCCAGGGCCAGCTGGTTGACGACCAGCAGCACCCCACCCTGTCCGCGATAGTCGAACGGCCCACCCAGCAGCTGATACTGGGGGTCCAACGGCCCGCTGGCCGCCGCCAGCCCCACCAGCAAAATGATCGCTGCCGCCACTGTCACCCTGGCCCACCAGCGCCAGCGGGGCGAGGGCAGTGACCCGGTGGGGGTGAGCAGCAGCACAAAGCCGGCCGCAGTCTGGGCGGTGACGACGGTCACGGGCCAGTACCGGACTACGGCGTGGGCGGCGGGGAGGGCGCCGGGGCGGCCCAGGAGTCCGTAGGCGGCATAGGCCGGGTCCACGCCGCCTGCGGTCAGGGACAGCCCGCAGGCTAGCAGTAGCCAGCCGACCGGGTGGTGGGGCCGGCGGCTGGCCAGCACCGCTCCGGCCGTGGCAGCGCTCACCAGCGCCAGCACGAGGGCCAGGACGGAACCGCCGGCGAGCTGGGCCAGGTCGGGCCGGCCAGCCTGGCGCGACAGGTGGTCCAGCCAGGCGATCACCGGCAGGCCGAACATGGCCAGCGCCCACAGCGCCCACGCCAACACGCCGGGCCGCCAGCGCGGCCGGGCCAGTCGGGCGGCAGAGGTCACCGCCATCGTCCTGGCTGCACGCGGCTCACCACTGGCACCACCACTCTCCCAACGTCGCGGATCACGCGCCACTGTGGCCCGGCCTGCGTCTCGGAAACGTTACGGATACGAGGGGACAAGCAGACCCGCATCGCAGCGACTGGCAGTCGTGCCGCCGGCTACCACACCGAACTTGAGGAACGCAGCACTGGCCAGTCCGCCATCTCGCTCGATGTGGCCCGGATGTGGCCCAACGACGCCCAAGCAGGACGAGCGAATGGAACGAAGGAGGCGCAATAGCGCGATGACCTGCGGAAATGGATGGTGGGCGCGACAGGTATCGAACCTGTGACCTCTGCCGTGTGAACCTAGGGCGGCCAGCGCACCAGCCCTCGCGGCACTCGCCGTTACACCACATCCTCGCAGGTGGCGGGGACTGCTGGGAGCGGGGCCGTGGTGTGCTGCGAGGTCGCGTGTGGTCCTATGTCTGGCAACTTTCTGGCACGCCGACCACTGCTTTACCCCGGGATTGGGCACTGGGATGACAGCCGCGGACCGGATGGATCGCTTGTACGAGCAGGCGTCACCTCACCGCCCAAGTCCGGTTGGAGTCGGTCGGTGAGCGCCCTCATGGCGCTAAACGCTGCCGGAGGCCCAGTAGCCGAGCCCCCGCTGCGGTGTCAGGCTCCCTCGCCTCGGGGAGCGAAGCTCAGCACGTGCAGCGTCAGGCTCCCTTTGTTGCCGACCGCGAACTCGACCAGAGTCCCCTCACCGCCCACGTTGCGATAGATCCCGGTGCCGCCGGTCAACGCCAGGTCCTGGGGGGTCGGACCTGGGATGGCCGGGAACTGGGTGGTGATGTTGCCGCCCGGCAGCCGGAATACGGCGCTGCAGTTGGCCAGGGCTTCCGGGGTGATGGCGTCAATCACGCAGGAGCCCACACTGTCGCCGACCTGCTTGCCCTCGGAGAAGAGCTGGTCGTGAAAGACGATCTCATCCCCCAACGAAAAGGGCGAGTTCGGGTCACGTTCGTTGTTGGTGGCAACAATCGTGAGCGGGCTGAACACCACGTCGAAGGTGAGCGTCTTGGCATTCGCGGTGCTGGGCTCGGCCTGGCCGGCGAGGCGGCGGCAATCGCCACCACGCCGGCCAGGCCGGGCACCAGGGCCGCGGCTGCACTGGTCAGAGCGACTTTTCGCATGGCTCCCCCTCCCGCTGCCGGACCGGCCGTCGTCGCGGTCCGGCTGTTGTGTCCGGCCAGCATCCGAGAAGGTTAGGCGCGCCTGCAGAGGCTGTCCATGGCATGCGGCGGCCCCGATCTCCCAGCAGGCTCGCCGGGTAGCCGGGGCGATCCGAAACCAGCCCGACGCGCCGGCGTCCCAGCTCGGCTCCGGGTTGACCAGACGGCCATCGGGGACGGGCGTTCCAGTGGCAGCGCAGCCGGGAGCATGCGGATGGGCGACCACCGAAGCAGGCGCTCAGGAGAACGAGGGGCCCCGCTCGGGCACCTCGCCCCACGATCGACGATGCCGCCTCACGGGCAGCTCTGCCGCTCGGTCTCGAACTCGACCGTGGCGGTGCCGTCCGGGTTGATGGTCGGGCCAGGAAGTGCCGGGGATCCTCGAGCCCCGCCCCCGGACACGGGTGCTGCCGGGGGCGGGGCTGCCGGGAGGCGACACTGCAGCGAGATGAAGCCAGCTACGATCTAGTCATCAGTCTCCCTGCGGGGAGGCCCGTTCCTGGGTGAAAATCGGGCCTGGCCGCCCGCCGACGTCGTAGCTCCTTGGCCCATAGCAGGCCGTGATCTAGTCGGACGCTGGGAGCCGTGCTGTGGGCCCTT
>WNGF01022160.1_pt1 | contig 14633 bp, 15 predicted proteins | sample 5400641 | NCBI WGS metagenome assembly WNGF01 (sample SAMN13153371, study PRJNA577476) | soil metagenome | isolation source: 80 cm soil or saprolite under grassland replicate 2 | place: USA:California | collected 2016-06-15
GCTCGACGGAGGCGATGATGGCCGCGATGCTCTCCCTGATCAACGAGGGCGACGAGGCGGTGATCTTCGAGCCGTTCTACGAGAACTACGGCCCCGACGCGATCGTGAGTGGCGCGCGGCCGCGGTACGTGCGGATGGCGTGGCCCGAGTGGACGATCGACGAGGAGCAGATGAAGGCCGCCTTCACGGACCGAACGAAGGTCCTGATCCTCAACACCCCGAACAACCCGACGGGGAAGATCTTCACCCGCGACGAACTGCGCGTCGTCGCGGACCTCTGCGCGGACCACGACGTCGTCGCGGTGACCGACGAGATCTACGAGCACATCGTGTTCGAGGGCGCGAAGCACGTGTCCCTCGCGACCGTCGGCGACATGGCCGAGCGGACGATCACGATCAACGGTCTCTCGAAGACGTACAGTGCGACGGGATGGCGGGTCGGCTGGGCGATCGCCCCTCGCACGCTCGCGAGTGCGATGCGCCGGACGCATGACTTCCTGACGGTCGGCGCGCCTCACCCGCTGCAGATTGCGACGGTCGCGGCCTTGAACCTCCCGGAGTCGTACTACCGCGAGCTCGCGCGGGCGTATCAGGAGAAGCGGGACGTCTTCGTCCGCGGCCTCCAGGAGGCGGGACTCGACTGCCGCCCTCCCGCCGGGGCGTACTACGTCATGGCGGACTTCTCCGCGTTCCCGTTCCCCGACGACTGGGCGTTCGCGATGTACCTTGTCGAGCGGCTCCGGGTCGCGGTCGTCCCGGGAAGCTCGTTCTACGGCGACCCGAAGGACGGGCAGCGGTTCGTCCGGTTCATGTTCTCGAAGAAGGACGAGACGCTCCGGGAGGCGGTCTCGCGGGTCCAGGGCCTGCGGGACGTGCGGTGACATGCCGGGCGACGCGGACGTCGTCCTGGTGGGCGGGAGGATCTTCACCGCCGGGCCGGAGCGGACGTGGGCCCGCGCCCTGGCCGTCCGCGGGGAGCGACTCGTCGGCGTCGGCACGGACGCGCAGGCGGAGCGGTGGGCCGGCCGTCGGACGCGAGTCGTCGACCTGACCGGCCGCACCGTGGTCCCGGGATTCGTCGACGCGCACGCGCACATGGCGGAGTCGGCGGGGGAGCGTGGGTGGACGCGGCTCGATCAGAGTCGGGACTTGGCGGACGCCGTCGAGCGGCTCCGTCGGATCGCGGCCGCCACGCCGCGGGGCGGTTGGGTCATCGGGATCGATTGGGACGAGTCGAAGTGGCCGGAGGGCCGGTTCCTCGCGCGCGAGGACCTCGACCGCGCGTCGACGGCCCACCGGGTCGTCGCGCGCCGGGTCGACTGTCACATGGGATCGCTCAATTCGCGGTCGCTCGAGGCCGCATCGGATCTCGCCGGCACGCGGGGGTTCGAGGTCGACGCGTCCGGCCGGCCGACCGGCGTCTTGAAGGAGGCCGCGTTCGCGGAGTTCCATTCGCGCTTCGAAGGAGACGAATCGGCGATCGAGCGGGGGCTGCCGGCGATGGCGCGGATGGCGCATCGGCTCGGAGTCACATCGATCCACGACGTCGTCGGCGTGGCGCAATGGCGGGCCTACCAACGCGCGCATCTTGGGGGCCGGCTCGGCCTGCGCGTGTACGCGATGCTCCGCCATGACCTCCTGGCGCCGCTGATCGACGCGGGCCTACGCACCGGATTCGGCGACGCGTCGTTGCGGCTCGGGGCGATCAAGGTCTTCTCCGACGGTTCGCTCGGCGCGCACACCGCCGCCCTCCGGGATCCGTACGCGGACCTCCCGGGCGAGAAGGGAATGCTCGTCCACTCGCCCTCGGATCTTCACAATCTCTTGGAGCGAGCGCACCGCGCCGGATTCCAGACGGCGACGCACGCAATCGGCGACGCCGCGATCCGCCTCGTCGTCGAAAGCCTCGAGGCGATCCAAGACGCGGAACCGCGGGACGACGCGCGCCACCGGATCGAACACTACGAACTCCCCGACGAGGACGTCTTGCGAGGCACGAAGGCCGCCCGCCTGATCGCCTCATGCCAGCCGAACTTCGTGGGGCAATGGAGTGCTCCGGGCGATCTGTACGAGAAGCGACTGGGACACGTGCGGGTGGTCCGGAACAATCCCTACCGTCGGATCGTCCGCCGTCGGATCCCCCTGTGCTTCGGGTCGGACGGCATGCCGTACGGCCCGCTATACGGCATCCACTGGGCGGTCAACGGCCCCTTCCCGGACCAGCGGATCTCTCCGGAGGACGCGTTCCGCGCGTACACGGTCGGCGGCGCCTACGCCGCCCTCGGACGCGACAGCGCGGGGTCCCTCCACCCGGGCGCCCTCGCGGACTTCGTGCTGCTCGACGGCGACCCGTTCCGATATCCGCAGACGATCGCCCGATGCCGCGTGCGGGAAACGTGGATCGGAGGGGTCCGCGCGTTCCCAGCGACAAGCGCGTGATGCGCCCCGCCGACGGTGCGGGTCCGCGCCGATGCGCCTTTTACGCGTTCCGATGCTGCACCTCGGCGCGGAACGCCCGGAGGACGGATCCCCAGATCTTGTCGTCCCGCCGGAGTTTGTTCTCGAAGTTGTTGACCTCGACCCAGCCCTCGAAGGCGGTTTTCGTCTTCGCGTCGAGGCGGCCGGACACGGGACCGCGATAGAGCCCCAGCTTCGCGAGGCCGGCCTGCATTTCCCGGACCACCTCCGGGTTGAGGCGCACGACGTCTTTCGGGTCCTCGCGGTTCAGCAACGTCACGTCGTACACGTTGAAGGCCCGGATCAGCTCCTCGATCGGCTGCGGATGGTCGTCGACGCGGACGTCGACCCAGCGGTCGTTGAAGCCTCCGTACCCGCCGGCCTCGCGGACCACGAGGAGCGCGGCGGACTGTTGCCCGCGCCGGTCGCCGCCCGCGCGTTGCCCGGCGCTGAGCGCCGCGAGGAGGCGGACCGGCAGATCGCCCTGCGTGACCTCGAACGTGCGGGACATCGCTTTCACGACCTCCTCGCCCGCGAGCAGGTTGCCCTGGCAGGCGTACGACGACCCGACGAGATGGCCCGCCCACGCGATGCACCCTTTCCCGGTGTAGGAGGCGGCGCGGCCCCGCGCGTCGACGAGCGCGACCTGCCGTTGCGTCGCATCCTTGTCCGTTGCGACCAGTTTCTTGAGGACCTCCTTCGGCGCGAGCCCGCGCTTCATCATCGCGAGCGCCTTCGGCCCGTACGCGGTGTTGGCGTACGACTGGGTCGCGACCGCGCCGACCCCCGACCGGGCGAACGGCACGACCGCGCCGACGGCCACGAACTTCGATTCGACGGCGACGCCGAGGTCTTTCGTCTTGGGGTCGAACGCGACGATGCTGAACGTCGACGGCCGCGGCGCGCCCATCGAGGCGGCAACAGCCGCTCGCTATTTCGTCGTTCGCACAAACTTAAGCGCGCCTTCGGGCTGCGGGACCCGCCGGGAATGCACATCCTGCTCGACTTGTACGGAGTCGTCCTCGATCACGAGAAGATGTTCCGCGGGTACCGCGATCGGCTGGGGGAAATCCTGTCCGAACGGTTCGGCGGCGACGCGGACGCGTGGCGGCGCGCGCACGATGACGCGTTCGTCGCGTATGTGCAGCGGGTGAACGAAGCGGATTGGGATGCACGCGGATGGGCCGAAATCGTCGATGAGCTCGACACGCGGCAGCTCGTCGAGATGTTCGATCGGGCCGGCGTTGCGGCGAGCCCCAAGGACCCGCTCGCGCTCTCGAGGGAGCTGGAGCGGGAGGCCGGAGGCGGCGATACGAACGAGGCGGCCCTCCGGGGGGCCGGCCTCTGGGACCTCATCGACGGGATCTTCACGGGGCACACGCAGGACGCGCCGAAGAGCCGGCCCCGGTACTGGGCGGGCATCCCGGAGCGACTCGGAGCGGCGCCACGGGATTGCGTCGTCTTGGACGATCGTCTGGACTATCTCGAGGCCGCGGCGTCCGTCGGCATCTTCGCGCTGTTGCTCGACCGGAAAGGGGCGCACCGGCCGGAGGCGATGCCGCCGTACGTCCAGGCGACGTTGCGGAACCTCGCCGGCCTGCCGCACTGGATCGAGGCCCATGTCGCCGCACAGGCCGCAGGGGCCCGATGAGCGAATCGGAATCCGCTCTCGGTTCGCGAACCATTGTCGCGGCATACCTCTACTTAGAGGTATGTTCGACGCCACAGTTGGGGCGGCCTACGGCCTCAGGCGTTCCAGCTTCACGTACCGCACGACTTCGCCGACCTCGCCGAAGAGGATCTGCTTCTTCACGCCATGGGCGAGCCGGACCGCCCGGCTGATCTCCGGCCAAGCGCCGCGGTGGCCCCTCGGGACGACGTGGACGAGGTACTTCGCGTGGTGCGTCTCCGGATCGCCCTCGTACGCGCGGAAGTGGGATCCGTACTTGAAGCCCGTCTTCGAGATCACCCCGCGCGCGATGAGGTCCTCGTAGGCCCGGAGGCGCAACTCGAAATCCGGCTGCACCGCCTGCGCCTCCCTGACGAGGCGCGCGAGGCGGATCGGCCGGTCCGTCTCGCCGTTCCTCACCTCGACGAAACCTTCCTTCGCCAGGTACGCGGTCTCCAGGAGGCTCAGCTGAAGTCGCCGTCCGATCATCTTCCCGAAGAAACCCGCGGCGTGCAGGGCCTCCGCCTCGCCCTCGTCGATGACGACCGCGCGGTCTCCGAGGAAGTGCACGACGATCCGCCCCTTCGGCCGCTCGCTCGGCCGGTGCCCCCGCGGATGCGCCTCCCGCACGCTGTAATACGTCACGTCGCTCTCCTCGTCGACGAGGCCGAGCAGGAGCGTCTTCCGGACGCCCGCCGCTTCCTCCGCGCGTTCGAGGAGCTCCGCGAGATCGAACACCGCCCGTTCGCTCAGGGCTCGCACCCAGTAGCGGCTCGGCGTCTTGCGGGGAGCGCCGCCGCGCGGATACACCTGAAAGTCGACCGGCCCCCCGCGGGCCTCGACCACGTACCCTCGCTGCCGCAAGTCGCGGTAGACGAGGTACCGGATCTCGAACGAATCGATCGCCGCGCTCGCGGCGCGGAACAGCTCCCGGGCGGTCACCGCGCGGCCTTTCCTGCGGACGGCGAGACGGTCCGCCTCGACGAGGTAGATCGCCTCGAGGAGATCGAGTTCGAGGCCTCCGCCGGGGCGCGGGCGGCCGAAGAACCCGCGATTGTGGAGCGCGCTGCCTTCGGCCGAATCCTCGACCACGACGCGGTCCGCAATCAGTTCCCCCGCCATCCGAGACCGGCGAACGGCCGGCGCGCGATAAAGGGTTCGGAGCGGATGGCGACCCGAAGCGCGTCGGGAGGGCCGTTCCGCGGCGTTTATATAGAAGCATACACGATGAAAGGGGAGATGAAACGGGACCGGCTCCTGGAGGAAACGCGAGGGGCGCTCGCGAAGACGGGCTTCTTCCTCTCCCGCCCGCACGGCGAGCGCGGGCTCTCGTTCGACCTGGTGGCCCGTCGCGACGACACGCTCCTGATCGTGAAGGTGCTCCAGAACGTCGACGCGCTCGCCCGGGAAACGGCGCGCGAGCTGAAGGTCATCGCCCGGACGCTGGAGGGTTCGCCGCTCGTAGTCGGAGAGCGGACGGGGACCGGCGCATTGGAGGACGGCGTCATCTACAACCGCTTCGGCGTCCCGATCCTCTCGCGGCCCACGCTCCTGGAGTTCCTGGAGGAAGGCGTGCCGCCGTTCCTCTATTCCGCGCCCGGCGGCCTCTACGTGCGACTCGACTCGAGCGCGCTCCGACGGCTGCGGGAGGACCGCCAGGTCTCCCTCGGGACGCTCGCGGACATCGCGGGCGTCTCGCGCCGCACGATCCAGATGTACCTCGAGGGGATGTCCGCGACGATGGACGTCGCGTTGCGCCTGGAGGAATTCCTCAACGAGCCGCTCGTCCTCCCGGTCGACCCGTTCTGGTTCCTCGACGAGCCGACGGCGGGCACTCCGTCGCCTCGGCTCGAGGGCTTCGAGCGGGAGCTGTTCCAGCGGCTCGAACGACTCGGCTTCGCGGTCTTGCCGACGGTCAAGAGCCCGTTCGATGCGCTTTCCAGCCGCCAGGAGACGACCCTGCTGACGGGCGTCGCGGACGCGGATCGCGAACTCGACCGGAAGGCGGAGGTCGTGTCGAACATCAGCCGCGTGGTCGAGAAGGACTCCGTGATGTTCGTCGTGCGCCGGTCCGTCCGCATGAGCATCCGCGGAGTGCCGCTGATCGCCCGGGAGGAGCTTCGCCGGATGCGCGACTCCGACGACGTCGAGGAGATGATCTCCGAGAGGAAAGGCTGATGGAGGAGGTCCGCCTCGGGGCGACGTTCGTCCGCATCCTGCCCGCCGTCCGCGGCCTGAGTTCGGAAGCCGCCGCCGTGCACGATGCGATCGAGTCGATGCAGCCCTCCGCCGTCGGGCTGAGCATCGGGGCCGAGGAACTCCAGACGCTCCGCACCTACGATGGCGGACCGCTCGGGCCGGAGAACTTCGAGGAGGAGATCTACGTCGCCGGGCTGTCGGCATGGGAGCCGCCCATCAAGCCGCCACCCTGCTTTTCCGAGGCGATCCGTACGGCCGACGCCCGCCAGATTCGCGTGGAGGCGCTCGACATGGACGACGTCACGTACACGGAGAACTACGTCGACTGCGTCTCGGCGCTCGAGGTCGTCTTCCAGGGCCGGCTCGAGCGCAAGCTCCTGAAGAAACAGTTCCAGGCGACGAGCCCACGCGACTTCGTGCTCGAGTGGGATGCGGAGGTGAACGGCTCGCCGGGCTTCGCGCGCCTCCAGGCGCGGCGAGAGGCGTTCATCGCCTCGCGGCTCCGGGAGATCGCCGGATCCGCGGCCTCCGTCCTCGCGGTGATCGAGGTGGAGCGGGTCAACGGGGTGCTCGCGGCGCTGCGCGGCTAGCGGCCGACGTACTGCGACTTGCTCGCGTCGCCGAGATCGATCGAGTAGACGTTCACGCCGATCGACGCGAGGTTGATCGCGGCGGTCCACCCGGCAGCGTTGTTCGTGTTCGACCAGTACCAGACGTCGGTCGACGTGCCCACGACGATGTCGTCCGGTCCGTCGCCGTTCACGTCCCCGGCGCCCAACGTGGTGATCGCGTTCGCGGGCGTGTATACCGGGAGCGCGCTGATGATCACGCTGCCCGTCGTCCCGAACCCGGTGAGGATCCGGATCGTCGTGCCGAAGGCGATCGCGACCTCGAGGCCCGTCTGGGTCGTCGAGAAATTCCCCATCTTCACGCCGACGATCGGCGAGGGCGCGGTGTAGAACGCTCCCGATGGCGTCTGGAGCCCGCCGGATCCGCCGAGGTACTTGAACACGTTGTTGTTCGCCGTGCCGACCATGAGATCGCCGAATCCGTCCGCGTTCCGGTCATCCGCATCGATTGCATTCACGGTGCTCGCATCGCCGGGATTCGATAGGCTGACGCCCGTGGTCCCGGAGGGAGTGGAGGCGCGGATGTACATCTGATCGGCGTAGAGCGTGTCGAGGTTCGTGTTCCCGACCGTGTGGTCCAGGTCCAGGACGCGGATCCACACCTGCTTGCCGGCGACGGACGACGGCAGGATGAACGAGTACGCCTGGTCCGAGGTCGCATTCACCCAGAACACGGTCGTGTACGTCCCGGTGATCGGATCGTTGCCCACGACGTTGCTCGCGAACGCGACCGCGAAGTTGTCGCCTTCCGAGTTCGTGCTGTGGCGGCCCTCGAAGTTGAGCGTGAACGTCGTCCCCGGTCTATTCGGGACTTGTGTGATCCGCCAGTACTGTTCGAGCTCGCTCGCCAGGCCGCCCGTGGACGACCACGTCAGGCCGACGTTGTCGAAGCCGCCCGTCGTCGTGGAGCCGCTGCCTGCATTCTGCGTGCGCATGGCGATCTTGAGGAAGTACGTCCCGGGCGCGGGGACTTTGGCGCTCACGTCGATCGCACTGACCGTCGCCCAGTTCGTCGTGCCGGTCTGGGATGTCGACGACCACACCTGCTGCCCGAGCGTCGGGGCGCCGCTCGTCGTGTCGACGAACGCGTACAAGACGACGTTGCCGCCGGCCGTCGCCCCGAAGGCGACGACCTTCCAGTCGAGGTTCAGCTGGGCGGTGAAGGGCGGCGAACCGCTCGCGGTGAAGGCCTGGTAGAAGTATCCGGAGACGACCTGACTGTTCACCCAGTTGGTCGAGATGGACGCGTATCCCCCGGGGTTGCCGCCGCTCGCGGCCCACGCGCCGCTCGCGGACGTGCCGGGGTCCGCCCAGTCCGCGTACGTCCATCCGCTCAGGTCGGAAGCGAACGCCCCGTTCGTCGTGGCGCCCGACTGCACCGGCTCCGTGAACGTGTACTCGCGGACCTGTTCGTAGCTGTCGTCCGAGACGAAGGTGTTCAGGTAGCTGCCCGAGGTGACGTTCCCTTTCTTCGTCACCTCGCCCTCCGCGAACCAGTCGTCCGTGATCCCGGCGTTCTGGAACTTCCCGAGCTTGTCGAGGTTCGGGTACCACGATGTCGTTCCCTCCGTCGCCGTTGAAATCGCCGATCGCGACCGCGGAAATCGATTGCGTGCGGGAGTTGTCCACCGCGATCTTCGTCGCGACCCCGCCTTGCCAGCTGCCGTCGTTCTTGTAGTACCACACCGCGCCGTTCGAGGCTCCGCAGACGACCTCCGGGGCTCCGTCTCCCGTGACGTCGCCGACGGCGAGCGCATTGCAGAAGATGCCGGCGAGGTTCTCCAGGACGAACCGCGTGAAGATGACGTTGCCCTGGGAATCCAGATCCCTGCGGTGCAGGACAATCTGGCCGTTGCTGTTGTCGACGAAGATGCTGCTGACGGTGTCCAGGTCCCCGTCGCGGTCGAAGTCGATGTAGACGATCGATATCGTGTGATACGACGTCTTGCAGGTTCCGGAGAGGCCGCAATACTCGATCCGGTCGACCCGCCACCGGTCCAGGCCGTTGAGGTTCTCGTAGTAGTACGAGTAATCCTTCGTCCCCCACGCGTTGTTCGTCGCCGAATCGGTGCCCGCGACCACGTCGAGCTTGTACAGGGGGGCGACGACGACGAGCTGGGTCGCGATGTTCGCGTACGACTCGTCCGAGTCCCGGATGCTCGAGATCGTGAGGGCGTAGTTCTGCGTCCCTTCGACCCACGGGTCCTGGGTCGCGCGGGTGAAATTGATCGCGAAGCGGTACACCCGCTGCACGCCGTTGATCGTGACCGCTGTCCCGGAGCACGGCGGGCTCACCGGGCAGATCGGGATGTTCGTGTCGTGGCCGTTCACGGGCGCGCGCATCAGCTGGGTGCCGCCCGCGTAGTCCTTGATGATGACGTTTCCGAAGACCACGTTCGTGACGGTCGCATCCGTCGTGAACATCTTCATCTGGACGTACGCCACGTCCGTCGAGTTGAAACGGGTCGTCGCTTTCGTGAACGCGGCGTCCTTGAATGTCTGGACCTGCGGGAAGTCCCGCATGTATCCGCCCTCGTCCGTGATCTGAATCGAGTCCGTCGTGTTGAAGCGGACCGCGCTCGCCGAGAACAGGAGGATGTCGAGCGTGTACTTCGCGAAGAAATATTGGGGCGGGTGGGTGGGGACCTTGTAGTAGTTCGTCCCGACGACCGGGTCGGTGGGCGCGTTCAGTTTGAATCGGAACGAGTAGATGTAGTATCCGTTGATGAACTCGAGGAACGTGAACGCCTGCGTCGACGACGGCGTGCTCGCAGCAGTCGCTCCCTTGTTCGTCCCGTAGACGACCGGCTGCGAGGGGTACCCGCTGAACGGGTCGTAGAGCGTGAACCGGTCCGTGTCGAACGTGTTCTCGAGGTCCAGGCTGCCGACGACGACGATGACCTCCTCGGATCCGCGGAACGTCCGCGTCTCCTTGGCGGTGTACTTGAACCGGTCCCATTCCGACGCGTTGAAGATGTTGTAGCCTTGCCGGCCGTTCCAGCGGAGGTTCGCGGGACGGCCCGTGCCGTTGGTCCCGCCACCTCCCCCGCTTCCGGGCGGGCCCGGGATGACGTCGAGGACGATGCGCGACTGCGTCGCGTGTCCCGCCTTGTCCGTCGCGTTGAACAGGACGATCGAACCGGCCCAGTCGAGGTTCGGATACGGAGGCTTCATGCAGGAGATGCCTCCGAGGGTGAAGACGCCGTCACCCGAGACCTTGTCCGGGAACAGGCCGTCGTCCCGCATCGCCTGGGCCTTCGAACACGGGTCGGGCGTGCCGTACCACGCGGTGATCGTCGCGTACACCGACTTGGCGTTCAGGTCGTTATCCGGATCCGCGACCTTCGCGAAGAGGTAGACGCCGAGCCCCGACTGAACGGGGTCGATCGCGTCCGTCGAGTAGAGGCCGTCCGCCCACTTGTCCACGAAGACCGGCGGGCGCGTCCCGACGGGGGCGTTGACCTGGGACGACCAGAGGATGACGCTCTTCAGGGTGTCGACGATCGTGACCGTGACGACGTCCGTCGATCGGAGCGTCGTGTTCTTGTACGCCCAGCGCTCGCCGACGCTCCACACACTGTCCTTCCCGTCGACGAGGCCGCTCGGACTCCCGAGGAGCTTGTTGTAGAGGTGCAACCGCACGATGTCCGTCTTCGGGGGATTCGACCCCCGCTGCGACGTGATGTAGAGGATCGTCGGAATCGGCTGCAACGCCTCGCCGCCTTGGTGGGTGAGGGTGATGTTGACGCCGACCTCCGTCGACCCGACGTAGATCGGCACCATCTGCGACTGCAAGTCGAGGCGGGTCTGCGCGACCGGCGTGGGAATGCTCGAGACCCAAATGATGATCGTCGAGAACAGCACGACCGTCATCGCGAGAATCAGGATCGTCCCGATCACTTCGGAGATCGCGGACTCGTCTTCGCGAACGACGGTTTTCAAGGCGTGGCCTCCCGGTGGGCAGGGAGAATACGTTGCACAGCCGGGACGACGCTATATAAATTGTTCGCGGTAGTTACCATCCATCGAAAGCGTGATTCTCAGGGGCCGCACACTTAAGTAAACGGGACCGCATCGGAACGCCGTGGAGCTCACCGCGGCGGAGCGCGTCCTCCTCCACCTCCACGGATTCTGGAACGTTCCCGAGCCCGGACGGCACGCGACCCAGGCGGGCATCGCGGAGGGCGCCCGCGTCCTCCGAAGCCACGTCCCGCGGACGCTCCGTTCCCTGCACGACGAAGGGCTGATCGACTCGCGAGAGACGCGACTCCGCGGGCAGACGCGCAAGATCCGGGTGTACGCGCTCACGGAAGCGGGCGTGCGCCGCGCGCGGCAACTCCTGACGGATGTCGACGGCACGCGCGTCGAGGTCGACGGCCGTGCGACGACGCTCGGCGACGCGCGGAAGGCTTTCGGCCTGACGCCGCTCGCCGCGCTCGGCACCGTCGACGCACGCGGCCGCCTGACCCCGAGCGTGGCGGAGCTAGAGCGACCGTTGCTCCTCGGGCGGGACGAGGACCTCGCGGCCCTCCGCCGCTGGCTCGCCGGGAGCGCGCCCGTCGCCGTCGTCTACGGCTCCCGGGGGATGGGAAAGACGGCGCTCGGATGGGTGTTCGCCGAGGCCGTGCCGAAATCCGTGTGGGTCGTCATCGAGGACGGCGCGCGGCTCGAAGATTTTGCGGAGTCCCTCGTGTCGGCCACGGGGGTGCCGGTCGAAGCGCCGGACGATCCGGGGGACGTCGCACGGGCCCTTGGCCGCCCCTTCGCGGGCGGGACGAAGCTCCTCATCGTCGACGGGTACGGCGACGTGGCGGAGCCGATCGTTGAGGCGTTCGTCGGCTTCCTGAACGAGGCGGCCGGGACGAAGGCGAAGGTGCTCCTGCTCGCCCAGGAATCCACTCCCGCGTACTGCCGATTCTATGCGAAGAAGGACGTAGACCGAGGGACGGTGGTGGAACGCCACCTTCGCGGCCTCGACCTCGGGGACTGCCGCACGATCCTCGGGAATCCGGCGATCGAGGACGACTCGCTGCGGCGCGTCTTCCTCCTGACGAAAGGATGTCCGCTCTTCCTCCGCGCGATCCGCGAAGGCGACGAGGCGACGTTGCGGGCGAACAGCCGCTTCACGAAGGCGGAAATCCGCCTGCTGCTCTATTCCGGCGGGTCCGCGGCCTGAAGCGGCCCGAGCTGATCGATCGAGTCCATCATCCGGTCCGAATAGCCCTTCGTCCCCGCCTTCTTGCGGAGCGCGAACAGGATCTGGATCAATTCGCCGTCGTCCCCGCGCACCGCGATCGCCTGCGCGTTGCATTCGACCGTGACGCCGTCATGGGCCCGGAGCCGGAGATCCTTCGGCGCCAGGGCCGGACCGCTCTTTTCCCGGGTCCAAGCGACGCTCGCCTCGGCCTCGGAGATGTCGAAGACATCGTGCATCCGACGACCGCGGACCTCGGACGATTGCCAACCGAGGAGCGCCTCTGCGCCGCGATCCAGGTACAGGACGCGGAGGTCGCGGTCCACGACGACGAGGCCATCCGCAAGCGCGGTCACGAGCGCCTCGAGCCGGCGTCGCTCGAGGTCGAGCTGGACGGCGAGTTTCGCCCCGTCGAGGGCGATCGCCACCTGGGCGGCGACGCCTTGGACGATGTTAATCTCTTTCGAGGTGAAGAGGTGCGGCGCGCGGGTGTCATCGAGCCAGAGGACCCCCAGGAATCGGCCGCGGGCCGCCAGCGGCACCACGAGCGCCGATCGGAGGCCGAGGCGCTTCTGGAGGAGCGGGGGCAGACCGGCTTCCGGCTCGCGGGACGGCGGCTTCACGAGCGCCGGGAGGCGCAGCGAAATCAGTCGCTGAGCGAGCCGCGGGATCTCCGCCTCCTCGATGGTGAGCCCGTCGAAGGGAGTCGACCGCCCGCCCGGCGCGAAGGACGTGATCGTGCGGAACTCCCGGGCCGACGGATCGTAGCTCAGGATCGCGCACCGGTCCACCCGGACGAGGCCGGGCATCACGCGCACGATCGAGGCGAGCAACTCGTCCGTGTCCGTCAGCCCGCCGACCATCTCCGCGACCCCGATCAGCGCGGCGAGGATTTGCATCTCGCCAATTTCCTCCGGGTCCGGCACGCCGTGCCGATGCGGACGGACGCGATAAGAACGTTTGCGGATGGTTATCACCGGGGCGGGCGCCGCAAAAGCCCTTTAGTGCCCGCTCACGTACGGGGCGCGTGGCCTCGACCCGCACGCTGCTGGGCGTCCTCGGTTTCGCGTTCGCGGTCATCGGGATCGGCGTCGGATGGGTCGTCGAGCCGCTCGCGGGCATGGCGTTCCTCATCGTCGGCGCGTTCCTGCTGATCCTCCCCTTCACCCGGCCGCACGACGAGGAATGAACGCTTAATAGGAAGGTGCGCGTGCGTGCACCGGTGTACCGCGTCTTCCGGGTCCCGGCCGTCCACGCCCCCATAGCGGACGTCCTGTGGAAGGACGACGTCGTGAGCCGGCAGAGCGTCACGGCGCGGGACGCGAAGAGCCTCGGCCTGCCCGGCGACGACCGGTACGTGGTCGTGGAGGGGAGCGAGGCGGGCATCGCGCGCGCGGTCGAGCTGCTGAAAGACGTCGCGCGGCCGCTCGAAGGCGCGGAAGCGGAGCGCGTCTACGGACGATTCCGGGCCCAGGACGAGGACGCGGCGTCTGGGATGGGACTGCTCTTCGGGCCGTGAGCTCAGACGACGACCCGAAGCTCGACGTTCGGGAGCATCGCGGACCGTGGGAGCGGGTCGAGCTCCCGCTCGAGCCAGGCGATCATCCGCGCGGTCACCGTCCTCGGGTCGGCGAAGACGACCAGGATGCCGCTCCGCATCGCCACCTCCTCGTGGAGGTCTTCGACGAACCGGAGCGCCCGCTCGACGCCGGCGTGAAGGATGAGCGGTTCGAGGCAGTCGAGCACCAGGATCCCGGGGCCTCGCTCGTCGAAGAACGTCGTGGCGGCCGTCTTCAGATCCTGGAGCCGCCGCGGGTCCGCCGTCGCCATCCCGCCGCGCAGCGTCGTGACGCGCAGGAGGTCCCCGCCGTCGGGCGCGGTGTCCACGGGCCGAGAGGTGATCCAGAGGAACGGCGTGCGGGCGTCCGCGAGGTGGTGGACGAACGGCACTACGTTCTCCGCAAGGTCCTGGGCGAGATAGCCTAGGCCCTGCATCAACGACGACGGCCCGATGACGCTCCCCCCTAATTGCACCTGCAAAAGGGCCATCTCATATGGAACCGGGGCGATTTAAAACCGGCGGTCCGCGTCGATGGACCGGGCCCTCCCGCCGTTCACGGGGCGCGCTCAGAGCGACCGAATCTTGTCGGCCACGAACGCGCGGACTTCGGGATCGTCCGGGATCGTGAGGGAGCGCTTGAACCGCTCCGTCTTGTCGGGCAGATAGTACCCTCGCGAGACCGAGATGAACTCGTTCGTCCCTTCGGACGTCTTCGCGCGCTTCCGCGCGATCTCGAGGAAATTGTTGCGCCCGAAGTTGACCTTCTCGGCCTTGATCGTCTCGAACTCCACGTCCACGTTGCGCCGGCTTCTGTCTTCGTACTCCATTCCGACTCCTCCGACCTCGGGGGAAGCCTCCGCCGCGCGCGGAGAGCCGCGCAACGACATAACCGATATAAAGATTCGCGGAGCGCGAGCGGACGCT
>WNGF01006382.1_pt1 | contig 14632 bp, 10 predicted proteins | sample 5400641 | NCBI WGS metagenome assembly WNGF01 (sample SAMN13153371, study PRJNA577476) | soil metagenome | isolation source: 80 cm soil or saprolite under grassland replicate 2 | place: USA:California | collected 2016-06-15
TTCCGGCCCGAGGAGTTGGGGCTCGCCACCAGGAACCACGGCATGCCCCTCGAGGCCCTCCGGTACGACGTCACCCCGCCCGGACTGCACTACCTCCTCATCCACTTCGATGTCCCGGACGTCGACGCCGAGACCTGGCGCCTGGAGGTCGCGGGGGCCGTGGGGCGCCCGATCTCCCTGTCGCTCCGCGACCTTCGGACGATGCCGTCGGCGTCGCGGGCCGTGACCCTCGAATGCGCCGGCAACGGCAGGGCGCTGGTCGAGCCCCGGGCCGTGAGCCAGCCCTGGGGGCTCGAGGCCGTGGGGACGGCGGTGTGGACCGGCGTGCCGCTGCGGGACGTGCTGGCCCAGGCGGTCCCCGTCGGGGGCGCCGTGGAGGTCGTGTTCGCGGGAATGGATCGCGGGATCGACGGGGGCCTCGAGCAGAACTACGCCCGGAGCCTGTCGATCGAGGACGCCATGCACGAGGACGTGCTGCTCGCCTGGAACATGAACGGCGCCCCCCTCCCCCCGCAGCACGGGTTTCCCCTGCGACTCGTCGTGCCGGGCTGGTACGGCATGGCGTCGGTGAAGTGGCTGCGCTCGATCACGGTGGTGGACGCGCCGTTCCTCGGCGACCAGATGACCCGGGCCTATCGGTTCCGGTCGGAGGAGGAAGAGCCCGGGACCCCGGTCACCCGGATCTACCCCCGGTCGCTGATGGAGCCGCCCGGGATTCCCGAATTCCTGACCCGCGAGCGATTCGTCTCGCCGGGTCCCTGCACGCTCCGGGGCCGCGCCTGGTCCGGATGGGGTCCGATCGGCCGCGTGGACGTCAGCGTCGACGGCGGGCGCACGTGGGCCGACGCGGAGCTGGGCGGCGCGCGCGGACCGGCTTCGTGGCGAGCGTGGAGCTTCGGGTGGGACGCCGCGCCGGGTGCGTACGAGCTGTGCTGCCGGGCCACTGACGAGTCCGGCAACACGCAGCCCCTCGAGGCACCCTGGAACCTCGGCGGCTACGCCAACAACGCGGTGCAGCGGGTTCCGGTGACGGTCAGGGAGCCGCTCCAGGGCTGAGCCGAGCTCCGTCGGCGCGGGCGGCCCCGGCCGATGTTCAGGCGACCGGCACCGCCGACGGCGCGATGGGAGAGGTCACGTCGATCGTCGCGAGGTGAGCCCCTCGGTGCGCCGCCCATCGCAGGATGCCCATGAGGGCCTCATCCTTCGCCTCGACCTCGGTCGGTGGCCCGAACAACACCCTCGCGCCGTCGTCGAGGGCGAACTGTATCGAGCCGTCGTGCGCCGGGGTGACGTAGGCCACTCGGGCCCGCAACCAGGGGTCCATCGACCCGGCAACTGCGGCGGGGGCGGCGAGCGCCCGGGACCTGGCCCCGACGATGACGCTCTCCGTGGTCGGCAGGACCGGCAGGTGGGGTCGCCCCCTCGCCGGCCCGAGCACCGTGCCGTCGCCCGCCACCAGGAACCAGGTGGAGCCGATCATGACCGTCGAGGCCGGGGTGCGCTCGGTGATCCGGATCCGGAGCGTGGAGGGTAGGTCGCGCGTAACCGCGGCCGATGCGATCCACGGGTTCGACTCGAGCGAGGACTCGATCGCCGACGGAGCCGTCCACATGACGTTCGTCGACCCGTCGACCCCGCCGGCCCGGAGGACCTCCGCGCGAGCGAGGTGCGACGAGCCGACCACCACCACCCGGTGTGCGCGGAAGATCGAGCTCGTGGTGACCCACCAGCCGCCGATGCCGAGCCCGGCCACCGCGATGGGGAGGGCGACCGCGGCACGCAACGCCAGCGCGCGCTTCCGGAGCCCTCTGCGCTCTCGCCGGCCGGCGGCGGTCGCCCGCTTCCTCGCGCCCGCCGACTCGTGGCGCCCCTTTCCCCGGATGAGCGCGGACCAGGGCGGCGTCGAGACGTTGCGCGGGGTGCGGCGCGGCGATGAGACGTTGCGCGAGGTGCGGCGTGTCGCCGTCACCGCGCCCGTGGGGCGGCGCGGCGTCGACGCTCTTCGCTCAGTGCGGCGTGGCGTCGAAGTGGCCGACAAGGTGTACCTCCGGCTCCAGGCGGACGCCGTAGCGATCCGCGACCTGCTCCTGCACCGAACGGATCAGCGCCACCACGTCGGCGGCGCGAGCCCCCGGTCGGGCGACGATGAAGTTCGCGTGCTTCCCCGACAACTCGGCGCCGCCCACCCCCGTGCCCTTCAGGCCGAGCGACTCGATCATGCGAGCGGCGTGGCCGTTCTCCGGGTTCTTGAAGACGCTGCCGCAGTTGGGCTCGGCGAGCGGCTGGGTCCGGCGGCGCCACTCCCGGGCCTCGTCCATCCCCGCGCGGATCGCCGCCGGCTCACCGGCGCGCAGCGTGACGGTCGCGGCGACCACCACCCCGTCGCCCGGCAGCGCGGAGTTCCGGTACACGAACCCCGCCTCCGCCGCGGGGACCGGGCGGGTCTCCCCGGCGCCGAGCAGGAACAACTCCACGCGCTCCACCACCTCGTCGAGCGAATGGCCGTGGGCCCCGGCGTTCATCCGGACCGCGCCGCCCAGCGTCGCCGGGATGGCCACGCCGAACTCGAGGCCGGCCAGGGCGTGCGACAGCGCCACGCCGGCTAGCCGCGGGAGCGGCATGGACCCGCCGGCCGTAACCCGATGCCCGTCGCGCGCCGCCCACCGGTAGCCCTTCCCCAGCCGCAGGACGAGCCCGGGGAATCCGTCGTCCGACACCAGGACGTTCGACCCCTTGCCGAGGACCGCGAAGGGGATGCCCGTCTCCCGGACGGCCTGCGACGCGGCCCGCAGATCGGCCTCCGAGTCCGGCTCCAGGAACAGCGCCGCCGGGCCGCCGATCCGGAACGTGGTCAGCGGCGCCAGCGGGAACGACGTCCGCACGCGGTCGCCGCACGCGGCGCGCAGCACGAGCTCGGCCCGGGCAAGCGCTGCCCGGTCCCGCGTGGCCACGTCGCCGCTCATCCGCGCTCCAGCGCCATTCGTCCCCACTCCGTCGCCGCCCGTGCGTCCTTCGTCGCCGGTCACCCGCTCTCCAGGATGCGCTCGAGCGCCTCGTCCGGGACCATGGTGATGTCGCCCGCGCCGAGCGTCAGCACCAGGTCGCCGGGGCGCACTTCCGAGGTCAGGAACTGCACGACGTCGGAGCGCCGCGGCAGGTACACCACCCGCTTCGCCGGCGCGGCCTCGGCCAGCGACTCGACGAGCAGCTTGCCCGTCACCCCGGGGATGGGCGTCTCGCCGGCGCCGTACACGTCCGTGAGGACCACGACGTCGGCCCCGGCCAGGCTCTCGCCGAGCTCGGTCCACATCGCCTCCGTCCGGGTGTACCGGTGGGGCTGGAACACCGCGAGCACCCGTCGGTAGTCCGAGGGCACCGCCGCCAGCGTGGCCCGCACCTCGGTCGGGTGGTGCGCGTAGTCGTCGAAGAACTCCGCCCCCCGGGCCATTCCCCGGAACTCGAATCGCCGGCGCACCCCGCCGAACTCGCGCAGCGCGGCGGCGGCCCCGTCGGGATCGACGCCGGCGGCCCTCCCGGCCAGGACGGCGGCGGCGGCGTTCAGCAGGTTGTGGATCCCGGGGACGCGCAGGGACACCTCCACGGCGCTCCCGCCCAGATCCACCGTCCCGGTGATCGAGCGGCCGGAGGCGTCCGTCGGCGTCACCCGGACCTCCGCCTCGGGCCCGGTCCCGTACGTCACGCTCGAGTCCCCGCGGCCGGACCGGCGGAGCACGTCTCGCACCCCCGGGTCGTCGGCGCACGCCACCACCATGCCGGCGGACGCGGCGAACGCCGCGAAGGCGCGGCGCGTCGATTCCCGGTCGGGGTAGAAGTCCACGTGGTCCTGTTCGACGTTCGTGATCACGGCCACGTCCGGCGACAGCAGCAGGAACGAGCCGTCGCTCTCGTCGGCCTCGGCCACGAACCACCGGCCCTCGCCGTGGCGGGCGCCGGAACCGCTCTCGTTGAGGTCCCCGCCGACGACGAACGTCGGGTCGAGCCCGGCGCGCTCCAGCACGGTGGCGACCATGGACGTCGTGGTGGTCTTGCCGTGCGTCCCGGCGACCGCCACCCCGCTGCTCCCGGCCATCAGCGCGGCCAGGACCTGGGCGCGGGCCAGCACCGGGATCCCCAGCCGCCGGGCCTCGACGAGCTCGGGGTTCGCCTCGGGGATCGCGGTCGACACGACCACCGCATCGGGCGAGCCCGACGCGCCGATCTGCTCGGCCCGGTGGCCGACGGCGATCGCCGCCCCCAGCGTCACCAGGTCGTCCTGACCCGCCGACGCCTTCAGGTCCGAACCGGACACCGCGATGCCCCGGGCGAGCAGCAGCCGGGCGATGCCGCTCATCCCGGCCCCGCCGATGCCGATCATGTGCACCCGCCGGAGCGAGGCCAGGTCGGGGACGGGCAGCGTCGGGATGCTCCCCGGCGGGGGCGTGTACAGCTGCACCCTCACCGTTCGCCTCTCGCGGTCCGGACGACGAGCTCGGCGACCACCGATGCCGCCTCGGGACGGGCCCACGCCGACGCCCGCTCCGACATCGCCCGGAGGCGCTCCTCGTGGTCCACCAGGGCCTCGATGCGCTCGGCCAGCGCCTCGGCGGTCAGCTGGTCGTCGAGCAGGACACTCGCCCCGCCGGCGCCCTGCAGGGCCCGCGCGTTGGCCTCCTGGTGGCCGGCCGTCGCGTAGGGGTACGGGATCAGCACCGACGGGATGCCACACGCGGCGACCTCGGCGATCGTCGTCGCCCCCGCCCGGGCCACGACCAGGTCCGCCACCGCGTACGCCAGCTCCATGCGATCGAGGAACGGCAGCGCGCGGACCCGCAGCGCCCCGCCCTCCGGCAGTCCGCGGACCGTCGCCTGGTGATGCGCCGCGCCGGTGAGCACCAGCAGCTGCAGGTCGGCGCGGCCCCGGAGCAGGGTCGCCGCGCCCACCGCGGTCCGGTCGACGTGCAGCGCCCCCTGGCTGCCGCCGAAGATCACGACCGTCCGCCGGTCCGGGTCGAGGTCCAGCTCGGCGTGCGCCTCCTTGGCCAGGCGGTCCCGCTCGGCCGGGACCGCCGCCACGACGTCGCGGATGGGGTTCCCGGTCACCTCGGACACCGCGCGGCGGGGCAGGGCCCGGGCGGCCTCGGCGAACGACAGCGCGGTGACCTTCGCAATCCTGCTGAACAGGCGGTTGGCCAGGCCGGGGAACGCGTTCTGCTCGTGCACCACGACCGGCGTGCGGGAGCGCCACGCGGCGATCACCGGCGGGCCGCTCACGTAACCGCCCATCCCCAGCACCACGTCCGCCTCCCGGACCATCGGGCGGCACCGGCGGACCGACGCCAGCGCCACGAACGGCGCCCGGAGCGTGGCCAGCGACGCCTTGCGCAGCAACGGCTTCGCCTGGGTCTCGACCAGGTGGAACCCCGCGGCCGGGACCAGGCGGGCCTCCTGTCCGGTGGCCGTGCCGAGGAACGTCACCTCCGCGCCGTGCTGGTCGACGAGCTTGCGCGCCACCGCGATGGCCGGGAACACGTGTCCGGCCGTGCCGCCTCCGGCGATGATCACCTTCACCCGCGCCTCCCGTTCCCCGGCGGTCCTCCGCCGGGCGGCTGTCGCCGCGGCGGGCGGGCGCTGCGCGGCTGCTCCCCCGCCCGCTGCGGAGCCGATCGTCGTGGCGGGTCCGGCCGGTGCGGAGCGGTCCCCCGGTGGGCGGCATCACCCGAGCCGCGGGAGCCTCGACCGGTTCCGGCGCGTCCCGTTCCCACCGGGTGCCCCCGGCGCGCCGCCTCCACGGCCGCGCCCCTGCTGCGCGCCTGATCGGTGGCCGCGCGCTTCCTGGAGCCGGACGCCGCCGGCTGCGGCTTCCGCGATCCCCGCTCCCGGCCGCCGGCCGCCCGGGCCCCCCGCGGCGCGCTCGCCTTGGCGCTCGCCCGAGGGGCAGGCCTGGACCGCCGGGCCGGAGCAGGCTCCCTGCCCACCCGCTCGGTCGCGGCCGTCCGGCCGATGTTCGCCAGGATGCCGACCGCGGCAAGCGTCACGATCAGCGACGACCCCCCGAACGACACGAACGGCAGGGGCACGCCGGTCACCGGCAGCAGCCCGGTGACCGCCCCCAGGTTCACCGTCGTCTGCACCGCGAGCCATCCCACGATCCCGATCGCCAGGAGGCGGCCGAAGGTGTCGGTGACGCGGGCCGCGATGCGGATGCCGCAGTACACCAGGGCGGCGAACAGCGCGAGCACCACCATCTCCCCGAGCATGCCCAGCTCCTCACCGAGGATCGAGAAGATGAAGTCCGTGTGCGCGTTCGGGATGTACATCCACTTCTGCCGGCTGGCACCGAGCCCCACGCCGAACAGTCCGCCCGATCCGAGCCCGATGAGCGACTGGATCAGCTGGTAGCCCGTGTTGTGCGCGTCCTTCCACGGGTCCCAGAACGACAGGAGCCGCGCCTTCCGGTAGCCCTCGCCAATGATCAGCACCCAGCCGAGCACGGCCGCGGCCGCCCCCGTGAACAGCAGGTAGCGCAGGCGCACGCCGGCGGCGAACAGCACGATCATGGTGGTCAGCGCGATGATCGCCGTGGTCCCCAGGTCACGCTGCAGGATGATCAGCCCGCACACCACGAGGAGCACCGGCGCCAACGGGATGGCCAGGTGCCCCGGCTCGTCGAGCCGCCGCCACTTCCGGGTGAGGATCGTGGCCACGAACACGACGATGGTCAGCTTGGTGAACTCCGACGGCTGGATGGTGACCGGCCCCAGCTGGATCCACCGGGACGAGCCGCCGCGCATCGTGCCGATGCCGGGATGCAGCGCGAGCGCGAGCAGCGCGACCGACGCCACCAGCAGCGGGAGCGCCCACCGCTGCCACCGGCGATACGGCACCCGGACCGTCACCAGGAGGACCACCGTGCCGATCGCCGCGTAGACGGCCTGCCGCTTCAGGAACAGGAAGCTCGATCCGTATCGCGCGAAGGACGAGACCGAGCTCGCCGACAGCACCATCACCAGCCCGATCCCCGTCAGCAGGAACGCCGCCGTGAGCAGCACCGCGACCGTCCGGGGCAGGGGATCCCGCTCGGCCCGAGCCACGCGGCGCAGCTCCCTTCCGCGGCGCAGCCCGGAGCGGAGCCGGTCGCGCCGGGACGGCCGCTCGTCCTCGCGGACCACCCGGAGCCGGGGGCGCGGTGCCCGCGAGGTCCGGGCCGTCCCCGCCCCCTTGGCGCCCTTGGCGCTCCTGGCGCCGGCTCGGCTAGGCACTGGCGGCGCCCTTCCGATGGTCGCCGGCATCGACGCCCGGGCCGTTCCCGTTCGACCGGCGATCCGCAGCCCGAGCCTGCCCGGCGCCGGCCCGGGCCGCCGCCAGCTCGCGCGCCGCAGCCGTGAACCGCTCGCCGCGCTCGGCGTAGTCGCGGAACATGTCCTGGCTGGCACAGGCCGGAGCGAGGACCACGGCGCCACCGGGGGGCGCCATGGCGAACGCGCGGCGCGCCGCCTCCTCGATCGACGCCGCGGTGGCCACGGGAACGCGCCCGTCGAACACCCCGGTCACCTGCAGCGCGGCCTCGCCGATGGCCACGACGCCCGCCAACGCCGGTATGGCCGCCGCGAGCGGCGCCAGATCGACGCCCTTGGCCTGACCGCCGGCGATCAGCACCGCGTCGCGCATCCCGTCGAGCGCCGCGAGGGCCGCATGGGGGTTCGTCGCCTTGGAGTCGTCGACGAACCGCACGCCTCCGGCCTCGGCCACGACCTGTCCCCGGTGGGGCAGCGGCTCCACGGAGCCGAGGCCCTCCCGGACCGCGGTGGCGTCGAGGCCGAAGGCGAGCGCCGCCGCCGCCGCCGCCGCCGCGTCGGCCCGGAATCCCGCGCCCCTGCCCGGCGCGCGACCCAGCGCCACGTCCACGTCGCCCCGGAGCACCAGCTCGCCGCCGGCGTAGCCAACATCGCCGCGCCCGGGCTCGGCGAGGCGGAACCACCGAACCGCGCACGGGGCCCGGCGCGACACCGCGGCCGCCGCCGCGTCGTCGGCGTTGCCGACGTGGACGTCCGAGCCCTCCTGCAGCTCGAACACCCGGGCCTTCGCGGCCGCGTATGCGCCGAAAGAGCCGTGCCAGTCCAGGTGGTCCGGCGCCAGGTTCAGCAGGACCGAGACCCGGGGGTGGAACGACACGTGGTGGCGCAGCTGGAACGAGGACACCTCCACGACCAGCGCCTGGTGGTCCTCCCGCGCCGCCAGCGAGAACGGGTACCCGATGTTGCCGCAGGCGACGGCGCGCAGGCCCGCGGCCCGCATGGCCGCGGCCACCATCTCCGTGGTCGTGCTCTTCCCGTTGGTCCCCGTCACGGCCACGTACGGCACGCGAGCCAGCCGGGCCCCCACCTCGATCTCGCTCCACACCGGCAGGCCCCGGTCGGCCGCCCACACCAGCACGGGCTCGTGATCCGCCACGCCGGGGCTGGTGACGACCAGTGTCGCGCCGTCGAGGTGCTCCGGACGGTGCCCCCCGTCCAGCACGCGAACGCCCTCCGCCTCGATCTCGGCCAGGCCGGGCACCTGTTCGCGCGGCCGCCGCTCGGTGACCGTGACGTCCGCGCCCTCGGCCCGCAGCACCCGCGCGGCGGCGATCCCGCTCGCCCCGAGGCCCACGACCACGGCCCGCTCGCCGGCGAACGCGTTCACTGCGTCCCCCCGCGGGCCAGGAAGTCCGCGTAGAACAGGCCCAGACCGAACGCCACCGACAGCCCGGCAACGATCCAGAACCGCACGATCACCGTGAACTCGTGCCACCCGAGCAGCTCGAAGTGATGATGGATCGGGGCCATCCGGAACACCCGCTTGTGGAACACGCGGTAGGACACGATCTGGATGATCACCGACGTCGTCTCCAGCACGTACAGCCCTCCCAGGATCACCAGCAGCAGCTGGGTCTGGGTCGTGATGGCGAGCGCGGCCAGCAACCCGCCGATGGCGAGCGAGCCCGTGTCGCCCATGAAGATCCGCGCCGGGGCCGCGTTCCACCACAGGAACCCCGACACCGCACCCAGGGCGCTCGCCGCCACGATCGCGATGTCCAGCGCCGCCCGCCCGCTCACGGGGTAGCACGCGGGGAGGGCGCCCTGGCCGATGCACGAGTGGCGGTCCTGCCAGAACGCGATGAACACGTACGCCGCCAGCACCAGCGCCGACGACCCGCTGGCCAGCCCGTCCAGCCCGTCGGTGAGGTTCACCGCGTTCGACGATGCCGACAGCACCAGGAACGTCCAGACGTAGAACCCGAGCCCGAGCTCCAGGCCGGTCAGCCGGATGAACGACAGCTGCGTGCTGACCGAGCCCACCTTCACCGCGAGCACGCCGAACGCCACGGCGATCAGGGCCTGGCCGGCGATCTTCGCGGTCTTGTTGAGGCCGAGCGACCGCTGGTGGCGGATCTTCAGGTAGTCGTCCAGGAACCCCACCAGCCCCAGGCCCAGCATGGCCACAAGCACGGCGGCGCCGGTCGCCGTGAACGCGGCGCCCGTGAACCGGGCCACGAGATATGCGACGCACGTTCCGAACAGGATCACGACGCCGCCCATGGTCGGCGTGCCGACCTTCCCCAGGTGGCCGTGGTGCGCCTCGGGGCCCTCGCCGTACCACGCCTCCCGGATGCGCTGGCCGAACCCCCACGCCCGGAACAGCCGGATGACCACCGGCGTGGTGGTCAGCGTGATGATCAGTCCCACGGCGGCGGCGATGAGGATCGAGGTCACGGGCAGCCACCCGTGTTCGCGGAGCTGCTGCTCCCCCTGGACCCCCTCATCGCAGGGCCTCCGCCAGCCGCTCCAGGCCGTTCACCCGCGACGCCTTCACCAGCACGAGGTCGCCGTCGTGCGCGATCTGGCGCACCGCCTCGAGCGCCGCGGCGCGGTCGGGGACCTCCACGACGTGGTCGCGGTCTATGCCCTCGCGCAGCGCCGCGCGGGCGATGGGCCCGGCGTCGGGACCCACCGCGACCAGCTCCTCGACGCCCAGCCGCGCGACCAGCTCGCCGACGTGGTCGTGCTCCTCGGCCGACGCGTCACCCAGCTCCGCCATTCCGCCGAGCACCGCGATGCACCGCCCGCCGCGCGACATCCACCGCGCCGCCTTCAGCGCAGCCGCCATCGAGGTTGGATTGGCGTTATACGCGTCGTTCACCACGCGCACGCCGTCCGGCGTGGTGAAGGTCTCCATTCGCCACCCGGACACGTGCGCATCCTTGAGTGCCGCCGCGCACTCCCCCGGCGACACGCCGAGCGCGATCCCGCACGCCGCCGCGGCCAGCGCGTTCGGCACCATGTGCTCGCCGGGGACGGAGAGCTCGACGCCCTCGCGGAGGCCGGCCGCGACCAGCGTGAACGATGCCCGGGCGTCCCGGTCGAGCTCCACGCCCTCGGCCCGGACGTCGGCGGCGGCCGACGTCCCGTACGTGAGCACGCGGGCCGGGGTCCGGGCGCGGTACCCGAACGCCACGGGATCGTCCGCGTTCAGCACGGCCACACCCTGCCGGGGCAGCGCCTCCACCAGCTCGGCCTTCGCGGTGACGATATTCTCCCGGCTCCCGAACAGCCCGAGGTGCGCCATGCCGACGTTCGTGACGATGCCCGCGTGGGGCCGGGCCACCTCGCACAGGCCGGCGATCTGGCCGACCCGCCGGGCTCCCATCTCGCAGACGAGCGCCTCGGTGGTCGGGGACGCCGACAGCACGGTGAGGGGTAGGCCGACCTCGTTGTTGAACGACGCCGCGCTGGCCACCACCTCGAACCGCACGCCCAGGACGGCGGCGGTGAAGTCCTTCGTGCAGGTCTTGCCGGTGGACCCGGTGATGCCGACGACCGTGGCCCGGAGGTGCCCGCGTTCGTCGCGCGCCAGGTCGAGCAGCGCCCGTCCCGGGTCACCCACGACGACGTAGGAACGGTCAATCTGTTTGACCAGTTCCATTTCGTCAATCTGCTTGACCATCGCGGCCGAGGCGCCGGCCGTGAACGCGTCGGGCACGTACCGGTGGCCGTCCTCGGCCTCTCCGACCCGCGCGACGAACAGCGCCCCGGGCTCGACCGCGCGGCTGTCCGTGGTGACCGACGACACCTCCACGTCCGGGCCGGCCACACGCCCCTCGACCGCCGCGGCCACGTCGGACAGGCGGCGGGGCCTCACGGCCGTCCTCCCGCCGCGGGGCCCAGCAGCGCGCGCAGCTCCTCGGCCGCCACGACCCGGTCGTCGAACGGGACCGTCCGGTCGGCGAACTCCTGGCCGGTCTCATGGCCCTTCCCGGCGATCACCACGACGTCGCCCGGACGGGCCTCCCCTACGGCCATCGCGATGGCGGCGCGGCGGTCCGGCTCCACGACGTACCGCCCGCCGCCCCGGCGGGCACCGGGCTCGATCTCCCCGATGATGTCCAGGGGATCCTCCGACCGCGGGTTGTCGCTGGTCACGATCGTCAGGTCGGCCAGGCGCGTGCACGCCTCCCCCATCAGCGGGCGCTTGCCGCGGTCCCGGTCGCCCCCGCACCCGAACGCCACGATGACACGGCCCCCGCCCTCCGCCGCCAGCGGCCGCGCCGCCCGCAGCACGTTCTCCAGGCTGTCGGGGGTGTGCGCGTAGTCCACGACCACCAGGAAGCGCTGCCCCTCCTCGACCGGCTCCAGCCGGCCCGGGACACCGGGCAGCGCGCCGATCCCGGCCGCGCACGCCGCGGGGTCGATCCCGACCAGGCCACCCGCGGTGAACGCCGACAGGCAGTTCGAGACGTTGTACAGCCCCCGCAGCTGCGAGCGCACCTCGACGTCGCCGACTCGGAACGACAGCGCCCGCGCGTCGGTCGCCACCTCGGTCGCCCGCACGTCGGCGCCCTCCTCGAGGCCGTAGGACGTCATCGGGATCATCGCCCCCAGCAGGCGCCGGCCGTCCGGCGAGTCCCAGTTCGTGGCGCCGTGCTCCGTGAGCTCGGGCGTGAACAGCTTCGCCTTCGCGCCGAAGTACTCCTCCAGCGTGCCGTGGTAGTCGAGGTGATCCTGGGTGAGGTTGGTGAACACCGCGCACGCGTAGCGCACCCCGCCCACGCGGTGCTGGTCGAGTCCGTGGGAGGACACCTCCATGGCCACGGCCTCCACACCGTGGCCGGCCATGCGCGCCAGCAGCCGGTGGAGGTCGGGGGCCTCCGGCGTCGTCCGGGGGAAGGGCTCCGGCCGGCCGTCGATGCGCACCCCGGTGGTGCCGATGACGCCGGGGACGAGGCTCGCCGCCCGGAAGATCGACTCCAGCAGGTAGGTCGTGGTGGTCTTCCCGTTCGTGCCGGTGACGCCGACGACGGTCATCCGCTCGGCCGGGCGGCCGTAGAACTCCGCGGAGATCGGGCCCATCGCTGAACGCACCGAGGGCACCACGACCTGCGCGCACTCCACCGGCAGGCGCCGCTCGACGACGACCGCCGCCGCACCGGCCTCCTCGGCGGCCTCGGCGAAGTCGTGCCCGTCGGCCTTCGTGCCGGGGACCGCGAAGAACAGGGAGCCGGGCTCGACGTCACCCGAGCGATACACGACCGACCCGACGCCGACGGCGGGGTCGCCGAGCACCTGCGCGCCCGGGGTCGACCGGAGCAGGTCGGCCAGGGCCCGCGGCGCGTCTCGAACCGAGGGCGTCTTCGACAAGGGCGTGGCGTGGTCTGGATCGGGGATTCCGTCGATCGGCCCCTCCGGCCGCGGGCCGCGCGGGGGGGCCGGGACGCCGCCCGAGTCTAGCATCGGCCCCATCCCTGCTCCCTCCCCGAGAGCGGTTGGCACGACGGCTCACCCCGTCCCGGGGGCGGTGCGGGGCGGAAGGGGCGGACGAGCTGCCGGGGCGATCCGGAGGCGGGCCAGCGCGTACCGGCCGACCTCACGGAACAGCGGGGCGGCGGCCAGGGCGCCGTACTCCGTCACCGGATTGTCGATGATCGCCGCGATCACCAGCTGGGGGTCGGATGCCGGCGTGAACCCGATGAACGACGCGACGTACTGGTTCGTGTATCCGCCGCCGTGCGCCCTCGGGATCTGGGCGGTCCCGGTCTTGCCGGCGACCCAGTACCCGGGGATCTGCGCGCGAGTCCCGGTCCCGGCGTCCACCGCGTAGGCCAGGATCTGGGTTACCACGTCCGCGGTTCGCTCCGACACCGCACGCCGGGTCTCGGCGGCCGGCGCGGGGTGGAACTTCCCGTCGCCGTCCACCATCCCCCGAACCAGCCGGGGCTGTATCCACACGCCGTGGTTGGCCACCGCCGCGAACACCGAGACCATCTGCAGGGGGGTCACGGCGACACCCTGCCCGACCGGGATGGTGCCCATGCTCGCGGCCGTCCAGTCGCCGACCGCCGGCAGGATCCCGTCCTGCTCCCCGGGGAAGCCGATCCGCGTGGGCTGGCCCAGTCCGAACCGGGCCAGGTACTGGGCCATCCGGATCTCCCCCAGCCGCTGGGCCAGCATGATCGTCCCCACGTTGCTGGACTGGGCGATCACGTCGGCGATGGTCATCGGCTCCACCGGGTGGGGGTGGGCGTCGTGGAACACGCACTCGGGGCAGTTCTCCGGGGACAGCGCGATGCGGTCCGGGACGGACATCCGCTCGTCGAGGGGGATGACCCCTTCCTGGACGGCGGCCGACGCCGTGACGACCTTGTTCACCGATCCCGGTTCGTACACGGAGACGATGGCCGGATTCTGCAGGCGGGCGGTCGGGTAGTGCCCGAAGCGCTCGGGGTCGAAGCTCGGGTAGGTCGCCATGGCCAGGATGTCGCCGGTGTGGGGGTCCATGACGATGACCGTCCCACCCCGGGCGTGGTTCCTGCGCACGGTGTCGGCCAGGGCCAGCTGGACCCGGTACTGGATCTCGCGGTCGATCGTGGTGACGACGTCCTCCCCTGGATGTGGGGGGACGTCGCGGTTCACCCCCTGGGGGATGAGGTGCCCGTCCGGGTCGATCTCGACGACCCGGCGCCCCGGCCGCCCGGCCAGCTCCTGCTGATACTGGAACTCCAGGCCCGCCAGCCCGGACCCGTCGATGCCGACGAAGCCGAGCACCTGCGGCGCCATGGCTCCGTTCGGGTAGTACCGCTTGGTGTCGTCGAGGAACCCGATGCCCGCGAGGTTCAACTTCCGGATGCGGTCGGCCACCGCGGTGTCGACCTGCCGGGCGAGGTACACGAAGGTCCGGTCGTGCCGACGGAGCTGGGCGGCCAGGTCGGAGGCCCTCCGGCCGAGGAGCGGGGCGAGCCGGCGGGCCGCCTGCTCCGGGTCCTGGACGAGCGTCGGGTCCGCGTAGACGTCGACCGCGTCGAGCGACATCGCGAGCTCACCGCCGTCGCGGTCGAGGATGGATCCCCGGCCCGCGGGGAGGTCGATCTTGCGCAGACGCTGCTGCGCGGCGAGCGCGGCGAGGGCCCCCGCGTCCCGGACCTGCAGGAACCCCAGGCGGACGACGATCCCCGACAGGGCGAGGGCCAGCACCACGAAAAGCGCACCGATGCGTCCGAGGGGGGGCCGGATCACCCCTCGGCTCCCGCCGGCCGGTGATCGGTCGGTGGAAGGTGGTCGGTGCCGCTGACGGGCAGGGACCCCCGCACGTGGATGACCTG
>WNGF01022369.1_pt1 | contig 14619 bp, 13 predicted proteins | sample 5400641 | NCBI WGS metagenome assembly WNGF01 (sample SAMN13153371, study PRJNA577476) | soil metagenome | isolation source: 80 cm soil or saprolite under grassland replicate 2 | place: USA:California | collected 2016-06-15
AATGCGCCGGCAAAATAATGTCGTCTCCCATCCTTGAAGGAGGACCTCGATGAACGATTTACACGTGTTACCGAAAGTCCGCGATAGCAACAGCTATCTTTACGTCGAACACAAAAAGATCGACCAGGAAGACAAGGCCATTGCGCTGCACGATAAGGCCGGGAAGGTCGCCGTACCGTGCGCGAACCTGACAGCTCTGCTGCTGGGGCCGGGGACTTCGATCACCCACGCGGCGGTGAAGACCCTGGCAGATAACGGGTGTCTGGTCTTGTGGACGGGCGAAAATGGAGTGAGGTTTTACGCCCAGGGCATGGGCGAGACGCGTTCTTCGCGTCGGCTACTGCATCAAGCCCGCCTCTGTTCCGATCCGCAGCTTCGTCTGAGGGTCGTCCGCAGACTTTACGAGATGCGATTTCCCGATCCGCTTGATCCTGATCTGACCTTGCAACAGATTCGCGGGCGCGAAGGAATCCGCGTCCGCGAGGCTTATGCGCGAGCCAGTCGTGAAACCGGCATCGAATGGTCAGGGCGGACTTACCGGCGCGAAGATTGGTATTCCGCCGACCCAGTCAATCGGGCTTTGTCGGCGGCCAACAGTTGTTTATACGGCGTATGCCACGCGGCGATCGTCTCAGCCGGCTATTCACCCGCGCTCGGCTTCATCCACACCGGCAAGATGCTGTCATTCGTTTACGACATCGCCGACCTCTACAAAGCCGACATCACCTTCCCAATCGCTTTTGGCGAGGCGGCGGGCGGGCCGGATAAGCTGGAAAGCCGTGTGCGCCGCGCCTGCCGCGATAAATTTCACGAAGAGCGCATGCTGCAACGCATCGTGCCGGACGTCGAAAAAGCATTGAGCGTCGACGGTAAACTACCGTCCGAACCCGGCGATTTCGATACGGCGGACAATCCCCCCGGCGGCTTGTGGGACCCCGACCAAGGCGAAATGCAAGGAGGGGTGAATTGGGCGGACGAAAATTAAGGAGGGCGCAATGGTGGTATTGATTTTGGAGAGAGCGCCAACGAGCCTGCGCGGAGAATTGACTCGCTGGTTGCTAGAACCTCAAGCCGGAGTCTTTGTCGGTAATGTTTCGGCTGCGGTTCGAGACCGGTTGTGGGAAGAAGTCAAATGCCGACTTCGTGGCGGCGGCGCGATGATGGTTCACAACGCCGCCAACGAACAAGGCTTCGCCATCCGAATCCATGCCCAGGCTGCAAGAACAGTCGAGGACTTCGACGGGCTTCAACTTATTCGTATCCCTGCCGGAAAAGCTGGTGAGACCAAAATCGCCGAACAGACATAGCGAGCTTTTCCGCCGATAAGTCTTTCAATTTTCAGTGTCGTCCCCACACGCGTGGGGGTGAACCGTTAGCCGCCGAGCGGGGACCGCGATGAACTACGTCGTCCCCACACGCGTGGGGGTGAACCGTCATCGAGGGGGAGCTTATCGAAGACGCCCCGGTCGTCCCCACACGCGTGGGGGTGAACCGTTGGTCGTCTGGAAAGGCGTGTTGGTTGATGGCGTCGTCCCCACACGCGTGGGGGTGAACCGGCTACATGGCGCTCGTGAAAGAGGCCTCCATCCGTCGTCCCCACACGCGTGGGGGTGAACCGCCCGGAGCTTCCCCGTGGAAGCGCAGCATCCAGTCGTCCCCACACGCGTGGGGGTGAACCGTGATGTCCGGGGGGCGGCGACCGCAGCCCTCGGTCGTCCCCACACGCGTGGGGGTGAACCGTTCACGACCTACGTCGCGAACAAAATCGGCAACGTCGTCCCCACACGCGTGGGGGTGAACCGGCGCGCTGACGGAGAATCCGGGCCACAACGGCGTCGTCCCCACACGCGTGGGGGTGAACCGAACTCGTCGGCCAGTCTCCGATCGCCGGCCAGCGTCGTCCCCACACGCGTGGGGGTGAACCGATGGCGGCGCGTTTTACCAACTTCCGATGATCGTCGTCCCCACACGCGTGGGGGTGAACCGAAAGCGTGACCGTTTCGCTGGAGAGCGCCGCCGTCGTCCCCACACGCGTGGGGGTGAACCGCCGTCCGCTCCGATCCGGAGATCGCTGCGCGCGTCGTCCCCACACGCGTGGGGGTGAACCGTGTTATCGCGGTCCTTCAGTACGTGGTCGTGAGTCGTCCCCACACGCGTGGGGGTGAACCGGCCACAGAGGATTCTTCGGGTGCCTTCGGCCGGTCGTCCCCACACGCGTGGGGGTGAACCGTCGCGCCAACATAATCACAGCGAACAGAATCCGTCGTCCCCACACGCGTGGGGGTGAACCGGGAAGGGGAGCGATGAAGATATTTATCTTGTTGTCGTCCCCACACGCGTGGGGGTGAACCGACCTCGACACGCGCCAGGGAATAGAGCGTCGCGTCGTCCCCACACGCGTGGGGGTGAACCGGAACGGGCGGGATAGGTGAGGCGACCACAAGTCCGTCGTCCCCACACGCGTGGGGGTGAACCGCCGTCCGGGTCCGGCATCAAGATCGAACTGTCGTCGTCCCCACACGCGTGGGGGTGAACCGATGCGACGGAACAACTCCGCAAGATCAATGGCGTCGTCCCCACACGCGTGGGGGTGAACCGTCACGAGAACATATCGCGCATTGATTGCGCTGCGTCGTCCCCACACGCGTGGGGGTGAACCGAAAGAATCCTTCGCCTGAGTCAATCAGAAAGAGTCGTCCCCACACGCGTGGGGGTGAACCGACGACGGTGGAAAGAAAACAACGGTCACTTACGTCGTCCCCACACGCGTGGGGGTGAACCGACAGCGGACGGCAGAGAAGATATAGACGAAGGGTCGTCCCCACACGCGTGGGGGTGAACCGCACACTCGCCCTTCGCGTACTCTTTGACTGCGGTCGTCCCCACACGCGTGGGGGTGAACCGACGCCGTGCCCGAATCGGAACGCGCATGGCACGTCGTCCCCACACGCGTGGGGGTGAACCGAAAAGGAGACAACAAGCAATGAGTGACGCCAAAGTCGTCCCCACACGCGTGGGGGTGAACCGTTCGAAGCGAACTATAGTGGGGGCTTGTCTCGTCGTCCCCACACGCGTGGGGGTGAACCGCCCGGCTGGCGCCCGAGGATCTACGCTACGACGTCGTCCCCACACGCGTGGGGGTGAACCGTCCCGCAACTCCCTCACGCACCCTGGGCGGCAGTCGTCCCCACACGCGTGGGGGTGAACCGCGGCAATGGTGATCTATCGGTCCTGACTCACGCGTCGTCCCCACACGCGTGGGGGTGAACCGCGACTACGCTCAGCCTGTCGAAATACAAAACCGTCGTCCCCACACGCGTGGGGGTGAACCGCGTTCGACCGTAGTGATGCCGAGCCTCTTCGCGTCGTCCCCACACGCGTGGGGGTGAACCGGAGGAGTCGTAGATGCGACGAAGCGACGACACGTCGTCCCCACACGCGTGGGGGTGAACCGCGCAATTGCTAACGCTGCTGGCGCGCGATCACGTCGTCCCCACACGCGTGGGGGTGAACCGGAGCGCTGGACCATGGCCGAGGGAGAGCGGGCGTCGTCCCCACACGCGTGGGGGTGAACCGTACAGATGACCACGTTATTGGCCGCGACCGTGAGTCGTCCCCACACGCGTGGGGGTGAACCGAACGCTCGCGAGCAGTTCGAGGACTTGCGTCGCAGTCGTCCCCACACGCGTGGGGGTGAACCGGGAATCGGACGGCCGCAGATGTGGTCGGGGGCGTCGTCCCCACACGCGTGGGGGTGAACCGCGCTTGCCGCGCTCACCACACTGACCCATACCGTCGTCCCCACACGCGTGGGGGTGAACCGCGACCGAAGAAGCCGAACGTAAAAGGCTAGTCGTCGTCCCCACACGCGTGGGGGTGAACCGTCAAGATTCATCATTGGGCGCAGCGAGTCGAAACTGAGTCGTCCCCACACGCGTGGGGGTGAACCGCAGCGAACACGACGGATCGTTACCGAGGACGCGTCGTCCCCACACGCGTGGGGGTGAACCGGCGCGCAGGCTTGCAGTCGTGAACCACAAAACGTCGTCCCCACACGCGTGGGGGTGAACCGATTCCCGAAGGTTTGACGGCTTTGATAAATCGGTCGTCCCCACACGCGTGGGGGTGAACCGCTCTCATCCTGCGCCTCTACGCCCTGCACGACCGTCGTCCCCACACGCGTGGGGGTGAACCGTGCTTGAAATGTTCGGCATCACTCGGCGCTTCGTCGTCCCCACACGCGTGGGGGTGAACCGCGGGTTTGCCCTCGGCGCTTGATATTCTCTGCGTCGTCCCCACACGCGTGGGGGTGAACCGCTGTCGAGAGATTTCTTGACGGCTTTTCTCTTGTCGTCCCCACACGCGTGGGGGTGAACCGAACTGGGTAGAAATCGGGAAAGACAATGTTTTGTCGTCCCCACACGCGTGGGGGTGAACCGAACGCGAGAAGTATGCCGCCGCGCGATGCTCATGTCGTCCCCACACGCGTGGGGGTGAACCTCTCGTCGTCGCCGGCAAGTTGGGATGGAGCAGGTCGTCCCCACACGCGTGGGGGTGAACCGTGAGGCTCTCGATGTACGCCCTCGCTTCCTTGGTCGTCCCCACACGCGTGGGGGTGAACCGGCATGCGAGGCATTGCCGCTATTCATGGAATTGTCGTCCCCACACGCGTGGGGGTGAACCGCCACCGTACCGGGGTGATTTGAATGTCAGCTAGTCGTCCCCACACGCGTGGGGGTGAACCGCAGGAACGCGACGGCAGACCTCAATCGAAGTCGTCGTCCCCACACGCGTGGGGGTGAACCGAAGGCGGCGACGGGCATCAGGTGGTCGACGTACGTCGTCCCCACACGCGTGGGGGTGAACCGGCAGGAAATACGCCGCCCGGACCGTCGCCGCCGTCGTCCCCACACGCGTGGGGGTGAACCGGCGGCCTTCGAGTCTTGACCGCGGAAGAGAGCGTCGTCCCCACACGCGTGGGGGTGAACCGAGGCGATCGCTGCGTTAAAGGCTGAAGTCGACGTCGTCCCCACACGCGTGGGGGTGAACCGATGCTGATTGATGGCTTGGGACTCGCCCCCGCCGTCGTCCCCACACGCGTGGGGGTGAACCTTTCGCAGGGGGGGGCATTATTCTCTTGCTATAGTCGTCCCCACACGCGTGGGGGTGAACCGCCTGCCCCATTGACAAACCCGCTTATCAGCACGTCGTCCCCACACGCGTGGGGGTGAACCGAGGTCGAGCGGACGATTACCGGCGGCGTCCTCGTCGTCCCCACACGCGTGGGGGTGAACCGTGGGCGAGGCATCACCGAGGAATGCCGCCTGAGTCGTCCCCACACGCGTGGGGGTGAACCGCGGTCAATGTCGTTCTCGCCGGCAGTGGGATCGTCGTCCCCACACGCGTGGGGGTGAACCGGTTAGAGGCCAGCGCATAGACCTGACCGGTTACGTCGTCCCCACACGCGTGGGGGTGAACCGCTCGGCCCCGAAGCCCGCCGCGATCTTCGCGCGTCGTCCCCACACGCGTGGGGGTGAACCGCAAGAGCGCAAGCAGCGTGAGAAAGCCGAAAAGTCGTCCCCACACGCGTGGGGGTGAACCGTAGACTTGCGCCCCGATTATCTGCTCATCCGTGTCGTCCCCACACGCGTGGGGGTGAACCGCTCAGCGATTAGTCTGTCTATATTCATCTTCTGTCGTCCCCACACGCGTGGGGGTGAACCGCCTGGCCGCGACCATGAATTTTCGATGATCTACGTCGTCCCCACACGCGTGGGGGTGAACCGGCTACCGCCCAATCCATCGGCGGCGTCTGCGCGTCGTCCCCACACGCGTGGGGGTGAACCGCGCGCGAAACAGACTGAATACTTCATGGCCCGGTCGTCCCCACACGCGTGGGGGTGAACCGCCCTTTGAGATAAGGGCGGACTGGCAGAGTTCGTCGTCCCCACACGCGTGGGGGTGAACCCCTCTCAGACCGCACGGCCTCGATCCTGGCGCGTCGTCCCCACACGCGTGGGGGTGAACCGATGCCCGCTGTACCCCGTCGAGCAGCGCGTTGGTCGTCCCCACACGCGTGGGGGTGAACCGTCCTCCCCGCCGAGCAGGTCGGGCCCATTTTCGTCGTCCCCACACGCGTGGGGGTGAACCGCCACAAGCGACGAAGAGAGGGCGGCCAGGACGGTCGTCCCCACACGCGTGGGGGTGAACCCGGTCCACGGCCTGAAGCAGTTTGTCGGATTGCGTCGTCCCCACGTCCCCACACGCGTGGGGGTGAACCGGCAAGTGGCTCGTTAGCGACTTTGAGAGCGAAAGTCGTCCCCACACGCGTGGGGGTGAACCGTTCCCGCCGTTCACCTCGGCGCGACTCTCGCCGTCGTCCCCACACGCGTGGGGGTGAACCGTCATTTCACGTACTTTGCCCAAGAAATGCTTAGTCGTCCCCACACGCGTGGGGGTGAACCGTTGATCGAGGCGGTCGGTTCGGCCCCCGGATCGTCGTCCCCACACGCGTGGGGGTGAACCGCCCGCCGCGATCTTCGCGCCGCGTGCCAGGAAGTCGTCCCCACACGCGTGGGGGTGAACCGGATGACCTCGCCGTCAGAAGCTCGGACGATCCCGTCGTCCCCACACGCGTGGGGGTGAACCGACGCCGAGATAAGAGCCGCGGATGCTCTTGGCGTCGTCCCCACACGCGTGGGGGTGAACCGGTGATGCGCCATATAGCAATCATCCCGAAGCCGTCGTCCCCACACGCGTGGGGGTGAACCGCCGCGCTCAGCCATCCGCCGCTCAAAAATGTGCGTCGTCCCCACACGCGTGGGGGTGAACCGTAAATTGTAGTACTTCTACCATTGTTATACCTGTCGTCCCCACACGCGTGGGGGTGAACCGATAGAGAGCAAACCGGTAACAGCTCATCGGAGGTCGTCCCCACACGCGTGGGGGTGAACCGTATGGGGTGAATACTTAAGAGAAAGACGGGGCGTCGTCCCCACACGCGTGGGGGTGAACCGGCTTGAAGCAGGGCCAGGACGGCCTCGAAGTCGTCGTCCCCACACGCGTGGGGGTGAACCGCGGCCGGCGTCACCGAAACGGAATGGCGCGCGGTCGTCCCCACACGCGTGGGGGTGAACCGTACGCGCGCAAGCGTTCGGAGAAGCGATTCACGTCGTCCCCACACGCGTGGGGGTGAACCGTTGCCCGCAGGACCGTGACGCCGGGCGCCTGAGTCGTCCCCACACGCGTGGGGGTGAACCGGGATGAGCGATCAGGCCGCGAAGGGTAAAGCCGTCGTCCCCACACGCGTGGGGGTGAACCGTTTCGCGCGTGGCGCGGCCTCTCCATACCTATGTCGTCCCCACACGCGTGGGGGTGAACCGTTGTCGCCGGCGTACTTCGCGCCCTTCCCTTTCGTCGTCCCCACACGCGTGGGGGTGAACCGGGACGGCAAGGCCGAGCGCAAATCGGCCAGCGGTCGTCCCCACACGCGTGGGGGTGAACCGACACCGGAGTTCTCTCGCCGGTCGAGTATCTGGTCGTCCCCACACGCGTGGGGGTGAACCGTTCGTGAGAGGACTCTGGCCGCTCGGCGCGGCGTCGTCCCCACACGCGTGGGGGTGAACCGTTTACAGATGGCTCTCGGCGGGTCGAGCATCCCGTCGTCCCCACACGCGTGGGGGTGAACCGATACCGCGTCAAGCGCGAAAGTTGTTGTATGAGTCGTCCCCACACGCGTGGGGGTGAACCGACGCGGATCGCGCGGTATACAAGCTCGACGCGGTCGTCCCCACACGCGTGGGGGTGAACCGAGATTGGTCCAGCCCGATGGCGCCCCTGCGCTGTCGTCCCCACACGCGTGGGGGTGAACCGTGATTGTCCGCGCTTAACGCGCCGTTTACGTGAGTCGTCCCCACACGCGTGGGGGTGAACCGGCCGTCGAGGGCCCCCGCCACGTAGAAAAGCCGTCGTCCCCACACGCGTGGGGGTGAACCGACGACGGGCGCTTGCGGCGCGATTCTCCAATCGTCGTCCCCACACGCGTGGGGGTGAACCGAAAGACGAGCAAGCGAGCGGAGAGTTTTTAGCGTCGTCCCCACACGCGTGGGGGTGAACCGTCCGACAAAGGCAGAGGGCTCGACCAATGGCGGTCGTCCCCACACGCGTGGGGGTGAACCGTCCGCGTGCCGTCCTCGGCTTCGTTGATCAGCGTCGTCCCCACACGCGTGGGGGTGAACCGAGCTTGCCCCCGCCCTCGCGCAGTGCGGCAACGTCGTCCCCACACGCGTGGGGGTGAACCGTTCTGCCCGAATTGCGGCTGCGACAATATCCAGTCGTCCCCACACGCGTGGGGGTGAACCGGGTTGTCGGTCAGGCTCTGAATCACCCGGTCGCGTCGTCCCCACACGCGTGGGGGTGAACCGCGGCGTATCCAAAAGAAATGGCTGAAGCGGTAGTCGTCCCCACACGCGTGGGGGTGAACCGCGAGGCAAAGCCAAAGGCGCTTCAATGAAGGGGTCGTCCCCACACGCGTGGGGGTGAACCGCCAGCCCCACGGCCCGGCCTTCTTGTCTCCGAGTCGTCCCCACACGCGTGGGGGTGAACCGCGTCGTGGTTATCGATTCACTGAAAGGGGGCAGTCGTCCCCACACGCGTGGGGGTGAACCGTTTGCAGATGGCTCTCGGCGGGTCGAGCATCCGTCGTCCCCACACGCGTGGGGGTGAACCGCCACTCGGCAACAATCGCGCGAACTGTCGAGCGTCGTCCCCACACGCGTGGGGGTGAACCGTGATCGAGGATGGAAAGCGCGTTCAGTACACAGTCGTCCCCACACGCGTGGGGGTGAACCGATTTTCTAGCGTGCAAAGTGGCGTAGAGTAGACGTCGTCCCCACACGCGTGGGGGTGAACCGGACGCAGCGACTATCCTGCCTCCGGGCCTGGCGTCGTCCCCACACGCGTGGGGGTGAACCGGGACGGCGCGTTATCAATCGCAATTGGCGGCGGTCGTCCCCACACGCGTGGGGGTGAACCGCCAACAAGATTTCATAAAGCCTCTCTGTAAAAGTCGTCCCCACACGCGTGGGGGTGAACCGAACTCGGCTACATCGCCAACGCCCACCGAAGAGTCGTCCCCACACGCGTGGGGGTGAACCGAAGAATCCTGATTGGAGAGAGAGAGTCAACCGGTCGTCCCCACACGCGTGGGGGTGAACCGCTTCAGGTCTTGATCAATGGAAATGCGGGCGAGTCGTCCCCACACGCGTGGGGGTGAACCGCTCCGTCCTACGAAACTCCCTGGTACGTCGACGTCGTCCCCACACGCGTGGGGGTGAACCGATCTGAACCCCAGGGCAGAAAAGCTCAAATGGCGGCGCGCGAGTCGTCCCCACACGCGTGGGGGTGAACCGGCCGCCGCCAAACCGAAGACCGCAGCCGCCCAGTCGTCCCCACACGCGTGGGGGTGAACCGCGCGGATCTACGACGACAATGCCTACCTGCTCGTCGTCCCCACACGCGTGGGGGTGAACCGGTATGAATGGTTAGACCGTGTTGGCCCAGAAGGTCGTCCCCACACGCGTGGGGGTGAACCGCGTTGGCGGTCGTTGAATGCGGGCGCAGGATAGTCGTCCCCACACGCGTGGGGGTGAACCGCGATGGCGAATTCAATGGGGCCAAAGCCCTGAGTCGTCCCCACACGCGTGGGGGTGAACCGACCGGACCGGCAAGTTCCAAGACAAGACAATCGTCGTCCCCACACGCGTGGGGGTGAACCGGTCAGTCACCGTCAGATCGTCGCCGGCGTTGAGGTCGTCCCCACACGCGTGGGGGTGAACCGGCCGGAAGCCTGATCTCGGAGGCCGCGAACTTCGTCGTCCCCACACGCGTGGGGGTGAACCGGAGAAACCAAATGAGAAAACTTTGGGAGATAGGTCGTCCCCACACGCGTGGGGGTGAACCGCGCTGGACTGCTTATCAAACCCTTCGTGTCGTGTCGTCCCCACACGCGTGGGGGTGAACCTCCTGCGCATCCTCATCAGTAAACAGCCGCAACGTCGTCCCCACACGCGTGGGGGTGAACCGCAAAAGTGTGCGATCACAAAGCAGAGAGCAACCGTCGTCCCCACACGCGTGGGGGTGAACCGTAGAGATCACGTGATCCAGAGACAGACCCGGCAGTCGTCCCCACACGCGTGGGGGTGAACCGCCTTTTCGAGAAGGGCGAGCATTGAGGGCGCTGTCGTCCCCACACGCGTGGGGGTGAACCGAAACGAAGCGGGCGAAGATCGAAAACGACACAGTCGTCCCCACACGCGTGGGGGTGAACCGCATTCTGGGTCGCAATCAATCACTCCTTCCCTGTCGTCCCCACACGCGTGGGGGTGAACCGTCGCTTAAACAATCAACCAATCAACAAACACGGTCGTCCCCACACGCGTGGGGGTGAACCGCGGCGCACGAAAGAGCTTCAGGAGATTCAAGCCGTCGTCCCCACACGCGTGGGGGTGAACCGTTTTGGGTCGTTGCGGAAAACCATCCCGACCAGTCGTCCCCACACGCGTGGGGGTGAACCGACTGGACGGAGGCGAACGTCTGGGAGGCGAGCGTCGTCCCCACACGCGTGGGGGTGAACCGCGAGTGCAACCGGCGTTGCGCCGCCTGCCCCCGTCGTCCCCACACGCGTGGGGGTGAACCGGCCAGCGCCGCCGAAGATCCACGCGGTCAGAAGTCGTCCCCACACGCGTGGGGGTGAACCGTAGCGTACGATATTACGGAGAGAGAGATATACGTCGTCCCCACACGCGTGGGGGTGAACCGGCTGTTGTTGCGGTAGGCGAAAACGAGATTACGTCGTCCCCACACGCGTGGGGGTGAACCGAAAGAATTGATTTGCTCGTTACGGCAGTTCAAGTCGTCCCCACACGCGTGGGGGTGAACCGAGAGCGTCGCCAGCGCCAAGGCTGAACTCGACGTCGTCCCCACACGCGTGGGGGTGAACCGTTCTGGCGAGGCTGAACGAAAAAGGAATCGTCGGTCGTCCCCACACGCGTGGGGGTGAACCGCCGCCTAGCGCCACGTCAGGCGCTCCAGCTCCGTCGTCCCCACACGCGTGGGGGTGAACCGATGTCAGAGCTAGGCGACCAATTGAAAAACGAGTCGTCCCCACACGCGTGGGGGTGAACCGTTCTATTGACAGGGATGGTCACCGGGCTCGACGTCGTCCCCACACGCGTGGGGGTGAACCGCCGCAAGATGATTTTCAGCGCGCCGGCCCCGCCGTCGTCCCCACACGCGTGGGGGTGAACCGCGTATCAATCAACGTAATGTGTGCGTGATCTGGTCGTCCCCACACGCGTGGGGGTGAACCGGAAACGGAATTATCATTATGAATAATAACAACGTCGTCCCCACACGCGTGGGGGTGAACCGGCCGGGAAAGTGATCGTCCTCTTCAAGTTGGAGTCGTCCCCACACGCGTGGGGGTGAACCGACGAGCGCGCTATACAGCCCGCCGAACACATACGTCGTCCCCACACGCGTGGGGGTGAACCGGGTAGAATCGCCCTCGGCTCCCCTAAGGGGGAGTCGTCCCCACACGCGTGGGGGTGAACCGGGTTTCGAAGGTCGGGAGTACGCAACACTCCCGTCGTCCCCACACGCGTGGGGGTGAACCGGAGCGGCTGCGCTACTTCGCCGACTACAACGACGTCGTCCCCACACGCGTGGGGGTGAACCGGCATACAGAGGAATAAGATCGAATCGAGGAGCGTCGTCCCCACACGCGTGGGGGTGAACCGGAGCAAGCGCAAACGATGTCCGAATCGAACAACGTCGTCCCCACACGCGTGGGGGTGAACCGACGGCCCGGATGCGCAGGAAAACCACAATACAGTCGTCCCCACACGCGTGGGGGTGAACCGGAGATCATCGGCGTGATTCGACCAACGGAGACAGTCGTCCCCACACGCGTGGGGGTGAACCGATTTGGGCGCCCATCGCTGGAAAATCGACATCACGTCGTCCCCACACGCGTGGGGGTGAGCCGCATCGGGCGCTGATTTTGTTACTAATTTTACGGTCGTCCCCACACGCGTGGGGGTGAACCGTGGCAATATCACCATCAGTACCGAATTGAACAGTCGTCCCCACACGCGTGGGGGTGAACCGACCAGATGCGCGGCGCTTGATGGAAAGGTCTTGTCGTCCCCACACGCGTGGGGGTGAACCGAATGCGCGGCCTCAACTCGGTAATGCAGGTCAGGTCGTCCCCACACGCGTGGGGGTGAACCGCCAAGATCTCCGCGCTGCAAATCCGCCGCGACGTCGTCCCCACACGCGTGGGGGTGAACCGACAAAAGAACCGCCGCAATATCACCGACGCCGGTCGTCCCCACACGCGTGGGGGTGAACCGTAAAAACTATCGTGTACGACGATGGTGTAACAGTCGTCCCCACACGCGTGGGGGTGAACCGCCGCACAGGCTTACGCCCAGGCGATCTACTCGTCGTCCCCACACGCGTGGGGGTGAACCGATCTGTCAGCAATTGAAGGCCAAGGGGGTTGAGTCGTCCCCACACGCGTGGGGGTGAACCGATTAAGAAGCTCGCTCCGGATCTTCTAGACCCGTCGTCCCCACACGCGTGGGGGTGAACCGAATGTGGGGCGAGGCGAAGCATCCTCGCCCCAGTCGTCCCCACACGCGTGGGGGTGAACCGACGTCGGCGGCTTTATGCGATCCGTCTATGTAGTCGTCCCCACACGCGTGGGGGTGAACCGATCGGATAGATCGGAGGGGTGGATATGAGTAAGTCGTCCCCACACGCGTGGGGGTGAACCGCGATTTCCTGAATTTGCCGAGGCCTGGGAAGAGTCGTCCCCACACGCGTGGGGGTGAACCGCACAGGTGTAACGGCGAAACCTGCGAGATATCCGTCGTCCCCACACGCGTGGGGGTGAACCGACCGTTCGTATTCAGGCGATTATACGATATTGCGTCGTCCCCACACGCGTGGGGGTGAACCGGAGCAGGAACAGGCGACGTTGTTTCAATAGCCGTCGTCCCCACACGCGTGGGGGTGAACCGCGGCCTGCGCCACGCCGGCGAAGTCGGACTGGAGTCGTCCCCACACGCGTGGGGGTGAACCGGCTTATGACCTGGGGCGGCTGGGGCCGGTCGGGTCGTCCCCACACGCGTGGGGGTGAACCGCGCAACCCGGTTGGCGTCCCTGGCGTCTTGTTGTCGTCCCCACACGCGTGGGGGTGAACCGGCGTTGACATTCCACGGCTAAGAGTCGGCGTTCGTCGTCCCCACACGTGAAGTTTGTGACTTTTCAGACAGAACAGGGTCGTCCCCACACGCGTGGGGGTGAACCGCTGAAGATACGCGTGGTATGCCACACCTGCAGTCGTCCCCACACGCGTGGGGGTGAACCGTCCGCGAGGCGATCGAGCGGGAGAAGAAAGAGGTCGTCCCCACACGCGTGGGGGTGAACCGCCCGCGTCAATAAGAGGGAAGACGGCGCCGAGGTCGTCCCCACACGCGTGGGGGTGAACCGCGGTTCGAGTGCGGAGAGATCCGCCAGGCGTACGTCGTCCCCACACGCGTGGGGGTGAACCGGGTGGCCCTTGCGCTGGCGGGCGTGAGAAAGTGTCGTCCCCACACGCGTGGGGGTGAACCGCAAGCCGATCTTGACGCGCTCATCGCGGAGAGGTCGTCCCCACACGCGTGGGGGTGAACCGCGGAAACGGCGCGAACGCTGGCAGGCGCTTTCGTCGTCCCCACACGCGTGGGGGTGAACCGTTTCAAAAGTCGAATACGAGGGCTCCAAGCCCGTCGTCCCCACACGCGTGGGGGTGAACCGATTTTTGGGGGAGAGACGAACACCATTTGTATGTCGTCCCCACACGCGTGGGGGTGAACCGCCCATCAAGCTCGACATGTAGTTGCCCCATGCGTCGTCCCCACACGCGTGGGGGTGAACCGGCCGTCGCCCCGTGCTTGCCCAGGAAGTCGTCCGTCGTCCCCACACGCGTGGGGGTGAACCGCTGTTCAGGGAGATTATCAACCAGCTCTATCCGTCGTCCCCACACGCGTGGGGGTGAACCGCGGATGAGGTTATCTGAGTGCGTGTCGCCGACGTCGTCCCCACACGCGTGGGGGTGAACCGTGTCTGGCGTTTTGTCTTCAGCCCCAGAGAGGGTCGTCCCCACACGCGTGGGGGTGAACCGCCGCGAATTCGCCCCGATGTCTGGCCAGCCCGGGTCGTCCCCACACGCGTGGGGGTGAACCGTCATCGGATAGATGACAGTCGTCCCCAGATTCGTCGTCCCCACACGCGTGGGGGTGAACCGCCGTAGAGATCGTCAGCCAGCGATACGCTGAAGTTGTCCCCACACGCGTGGGGGTGAACCGCTGGCGGCTACGCAAGAATGTACTGGCAGCGCGTCGTCCCCACACGCGTGGGGGTGAACCGAGATGGAAGAGGCGAAAGCCGCCCACCTTGAAGTCGTCCCCACACGCGTGGGGGTGAACCAGGATACGAGAGATCGATCTGTGGCGCCTCTCACTCTCACATCTCTTCAGGATGCGGCGTCTTTTTGAATCGGTCTCCAAGGGG
>WNGF01009894.1_pt1 | contig 14617 bp, 10 predicted proteins | sample 5400641 | NCBI WGS metagenome assembly WNGF01 (sample SAMN13153371, study PRJNA577476) | soil metagenome | isolation source: 80 cm soil or saprolite under grassland replicate 2 | place: USA:California | collected 2016-06-15
TCAGGAAAGCGCAGACCATCCCGCGATAGTTTCCGGCCTCGCGTCCATTCAGAACGTTCAGCCAGAAGTCATAGCCGCCCGTGTCCGGATTCCTTCGCAAATAGCCGAAGTATTCAAAGAGCACAAACGCTTTGTTGTATTCTGCCTGAACGAAAGCGTTTGCCTGGACGGCATCCCGCACTGCCAGACTCCTTCCACCGGTGTCGTAATCACTGAGCATCGTGTCTCTCAAAGATGACACATCAGCTCCTGAACGGGTCGTCATGGTCTGTAAGAGAGCATCCACAAACTGATCTCGCGTCAGGCCTAGCGGGTACTTAGCAGTGAACTCAGGCCTTTGCACGAAAGTATCGGTAAAAGCTATCCGGGCAGCGTCCAGATTTGGGCCACCTATTACCTGGGAACGATCCGGCATGAATTCAGTGTAGTTAGGTGTCCGGCCCAGCGCTCCGGCATATAGTTCATAGATAAACGAACCGGTCTGCTGGAACTCGGGTGATGCAAAGAAAGACGCGCTCACATCTATTCGCTTATTACGAACACAGTTAGCGTCGCCATTACATTGATTGATCTGGCCGGTCCAGTATTCAAAGCCGCCCTGATCGGGTTCGCGGCCAAGGAAGTCCAGATAATGCTGGCGCACGAAGTATTCAGTGGTGTCGACCGCATTGGCGGTCTGCGTAGCATCGGCAGTCCCGCTAAAAGCTGCATCGGTTCGATCACCAACCAGAGAGAAGGAACGATTCACCGGACTGAAAGAATAGTTCGCCAGTGAAGGAGTGACGGTGTAGAACTGGCTGCTCTCGAGATTACTGAAATGATAGTTGCCATTGCTATCGGTGATGGTCGTTCGCGACGAGCCACCTACCAGTTGAACAGTCACGCCTCCTAACGGTGCTCCAATCAAATCAGTGACGACACCTGCGATCGTGGCCGGCGCGGCCGTTGGTGCAAGTAATGGAATCTCCCACATTCCCCGTCCGTGCGTCGCGATTCGCAATACCCGCTTCACGTTTTGAATCGCCATGTCAAAAACAGCTACACGAGGTAATCCCTGACCGTACGGACTCCATTGGCTGCCTGAATCCTCGGAAACATATACGCCGATGTCCGTCCCAGCGAACAACCGAGAACTCTTTTGCGGATCCACAGCGAATCCGTTGATGGGCACATCAGGCAAGATGTTGCCGCCGGTTCCGTTGATTGCAGTCAGCACCGGAGTAGTTCCCAAATTGGTAACTCTCCAAACATGCGACTGCGCTGCGCTGGTGCCGCCCGCGAAATTGCCAAGGGCGATGTAAACGATATCCTTATTGTTCGGATCAAAAACCAAACGGCCAACGTAAAAATCGGGAATTGTGCTGCCGCCGCCAACCGGATCGAGACTGGTTAGTGTCGAGGACCCAGTACTGGTAAACCAGATCGCCCCGTTGTTCAAGCCGACAATGCGATAATTGTCGTCCTGGGGCGAAATAGCGATCGAACTCAGCGGCACTCCACTTTGGATCGGCGCCTGGCTAACCGTTGCGTTCGCGGTCCCCTGAGTACTCGATCGCAGTAACCGGTCCGTACCAAGATAGACTGTGTTGTTCGGACTTCCCGGACCCAAAGCCGTCGGACAATAGAAGTTCACAGCACTTGTAGTAGCGGGATTACAGGCCACGCCGTTCGTGGTTGCGTTACCAGAACAACCGAGAAAACTCCATGAACCGAACGGGCCACCGGTCAGGCTGCGCGCATAACCTATCTGAACGCCCGCCTGGTTGAAATAGGTGTGATACATGGTGGTGGGAGTACTCTGATCAATCATCGCAAACCCGCCATCACCATCATCAGAGTGGAGCCAGGTGGGACCAGTGGAAAGCAGCTCGGTACCATTATCCTGAGTGCCGCCTATACTGATATCGGGATCAGTCGGATGGACCGCGATGCTCTGAAACTGCGTGGCTCGAAACGTTGTGTTGTTCAGCGGGGCGAAGGTGTCACCTCCATCGGTCGATTTCCAGATACCGCCATCATCGCCACGATACACAATGCTGGAATTCGAGACGGCAATCTTGATCGCGTGTGTGTCAGCATGCGTCTGCGAGTCGTGCGCCGTGAACGCCGTGCCTGCGCCGTCCAATGAAGTGCTCTCTTGTCTGGCGCAAGGCCGGGTACTAACTGTGTTCGTAATATTTCCGCCCAGGAGAAGTTTATCTGTGGCGGAAGTTCCTCCCGGCAAAATGTCAAAACCGATGTTATAAAAGCACTGACCACCACAGAAGCCCCCGCCCCCGAATAACTCAGCGGACCAAGTGACTCCACCGTCGGTCGAGCGCCGCAAAGCTCCGGAGTTTGCTGCTGAATTGCAGTTGGATCCGCCAGTCGAGGGTTCGCCGCTGGCGGCGTAAAGGCGGGCCGGATTGCCGATCCCCAGCTGGGCAATAGCAAACTGTCCTCTTCCATTCGAAGTGGAGGTGGACGTCGTCGTAAACGTCTGCGTGAAGGTCGGGGATCCGGATAACGCGTTTGTTGAACGATAGATGCCTCCATCACCAGCGATATTTATGCCGTTCAGCCAAACGATGAGCGTATTTCCGGTAGGATCGCTCAAGTCGAAAACCATGTCGTTGACGTTGCGGTTCACCGTGCATGGATTATCAAAACACAGTCCCTGACCGGTGTCGGTTGTGCTTACGGCAATACGCGTCACCGTCGCGGATCCCGGCGCCCCGCCTACATTGCTCAGTTTGTAGAGGCCACGCATCGACAGGGGCGGGATGGTATTACCGAACGGAGGATTACCACCGATGCCGATCACCCCACCTGCTGTACCACACAAGAGTTCATTTGCATTGCCCGGATTGATGAGAATCTTGCTGACACTGCGACCCTGAAACGCCGGAACGCTCTGCGGGTTATTGCTGGCATCGTTATAGTTTCGAATCGGATTAAAGGGACCCACGAGAGTAGCTGTCGTCTTGGGATTATCGATTCTGTAAACGCCCACTCCGGCGAAGCTATCGGCCGAGCCGTTTGCCTCGCCGGTACCAACCCATAACCGATTATTCGCGGCATCAAGTGTCAAACATCCGATGGCGAGCGTTTGCGCGCTGTCAAAAATTGCTGTCCAGGTGGCGCCCCCATCGGTCGAACGAAATACGCCGCCCTGTGCCGCGCCAACATACAGAGTGTTCGCGTCAGATGGATCGATTTCAATTGCCGAAACACGACCACTGACATTGGTTCTGCCTCCGGAGGTTTGACCCAGGGGAATTGGATTCGGTCCCAGCTCAACCCAGTTGGGGAATGCCAGGGGGCTGTTCGTCTTTTTCGACTTTTCGACCGCGTCGCGCAGAGCTGCCACCTGATTATCCATCATCGCATTGGCCTGCTGGCGCGAAGCAGGATCGGCCGGTCGCGTCGGGTCAATGCCGCGCAGGAGAGCGACAAATTCATCTCTGCGTCTGATGTATTCACCCTCATCGAATGGTCCCTGAAATCCCGGACGAACATCCGGATCGCCTCCTTCTTCCTGTATCACCGCCAACGTCGTGCCGACAAACGAAAGAGCGAAGGCAAAAGCAAGCGTTGGTTTAGCAATCCGGGGGAAGTCGGCGTAAAGATTATGTTTGCGTGCCGGGAATGTCAATAGATAGCCAGACAAATTTCGTCCGCGTCGGAAACTCTTTCACTCAATGCGATCGCTTGCGCGGAGGCTTCTGACCTGCGAGTTTTTCGGCGTTGAGTTATTTCCTCTAGCGAACTATCAAGCAACGATAAGAGCCTCTCAGCTTCGAATATCTCTCAGGTCCGGAAGGGTGGTTTACCCCCGCTCTTTTCACAAGCTTATTTGCCTCGTTAAGGACCCTGCACGGGCTTATCACCAACATTGGCATTTCCGCCGGCGTGATCGTCACCGCGCAAAACGCCGGTTTGATCTATGTAGAATGACCGGCGGCCTGTTTTCGCGTATTCAATGGGTGTCGCAGTGGCCTCGAACCGATCACCAAACGCGTTTACCTCGAGGCGGTAGCCATACTTGTTCCACAGGTCCTTCGAAATCAGGTCTTCGCCAAATGCAACTCATGGATTGCGCCGAAACCGTCATTAGACAAAGCGTAGGTAATCGCCTGGGGCGCCGGGTTGAGACGCATTAAATATTCGCGCATTGAAACGGGCATCATCTGCGAGGGGTCATGTGCCGACTTCTGATAGGTCTCCATTAGCGCCGGCGACACATAAATTTGCCCGATCATGTCGTGGGGCTGCCAGCGCGTGAAGTTACGAAAGGCGCTATTTGAAGAGAGAGTTTGATGATTTAGATAACGATCGATGACGTGTCTGATGGCAGGCGTGGTCGAGATGATCATGAAATCACCGACGAAGGCATACGCAAACGCCCCCGCGAAGTTAACCAGCTCGGTATCGTCGTGCCGTTCGGATTGCGCGACCAGATTCGCTTCGCCGATTCCCAATCCCTCAAGCACGCGCGGCATCAACCGGCGAGCGGCTTCGCGATCGGTTATTGAAATCAAAAGCATCGGGCCGGATTGCTCTTCCTCCTGTTTCTTTTTCTTCGCCTGTTCACTTTCGGCGGTCTCCGGCGACGCTTTGGGCGCAGGCCGAGCAGAGGGCATCAATCTCAGGCCAGCCATTCCATTCAGCGACGTCATCGAACCGGCGAATGCAATTTCGTTTCCCAGGGCCGGCAATAACTCGTCCTTGATCTTCAGCGTTCCTTTCTTTTCGAATTCGGCAAACGGATCGACAGGTCTGTCGTCATTCTCGTATCTCATTTTGGCGGGCATCCGTTTCAGTTGGGCCATGCGTTCCTTGTTTTGTAATTCCAATTGAGCGAGCATCGCTTCGTACGTTTTCGGCAGATCAAACGAAGCGCTGACGAACATTTCAGTCTCATCAGGCAATACCGATGGCGCGTTCGGCACGAAACCCCGACCGGCAAGCAATTGCGGGGCGAACGGCACGACGAGCCGCTTTGCGTTTTGCGGCCCTATCAGCAACGCCCGGATCACATAGTCATCAGTTTCCTGCGAAACCGCGAGGCCAACTGCATCCGGCCATTCCGGCTCGCCACCCCCGAGTAATCCGATTAACGTTCCGAATTGGGAAAACGCAGCCATCTGCGCCTGTTGTGATTGAGTCGGGGTGGGAGCCGGAGTGCCGTCGACTGCCACAGTTCCCAGAACCGCCGTCGGTGGCTGCACTTCGACGCGCGTAACAGGCGATGAATCAGGTTGCGGCGATGCTTCGGGCTCAGGTGACGCCATCTGTTCTGGCTGATTAGCCATCGACTCCGCTTTTTTTGCCTCGTTGGCCGTCTCTTCTTCCTGTTCTTTGAGGATGCGTGCTTCTTCGGCTGCAATCTCTTCTTTGGTTGGCGGTTTAGGTTTGGTCTGATCTACCAACGCGACATTGACGTAAATAAAAATTGATTCCGATGAGAACCGATCCCGCGCCAGCCGAAAATTCTGGTCTTCGCTGAGCAACTTGCTCCCTTTCGGTCGCAAATTCTCCAGCTTGAACGCTCTGTCGGTAACGAAAACAAAACTGCCTGAACGCGTTACTACAAAAGGTGGCCCGGCAGGAGGCGGTCGCTCGGAGATCGTGACGCGCGTGGCTCGAACCGGCGGCATCTCAGGTGGCTTTGCCTTACTAGACTGATCACCAGCGCTTGTCTGGGCCGAGGATGGTTTTTGGCCGGCGCTCTCTCGCGTTGGTGATTGCGCGGGCGCAACGTTAGGCGCCGGCGTTACAGTCGGTGTCGCGGCAGGAGTTGGAGTCGGTGTCGGCAACAGCACCGGCAACAATCGATTGAGTTTTGGCTCAAACTTTATCGCATCTTCGGGCGATGACATTTCAATGGCCACGAACGCATTGGGAATTCCAGTCCTGGCGGGCCAGGTTGCGAACATTAGGCGCGAACCCGCCAGCATCTCTGCGTTTGCATTCAGGAACTTGATCAGAGCCGTAAACTCTTTCGGCGGGTCCGCGAGCTTCAGGATTGGATCGACAATTTCGCCCGCTCCGCCGGTGCTTAACAGCGTCCCGACGTTGCGCACTTCGCCATAAACTTTGTAACTGTCTTCGGACAGGAGGGTTTCGAATACCGGATCAGCCGGTTTGGCTGAGGCATTCTTCTGCAAGCCAGGCCTTGCCGTCGCCGGTGCCTGCTGCGCGCAAAGCGGCGCTGTGCACAACACAAGCGAAACAAGGACCGCAGTAATTTGCGTCAAACAATGGAAATGACTGAAGCGGGCCGAACTAACAAGCATTGGGGAACCTCCAGGAAGCAATTGCCTCTTACTGCGAGGATACCAGATTGCAAATGGGGCAGGAACAAAATCAAGCGCGCGACGGGGCAAGCAGCCCATCAGACTTAATCGCTTCCGTAACGGATTTCCATGCGCCGGATGCGGCTGCTGGCAGCGATCAGAACCAATGCCGTAACGATTAGCAACCCCGGGACCGAGATCCACCACGGGGTCGGCTCTGCCATCACCGCGAATGGACCCTCAGAAATAGGCACTGGCATAAGCGAGTTCAGATAGTGTATGACGCTAATCTTCTTCAACAGCGGCGGCAGGAGGAAGTTGATCCATTCCCATCCGTACAGCACCAGCGCCGGAATGATCGGATTGCGAATAAACAACCCGACAACCAGGAAGAAAGCGCCATACCCTACACATGCCAGCATGGTTATACCGGCATAACTTAGTAGTTGTCCCATGCCGGCGCCGTCGAGAAAGAACCGGGTGCTGGCTGCATACGCGTGCGGAAAAAATATCAGCAACATGCAGGCGACGGTTACGGCCGTAAACAATACAATCGAGGTCAGCAAGCCCGAAATATACTTTCCGGCCACGAGCACGTCACGACGCACCGCCGACAGGAAATAATAGTGCAGACTGCGATCCACGATCTCGCCGCGAAACAGATTCATAAAAATCCAGGCGCAACCAAAGAAGATTACCGTGCGCAGAATCAGGCCGCTGTAGATGAACGCGAAAATGTTTTGGTATTGGGAAAGATCCCGGCCCAGAGGGTTCACGATCTCAACCATTATTAGAAGGCCAACCGGCATCGACGCCAGTAGATAGACGAGGATCGAGCGCTTACCAAAAAAATTCTTCTCCAAATCAAGACGCAGAATAGCCGCGATCTGATGCCGCCAAAGCGACCAATTGGAACTCGGCGGTGGTGGTGATTCGGATTTCATTGTCTGGACCGTTGAACTCATGATTATTCCGTGCGGCTCTGTGCCTGATGGGCGGAAAGGCTCGGCCTTTCCGGGCAACCGCTTCTTCTACCCCCGCCTTCGAGGCAAAGCCTCAAGGGCGGTAATAAGGGCCGAACGCGACGGTAAGGCAAAGCCTTACCGCACATCGGGTGGCAAAGCCACCAGTATCGCGGTTAGTTACCTCCCTCTGAGCCGATCAAATACTGGTAGACGGCATTCAAATCGTCGTCGACGGGTGCTACTGATTCGACATTGACTTCACCCTGCGCCGCGACTTCGTTCAAGAGCAGGAAAAACCGATCGGGCTCGCGCGTCTTCACGAATAACCCGCCGCGATCGTCATGGACGCGCGCTTCAACGACATGGTCCTGGGCGAAGACCCTTGACGCCAAAAGCGACGGGCGATCACAACGGATCAGAATCTGCATCGGATGTTCCTGCATCTCGTCCCGTACACCGTGAACTGCACCCTCGGCGACCACATAGCCGTTATTCAAAAGCACGACCCGATCCGACATCATGTCGACTTCATGCAGGATGTGACTCGAAATAATCAGGTGCAGGCCTTCAGACCCGAGTTGACGAAACAGGGCGATCGTCTCCGCGCGGACCATCGGATCCAAACCATTCAACGGTTCGTCAAGAATCAATACCGAAGGCTGGTGGGCAATCGATTGCGCCAGCCGCAGCCGCTGCCGCATGCCCTTGCTGTATGCGCCAGTTCTTCGATCGGCTGCATCCAGTAAACCAACTCGCTCAAGTGCGCTTGCTGTCAGCCGATCTGCCTCCTTCTTCTCAAAGCCGGAAACCCGTAAAAACGACTTAATAAACTCACGACCGGTCAGACCGCGAGGGAACGAATCAAACTGCGAGCAATAACCAAGTTTGCGAAAAAGTTGTTCCGGACGATCGGTAGGGATGCCCAGCACTTCGATCCGCCCGCGCGTCGGCCGCAGCAAGCCGGTCATCAAGTTCATCATCGTGCTCTTGCCGGCGCCGTTCGGTCCGACCAGGCTGGTGATGCCCGGAGGAATTGTCAGCGTAACCCGATTGACTCCGAGTATCTCGCCGTAAAACTTCGAGACGTTCTCGAAAATGATTGTGCTCTCGGAAGACAAGTTCATCAGAATTGAATTCAGTTAACGCCTTCTCTCTTTGGGAGAGGGCGGATATTCACTTTACAACCTCGTATGCTTTCACTTTTCGCGACAACAACCACAAACAAAATGCGCAGATCAGGAAAAGCATGAACCACGATGCCCAGAGAGGTGGTTCGTTCATCACCACTTCGCGCATCACTCCGTTGCGGAACTCCTGGATTTGACCGGTCTGGCGCACGAAAGTACCGAACAGACCAGACCACACGTTGGCGATCAAAGCTCGCAGATCGATCAGATGGCCCCAACGCGTCTGAAAAAGTTGATTCACAATTTCGGCAAAGGCCGTGGGAATAAAGAAAACGCCCAGCAGGGCCGCGCGCGCGGCAACTCGCCATTTCACCCACGCTGAGATCGTTTGGGTTAATAAAGCCAGCAACAGAATCCAAACCAGGCTACCCAGAAAGATTGCGCTGGCAATCGGAATGTTCTGGGCGAACCACGACCAGCCTTCCAGATAACTTTGAAACAAGAAGAGTAATAACCCGGGTACCCAGGTGATTGTCGAAAGCAAAATGATCACGATCGACATTTTGCCGAAGACGTATTCGGCGCGGCTGAATGGCCGGCAAAGATACAACGGCAGCGCGTTATTCGTTAGATCGCGCGAAACCTGTTGCGGGCCGACCAGCATCGCCAGAAAGAATCCAATCATTCCCTGCGGCACAACAATCCATTCTTCAAAGAACAAGGCATCGATCGGCAGCAGGTCTCCGACATTAATGCGCCACACCGCCAATACGCCCGCGTTGTGGTGCAGATAAATCAAGATCGCGCAGACCAGCGGCCAGACAAATGACAGAGCAAAGAATGCAGTGAACAGTTTTGAACGGAACACGTGGCGATACGCATGCCGCGGAATGATCAGAAAGCGGCTCCACTCCGGCGTCAGCGGACCTTCATACGGCTTGTAGGCTTGCTCAAAAACGGCCATCGCGCTTCACATTCCGATTCGCTGCGGAACCTGTTCCGCATTAAATCCATTCTCCATTGCCTTCAAAAATATGTCTTCGAGCGAATCACGCTTATAAGTCAGCCGGCGAATTTGCACCTGTCGCTCGGACGCCAGGCGATATAGATCGCGGATCTCGGCTCCGGCCTGCAGGATTATTTTCAAACGATGATCGCCGGTAATCGCATATTCACAACCCAGAGAAGCCACGGCCTCCGCAAATGCTTTTTGATCGCCCCGCGTCTCGAGCATTAAGAATTTCTTGTTTGCTTTACGCTCCGCTTCCAAATCGCAGTAAACGACCAGGTGGCCATCTTTCAAAATTAGAATCTCCTCGCAGCACTCTTCGACATCGCGCAGCAGGTGCGAAGAGAGGACTATGTTCGCCTTGCCGCTGTCGCGAATTTCCCGAACCAGTTTGATCATCCGCTGGCGGGCCGGCGGATCGAGGCCGTTGGTCGGCTCATCCAGGAAAATCAGCTTCGGGCCGTGGACGATCGCCTGCGCCAGTTTGGCCAGCTGTTTCATACCCAGCGAGAACGTCTCCAGGTTCCGGTAGCGCGCCTCCCCGAGGCCGACATAAAAGAGCGCTTCGTGGGCGCGCTCCAGCGCCGTTGCGGAAGGCAGTCCGGAAAGTTCGGCCATCAAACGCACAAAATGAACGCACGACATTTTGGCAATGAACGAATCGCGCTCAGGCATATAGCCGATGAATGATTTGATTTCGTTTGCTTCGCCGCGAATGTCGCGGCCCAGGATGCGCGCCGTTCCCGATGTCGGAGGATGAAAACCCAGCAGGGTATGAATCAGCGTGGTCTTTCCTGCCCCGTTTGGTCCCAGCAGGCCAATAGCGCGTCCGCGCAGTTCGCCGCGCAAGCCTTTCAGAATCGGCCGGCGACCAAAATTGACGCTCAGGCCGTCTAAATCAATGACGGGGTCAGTCACTATGAGTCTTTCTAGTTCGCTCTGCCGGCCAGTGATTGCCCGCCGGCGATGATTGGCCACGATCTCGGCTCTCTTATACGCTTCGGTCGCGGCGAACTCAAAACAAATCCAAGACCGAATGTCGCGCCCATGGCCGCATATGAAATCATCAGAGCATACGCTTCTCCAGCCAGCAAAGTTCTGCCGATCGCGAGTAGCGTTACCAGAAAGACAGGAAGGTTAAGAACCAAAGAAGATGTTAGTGGAAAGATGGAAACACGGGTCGAGTCGCGCAGGTATTTTTTCAACCAGGTGAGTGATGGCCCATATGCCAGGGCGAAGACCAGGGCTGAAGAAATCAGCGAGATCATGGTTGAGTCGTTTAGAATCGAAGTCCCCCGGCCGGCGACCAGGCTCAAACCGCAGAACAGGGTTAAGAGGCCGATAAACCAGGAACCTAACGATATGAACGCCAGCTTCATTCGATTTTGTCCGTGCCTGGACCTGGGCAGAGTCGTTCGATTACACAGATTGCGATCTCAACGCGACGCAATCTGTGCAATCTGAGTAATGGCTACTGTTTCTGCTTTCGCATTCCCTGACCGAGAAGGTGCTCGAGCTCGAACGCGTTCGGCATGCCCAGCAACATTGCGGGGCTTATGCCAAATGGTCCACCTTCACTGCTGGAAGCAAACTCAATGTGATCTCCAAACGCATAAGCATAGAACAAAGTGGGTTGCATGTTCGCCGCGATCGCGATCGCTTTCTGCTGTTCGGCGGGCAATCCTTTCGCGGAATTTGCGAAGCCCGCAAACGGCCGCACCAGCGAGCCAATATTGTGATAAACCAGCGCCGAGAAGTTCGCATTTCCGTCGACCGGCAACCCGGCGGTGAATTTCGGCGAACGCAACAGCGTGGTTCCGGAATCGTGATAGGCCAAAGCCTGTTCGATCAGAGCTCGCGTCGGTCCAACAATCATGTAGCCGTTCGCGAAGGTGTAGTTAACTTCGACCCCGAAATCCTTCGACTTCAAACTATAGAACGTTCGTCCGCTTGAGTCGGCACGCTCCCAATTGAGACCGCTCTTCCCTTCCTTCGTCGCTTGCTTATTAATCTCGTCGACGACGCGCTCAAAAGTTTGTTGCAAATGCGCGGGATCGTTAACTTCGAAAATCAGTTTCCATGAAGGCATCGGCAGAACTGGTCCGTCAATCGCAAACGCATATTCTCCACCCAACGGCGCCGCAAAGTCTTTGCGCACGTCGAGTCCGTGATCCTCCTGAAGTTTGTTCAAATGGTTCTTCAAGTCGGGACAAACCGTGTCCAGCGCGCCCAGCAGATCGTCAACCAGCGCCACCGGATTCTTGACCACAAAACCGCCCACCACATTTGCGTCCGGCGAGATGTATGAGAGCGAACCCATCGGTCCGGGTTTCGCCAGCCACGAGGTCACTCCGTGGGTTGTTTCCGCGAACGAAAGGACGGCGCGCGTGTTCGTCTTCCCTTCCAGATCCTTCTGATCAAGAACGAAGTATTTCAGGTTAAGAAAACCGAGTTGGTTCAGTGCCTGCTCGCGCTGCTCGCCACCTTTGTCCCCGGTACGCAAATTCCTGGTTTGCGTCAGAATTTTTTCCAGGTCCGCGGCAACCACCAATCCGGCGCCTTCGTGATAGACGTCGGCAACCCGAGCGTAAAATGGCGTGGCGGTGAAGCCGTTCGCCGATTGCGTTCTGCGCGCGAGGGCTTGCAACTGATCGAGCCTGGGACTGGCAGCCAGTACATTCTCATGTATCCAGACGAATATTTCCTTCTCTTTGCCTGCGCTCGACGCCTGTTCAGATCCTGCACTCACGTTTGGATCGTCGACGAATCGAATAGCGGACGCGTTCTTTCCTTCCGCTCCCAGCTTCTTAACTTCTTCATCAAAGAACGCGCGGAAGCCTGCGGGATTTTTTAGCTCTGCCAACACAATCGGGCCAACCGGATTTCCCTTCTCGTCCATGCCGGCGCCGGCGGCGATTTCATCGCCCAGTTGAGCGCCAAACTCGCGCATCGTGCCGATTGCCTGGTTCATTCCCGGGCCCGACTGCCGTTTGTCGAACCAATCATGCAACGCCGGATTCTGCTGAATTCGCTCCTGCATGATGCGGTGTGATTCAGCAATCGTTTCGCTCAAATTCGGCAGCGCCGCGTACAGGACTGTGTTTTCGGGCATCATCTCAAGCAGGCGCGTCGAATGACGTACGCCCGGCTTGGGCACGCTGTTCAGCTCTTTTTGCAACGCGGCCAGGGCGTCCAGCGTTTGGTTGTAGGTTTTGGCGTTGCGACTCCACGCCACTTCGTTTTTGACCGGGACAGTTTCGATCGATGAATTGGTTGTAGCTTGTTGACCGGCGCGGAGTACTTGATCCCTGCCTCCGGAATCGAGATGGACTTCACCATCAATTACGGAGACTCGCGAACCCTTGGTGCCCGCATTCACTGCGAAGGTTGTTCCGGTTACGGATACCAGCGAATTTCCGCCGTCGGTATCCACAAACAAATGTCCCTTCTGTTTCGCGGCTTGAACAATGACGCTGCCGCGATCCATGTGAATCGTCGCGCCTTGTCCGTTTTGAGTGATCGAGAACTCTGAACGATCGTTGATTTCTATGGTCGAGCCATCGCCCAGGCGCACAAGGGCATGCGCGTCTTTCGCGGTGCGAATCGTGTCGCCCCTGCCGATCTTTTGGCCCACAGTCAGCGGCCTAATCTGCGAATTGGCAATCGCATAAACCGGGCCATCAGCGGCTTGCACGGTCGCTTCGACCGATCCGAACGGGACATACCGTTGAATCAGAGGCAGGGCGATCAATCCCAGTCCAATGACCAGGACCGCGGCAATTCCCCAACGCACGACGACCGGTTGCAAGCTGTAATTGAAAACTTTGCGCGGCTGCTTCCGCACTGCGGGTGCCACTGTCACTCGAGACTCGCGTGCCTGCTTCAAAGCCCTGCGGCAGGGAATGCATTCATGCGTGTGATCGAGGAGCAGGAGCGCGCGCGCTTCGGAAAGTTTTCCCTGCAAGTAAGCAGGGATCAGCGATTGAAAGTCGGCGCAACCCTCTATCGTCCGAATGGGAGCAGCAATTTCGGTTTTCGCCACCGCTTGGGTTGATAGTTTCGTCCAAACGCGGTCGGCCGCGTCGTTCATCGCTGCCGAATCCGTCTCTTCTGCGCGAATGCCGGCAGTGACTTGATCCAGGATGTGATTTAGTTCTTTGTTCTTCATAATGATTCTCCGGAATGATTGCTAAACGCAGTCGTCAGTTTGCGGCCTTTAAATAATTTCCAATCTCTTTGCGCAGGCGTACGCGCGCCCGATGCAACGTCACGCCGACAACCAGTGTAGACGTTTCCATCATGCGCGCGATTTCCCCGTTGTCGAACCCTTCGAAATATCGCAGCGCAAACATCGCGCCGGCCCTTTCGCCAAGTCGCGCGACGGCTTCGCGAATCAGTTTTCGCAATTCGCGGTCTTCATGATGCGCCTCAGGAGTGCGTCTCGATTGATGTTGTTGAGCACTCTTTGACATCTCGGCGCTGTTCTCAAAATCATCTATCGTCACGGACCGGGACCGTTTTCGCTTTCGCAGAAGATCAAGTGATGCGTTAATTGCGGCGCGCGATAGGTAAGCTTCCGGGTTCTCTGAGCGTTCGAACGTTGCACCCTGGGCTCCGGCCAGGCGAGTGAAAACCGTCTGCAAAACATCTTCCGCGTCCTCTGGACTGCCGGTCACACGGTGGGCCATCCGGAAGACGCGATCGTAGTGTTCGCGAAACAGAGCTTCGAGGTCGTTGATTCTTTCTGTATCTGGACTTTCCACCGTGGAAACAAACGATGAACTTCGATGGCTCGTTCCGGCTTTATCCGAAACTGTAGCGTATGACGTTCTTTGAGGTTTTGCAGCAGCCAGCACGGTGTCGCCTTAAATCCTTTCCACTCATATAACGCTTCCGTGCAGTGATTATTAACAACCGAAAACCGAATTCGAAAGAATCTGAAAGCTTTTGCACATAACCAGCTTCCAGATCAGGTCGATCAAGATGGATTAGTCAGACGGAAAAAGAGATAGGGTGCGATGTCCGTGAGCCAGACCATCACACCCCAATTGCGCGAACCAGATGATTTTCTGGCAGCTGCGTTTAACTTCCTCGAATTGTCACTGAAGACTCAAGAGGACGAGGATCTCTGCCTGGCCTTTGGCCAGCGGCTCCAGCGCTTTGCCGATGATCGTGCCGGGGCGATGCATCAAACGTCCATGCACCCGCAAAGGCTGTGACTTCATGGCCACCCCCGGA
>WNGF01016468.1_pt1 | contig 14610 bp, 11 predicted proteins | sample 5400641 | NCBI WGS metagenome assembly WNGF01 (sample SAMN13153371, study PRJNA577476) | soil metagenome | isolation source: 80 cm soil or saprolite under grassland replicate 2 | place: USA:California | collected 2016-06-15
TTCTCGCAATACTATGCATCATGTGTTTATAATGGTGAGGCTTTACGTGATGCGATAAGAGTTGTTGGAAAGAGATTTAAAGACGAAGGGTTAACAACAAAAATTTTTATGCCCGAAGATGTTGGATATCTCGATGGAGTTTCTTCAATGGTGCAACCAGCATTGAATGATGATTCTGCAAAACAATATATAAGCATAATTGCAGTGCATGGTTATGCGCTTGATGGTGTAACGGCAAATTCTCCTGATGCGCAAACCTGGCAAACAATGAATAGCTGGGGTGCTCAATATGGTAAACCTTTGTGGATGACAGAAACATCGGGATTTTCAAACGATTTTAAAGGTGCTATGGATTTAGCCAAAGCGATGTACACAGCAATTAATTTTGGAAATATTTCTGCATGGTTGTTCTGGAGTTTAAGCACAGGCAATCTTGATGAATATTGTTTAATGAGTTCATCAGGCACAAAAAGCAAACGCTATTTTGTTTCAAAAAATTTTTATCGTTATATACGCCCCGGTGCTTACAGGATAAGTGTTTCTGCCCCTGAACAAACCAATATCTATCCATTAGCATTTAAACATGATATAGAAAATTCGCAAACGATTATTTTGATAAATGATAACACAATAGATAAAGCAATAAAATTATCGGGTGCAGGTTTGCCATCACAATTTGAAATGTATGTTACTTCCGAAGTTGAAGATTGCAAGGATGACGGAGCAGTAAACACAAGTGATACAGTTTTGCTTCCGGCAAGCTCAGTTGTTACATTGTATAAGAAGAATTAAACCTAGACCCCTTGAAAGTAATGTTGTTTAATTAAGCCCTGTAAAGGCTATAGTTCGTAGAATAGATTAGATCCCTCCTAACGTCGGGATGACAAGCTGAAGAAAGATGAAAAGCTTAAGAGTAAATCTTAGCTTAATTATAAAACTTTAGCTTGTCATGCCGAAGAATGAGGCATCTGTTTTCTCCTAGTTCAATAGAATTTACTTTCAAAGGAAGTGACACAACAGAATCTTAATAGTAACAATACAGTTAGCAAACAAAGAAATTATTAATCATACTTGCAAAAAATAATTTCATGCGTATAAAAATATTTTTAATTATTGCGTTTGTTGTATGTACTTCATCTATTAAATTATACACACAAACAAAAACATCTTTCAGTAAAGAAATCGGTGAGTATGCACAACTGCTACAAGACCTTGAAAAAGATATGCTGAAGTTTGAAGAAACGCGCATTGATACACTTGGCGGAAAAGTGAGAACCGTTTTTGTGCCGTGGATAAGAGATAATGTGCACGTGATGAAGGCAATGAAATATATACACAAAGACGTGTCGAGTTTTATTGAATTTTTTCTCGAAAACCAAACGCCGGAGGGAATGTATTACGATTACTATATGCCACTTAGTTATGGCGGCTCGGGCGACAGAAAAAATATTTTCGATAAAAGATACTGGAAAGTTTTTCCTGAGGACAGTATTCAAATGCATCGTTTGCCTGTAGAGGCAGATGTAGAATATCTGGTGGTGGAAGGTGTGTATGCTGTGTGGCAATCAACAGGTGATACCGCATTCGTAAAAAAGTGGTTGCCTGCTTTGGTGAAAGGATTGAATTATTCTATGCGTGATCCATTGCGATGGTCAACAAAATATCAACTCGTAAAAAGAGGATACACATTAGATACATGGGACTTTATGCAGTTACCTTATTCAAGAGAAGAATACACACGAAGGGGTGGCAATATTCAGAAAGGAATTTTTGATATTGATGAAAAAACACCGATGGGCATTATGCATGGAGACAACAGCGGCATGTATGCAGCATGCAAACAATTGGCAGAAATGTTTAAAGCAATTGGCAACAATGATGAATCAAAATCATGGCAACAAAAAGCAACAGAATTTCGTAACAGAACAAATGTATTATGCTGGAATGGAAAATTCTATGCGCATTTTGTTGAAGATGATCCGCAGCCGCCTTATTTAAAAATGGATCAAAAAAATACTTTGAGCTTATCGAATCCTTATGATATAAACCGCGGCTTACCCACAGAAGAAATGGCTGAATCAATTATCAAAACGTATAAAGATTTAAAGGAAAGTAACAAATCAAATTCTTTTGCAGAATGGTATGGCGTTTATCCTGCAGTGCAACCGCATTTTGCAGATTACAAACCCGGTTCTTATATGAATGGCGGTGTGAATACAATTGTTGCCGGTGAGCTTGCTAAAGCTGCATTTCAGCATGGCTATGAAACTTATGGTGTTGATATTTTGCAGAGAATAATTGTGTTGATGAAAAAGCATAATGGCGATTTGCCTGTTGCTTATAATCCGAATGGAAAAGTTGATGAAGGTATTCCCGATAACTGGGGACAGGCTGCCGTGTATAGCGCACTGATAGAGGGGCTTGCCGGTGTTGTTGATAAAGGTATACAGTTTCGTTCAGTCGAAATTTCTCCGCGATGGCTGGCTGCGAACAAAGATAATGCTGAAGTAACGGTTGCTTATGGACCAACAAGTGCTGCAGTTAATTATAAGTATGCACATAATGTCCCACAAAAAGAAATTACATTACATGCATTGGGAAATTTTGAAATTTGCACAGCACGTATTTTACTTCCTGCAAATGCAAGCAAAGCAAAAGCTATTGTAAATGGAAAAGAATATGCTTCGCAAACAGAAAAACTAAATGAAAGTGTTTATGTTGTAATAAAAAATTTTAAAGGAAGCAATATGGATTTGAAAGTGAAGTATGAATAGTTTTCACAGATTGAGATTTGATTCAGTATTGCTTTTCTAATTATGTACGCCTTTGTGGGGTTCTTTTTTTTCTTCCTCTTCCATCTGATCTTCCAGCATTACTTTTACCCGTAAGGCTTTTAATCCGCTCACGCCCTGCAGTTCTTCAAGATCAAATTTTTCTGCTTCGCCTGCTATAAGATTTCGCTTCTTTAAATATTCTATAAACAAGAGGTATTCATCAACTTCATCAGGATGCGAATAAACGATTGCAATGGTGCCTGGTTTTGTTAATCGCTCATTGGTATTTTTGATGTGGACTTTATCAATTCTTTTTTTCAATACTTCATAGCGTGCATTATAAACTCCGTCAACATCAAATTTTCTTTCAGCGCTGCGAAAACTTATCGAAATAGGCTCACTGTGAACAAGGATTAGCTGTGTAGTTTGCAAAGGTATCGGCAAGTCAGGCTGCATGCGATGAATTCGCTGTGCCGCCATAGCCAATGTGGTGATTTGCCAAAGCTTTAAATTTTTTAAATAAATACTATTGAATTTTTTTTCAGGAGTGATTGATTGTCCGATATAAATATTGAACTCCACTCCGTCTGTAACAAAGCGCTCAAAATAATGCGGGTAGATATTTTGCGCATCAGATTGTTCGCGGTCAAGAAATCTTGTTACCTGGTTATTGATACGTGTAACGCTTTCTTCAAATTTTTTCCGGTTATGGGTAAGCATATGCAACCGCTCGTCAACAGACATAAAATATGTTTCAATTTCACTGCTTATATCAGGTATCGCTTCCTGCAAATACCGAAGCAATGTCGCAGCTTCTTCTTTTAAAAAAAGTTGCACTGTTTGCTCATCATTTGTAAAAAGAAAATTACTGAAAAGAAAATTACTGATTGAACTGCTGTAATTATCAATTCTTGATTCCACTTCCTGCAATAAAGGAAATGAAAAGCGCTCCTGTGCAGATGCAAGAATTTTTTTTATCCATTTCAATTGGTCAATCATATCCTGCTGAACAGCAAGATTTCTTTCTCCTGACGAGTTGCGTATATCAACCGAGCCATACAATGGATAAACATTATCAAATATGATCTGCTCCATCTTCGCTTCTTCACCTTTCTGTAATTGCGAAAGATAATTGATCGCTGTATTTGCAAACTTCCATTCAACAGAGGATTGCACCGCAGTAAATTGTTCTTTAATTACTTTGTTCACCTGGTTCTCAAAATGCTCTATACTTTTTTGCAACGCATCTTCTATCAACTCAATAACAGGTTTAATCCTGGCTGCGGAATTTGTATTTGGCAAGACAGTATCTTTCGAAGAAATTTCAAGACTTCCAATTACTTCATCATGATGATGCAATGGAAATATTAATGTGCTTGTCCAACCTTCTTCGATAAGATGCTTAAGAAAAGTATTCTGTCCTGATTTTTCTTTTGACAATTTTGATATAAACAAGTAAGCTAACGAATCATTTGTAAATGCTTCTGTTACATATTTGCACAACGCAGCTCTTTTTGCAGCCTCGTGAACATCCTTTAAAAGAATACTGTTTGAAAAATTAAGTTTTGAACCTGCGAAATAATTATTAATATTCACAAAAGGAGTAATGCCTGTTTGTATTTCAGGCATATTGAGAAGATATCTAATTTGCTGTTGGAGATCTGTAAAGAGTTTTGTATCAACAAATGCATTATCGCTTTGCAGAATTTTTTTTACGTGATGAATAACAGCTTTCTCCGTTGCATCGCGTATATAAACAATAGCAATTCCATTAAATATAAATTCATCCAAAGGCAGTAGCTGCGGCAATTCGGCATAATGTGAAATATCGCTTACCCTGCAATATTCAGTAATGTAATTTTCCGGTAAGAGTGGAAGTTTAGCATCAGTGTAAACATCAATAAACTGTGAATCGAATTCAAGTTCCAAATAATTGCTTATGTTTTTTTCAGTATCAGGATTAGTGCAAACACATGTTATGCTGCCCGTTAATTTTATTCCGTAAAATTTTTCCAGGATCAGTTTATATGCCATATGCATTTTAGCAAGTTCAATATTTTCTTTTGCCTGCTCATCTGTTCCATGCAGATAATTTTCTTTTTTATCCTGTAAATTTTTCTTTAAATCCGCTGAAGCAAATACTGCTCTTGTGCCAAACGGCTCTGTTATTCCAAATAATTTTTCCTGATTCAAAATTGATATTGGAAAAACCGTTGTCATCATTTGTTCAATAATCTGTTTGTGCTTTTTCAATAATTGCAGATCATCAATGGGTTCAAGTAATTCGCTATGTTGAGAAAGTTCTTCCAGAAGCCTGCTGTATGTTTTCCCGCCTTCCGGGTTGTTTTCAATTATTTCCTGCCATGCTCTTATCAATGGTTGAAAAGATAAACGGCTTCTGAAAACCAAAGGTGCGCTATATTTAAAATTGTCCATTGGCAGGAATTAATTCTCCATGTTAAAAGGTTACATAAAGAGCTTTGCAGAAAAGGAATATATAATAAAGATAAAAAAGTATATCCACAAAGCAATGTTGACAGGTTGCCTGTTGATTAGAAGAATTTTTTTGTACCGGCTTTTTATTTTTGAGGAAGCTTTCGTTGCGTCGCACTCTTCAACAGCAATAGCTTTATTGATCGGAAAACCGATTTTAAACTGTTGCAAAAGATATTGAATTGAAATGTAAAATCGTATTTCCATCACAGAGCAGTACACGCAGATAAAAACTTTTGTTATCATTGTTTATTAAAAGATTGCTACGTGAAAAATTATTCCCTTATTGCGCTCGCTGCATGTATAATAAATTCAGCTATTGCAAATGCAACTTCATCATTACAAATTGATAAACTCACCTGTGAATACATTGAAAATCCTTTGGGCATTGATACAAAAATTCCACGTTTTAACTGGACATTCAAAAGCACAGAACGAAATCAATTTCAATCAGCATATGAATTAATAGTAAGTGATAACGCAACCGATATTCAGCAACAGAAAGGCAATATGTGGTCAACAGGAAAAATTACTTCATCACAAAATATACAAATTGAATATGGCGGAAAAACATTGCAATCTTTTACAAGATATTACTGGAGAGTAAAAGTATATAATCAAAATAATGAAGCATCATTATGGAGTGAGATCAGTTGGTTTGAAACTTCGATGTTGAATACAAATGGCCTGCCTGCCGGACAGGCAGGTTGGAAAGCGAAATGGATTAATGATGGAAGTAAAAACCCTTAGCGTGCCGAACATTATTATAAAGATGATCGCATGCCATTGTTCAGAAAAGAATTTGATGCAAATAAGAAAATTGTATCTGCAAGATTATATGTCAGCGGACTTGGTTATTATGAAGCATTCTTAAACGGAAATAAAATTGGCGACCACGTTTTAGACCCGGGTTTTACAACTTACAAAAAACAAGTGTTGTACGTTGTGTATGACATTACATCTATGCTGAAGAAAGGAAAAAATGTTACAGGTATTATGCTGGGTAATGGATGGTATAACCCGCTTCCAATGCGGTTATTTGGAAGAATTGATTTGCGCAAGTATCAGCAAACAGGCAGACCATGTGTGAAAGCAGAAATGCATATTAATTATGTTGATGGCACAACTGAAACAATTATAACAGATGAAACCTGGCAAACAGCACCTGGCCCTATTGTACGCAACAATGTTTATTTGGGTGAACATTATGATGCTCGTCTTGAACAAAAAAATTGGTGTATAACCAATGCAGATAAAACTATGGGACAAAATTTTGCAGGTGTCGCAAGAATAAAAGTAAAAGGCACAGCAGGTACAAAAATTACTTTGCGTTATGGTGAAGATGTTTACAAAGATGGCACATTAAATTATATGACTACGGTTTGCACTCAATTAAAAAAAGGAGGATTGAAGGGTGGACCCGGCGCTCCCGAAACAGCATGGCAGGAAGATAGTTATACATTGAAGGGCGAAGGCATTGAAACATGGGCGCCGCGATTTACATTCCACGGTTTTCGTTATGTTGAAATAGCAGGATGGCCGGGTAAACCAACCATTGAAGATATTGAAGGATTGCGAATGAATGCAGACTTGCAAAACAATGGAACATTCTCTTGTTCAAATGAAATGTTTAACAAGCTGCATGAAAATATTCAGTGGACTTTTTTAAGTAATGTATTTAGTGTTCAATCTGATTGTCCCGGTCGTGAGAAAATGGGTTATGGTACGACATGTCAAATTTTTATAGCAAAGCTGTTCATGATTATGCAAATGAGCAACAGCCTGATGGCGGCATTACAGAAATCGCACCTTATACTGGCATTGCAGATTTGGGTTATGATGGAGAATCAGGTCCGCTTGGTTGGGAATTGGCTTTTCCATATTTGCAAAAACAGTTGTATGACTTTTACGGTGATAAACACATCATCGAAGATGCCTATGATGCATTTACAAAACAGATAAATTTTTTGCAATCAAAAGCAAAGGAGAATTTATTTTATTGGGACATCAGCGATCATGAAGCACTTGATCCAAAACCTGAAGCATTTAGTGCATCTGTATTTTATTATCATCATGTTTGTCTGGCTGCAGAATTTGCAGGCATCTTACATAAAAAAGATGATTCATTAAAATATGATAAGCTTGCTAAACGAATTAAAGATGCTATCGTTAGAAAATATCTTGTTCCAAACACCGGGCGTTTTGATAATGCTACACAGTCTGCACAAATCTTCGCATTGTGGTATCATCTCTCACCAAAAAAAGATTCTACTTTCAAAGTATTGATGAATGAATTTGCACGGCACAACTGGCATTTATCGACCGGTATCTTTTCTACTAAGATGATGTTTGATGTGCTGCGTGAAAATGATAAGAATGATATTGCCTATACAATCGCCAATCAGCGTGATTATCCGGGCTGGTTTAACATGATTGCGAATGGTGCAACCACGCTTTGGGAAACATGGGCTTATCCGGAAGAAAGTCCTTCTCAAAATCATCCAATGTTTGGTTCTGTTGACGAATGGTTTTATCGCTCCTTGTTGGGCATTAATGCGGCAGCGCCTGGTTTTGAAAAAATTATCATCAAACCACAGCCTGTAAAAGATTTAACGTGGGCAAAAGGAAGTTATCAATCTATAAGAGGAAAGATTATAAGCGATTGGAAAACTGATGGGAATAATTTTATGCTGGATGTTTCTATTCCTCCCAATACAAAAGCAACAATATATATTCCATCAAAAGAAAATGGTGCGATAACAGAAAATGGAAAAGCAAAGCAAGTGCTTCGTTACGAAAAAGGATATACACTTGTTGAAGTTGGTTCGGGAAATTATTCGTTTATGACTGAATCAATTTATGGAGAAGGTTATGAAGAGTGAATGGTGAATTGGCAATCGTGAATCGTCTTTCCGTATCGTTGCTTGCCTGTATGTGGTGCAGAGAGTGCAAGGAAAGTACTTAATCCTTCCCTGCCATAAAGAGTGACAGACGCTGTATTAATATATATTAATGTCTTAATGATTTCTGTAATAATGTTACTCAACAATAATCACCTTATCACTATCTTCCCTTTTAATTGTAAGTATGCCTCCTATCTTTAAAGGCTTCCATGTAAAGCCTTCTGCAGATAAATCTTTCAATTCTTTTGCAGACTTTTGGTCAAGCAGTATGGCAGAAGGTTTTCTAAGTAATCTGATTTGTTCTGCGCCTGTTGTGTCAAATGTTCTATAGAATATTTTTATTTTTTCCCGGTCAACACTTCCTAAATCATCTCCGAAATATTTATCGGCAAGCGGTGCATAATCTGTTTCCTGAATAATGGAAGTAGACGAAATGATATGCTCTTCATCTGAAGGTGCAAGTTCCGGCATGGCATCCATTGCACGCAGGAAATGACGAACATAATCACCATAGCCATCGGTAAGCCAATTGGCATCATTGGGGTAACGGTTCTTGCCATCCTTATCAACCATATAAGTTGCCCAGTTGAGCTGACGAACTGCATTATCGTAATGAAACCGGTCACCTGTAAGCGACATGTATTGCAGTTCGGCAGATGCTTCTCTTGATGTATGACTATTACCCGGTTGCTGATATGCTGTTTGTTCATTTACCACTATAACACCATATTTTTTCCAGCTTTCATTACGCAGTTTTTCATAAACCCAATCAAAAATTTTTTTTACATCTGTTTTCCAAGCGGGAAAATATTTCGAATGATTCATCATAAATTGTGCAAATGTAATGGCATTAATCTGTGTATCGCTCCATCCCGGAATATCTTCAAAGAAGGGGCCCCACTTATTGTTTTGCAAAGGATATTTTTTCATCCAGTTGATAATCTTTTCAAAAGCTTGTTTGTATAATTGTGTTTCACCGATATTCAGTTCCTGCAACTCAAGAAACAGTTCGAGTGTACTACTCCAATTGGTTGTATAGCTGCTTAATCCAACATTCTGTTCATTGCGATTGTTATTCAATAATTTTCCAACTTCACCTGTAACTGCATTTACTTTAAAAGGCACTGGTGAGTTATTTTCATCACCATCCTTTGTGTGTTTTGCCAATGTGTTTGCAATTTTTATTGCTGCGTTTAAATATTCGTCATCGGTAATGTTTGGATGACGTTCTTTGTTCGTCATTTTATAAAGATGTAAAAGCTCTAATCCGAATGAACCTGCTTTATCAGACTGCGTATAATTTTTTCCAATGATCATATCACCGTTGTAAATACCGGAATAAACAAGCGTGTTGTAAGGGTAGGGAATATCAGCCCATTCAGCATTCGAAGAAGACAGCCCATGAGTTAAATAATAATCAGCAATAAATTTCATGTTCTCTTTAATGTGATCATTTCCTGTATAAGCATACAACAATCTCCACGATGATAATGCCATAGCCAATTGATCTCCGCCAAGTCCCCGCGGGTCATTCACTTTTGATTCCCACACCTGATGATTCATGTAATAAGGAATGCCGTTCATATCCGTTCGCATAGTATCCCAAAAATTCCAAACGAGTTGTATAACATGACTCCATGCTTTGCCCGGCTCATCGTGAGACCATGGAATAATATTTCCCGCAGCATCTGTTTTAATATTGTGATAAATCAATTTTTCTGTTTGTGCAGATGCTCTGATAAATAAAACAAAAAATAAACGATGCAGTAATTTTTTTTCATTGCAGTTAAATTTTAAAATCAAGTGGTTGATATTTCATATTGAAATGATAAAATGTTTCGGAGTTCAACTGATGCCATATAATCGGAACGATAAAGTGATTGCGACGCAATGAAGATGCTACGAAGAACCACAGTTGGTATCATGCACAGCATTCTGCGAATAAAAAATAATTTCAAATCACTTACCAATAACTTTATTCAACAAATTCTCTGTCATTTTCTGCACACGAAAATCACTCTTTGTAAAATCAACAGGATGGCCGTGATATGCGCTGTTTGGATTCAATGTTTTTGGAAATAAAGGCGGCGTGGAAAGCAACATATTCCACCAGCAGGTAGCGGCATCAAAAACAAAATTTCCTTTGGGCATTTCATAAATAGTAGTCGCATAATCAGTGCTGTCTTCTCTTGTAATCATTGCGCCGGTTGCCAACACTTTTATGCCCGGATATTTTGCCAGCGGAAAACCATGATACTCCCATCCCACAAGGTCTTTTATTGAGTCGCCTTTCTTCATGCCTGTTCCTTTAAACAACCAATGCTCTGGCGCAGTGCATTTCCAATCAGCCAAACCAACGCCGTAAGACTTTGCACCCAAAAGTTTTTCTTCATCCTGATACCTTTGTGTGCGCCCCGTTACCCTGTTCGCCACGCCATTGCCATCGGGCTTTAAACAAGATTCTCCGCTTACAGCATTGCCACCAAGAAAAAGAATATTCACTCCAGCATCGCGAGCCGCCAACACATTATTAAACATTTGCCGCGACCAATATTCATCATGACCAACCGACAAAAAACCTTTCGCACGCAACAACTCATTCGCATTGGTGTGCACATCGAGATTTGAAATGTAAGAAACATCATAACCCTTTGACTCCATCCAATAAGCTAATGGAAACTCCCACATAAGAAATTCACCCGAACCGATAAACCGCGGGTCGCCAACACCTACCGGCAACCCGTTAAAGTAAAAAGTATAAGGACGGTTAAAACTTATTTCGGGGCCCGCATCAGAATTCCACGGATTGTGTTCACCGTTTTCGAAATGCCAGTCGTAGCCTGAGCGCCATGCGGTCCAACGGTTATAGTTCTGCCAGGTAAAATCTGAACATTGAAAAAGAAAATCTGTTTTACGCTCATCTTTCACGATAAAAACAATATAAGATTGCATGCCTGAAACAGTCGCCGTCATCTTACCAATATACACACCGCTCACCCAATCGTTTGGAATTTTTATCTCAAAACTTTTTGTCCACTTACAATCGCGAAGATTTTTTTCTCCGTCCTCTGGTGTTGGTTGCGTGTGTGCCTCAATCGGTCCAATCCTCATCATTTTTCTTCCTCCTTTGCCGCCATAATATCCCATGCGGTAAATATCAACTGTAAACGATGACGCAGGATTCGTGCTCACAAACACACTCAACGTTTCGCCTGCTTTAATGCTTGTATGCGAACAGTATCCTTCAATGTCCTGTTGCCTGCAAAATAAATCAGCCTTATAAGGTTTTTCTAAATGACAGGTATCTGCATGAACTTTTGTAAGTATCCAATCCGTAGCGCCTGCTTTTTTATTTTCAGTTACAATAATATTTTGTGCAGCAATCGGTTTACAAAGCAGTAAGCAAAGTGCAAGCGAAGAAATGTTTGATAAAATGTTTTTCATGTAATGCTTATTTGTCGTTTATTATCGTTTGATACTTTTTTGAGACGAGCTGTGAGAGTGCCACTTGTATTGCTTCCAGGTTTTTCAATGCTGTAAAAAATAAAATCATGGATAAAAAATTATGAAATACTGTGAGTAGTATAAGACCTGTCCATGTGTTCGTAGTGAATGCAGAAATATTTTTTAAAACATTTCCCTCATAGTGCCACACGAGCGGAGCAAGCAGCACAACCATGAAGATGTAGGTGTAAAACAACATCTCCATTTCTGTATAATCTTTTGAAATTTTTTTGCAAATGGTATTGTAAAACCCACTCCCCAGCACGCCCGAAAAAATGAGGAGATTGCCAATAAGAAATTGCACACTGAAATTTGTATTCATAATGTCTTTCAGTGAACACAAAACAACTCCTGCAATGGCTACTATAAAACTTATCCATCGCAGAGCGCTCATTTTTTCTCTTAAAAATATAACAGCTAAAAGTGCCGAAACAACCGGCAGACTAAGACTGATGATAGCAGCATTGCTTGCGGTTGACTGCTGTGTGCCGATTGTCATTAAAACTTGCGCAGGAAACTGACCCAACAAAGCCAATACAGCAAAAATCTTTAAATCACTTAGCTTTCTTTTCTTGTTTGCTTTTACATCTTTATATACAAAGGGCAGCATAAAAATGGTGGCAAGAAGCATGGGAATAAATACCGTACTGAAAGCTCCAATATGGTCTTGTACCAATTTTATGCAGGTAAACTGCAGCGACCACATTAGATTGCATGCAAACAGTAAACTCCATGACACCAAAGATTTTTTCATGCAGGAAATATTTTTTTAGTTGTGCATGTATTCGAAACAAATATAAGTGCTAAAATAAAGGAGCGGGATATATAAAAGCATTTGGGATAAAAGCTAACTGCTATTTGATGGTTTAAAAAATCTTTTTGAAGAAAAAGGAATAGAAACTGTTATCAATTTCAATTAATCTGCATTTTGTGTTTACTTCTGCAACAAGCAACCTCATCACCTTCATGATATTCTTTATCATTACGATTTTGAACTCGATAAAAAATACCTCGTTGAATTAATCAAACGTAGCGTTTATCATATTCCAGTTGCATGTAAGCAAGGTTCGGTTAGCTATGTATATTCAAGTAATGATATTTATAAAACATTAGAGATAACAAGAGAGGTGCTGAAAATAATTTGACAATAACTTACTGCGGGGCAATCCAACATAGAAAATTTTCTGAACTACTTTCCATTTATTTCGAACTATTAAGATTAAGCGTAGATATATCTTTGTAATTCATAAAGAAAAGAACCAGAATTTATGCTAAGTATATTAATTGCAGATGATCATTCCATTGTCAGATCAGGTTTAAAAATTTTGATAGGAAAAGATTACATGGCCAATGTTGAAGAAGCTTCTGATGGCAAAGAAATTGCCGAACGCCTGAAAGAAAAGAAATTTGATCTTGCCTACTCGATATAAATATGCCCGATACCAATTCACCGCAACTCAATAGTCTACATGATAATCTTTCTTAAACGTTTGTCCGCTCCATGCTTTTTTAGAAGTCCAGTCTTCGGGAGGTGCGGACCAGAAGGCATTTCTTGCGGGTAAGCCTAATGCGAGGAACGCTAATGTAGTCATATATAAACTTCCTGTTGAAGTGTAGGTGTCTGCCACTGCAGGTTGATGACCATTAAAACCCAGAACAAGCCAACCATTACTGTCAAAGTTTGTGCTGCTGTCAAACATATTATGCATCACTTTGGTTAGCGCACAACGCACTTGAGCCGGAATTATATAGCGCGGTAATTGCTCCATTAACGCTATCTGTGATAGTACCTGAAATGCGCCTATTCTATAAGTAATTGAGCGGGCAAACGGCGGATACGTTCCTTCGGGTGAAATAATGCGTTCCTGAAATTCTGCAAAGCGCATCATTCTTTTCAAAGCTTGTTCATAATCCCCTTGCTTTGCAAGTTTTTCTTTAACACACACCTTCAATATATCTACAAGCATTGGATGAATTACATAGGAATTGTAATAATCCATTGCAAACCGTGGACCATCACTGTACCATCCATCTCCAACATACCATTCCTGCATTTTTTGTAATGCTATATCAATGCGTTCGGGATCATACTCCTCCCCTATGTATAGCAAAAAAGTTTCTGTCATTGCTGAAAATAATAACCAGTTATTGTAGGCTGGTTCCCTGTTACGCAATGATTTAAATTCTGTGATAAAACGTTTTTTTGTTATCGTATCAAGTGGCTTCCATAACATTTCAGGTGCACGCAAAAAAGCATGCGCCATAAATGCTGCATCAACCAATGACTGAGAGACTCATCACGAAAATTGAGATAGTCAGGATTGCCCGGATCAACAGCTTTTGAAAGCCCCCGTCAATAATTCATCTCTTAGTTTTTTTCGCATAAGTCCTTCCTGTGAGGAATCATCTTCTAATGATAGCCATGGTGCAATACCAGCCATTGTTCTGCCAACTGCTTCGAGATAAGTTACTTTTCTTGATTGCATAGAATATCCGGGCGCTTCTTCTACCTGCATATTTTTTTTCAATGTTCCCTGTGCAAGATTATGTATCACCGGATAAGCAATTTTATACAACAGGTTACACCAGTATTCTCTGTCCTGCAAACCTGTTGTTACATACTTATTTTTTCCGGAAGCAACTTTAACTTCCTGACCGAGGGCATTTTCATTAACCGTTAATACAATCAAGCAGATAAAGAATAAGATTATAATTTTCGCATTTATTTCTCTTTGCATGTACTGATTTTTTCAGTAAAATTTATTGTTGCTGTTTTTGTTGCACCCAAATTATTGAGGTTAAAAGACAGGACTTCACTTTTGCTATAAAAGGCTTCTGCAGTTGAAGTTATCAGGGCGGAATTATAAAAGTGCTCCACTCATTTTGCTGCCATACAAATCTTCCACACAGGAGTGCGACGCCCGTCCGAACGGTTA
>WNGF01006397.1_pt1 | contig 14609 bp, 11 predicted proteins | sample 5400641 | NCBI WGS metagenome assembly WNGF01 (sample SAMN13153371, study PRJNA577476) | soil metagenome | isolation source: 80 cm soil or saprolite under grassland replicate 2 | place: USA:California | collected 2016-06-15
ACGTTCGCGATCCTCCGGCGCCCGACGCGGTCCCCGGAGGCGCTCGGCGCGACCGTCGCGCAGCTGCGCCGGCTCGCCCGCCGCGCCCTCCTCCATCACCGCGACGACGGATACCAGCTGCACGATCTCGTGAAGGAGTTCTTCCTGCGGCGCATGACGGCCGAGAGCCGGCAGGGCGCCCACGCCCGCGCCGCGGCGTATTGGGCGTCGCGGGACGACGGCCTCGAGGAGGCGTTTCACCGGATCGAGGCGGGCGACCTGGACGGCGCCGCGGCCCGCCTAGCAGAGGTCGGTCGGGCGTTCGCGGAGAGCGCCCGCTCGGGCGACCTGGAATCGGCCCTCTTGCGGGTGCCGCGGGACGTCCGGCTGGACGAGATCCTCGCAGAGACGCAGATGTTCCTCGGGAAGTTCGACGACGCGCGGCGCGTCCTAGAGGGGATCGCGGTCCGCGGAACGCCGGACGCGCGGCTCCGGGCCCGCATCCAGACCGGGCGCATCGCGACCCGCCTCGGAGCGTACGCGGAGGCGCGGACGGCCCTCGAAGGCGCCGTGGCCGACGCGTCCGCGATGGGCCTGCGGGAACTCGAAGGCGAGGCGATGCGGTCGCTCGGCGCGGTCGAACGGCGCCTCGGGGATCTGCCGGCGGCGCTCGTCCACCTCGCGGGAGCGGCCGACCTCCTGCCCGACGGCTCGCGGGAGAAGGTCCGAGCGCTGACGGAACTCGGCGCGGCCCTGATCGCGCGAGGCGACCTGCCCGCCGCCCGCATCCGGCTCACGGAGGCCGCGGGCCTGGTGCGCCGGGGAACGCGGGACGACGCGACGATCCAAATCAACCTGGGCATCGTGCAGAGCCGGGAGGGGGACGCCCGCGGCGCCGCGATGTCCTTCGACCGATCCGCCGACGTCGCGATGAGGACGGGCGACGTGCGCTTCGCCTCGTACGCACTCGCGAACGCCGCGGACAACCTGCTCCGGCTCGAGCAGACGGAGGCCGCCGCCGCGAAGGCGGAGCAAGCGCTCGACCTCGCGCGGACGATCGGCGATCCGGTGCTGATGTCGGCCGCCCGTGCGAACCTCGGGCTCGTCTTCGCGAAGCGCAAGGAGTGGGCGAAGGCGGAGGCGCACCTCCTGGAGTCCGTCGAGATGATCGCGCGGCTCGAGAACCCGTACTCGCTCGCGTCGCGGTTCGAGGAGCTCGCGCGGCTGTACGAGGCGCAAGGCCGCGCGACCGACGCGGCGCCGTGGCGGGAGCGGGCGGAGGGCCTGTTCGCGCAGCTGCGGGACGGGAGCCCGGCGCGGCCCGGGACTCCCTGAACAAGGCCGAACCTCGAGCCCGACGGCCGGGAACGCGTCGGACAACGGGCCGACCAAATGATTAAGTAGGTCAGACATGATGACGCCCCGTCCGCGGGGACTCGCCTCCGCGGAAACATGGGATGGGACGTCGATGTGGTCCGCCGCACGAGCGAGGAGCCCCGCACCTCGCGCCTTCGCCTGGGGAATCGCGATCTCGATATTGACCGCCGTACTGGTCCTCGCCGCGCCGACCGCCCGTTCGTCCGGCGGGATGGTCCCGGCGGCCCTGACCGTCACGCTCGTCCTCGACCGGACGTCGTACGTGAGCGGCGACAACGCGACCGCGACGGCGATCGTCTACCGGACGCCGGGCCCGACGAACTACACGTACGACTGGACCGTCCGCGACGGCTTGTTCGGGCCGGTCCTCGCGACGCTCTCGAACGGCCTGGCCTCGTACACGTACGCGATCCCGACGTCCTACCAGGGCACCCTGTGGTTCTGGCTCACGGTCACCGACGACACGTCGCAAACGCAGACGACGACCGCGCACGCGGAGGTCGCGGCCGGCTACGTCGCGCTCACCCTCGACCGCTCGGAGTACAACCCCGGGGAACGCGTCACGGCGTACTTCGGCCTCCGATCGAAAGTGATCACGAATCCCGCGTGGACGTACACGGTCGTGGACTTCGAGGGGACGACGGTCGCCTCGGGCGCGACGAACAACACCTGGTTCTCGTACGACACCAAGAACCCGGCGAGCCGCGCGTACACGTTCACCGTCACCGCGTCCGGGAACGGCCGGTCCGCCACGGGTGCGCTCACGATCTCCCAAGCCGGCGGATACGTGATGAGCATCACCCTGGATCGCAGCGCCTACAATCCCGGCGAGACGATCCGCGTGCACGTGAGCGTCGCGGCGAAGGGGACCTCGAGCCTGCCGTCGCAATTCCGGTTCGGAGCGACCCTCTTCGGCGCCAGCAGCGCGACCGCCATCACGACGTACCGGGAGGCGGACCTCTTCCTCACGGTGCCGGGGAGCCTCGGCTCGGGGGACCTCCTGCTCATCGTCAACGAGTTCAACACGGGAGCCGGCGGCTTCACGATGGTCCACGTCGGACCCTCCGGCTCGTTCTGGTCCACGGATGTCGGCGGCGTCCCGGCGTACGCCGTGGCGCTCTCGCTGCTCGTCCTCCTGCTGCTCGTCGCGGTCCTCGCGATGTGGCGTCGCGCCGGCGGGGGCATGCTCGGAGGGCCGCGGGGTCCGCCCGCCCCGCCTCCGGAGGGGCCCGTCCGCGCCGCGCCCGGATCGCCGATGACCGCGATGTGCCGCCGCTGCGGCAAGCCAATCGACATCACGACGAGCAAGAGGCCGATCGAGGTCATGTGCCCGTCGTGCGGCGAGACGCAGGTCGTGACGTGACGAAAGCGAATCAAGGTTCATAGCGTTGGGGCCGCATCCGTCTCCCTCTCGTGGAGATGGACGATGACGGACGAAGAAGCGCTCCTGGCGGCGGTCCAGAAGAACGACGCGACGGGGGTGCGGACGATCCTGGACCGCAATCCCCTGATCCTGCGGACGCGCACGCCGAACGGGACGCTCGTCCTCACGGCCGCGTTCTACGGCGCCACGGACGCGCTGAAGATCCTCCTGGAGCGCACGCCCGAGGACGCGCTGAACCTATACGAGGCCGCGACCGTCGGAAACGCGCGGCGGCTCAAGACGATCCTCGGGCAGTCGAGGACCCGCGTCGACGACGCGACGAAGGAGGAGGGCTTCTCCCCGCTCGGCCTCGCGGCGTTCTTCGGCCACGTCGAGGCGGTGAAGGTGCTCCTGGCGAACGGCGCCGACGTGAACGCGAAGCCGCCGAGCCGTTTCCAGAACACCGCGGTCGATAGCGCGGTTTCGGGGGACCACGCCGAAGTCGTCCGCGTACTCCTCGCCGCGGGCGCGGACCCGAACATCCGGAGCGAGGCGAACTACACGACGCTGCACAAGGCCGCGGCGCACGGGAACCTCGACATCGTGCGCATGCTGCTCGATCGCGGCGCGGACCCGAAGGCGACGCGGGACGGCGGGAACACGCCGCTCGACGACGCCCGCGAGAAGGGCCACTCGGCCGTCGTGGAACTCCTGCAGGCCCGCGGGGCGAGCCGATAGGCGCCGACCGACGGAGCCCGATCTCGGCGCGACGCGAGCGGTTCAAATACGAATGCGACCTATCGTCACCGGTCAGGGAGGAATCGCCCTGTTCCCGACATCGCCCGCGACCCCGACGTCTTCGACCGGCGTGGTCCGAAACTTGCGAGCCTGGGTCCTCGTCATGCTCATCGCGCCCCTGGTCCCGTGGTTCACGGCCCCCATTCCGTTCATCGGGTTTCTCATAGAGGGGCTGGCCTTCCTCCCGAGCCGCGTCATGGCGCCCTCGCCGGAGCCGCTCGGCGCCCTCGGATACTACGTCTTCTTCGAGGGCTTCGGGCTCTTGCTACCGATCACGGCCTCCCTCGCATTCCAACGCGTCCGGAAGGGTGCTTGGGAGAAGGCGTTGTGGTACTCGCTCGTCTACCTGGGGTCAGGGTCCACGGTCCTCGCGACGTTCTTCATGATCACCGGCGGAGGCGCAGTCGAGCCGTGGGGTTTCGTGTCCCCGGCGGCGTTCCTCGTCTTTGCGGCCGTTCCCGCCTCCTTTGAACTCATGGACCGATGGGCAGCGGAGCGGGGCCATCGAAGCGGGCCCGAGGCGGAGAAGCAAAGTCAACGGCGGCTGAGGCTCGTCTCCGTCGGATTCGCCCTCGCTCTCACGGGCGTCTTCTCCGCATGCTTCGCCTTGGCCGCGGCCACGATTCAGGGATTGCCTTCTCCTCATTTCTACTACGAAGAACAGGCGATCCGGGAATGGGCGTCCGCGTTGTTCGTCACGGCCGCGCTGCCGTGCCTGGCCGGATTCCTGGTCGCGATCCGCCTCGTGCTCCGACGCGAGCCGACCGCGGCGAGACCCCCGCTCCCGTCCTAGGACGAGCCGGATGGCACCGCACGGAGGACCTCGCCGATCCGCCGCACGCCCTCGGTAATCGTCTCGCGCGACGCCGCGTACGAGATGCGGATGTGGCCCTCGCCCGCCTGGCCGAACGCGCTGCCCGGCGTCACGGCGACGGAGGCTTCCTTGAGGATCCGCTCGCACAGGGTCGCGCTGTGGAGGCGCACGTCGACCTTCGGGAAGACGTAGAACGCGCCGGTCGGTCGATCCGTCGAGAGTCGGTCAATCTTCGCGAGCTCCTTCATGACGAGGTCCCGCCGCGCGCGGAACTCCGCGACCATCGCCTCGAGCGGGGCGGTCGGCCCGCGCAGCGCCGCGACGCCGGCCTTCTGCGCGAACGCGGTCGCGCACGTGATCGTGTGCTCCTGGACCTTCACGATCTCCCGGAACAGCGGCGTCGGCGCGACGAGCCATCCGAGCCGCCATCCCGTCATCGCGTAGGTCTTGGAGAAGCCGTGCACCGTGACCGTTCGCTCGAACATGCCGTCCAAGGACGCCGGGGAGACGTGCACGCCATCGTAGAGAATCTTCTCGTAGATCTCGTCGCTGACGACGATCAGATCTCGGTCCTTCGCGAGGTCGGCGAGGGCCCGCATCGCGTCGCGCGAGTACACCGAGCCGCCGGGGTTCGAGGGGGAATTCAGCATGAGGAGCCGCGTGTGCGGGGTGATGGCCTGCGCGACGGTTTCCGCAGACGGCACGAAGCCGTCCTCGTCGGCGGCGCGCACGGGCACGGGCTTCGCTCCCGCAAGTGTGACCATCGGTCCGTACGACACCCATCCGGGATCGGGGATGAGCGCCTCGTCGCCGCGGTCCAGGAGCGCCATGCACGTCAAGAAGAGCGTGTGCTTCGTCGGCGCGACGATCACGTTCTCCGGCTTCGCGGGGATCTTGTTCTCCTTCTGGGATTTCTCCGCGATCGCCTCCCGCAGTTCCTTGATGCCTGGAGCCGGCGTGTACTTCGTGTAGCCGTCGTCGAGGGCCTTCTTCGCCGCCTCGACGATGTGCGCGGGCGTCGCGAAGTCCGGCTCACCGATCGCCAGCGAGACGACCTTCTCGCCTCGGGCCTTCATCTCCGTGACGAGCTCGCTGATGCGGACCGTCGGAGACGACTCAATGGATAGGACGCGCTTCGCGAATCGGGCCATGGAGTCGGGGAAGACGGAGGGATAGAAAAGGGCACCGCACCGCGTATGCCCAACTGGGCATAGTGCCACGATCCGGACGACAGAGGCGCAATAGGTCTTTCGAGGTTCTCCCAGAGTGTTCGGATTCCCTTAGGCGTCGGCTCTCCGCAGCTTTATCCGCAAGCTCTCGGTGACCAGGCCATGGCCTCTAACCCAGCCTCCCCATTCGACGCGATGGAGCCGTTTGCCCGAGAGGACGTCCTCCAAGAAGTCCTCGATGAACTCGAGAAGTTCGACTACAAACTGTACGGGTCGATTCCGTTGCGATTTCACCGAGGTCCGCCGACGAAATACGAATTCGATCTCAACTTGGGCATCGTGCATTTCACGGAGCAGGACTTCGCGGGACTGAGCGAATTCTTCCGAAGGATCAACGCGAAGTGGGGGACCCAAATGACGTTCTGTGTATATCCCTCGAAGGAGAAGGCGAGGGACATGATCCTCAACGTCCGCGGATCGCCGCTGGCTCCCGCAGAGATTGACTAGCCCAGCTCGCGGTTCAGGGAAGCTCGACCATGATCTTCCCGTCCTCGATGGCGACGGGGTAGGACCGAACGGGCTTCCGAGCGGGGGGTCCGACGACGTTTCCGGACGTCACATCGAACCGCGACCCGTGCCAAGGACATTGCACGATGGTTTCATGCAACGTGCCCTGACACAGCGGCCCGCCCAGGTGGGTGCAATGGTTGTCGAGACAATACACCTTCCCGCCGACTTTGAACAACGCGTACGGCCTCTGGTCGACGGTGACGCACTTCGCACCGCCCTCGGGCACCTCATTCTCCATCCCCATGGTTGCACGCATGGACCGTCGAGAGGCGGGAAGCGATAAATCGTTTGCCATCGGATTCGACTCGGAGTCGCGGATGAATTATGCCCAATTGATCACAATGGCGGCAATCTGCCAGGGCAGCCTCGGCCTGTCTGGATTCATGCTCAACCGGGCGTAACGGACCCGAGCCATGCGGTCGTTACCACATGATCTACTTTCTGGGACCGCAAGAACTCGCGGAGATCCGCGATCACGGGCGCTGGGACGAACAGCACCGACTGGCCGAGGTATCGGACCCCCTCCCGCGTCACGAACCCGGGATAGCGATACACTTTCTCACCGCCGTTTAGTGCGTACCCAAAGATGAAGCGACGAACCCTCGCGCACTGGGCCGCGTCGCGGCTGTCAACGTCCCACGTCACGATGAACCCATCACGAGAACTGGGCCGTTGCTTCCGCGCTCGCTTCACCGATCTTCCACTCGTCATGAATTATGCCCAATTGGGCATAACGCGCCGGCACGTCAATTCTTCAGGGGGAGATCTGTGAAAGTGCTCCCTCAGCCCGGGGGATCAGGCGCTCGCGAGACGCTGCTGTTTGAAACGGACTCGGTCGGCTTCCATCACAGGAGATACTGAGTCGCAGGCCGGAGCGTCTTGCCGACGGAGTCGACCTCGAGGCCCAGGCCTTCCAGGGCGTGCGCGCCAAGCAACGGCACGTCGTCCTCCTCGCCGATCACTACCATGCAGGCAGCCGATCGCCCATCATAGGCGACGCCGGCCTGGGCCAACTCCCGCTCAATCCGTCGACCGTCTGCTAGGGTGAATGTCAGTCGCGACGCAGGCCGGATCCCGAGCTCTCGGGCGACGTCACGGGGAATTACAGGGTACGTCGCTCCTGAATCGACGGTCATCTCGACCTCCCGCGACTGCCCCTCCTCCCGGAGATTGAACACGGTGACTCGGATTGTGAAGACTCCCATGCGTCTCGTTCTCGGACCGGAGCGAACTTATACTTTTCTTCCGATATTGCGAACGCCTGTTCCGAGCCCTCATGCATTGCCAGGTCATCGGTGCGCGAAGTACGCGCGCACCTCGGCCGAGCTGACGTGGTCGATCCGCGCGAACCCGACCCGCTCGAACTGCACGACGTCGTCGACCTTCAAAGAAGCGACGAGCGGCTCCGCGAGGCCCCGCGCCTCCGTCCCATCCGGCATCACGAGGTGCGTCTGCACGCCGTGGGTGACCCACTGGATCTTCGGGATGTCCCTGTTCTCCATCGAGACGAACGTGGCGCGGCGGTCTAGGACGACGTTGCAGAAATCCTTCAGGCGCACCTCCTTGCCGCGGAACTTCTCGAAGTCCTCCTTGGCCACGTGGACCTTCGGGCCCACGGGGATCTCCCGCTCGCCCCGTCCCGGGAAGTCCGGATGGAGGGGCGCCTTCACCCGCTCGACCGGCGGCAGCCCCGCGATGTCGACGGCCGCGGGGTCCGCGACGAAGAAGTACCGGTTCGCCTCCTTGTCGATCGCCTTCCGGTTCTCCGAGTACAGCGTCTCCGCCGGCACCTCGATGTCGCTCAGGCTCAGGCCGAACGACAGGACGAACGAGCGCAGCGCGGACGGCCGGATGCCGCGACGCCGGAGCGACTGCAGGGACCACGTCCGAGGATCGTCGATCCCGGTGAGGCGGCCCTCCGCGATCTCCCGCCGGTACCGGGACTTCGACAGCTCGAGGTCCTTGAACCGCAGGATGCCGAAGTGTACGAACGCCGGGCGGTGCTCGACGCCCAGCGCGTCCCAGATCCGCGCCTCCATCAGGTCTTCCATGACGAGGTCCTTTCCTCGCAGGACGTGCGTCACCCGCAGGAGGTGATCGTCCACGGCCCAGGAGAACTCGAGCATCGGCCACACCCGGTACCGCGTCCCGACGCGCGGGTGCTCCCGCTCCGTAATCCGGAAGAGGACGCGGTCGCGGAACGCCGGATTCGGATGGGCCATGTCCGTCTTCAGGCGGACGACCGCCTCGCCCTCACGATACTCCCCGGCGAGCATCGCCTTCCACATCGCGATCGTCTCGTCGACGTCCTGGATTCGGTGCGCGCACGCGCGCTTCGCCTCGCGGTTCTTCCGCAGCGTCGCGGCATCGCACTCGCACACGTAGGCCTCGCCCGTCGCGAGCAGCTTCTCCGCCCACTCGTAGTGCAGCGGGATGCGGTCGCTCTTGTACAGGACGTCGTGGTACTCGACCCCGGCCCAGTCGAGGCCCTCCTTCACCTGGTCGAACGCCTCCGGCAGGAGGGGTTTCTCCTCCGAGCCGATCGTGTCGTCGAAGACGAGGAGCAGCCGGCCGTGGTACCGCTTCGCGTACGCGTCGTTCAGGACGAACGCCCGCGCGTTCCCGATGTGGAGCGGGCCGCTCGGATACGGCGCGAGGCGCATGACGACCTTGCCGTCCATGGCGCCGGGCAGCGGCGGAAGCTCCTTCGGCCCGACATCGACGCGGGTGCGCTCCAGGAGCTCCGGCGCGATCAAGGCCAGCTGGCCGCGCTGCGCGTCGGGCGCGAGGCGGTTCACCTCGGCGACGATCCGCTCGACCGCCGTCGCCGCCTCGATTGCGCGACCTCGCAGGGAGGGATCCTCCGCGAGCAGCCGGCCCAGGACCGCCTTCGCATCCGCCTTGCCGTCATGGAAGACCGCGTTGTGCAACGCGAACTTCCTCGCGGAATCCAGGCCCACGGTCGTCCGAACCGAACGGGCCTATAAAGACTTCTTCGGGACGAAAGCCGGCGGACATCGGGCGATGCGCGTCGACGTTCCCGGTGATGAGAACGGACCGCGGCGCCGCGTTCCGCAAAAAGTGTCCCAGGAACGTTTATGGTCCGCGGAACGCCCTACTATCCGTGGGCCGGGCGTGGTGGAAGCCGCTCTCCCTCCGGGAGCGGGCCGGGATCGCGTGCGTCGTCTGGGCCATCGCGCTGTTCATCCTCGCGGTCGCGGCCGCGATTCCCGGAGGACCGACGGCCGCGCTGACCGCGGACGACCTCCGTCCGATCGTCGGCCAGAGCGTGCATTTCGACGCCGCCGCGAGCGCGGGGCACGACCAGGGACTCGGACGGATCGTCTCCTACCGGTTCGACTTCGGTGACGGTGCGGGGACGGTGGAGCAGATTCCCCCGACCGCGATCCACGCCTACGCCGACGTCGGTGCGCGCCGGGCGACCGTGACGGCGCGCGACGCGCGCGGCAACGAGGGGACCGCGTCGCTCACGATCGACGTACGGCCCAAGCCGACGCCGACGGGACCCGCGCCGGACCTCACCCCGAGCGCGACGTCGACGAACCCGGCGAGTCCGCTCGAGGGCCAGGTTGTAAGCGTCTCGATCACGATCGTGAACCACGGCGGGGCGACGGCGGAGTCCGCGACGATCGACGTCTACGACGAGCGGCCGAACGGGACGACGGTCGCAATCGGTCAGGTCGTCCTCGGCGAGCCCCTTGCGACCGGCGCGTCGACGACCGTGTACTCGCAATCGTTCCTCGCCATCGAGGTGGGAGAGCACACGATCCGAATCGTGATCGGAAACGTGACGCCGACGGAATCGAACACGAGTGACAATTCGCGGGAAATCGCGATGACTGTGCGGCCATCCATGGGACCGGGACCGACCGGAGGAGAAATCCCGCTCGGGACGTGGGCCATCATCTTGGCCCTGCTTGCCGCCGGAATCGCAGCGCTCATCGTGGCGGCGACGCTCCTCAGGCGGCCTCGGAAGCGCGGGCCGCTAGAACCGCCCCCAGCGGAACCGCCGGATCAATCGCCACCTCCGCTCCATCCGCGGTGAGCGCCCAATGGGGCGCACCCGGGGCCGTGCAGGCCCGCAACGCCTAAGGAGGCGGACCCGATTCGCGGACCAGAGGTCCTTGCATGGCGGTGCGCGAGTGGCTGGAACGGTTCTCCGACGACGTCCTTCGGATCGAAGCGGACACGAGCCGGGAGATCGAGGCGACGCGCATCCTCGTGCGGGAACCGCGGCGGCCCGTCCACTTCCGCTCGCTCGACGGGGCCGAGGCGGTCGGCAACCTCTGGTCGACGCGGGACCGGGTCGCGGCCGCGCTTCGCACCCCCAACGAGACGTTGCTCGGCCGTCTCATGGAGGCCCAGACTCATCCGATGGACACGCGGTTGGTCGACAGCGCCCCGTTTTTGAGGCATTCATCGACCGACGTGAACCTCCTCGATCTCCCGGTCCCGAAGCTGTTCCCGCGCGACGCCGGTCGGTACATCACGGCCGGCGTCTGGGTCGCGGAATGGAAGGGCGTGCGGAATCTCTCGTTCCACCGGATCCTTCTGCTCGGCAAAAATCGCGGGGCGTGCCGGATCGTCCCGCGGCACCTGCGGCACATGTACGACGAGGCGGTCCAAGCGGGCGAGGAGCTCAAGGTCGCCGTGTGCATCGGCCTCGACCCGTGGAACCTTCTCGCGGGCGGGACGTCGGTCGAGTACGGCGTCGATGAGAGCCGCATCGCCTCGGCCCTCACACAATCGTGTCTCACCCGGCCCGTCGACGTCGTGCGAAACAAGAGCGGTCTCACGGTCCCTGCGGACGCCGAATATGTCCTCGAAGGCCGGCTAGTCAACGAGACGCACGACGAGGGACCGTTCGTCGATGCGGTCCGCACGTACGATCGCGTGAGGAAGGAGCCCGTCCTCGTCGTCGAGCGGATCTACCACCGCGACGACCCAATCTTCCACATCATCGTCGGAGGCCTCGATGAGCACTTCATGTTCATGGGGATGCCGCGCGAACCCGTCATCTACCAGGCGGTCTCCCGCGCCGTGCCGCACGTCAAGGCGGTCCGCCTGACGGAAGGCGGATGCGCGTGGCTCCACGGCGTCGTCTCGATCCGCAAGCAGCACCAGGGCGACGCGAAGAACGCGATCATGGCGGCGTTCGGCGCGCACACGTCGATGAAGCGAGTCGTCATCGTCGACGAGGACATCGACATCTTCGACGACCGGGACGTCGAGTGGGCGATCGCGACGCGGTTCCAGGCGGACCGCGGGCTCGTCGTCCTGCATGACGTCCGCGGGTCCTCAATCGATCCGAGCGGGCGGGACGGCTTCACCTCGAAGATGGGGATCGACGCGACGCGGCCCCTCGGCGCGGACCCCGGGATGTTCGACAAGGCGACCCTCTGAGTTCCTCGCGATACGCGCGCTGAAAATTGCGGGTCAAGGTTCATATGAACCTCCCTTATCGCCAGCGACGATGCGGGCGGCGATCCCCCTCGTCCTCGTCGCGCTCCTTCTCGCCCCGGCTCCGTTCGCGCTCGAGCGCGAGTCTCCCGCCGGCGCGGATCCGCCCCGGGATTCGCGTCCCCATCTGATGCCCCCGGAACCCGGCGCGCAGGTCTGGCCGAGCGCCACGAGGCAAGGCGACCCGATGCTGCCGCCGGGTCCCGCGCAGACGACGGGGACCGTGCGAATCCTCGTCCTCCTCGTGCAGTTCACGGACGTCCCGGCGACGCAGACCCCGGCCTTCGTGGACGGCGTGTTCAACGACGCCTCGCCCGGCGCGAAGTCGATGCACGCCTATTATTCAGAGGTCTCCATCGGCACGCTCACGATCCAGGCGACCGTCATCGCAACATGGTTCCAGAGCGTCCACCCGATGTCGGACTACGGCGCGGACGGATCGAGCCCGCCGGACGACGCGAACGGCCCAATCTATCGACTCGTGACGGAGACCGTGCGGCTCGCCGACCCCATGGTGGACTTCTCCGCGTTCGACGCGGACGCCGACGGGGTCGTCGACCACATCACGATCGTCCACGCGGGCGCGGGCCAGGAGGGCGGCGGGAGCTCGGACCTGATCTGGTCCCACCGCTGGGCCGTCCTCGACGCGGACCCGACGGTCCCCGGATCGCAGTCGCTGATGGCGGACGGCGTGCAGATCTACGGATACACGATGGTGGGCGAAGACTCCCCCGTCGGCGTGGTCGCCCACGAGTTCGGCCACGACCTCGGGCTTCCGGACCTCTACGACACAGACGGCTCCTCGGACGGCGCGGGCATCTGGGACATCATGGCCGGCGGCTCCTGGAACGGCGCGCCCGCCGGGACGTCTCCGGCCGACATGAGCGCCTGGTCGCGCATCCGGCTCGGCTGGATCGCGCCGACCGAGGTGACGACCGCGCTCATCGACACGTCGGTCGCCCAGGTCGAGACCTCCGGGAAGGCCTTCCGGCTGTCGATCCCCGGCGCCTCTTCCTCGGAATACTTCCTAATCGAGAACCGCGAATCCGTCGGCTTCGATGCGGCCTTGCCCGGCAGCGGGCTGCTGATCTGGCACGTCGACGATTCCCTGAGTTCGAACGACGTCGACACCCATCGACGGCTCGATCTCGTCGAGGCGGACGAAGGCCTGACCGGCGACCATCCGACCGACGCCGGCGATCCGTGGCACGACACGAAGACGGGCTGGGGCCCCGACACGAATCCGGACAGCCGCGCGTACTCTGGGTCCGACACCGGATGGCGGGTGCGGGACATCTCGGCGAGCGGGGCGACGATGACCGCCACGATCGCGCGCGAGGTGACGCGGGACCTGGCGGTGTCGGCGATCCGCCTCCCGTTCCTCGAGGCCGTCGGGTCGACGATCGGCGTCTCGGTCGACGTCCGCAACGATGGGGTGCAGGCATCGGACGTCACGCTGGACGTCGCCGCGTATCGCGACGCCGTCGTGACGGCGTCCCGCGCCGCCCAGGAATCGTTCTCCCGAACCGGCGTCGCCGCGCAGACGACGGTCACATTCTTTCTGAACTTCACGGCGAACGCCGCCGGTCGATACCTCGTGCTGGCCGAGCTCGTCGACGCGAACGACGAGATCCCGACGAACGACGCACGCGCCGCGCACGTGCTCGTGACGACGCTGATCCGGTTCCGCGACGCCGTCGAGGCGGGCCCCGACAGCTGGACGCTCAACGGCAACTCCACGGACGCGCACCGCTGGGAGATCGTGAACGACACGGACCCCGACGGGGCGGCGCACAGCCGCACCCACGCGTGGCGCTTCGGATACGTTTCCACCCTGATCCCGAGCCTCTTCCCACCGGAGTGGCACACGCTCACGTCGCCCGCGATGAGCGTGACGCCCGGGCCGACGTTCCTGATCTTCTACGGCCGGTACGACCTCAGGGGCCGGTCGGTGCCCGTCCTCCCGATCGGCTCGAACGACACGGACGATGCATACGTCGAGGTGAGCTACGGCGGCGGGCCGTGGATCGCGCTCGCGCACGACACGGGCCGCGACCTCACGTGGCGCGGGACATCGTTCAACCTGACGGCGAACATCACCGGCCCGACGACGCTCCAGGTGCGGTTCAACGTGAGCGCGAACGTCATGGCGAACGCAGGCGGCTGGTGGGTCGACGACGTCGCGGTGGCGTCCTCGGGCCTCGGACGGGCCGCGCTCCTGCTGGGGGCGTCGAGCCCCTACGACGGCACGGCGGGCGAGACTGTCCGGATCGGCCTGAAGGTGGCGAACGTCGGCGATCTCGAGACGGACTTCCGCCTCGACGCCGTCCTGCCGGTGGGCTGGCGCGCGACCGTCGTGGGGGAACCCGCCGGGCCGCTCCAGGGCCATGTCGTGCGTCTCGCGCCGGACAACGACGCGGCGGTGCGGGTCGACGTGGCCCTCCCGTTGACGGCGCCATCGGGCGCGCTCGTCTCCTTCCCAATCACCGCGACGGCCGTCGGCGATCCGAATGCGACCGCCTCGCTCGACGTGCAGGTGCGCATCTCCGGGATTTCGACGGAACTGCTCCTCGTCATCGTGCTGGTGGCCGCGGCGATCCTCATCGCGATCGTCGCGGTCGTCGGCCTTCGTCGCCGTCGGCGTCCGGCGACCTAGTCGAAAAGGTTATTCGCGCCTCCCGGCGTTCGGCGGCCGTGTTCGTGACGCACCCGCTCCTCCGCCGGGGCGCCGTCGAGGAGCGCGCGTACCAAGTGAACATCGCCCGCGCATGCCTCGAGCGGTCCACGCTCGTCGTCCTGCCGACGGGCATGGGGAAGACGGTCGTCGCCGCGATGGTGATCGGCGAAGTCCTCCGCAGCAAGGGCGGGAAGATCCTCTTCCTCGCACCGACCAAGCCGCTCGTGGAACAGCACGCCGCCTCGTTGCGCGACATGCTCGTCGTCGATCGGATCGAGCTCTTCACCGGTGAGGCGACCGCCCCCGAGGACCGCGAGCTCATGTGGCGGGAGAACAAGATCATCGTCTCGACGCCGCAGGTCATCCGCAACGACGTGCGCG
>WNGF01006399.1_pt1 | contig 14609 bp, 17 predicted proteins | sample 5400641 | NCBI WGS metagenome assembly WNGF01 (sample SAMN13153371, study PRJNA577476) | soil metagenome | isolation source: 80 cm soil or saprolite under grassland replicate 2 | place: USA:California | collected 2016-06-15
CTCAACTTCGCTCGAAAGACGCCCGCCACCGCGCCTCCGCCGTTCGCGTCCTCGCCACGGGATTTCGCGCGACACTACCGACGTGGCCGTCGCTGAGCATCCCAACGTCGCGCGTGTGCGCGCTTACGCCGCGGAGCGCGGCCTGTCGATCGAGATACGTCGGTTTCCCGCAAGCACGCGCACGGCGCAGGATGCGGCGCGCGAGATCGGTGTGAGCGTCGGGGAGATCGTGAAGTCGCTCGTCTTCCTCGCCGGTGATCGCCCGCTCGTCGTGCTGTGCTCTGGCGACCGTCGCGTGAGCGAGGACCGCCTGCGCGAGGTGTTCGGCGCGAGCGCCGTGCGGCGGACGACCGCGGATGAGGCGAAGCGCTTCACCGGTTACGCCATCGGCGGCGTGCCGCCGTTCGCGTACGAGACGCCGTGCGAGACCGTGATCGACGAGGGTATGTCGCGCTTCGAGAAGGTCTGGGCGGCGGCAGGGCTGCCGGACGCCGTCTTCGAGATCGCCGTCGTGGATCTGCGCCGCCTGGCCGACGCGAAGTCGGCGCGCATCGCCGAATGAAGGTCTTCGTCACCGGCGCCACGGGCTTCGTCACCGGCACCGTCACGATGCAGCTGCTCGCTCGCGGCGACGAGGTGCGCGCGCTGGTCCGTGACGCCGCACGCGGCCAGACGCTCGCGCGCGCCGGCGTCGATCTCGTCACGGGCGATCTCGCCGACGGCGCCGCGCTGCACCGCGGGATGGACGGCGTCGACGCCGTCGTGCACGGCGCGGCGATGTACTCAGTCGGTATCCCGCCGTCGCGCCGTCCCGCGATGTTCGCGGCGAACGTGACCGGGACCGAGCGTGCGCTCGAGGCGGCGCTCGACGCGGGCGTGCGACGCGTCGCGTACATCTCGACCTGCGCGATCTTCGGGAACACGCACGGCCAGGTCGTCGATGAGACCTACACGCGGACCGGTCCGTACACCTCCTACTACGAGGAGACGAAGGTGCAGGCGCACGAGGTCGCGCTGCGCCTCGCCGCGCGCGGGCTCCCCGTTTCGATCGCACAGCCGGGAGGTGTCTACGGACCGGGCGACACGTCGGGCATGGGCGGTCTGATGCGCGACTTCGTGCGCGGTCGGTTGCCGATCGTGCCATTCGCGGACACGGGCCTCAACTTCGTGCACGTCGAGGACGTGGCGCGCGGCATCGTGCTCGTGCTCGACCGCGGCCAGGTCGGGCAGAGCTACGTCCTGGGCGGCGAGAATGCGCGCGTCGCGGAGGCGTTCGCAGCGCTCGCACGGATCACCGGTCGCGATCTTCCGCGACTGCGTCTGCCTTACGCGCTGCTCCAGCTCGGCGCGCTGGTGCGACCCGGCTTGCGCGAGGTCGTGACCTCGACGAAGGGCGTGACCTTCTGGACGAACGACGCCCGCGCGAAGAGTGAGCTCGGTTACTCGTCGCGCGCCCTCGAGGCTGGACTGCGCGATACGTACGGCGGCGCTATCGCCTGAGGCTCGCGCATGAGTCTCGCGCATGAGCCTACAACGATGGCTGGACGAGAATCCCGGCGCGCCGCGCGAACCTGGTGCGCTTGACGTCGATCATTCGATTCCTCAGAAGTACGAACGGAACATGGCCTAGGTGGGTACCAATATCCATTCGACCGAGTACCTTAGGGGCGTCGACCCGACAACCCATCAGGCCATTAGTCGTTTGTGGAATCGATTCGATCGATTATTTGCTGGTAGTCCGAGCGTTGAGGACATCAGAGCCTTTGCGCAGGAAGTCGAAGGCGAATTCGGCGGTAGTTGGTGGAAGCCATGACAGACAAGACGCGGGAATTTCTGGAAGCGATTGCTCGCGCCTTCGACGAAGCCGTAGACAATTCGGTGAGCCTCGCGACCGGTCGTCGTCAGGAGAAGCTGTCTGACGCGGGTTCGCCCGTCGGCTCGTGCGCCGCGCTCGCCCGTCCACTGCGTGACGAGGGACAACGTGCAGATTTTGAGCGAGTGGTCAGAAATGGAATGACCAACCTCCTCCACAACGTGATGGTTCTGCTCGACGGGGGCACGGCCTTCACGGATAGTCACTCTCTCGTGTTTACTGTCGATGGCGAGCAGCTCGATCCCGGGCTCCATGAGCTCCTGATTGACTATTTCGACGAGACCGGCAGAGCGACCGTGTACTAGCGACTGCGACTAGGGCTCTTCGTCCTCGTCGTCTGACTCGAACTCGTCGCTGTAGAAGCCCAGCTCCTCAGACTTGAAGACGGTCACGAGGAAGTCCTCGCGCTCCGGGTCGTGCGTTTGGACCAGCTCCTCGTCGAGCTGATCGATGAGCTGCTGCAGCTCGTCATCGGTGAGATCCACCTCGAGCAGCAGCGTGCCGTGCACCTCGAAGCGTCCGTAGTGGATGTCCACGCGACCGACGCGGCGGGCGCCGCCGTAGATCGTGAAGATCTCGCTCGATTCGGTGCGGACATTGCGTTCGAAGCGCGCTGCTTCCATGGGAGGAGGACTGTACTAGGTCGGCGCGGACGACAGCTGATCGTGGACCCAAGCTGCGAGCGCAGGCGGCTCCATGTCCTCCGCGACCGCCGCGATCGCACGCGGCCAGGTCGCGATGAAGAGATTGACGCATGCGATGGCCGCGGCGTGCGTCGAGGTCAGGTCGAGGCTGGCGACCGTCCGCTCGATCTTCGCGGGCATCGGCCGTCGCGGGTCGTCGAGCACGGCGGTCAGTCCGTATTGCGCATCCGCAACACGGGCGGCGGCGGCCCACAGTCTCCACAGCTCAGCGCGGGCTTCTTCGAGCTGGAGGTGAGCTTCCCACGCTGATCCGCGCGCGAGGTACTTCGCGCAACCGCTGAGATGGACGAGCCCGTTGTACATCCACTGCCGCACCTGCTCTTCGGTCGCGGTCGTCGCCCTCGGCTCTGCGCTCACGGTTCCGTCCGGATCGTGCAAGACGATCCAGTCAGGCCCCGGCGTCTGTCGATCGCGTGCCCGCGCCACGACGAGGTCGAGCTGAACGCCCGACGCGTACAGCGCGAACGTGTGTTGGAACGTGCGCGCGTCCAGCGCGGATGGCTGGATGACCTGCTGCCAGAGATCGACGATCTCGCCTGCGCGCCGCACGATCGCCTCGCTCTGGGTTATCAGATCCGACCATGCGTCTTCGCGCACCCCGAGCAGGGCGTCCACATCGGAGAGGCGATCAGCAGCGCCCCGTCCGATGCTGCATCCCACAACGAACAGCCGGATCCGTGGGTCGTTCCTCGCGTCGCGCAGTAGACCGTCGATCAGGTCACGCTGTTGCCCGAGCTCGGCTGGCAGGTCGCGAAGCCATCGCTCGGCGTCGACGAGCACGCTGAGATGCTAGTGACGCTAGGCTCGCGTGTCGTGACACAGCCGCTCCGCATCGGGCTGAAGCTCTCACAGCAGGTCCATCCCATCGAGGCGCAGCGCGAGGCGTGGCGCACGGCGGACGAGGCCGGCTTCGATCACATCTGGCCCTTCGACCACCTCATCGCGCTCGGGAACGACCCGACGAAGCTGATCTTCGATGGCTGGACGATCCTCGGCGCGGTCGCGGAGAACACCAAGCGCACGCGCATCGGCCTTAACGTGACCGGGAATCTCTACCGCCATCCCGGCCTGCTTGCGAAGATCGCCGTGACGGTCGACCACCTCTCGGGCGGGCGACTGGAGATGGGCATGGGTGCGGCATGGAACGAGCCCGAGTTCAAGATGTACGGCCTGCCGTTCCCGAGCGCCGCGGATCGCATCCGTATGCTCGACGAGGCCTGTCGCATGCTCAAGGCCTTGTGGACCGAGGAGCGCGCGACGTTCAAAGGGCGGTTCTATCAGCTCGACGCGGCGATCGCAGAGCCGAAGCCGATACAGAGGCCGTACCCGCCGATTTGGATCGGCGGCTCGGGACCGAAGCGCACGCTGCGGGTCGTCGCGAAGCATGCCGACGTGTGGGACGCGAGCGCCCCGACGCCCGACCAGAGGCACGCGCTGGTGAAGATCCTCGACGAGCACTGTGCCAAGGTCGGCCGCGACCCCGCGACGATCCGCCGATCGCATCAGATCCGCGTTGACGAGGAAGACGACGCGCTGCGCATCGGGGAGTCGGCGCTCCGCGCTGGGTTCACCGAGCTGCTCGTCTTCCCCTTCGCCGGCGGGGACCTGCGCTCCGGCGTTGAGCGCGCGGCTCGTCTCCTGCCACGGCTGCGCGCGCTCGCAGGCTAGCTGCCCGAGACCCCTAGCCGGGCGGTGCGTACACGATCGACATCGGCGAATGCGCCGATGCGCGCGCGAACCTCGTCGGGGACCGGATCGTCGAGCGTCAGGATCATCAGCGCCGCACCGCGGGGGTGGAGTCGTCCGACCTGCATCGACGAGATGTTCACGTCGTGTTCGCCGAGCAGCGTCCCCACGCGGCCGACCAGCCCGGGCTTGTCCTGGTGCTTTGTGAGAAGGAGATGTCCCTCGACCGGGATGTCCACCCAGAACCCGTCGATGAGCACGATGCGTGGCTCGCCCTGTACCAGCGTCCCCGCGACCTCGGTGTTGCCCACGCGCACCGTGAGGAGCGCGGCGTAGCGCGGCGCCTCGGTGTCCCGCCGCTCTTCGATCACCAATCCGCGCGTGCGCGCGATCGCGAGCGCGTTCACGAGATTCACACGTTCCGCGCTGAATGTTTCGAGCAGCCCCTTCACCACGGTCGCGCGTAACGGCTCGGCGTCGAGCTCGAGAAGCTTGCCGGCGTATGCAAGCTGCAGCTTCGCCGGCCGCTCGTCGAGCAGCTGCGCCACCAGCGCGCCGATGCGCTCGCCGCAGCGGAGCCACGCGCTACCGCCGGCCTCGTCCGACGGAGGTCGTGGCGCGTTCACCGCGTAGCGGGCGGGATGACCGTCGAGCACGTCGAGGATCTGCTTCACGACGTCGACCGCCACGTTCACCTGCGCCTCGGCGGTCGAGCCTGCGAGGTGCGGCGTGAGCACCGTGCGCGGCGCGCCGCGGATGGGGGAGTCGGCCGGCAGCGGCTCGTTCGGGTAGACGTCGAGCGCGGCGCCGGCGATCGTGCCGGCCTGGAGCGCCGCCGCGAGCGCGGCCAGATCGACGACCTCACCGCGCGCACAGTTCACGAGGACGGCACTCGGCTTCATCTTCGCCAGCGCCTCGGCGTTGATGAGGTTGCGCGTCTTCTCGGTGAGCGGCGTGTGCAGCGAGATGACGTCCGCACCGCGAAGGAGCTCGTCGAGCTCGACGAGCTGCGCACCCGCCGCGCGCGCGCTCGCCTCCGTCGCGAACGGGTCGTGCGCGATGACACGCATCTCGAACGCGGCCGCCCGGCGCGCGACCTCGGATCCGACGCGCCCGATGCCGATGAGGCCCAGCGTCTTGCCGCGCAGCTCGCGCCCGATGAACTTCGAGCGCGTCCACTCGCCGGCGCGCACGCTGCGGTCCGCATCGGTGATGCGTCGGAGCAGCGTCAGCGCGAGGGCCATCGTGTGCTCCGCCGCGGCGACGATGTTGCCGAGCGGCGCGTTCACGACGTACACGCCGCGCGCGGTCGCCGCGGGAACGTCGATGTTGTCCACGCCGACGCCGGCGCGGCCGACCACCGCGAGGCGCGGCGCCGCGTCGAGGATCTTCGCCGTCACCTTCGTCTCGCTGCGGACGATGAGCGCGTCGACGTCCGCGAGGCGCGAGGCGAGGTCGGTCTCGGCGAGCCCGGTCGTCGTGCGGACCTCGCAGCGCTCGCGGAGCAGGACAAGGCCGTCCTCGGCGAGAGGGTCGGCCACGTGAACGATGGGTCGGGTTTGGCCTATCGGCGCGTGCCGACCGTGTCCGCGCGCGCGCCGGATCGTGTGCCGGCTCGCGTCGTCTGCGGCGCGCTCTCCGCGTACGCGCGGAGCGCCGCGGCGATCGCCTGACCCGGCTCGACCGGCTGGTTGAAGTCCCGCAGCGCGAGCTCCAGGGCGCTGAAGAAGTTCAGGATGTCCTGCAGCGTCACGAACCCAAGATGACCAACGCGGATCAGCTGCCCCTCGAGCTTGCCCTGGCCGCCCGCGACGATCGTGTCGTAGTCGTCGCGCAGCACGCGGATGAGATTGCGCGCGTCAACGCGCGTCGGCGGACGGAACGCGGTGACGGCTGGTGATGCGTGCGCCTCATCGGCGAACAGCGTGAGGTTCAGTGCCTGCAGTCCGCGGCGGGTCGCGCGCGCGAGATTCTGGTGACGGCGGAGGATCGCCTCGAGCCCTTCCTCGGCCATGAGGCGGAGCGCCTCCTGCAGCGCGATGTACACGGTGACCGCCGGCGTCGCCGGCGTCGCGCCCTTCTCGAGCGCGGCCTTCGCCGCGGCGAGATCGAAGTACGCCTTGGGTAGATCGGATTTCTCGTAGAACTTCCACGCGCGCTCGCTCATCGTGACGATGGACACACCGGGTGGCGCGCCCCACGCCTTCTGCGAGCCGGTGACGCACACGTCGATGCCCCACTCGTCGATCTCGAGCTCGGCCGCCCCAGCGCCGGAGACGCTGTCGACGATGAGCAGCTTGCCCGACTCGCGGACGACCTCGCTGATCTCCTTGAGCGGGTTGAGGACACCGGTCGAGGTCTCGTTGTGCTGGAGCATGACGGCCTTCGCGCCGTCCTTGCCCTTCTCTTTCGCGAGCTCTTCGCGAACGACCTCGGGGTCGATCGCGCGACCGAGCGTGATGTCGACGCGACGGGCATCAACGCCGTAGGCCTTGCAGATCGAATAGAAGCGCTCGCCGAACGCGCCGTTGATGAAGACGAGCGCTCGGTCGCCACGGGACAGCGTGTTCGCGACCGCGGCCTCCATCGCGCCCGAGCCGGACGCCGTCAGGGTGAGCACGTCACCCTGGGTGCGCAGGAAGTCCTGCAGCGCGCGCGTGAGCGCGGCCAGCAGCGCGGCGAACTCGGGGCCGCGGTGATTGATCATCGGTCGGGCCGACGCGGCGAGCACGCTCTGCGGCACCACGGTCGGTCCTGGGATTCGGAGGTTCTGGGGGCGGTACATGTTCTCTCCCTCTAACCTGAACGGGCGGAGGTGGGACCCCTCGAATGATGCCAGCCCACCGAGCTTGTAACAAGGAGAGAAGCGAGCATTCCTGAACCGAAATTCGCTCCCTCCATCCTCAACGCCGACTTCGGCCGCCTGGCGGAGGCCGTGGGCGCGCTCGAACGGGGCGGGGCCGACTGGGTCCACGTCGACGTGATGGACGGTCACTTCGTGCCCAATCTCACATTCGGGCCGAAGCTGGTGGCCGACCTGCACCGTGCGACGCGCCTGCCGCTGGACGTCCACCTGATGATCGAGCGGCCCGACGACTGGGTGGAGCGCTACGTCGATGCCGGTGCCGCGTACGTCGTGGTGCACGTGGAGGCCGCCCGCGCGGTATCGGCGACGCTCTCCCGGATCCGCGCCCGCGGCGCGAAGGCCGGGATCACGCTGAATCCCGACACGCCGGTCGAGGCGATCCTGCCATATCTCGCCGAGGTCGACCTGGCCCTCGTGATGAGCGTGAACCCGGGATTCGGCGGTCAGAAGTTCATCGAGAGCGCGCTCGGGAAGCTCCAGCGCCTGCGCAAGGAGATCGACACGCGCCATCTCGCGGTCGAGCTCGAGGTGGACGGGGGGGTGAAGCTCGACAACGTCCGTCGCGTCGTCGAGGCGGGTGCGTCAGTCGTCGTTGCCGGTTCGGCGGTGTTCGAGGCGCCCGAGGGGGTTGAGGCCGCGATGAAGAAGTTCCGGGCCGCGCTCAGCCAGCCGCCTCGCTAGCCGGTCGCTCCTAGGCTTCTCGGGATGCGCGCGCTCGTCGCCGGGCTTGGGGCGTTGCTGGTCGCTGCCGCAACGAGCTGCTCTGACCAGGGGAATCTGTACATCCGCTGTCCGGACGCCGGAGGCGGTGTCGCTCTGAACGACGGGAACGTCACGATCGACGCCGTCGTCATGCGTGTGGCTGCCGATCTCACTGCCCCCGCGGGCGCGACGGACGGCATGTCATTCGCGATCGAGCTGAATTTTCCCCACGTACCCACCATGCGGGGCGTGAGGGTCGAGTGCGTGCGCGTGCGTCGAGTTACGGAGAGCGTGCAATGGGACGCCGTTCCCCGGCTTACCGAGGAGACCCATGACGGCTCGAACGCGCGCGTTCGATCGACAGGTCGCGACGGACCGCATTGGCGTCCCGAAGACCTCGTCGACGTAACGATCTGGCTGCGTACGGCGAGCGGTCGGCATGTGCTGGCAATCGGCCGTCAGCCCATCCATTAGGTCAGGCCCGCGCGATCTCCAGCGCGCGACGCGCTCTCAACTCGACCTCATCCCACCGTTTGCGGAAGGCGCTGTAAGCCACACCGTCGAGAGCGATCCGGAGGCAGTAGCACGACAGCCGCTCCGCGAACTGCGGCACCGCGAGTCCGATCGCGTCGTAGTGCGCCCGCGCCTCGGCCGCGAAATCGATGTTCCGCCACGCTGGGAACCAAGGTCGGTAGAAGACCAGGTTCGCGATGTCGTAGAGAAAGTCGCCGTATTTCGAGCTGCCCCAGTCCAGCACCGCGCTGATGCGATTGCCGTCGACCAAGACATTGCGGTTGATGAGGTCGTCGTGGAAGAGGGCTCGCTCCTCCGGGCAGTGTTCGACCATCTGCACCAGTCGCGCGTAGCCCTCTTCGAACGCCGCAGCGACCTTCGGTGAGTCTTCGAGAAGCTCCCGCCACCCAGGAGCGCCCCGCGTCGCCGGCTCGTTGAAAAAGCCGAGCAAGTATTCGCGCCAACTCGGATGGGTCGTGCGGCCATCGGCGCGCCAACCGCCGAAGCCAGACGACCCCGACAGGTCGACCTCCCGCATCGAATCCATCGCGGCTAACAGCGATGGAAGAACGCGCCGCATCCGCGCGTCGTCGAGACCGTCGATGTGCTCACCGCGCACTCGCGGGGCGATCGCGTGGAAGCCCCCGAGCGCCGGTCCCCACTCGATGATCGGTGGGATCGGCAGTGCCGGCGACGAGTAGCGTGCGGCGTACGCGTCCTTCTCGAAGTCTTCGTCGTAGGCGCCGAAGCGCGCGACCAGATCCGCGTCGGCGGTCAGTACCGAGTACACGACGGACCACTCACCCGGTCGCATCACCGTGATCCGCGCCGACGGCCCGAACCGTTCGCGGAGGAAGTCGCGGTGCGCCGGGTCGACGTCAGTCTTCGTCGCCAAGACCCAGCTCCCCGAGACGCTTGTCGCTGATCCCGAAGTGATGCGCGATCTCGTGGACCACGGTGTCGCGCACGATCGCCGCCTGCCGCCGCGGCGAGGCGCTGATCCGCTCGATCGGTCCCCGGAAGATGCTGATGCGATCGGGCAGATATGGTTCCATCGCCCCGCGGTCCGTTAGCGGAACCCCTTCGTAGAGACCGAGAAGCTCACCGTCGCCGCGCAATTGCTCCGGCGAGGGCTCGTCCTCGACGACGATCTCGATGTTGCGCATCCGCTCGCGGAACTCCGCGGGCAGCTCGTCGAGCGCGCGCGCGACCAGTCGTGCGAAGCGGGCCTGCCGGAGTCGTGACACGTTCGCGACTCTAGCCGTTGCGCTAGGCGGCCTCCTGGCCCTCGCCGAGCGCGGACCGCAGTCGCCGCAGCGCTCGCGCGCGTACGCGACAGACGCCCGACTCCGACAGCCCCACGGTGACGCCAATCTCGCGCAGCGTCAGGCCGCGGCCATACGAGAGCACGACCACCCGGCGCTCCAGCTTCGTGAGGGCGCGGAGCTCACGCGCAACACAGTCCCAGCGTGGATCGCGACGCGTTCCCGAGGCGACGATCGCATCGGGCGCCGCGAGGCCGCCGTCGCCGAGCTCCGCGAGCCGGTCGAGCGAGATCTCGACGTACGGCGGCGGGAGATCCTCCGTGATGCGCTGCGCCTCGCGGTAAGCCCTCCGGGCGGAGCGGGTGAGCGGGTCGCGCTCGCGCAGCGCGTCGAGCACCTGGCCGCGCACCCGGCGGGCGGCGTAGGCGCCGAACGACGCACCGAGGTCGCCGCGATAGCGCTGCGCCGCCTGCACGAGACCGACGATCCCAGCTGCGATGAGGTCCTCGCGATCGGCCCCGCGGCACCGGGGATCGAGCGATCGCGCTGCGACCGCGCGCGCGAAGCCTAGGTGCGCGAGGATCCGCTCATCGACTTCGCGGGCACTCATCTCGCGAGCGCTCTGCGGGATTCGGATCGTTCGTCTTGACCGTGCGGGTGGTCCTTCCGCCAGCTAAGCCTCTCAGTTTGCCTTTCGGCCGCAACCGAGGAGTTCCGCGAGACGCCACAGTGAATAGCCAAACTCATTTGGCGAAGGTTTGACTCCGAATTCGCGCATGCATAGGTCGGCGAGTTCGGTCTCATCGAGCGTCGTGATATCGAAGAGTGTTGTCTCGTCGGTGATGACGTAGGGCTGCTCATCCTTAGGGACGACCGCCCGGATAAGTCTGTTGACTAGCTCCGCCGACCTCTTCGTTTGGCTCTGTCGTCCGACGCGAAACTTCTTCAGCGCCCAAAATCCTATTCGGGTCGATTACGCCGCCCTGTCTCCGAAGCCGTACGGCCAGTGGCTTGAGGCGCTGCATCTTGCGCCCCGCGTGCACCAGACCCACGACGCCCCACGCGATCAGGTCTTCGCGGTCTGCCCCGCGACAGCGCGGATCCAGTGACCGGCCGGCCACCGCTTTCGCGAAGGCAAGGTGGGCGATGATGCGTTCGCCGCTGGCGGGTCCGTCCAAATCGAGGTCACGCTCCCCGCCGGCAAGGTATTCATGCCTGAACCTGGTGTCAATAGCGAATTGACGAGATATCCACAGGAACCGCGCGCGCGACGGCGCATAACCTTGCGAGCCGTGCTCGCGCTCGAAGCCTCGGCGGTCCTGATGTGGTTGGTCGCTGCCGGCTTTGGGATCCCCGCGCCGTTCGTGGCGTCCCACTTCTTGCGCGAGCGCACGCTTCCGAGCTTCATGGGGCTCTTTCCCATGTACGGCGGTGGCCTGTTCGACCGCTTCTCGCCCGAGGTCTTCGGCGTACTCCTCGGACTGTTCACCGCGCTGTGCGCGTTCGAGGCGTACGCCGGATGGCTGCTCTGGAACGGCGAGAAGCTCGGCGCAATCATCACACTTGCGCTTCTGCCCATCGAGGTGGTGTTCTGGGCGGGGTTCGCCGTACCGTTCCCGCCGCTGATCGCGGTCGCCCGTCTCGGACTGCTCGCGGCCGGCTGGTCGATCCTGCGCTGAAGCCGCGGCGCCCAGGGTCTCAACAGGAAATTGACGAAGATATCGACAGAAGCCGAGGACTTTTTCGACCGGTATGCGTATCCGGATTGGCTGCGCATGCACAGCCTGCTGGTGGGTCGGATCGCGGAGACGCTCGCCGCGGAGCACGCCGGCGTCGGCAGCGGGGCGCGCGACATCGCGCTCGCCGGGTATCTCCACGACATCGGGCGCAGCCCGCTCGTCGCCAACGACACGCGCGAGCACAACGAGCTGTCGGCGCTCATCATCGCCGCCGAAGGGCTCGCGGGTTCGGTCGAGCCCGCTCGCCGGCACGCGATCTACATGGTCCTCGATCCGGCGACAGCGCCCGCGACGCTCGCGGACAAGATCGTCTACGTCGCGGACCGCCGCGGCGGCATGAAGGTCGAGACGGTGGAAGTGCGCGCACGCGACACCGCCCGCCGGCATCCACGTTTCGCGGGCGACATCGAGCGCGCGATCCCGGCCGCGAAGGCGCTCGAAAAGGAAGTGTTCGTCAGGTTACCGTTTGCACCCGAAGAGCTGGAGGCGCACCTCATCACGTGAGCGACTTCTTCCGGCTGCAGAAGCACATCGACGAGCTGTCCGCGATCGGCGCGCGTGACGGCGCGGTCACGCGCCTCGGTCTGTCGTCCGAGGAGCAGGCGGCTCGCGACCTTGTTGGGTCCTGGTGCGCAGTGCGGGGCGCGGAGCTGCGGCGCGACGCGGCAGCCAATCTGTTCGCGCGATTCCCCGGCGAGCGCGACAAGGATCCGGTGGTGCTCGTCGGCTCGCACGTCGATTCGGTGCCCGAGGGTGGTCGATTCGACGGCGCGCTCGGCGTGATCTGCGCTATCGAAGCGATCGAGTCGCTCCTGGACGTCGGCACGCGCTTCCAGCGGCCGATCGAGGTCGTGGCCTGGGCCGATGAGGAGGGCGCGCGGTTCGGCATCGGCCTGTTCGGATCCGCGGCCGCGTTCGGCCGCCTTCCCGCTCGCGCGGCCGAGCGCACCGATCGGAGCGGGATCTCGATCGCGAACGCGCTACGTGCGCTCGGTGAGCAGGGGGATCCGGCGCTCGCAGCCCGCGATCCGCGTGAGATCGCGGCGTATCTCGAGCTCCACATCGAGCAGGGGCCGCGACTGGCGGAAACGAATCGCGCGCTTGGCGTCGTGAGCGACATCGTTGGCATCGTGCATGGTCGCGTCACGGTGAAGGGGCGCGCCGACCATGCGGGCGCGACGGTGATGACCGCGCGGTCGGACGCGCTGCTCGGTGCTGCCGAGATGGCGCTCGCGCTCGAGACCGCGGCGCGCTCACGCGACAACACGGTCGGCACCGTGGGGGAGATCGGCGTCCGTCCGGGCGCGAAGAACGTCGTCCCGGGCGAGTGCGTCTTCTCGATCGACGTGCGGGCGCCGGATCAAGCGCGCATCGACGCCGTCATGGCGGATCTGCGCGAGGCGGTGAAGCGCGTGTCGGACGCACGCGGACTCGCGACATCGATCGACCTGTTCAATGCCGTACCGCCGACGCAACTCGACCTCACGATGCGCGACATGTTCGCGAGGGCGGCGGCCAGCGTTGGTGTCGAAGCGCCGGCCCTCTCGAGCGGTGCGGGGCACGACGCGCAGAACCCGGCGCTGGCCGGCGTGCCGACGGGGATGCTGTTCATCCGCTCGACCGGCGGCAGTCACACGCCTCGCGAGTCGGCCGCCACCGTGGATGCCGCACTGGCCTCCGACGCGCTCGCGTTCGTGCTCCGTCGCCTCGCGGGCTGACTATGAACCTGACCAATTTGCCGATGTTGTAGTATGCAACTATGTTGACCGTTCCGGAGGCGGCACGTCGCGTCCGCAGGAACCCGGAGACAGTGCGGCGCTGGATCCGCGAGGGAAAGCTCGTGTCGCGGAAGGTCGGGACACAGCACGTGATCGAGGAGCGCGACCTCGAGCGTCTCACCGAGGGCCGCGAGCCCGAGGTCACAGCACTTCCGAAGGGGTGGCGTCGCACTGCGACGGGCGAGCCGATGCCTAACGCGGTCGCGGCGATCTGGCGCTCGCGCGAGGGCCGTTGACACTCGTTCTGGACGCGAGCGTTGCCTTTCAGGCCGGCATCAGCGCGGACGGTTTTGCTGTGTTCGGCCGTGAGCGACTCATCGCGCCACCGCTGCTGTGGCCGGAGGTGAGGTCGTCCTTGCACGCGGCGCTGTGGCGTCGAGAGATCTCGCCCGCTCTTGCGCGAATCGCGTTTGAGCGAGTTCATACGGCCCGTATCAGCGTGCGCTCGCCAGCTGGACTCGCTACGGAAGCGTGGCGCATCGCGGACGATTTCGGTTGGGCGAAGACGTACGACGCCGAGTACCTTGCGCTGGCTTCACTTCTTCACTGCCGGCTGGTCACGGTGGATGAGGCGTTGCGAAGAGCGTCGGCTCGGCTTGGTTTCGTGATCCGTCCGACCGAGCTCTGAGCGCGGTACACTCGGCCCCGCCAGTTGACGTGAACTGGCAAAGTAGCTCCGAGGAGACGCGCATGGCGACGACGGTCGGCCAGTACCGCATCGGGGAGCTTGCCGCGAAGCTCGGGTTGACCGAGCGGACCATCCGCTACTACGAGGAGCTCGGTCTTCTCGAATCCGTGAAGCGCCTCGACGGCGGCGTGCGCGTCTACACCGACGAGGACGTCCGCAGGCTCAAGTACATCGGCAAGCTCAAGATGCTCGGTCTCACGCTTCAAGAGATGCTCGAGCTCGAGCGGATGTACCAGCGGCATCGATCGAACCGCAACGTGCTGCCGCGCCTGGTCGAGCTGCTCGACGCCCACCTCGCCACACTGAGTGATCGGATGAGCGAGCTCGCCGCGCTGCGCGACGAGATCCGCGCGTACCGCGAGCACGTGACGCAGCGACTGCTGGAGAACGACGATGAGTGAGGTCGTGATCGTTGGGGCGGCGCGCACGCCGATCGGCGCGTTTCTCGGCGGTCTAGCGCCGCTCGCGGCGCCGAAGCTCGGCGCGATCGCCATCCGTGCTGCCCTCGAGCGATCCGGCGTTCCCCTCGACAAGATCGACGAGGTCTACATGGGGAATGTGGTGCAGGCCGGTGTCGGTCAGGCGCCGGCGCGCCAGGCCGCCCTCGGCGCGGGCCTGCCGCAAAGCATTCCGTGCACCACGGTCAACAAGGTCTGCGGCTCGGGTCTCAAGAGCGTGATGCTCGCGTCATCGCAGATCCTCGCCGGCGAAGCGCGCTGCATCGTTGCCGGCGGGATGGAGTCGATGTCGAACGCGCCATATCTCGCGCGCGGCCTGCGGACCGGTCTGTCGCTC